>Ga0265298_10001537_pt1 | contig 34275 bp, 21 predicted proteins | sample AusTroGonzalo_MG_3_FD_193486 | JGI IMG/M metagenome (GOLD analysis project Ga0265298, IMG submission 193486) | Bovine rumen microbial communities from tropical cattle in Woodstock, Queensland, Australia - Gonzalo_01 | ecosystem: Host-associated > Mammals > Digestive system > Stomach > Rumen ... | reverse complement strand
CGGAGTGGTATGGACCTTTGCGAGCTTATTGCCGACGCGACCGTTAGTTATTCTTATTGATTCTTAGTCATTCTTAGTCATTACCGAGGTTTTTGCCTTATCGTTACCTGGTTTTATGCAGGTTTTTACCTTATCCCGATTTTGTCCTTGTCTTTTTTTACCTCCCGTTTAGCAGTATGGCGTTAGTTATAAGTTAGATATCTGTTTGATGTTTGTTCGTGATTACCCTACTGTCTTCCTAACATCTACCTCACTTGCATGCGGGTCGCTTACTCCGCCCATGGTCAACCTGCAACCAAACAGTTTTTATTTTTACCTTGACGGTTTGACGGTTTCAAGCACTCTTTTTTGCTCGTTTTTAGGATTTAACTCACTGATGTTTAGTGGTTTACAATCAAACCGTCAAAACCGTCAAACCGTCATGTGTTTTTTTGTACGTTATTTAAGTGATTGGTGCTTCTTGCTCGTTGCTCCTTACAACGAAGGTATGTGTATTGTCTAGGATGATCAGGTAAAACCTCAGTAATTGTCAAAATTTGGTGGCATTTGCCATTCATTTGACTTTCGTTTACCTCTCATCTAGCAATCACTCTCATTCGCACTTCGTTACCATTACGGACGTCATAGTTGGATTTTTATTGTTGTCCGTCTTTGTTTTTGCATCCTGTTGTCATGTTCACGATGGTAGCGTGATGGTCGCGGATGACTATACTAATTGGACGCTGTCAATGTCCGTAGCCTCTCTACCAAGCCCGAGGCACAGGCTGGAAACTAAATGGGAAAATTTAACAAAGAGAAGTTAAGTTCCTCATAAAGTTTTTATGTATTTGTTTCTTATATTATTGTTCGCATGTATGCGCGTCTTATGCACGCTTGCGCTGACGCGCCCGAACAAATCGGGCGCAAAGTTACAAAAAAAAAATCAAACACACAACTATTTTGAAAAAAAAATACATTTTGCATGCAAATTTGTAGTTTTTCAACCCAAAATAGTTGGGTGATCGCAGCATCGCTGCAGTAACTTCGAGGTGGGACGGCCTTGCCGTGCCGGTGTCCTTGAAGTTACATTTGATGTAAAAAAATCAATCACACAACTTTTTTGAAAAAAATACATTTTGCTTGCAAATTTGTAGTTTTTCAACCCAAAATAGTCGGGTGATCGCAGCATCGCTGCAGTAACTTCGAGGTGGGACGGCGGAGAACACGCGTAGTTCGAGCCGTCGTAACAAAAATGGACATCAAACGATGTCCATTTTGTCGAGAAGACGTGACTCGACAATTGCGAGCATCGCAATAATCGACAAAGTGCAACGGCGGAGACCACGCGTAGTTCGAGTCCGTATTATCCAAAAAGGATGCCCTTGTGGACATCCTTTTTGTCGAGAAGACGTGACTCGACAATTGCGAACCTCGCAATAATCGACAGAGTGCAACGGCGGAGACCACGCGTAGTTCGAGTCCGTATTATCCAAAAAGGATGCCCTTGTGGACATCCTTTTTGTCGAGAAGACGTGACTCGAACACGCGACCCCTACGTCCCGAACGTAGTGCGCTACCAACTGCGCTACTTCTCGATTTTTTGTGAGTTCTCTATTGCTTCAGAAGCCATTTTTCTCACTCTCGCTTCCTACTTTCAAAGGGGGCTGATTTCAAAAGCGGGTGCAAAGGTACTGCTTTTTTTTGAATTGTGCAAATTTTTTTTAATTATTTTGCATTTTTTCGCCGAAAAGTACGCTTTCCCGGAGTGATTGGCTCTGTTTTGGTGATTATCTCACGCACTTCCGCCTCCGTCATTGATGCCGCATCGGTTCCCTTCGGTATCTGATAATTACCGGCGGACGTATGGATATAATCTCCGTACCTTCCGTGAAGCACCTGAATATCGCCCCATTGATGCAACGGAGTACCCGACTGCTGCTTCTCTATGATGAGTGCAATAGCCTCCGGCAAGGTCAGCTTGAGCGGATCTTTCCCGCGCGGAATACTGATATATGCATTCTTATAATACACGTACGGGCCGTACTTGCCTTCGCCCACCGTCACCTCGGCGCCTTCGTACTCTCCGAGTGTCAGCGGAAGGGACGTACGGAAGAGTTCCAACGCATCATTGAGCGTGATGGAGAAGATGGACTGACCTTTCTTGAGGCTCGCAAAACGGGGCTTGTCTCCCGCCGCGTCACCCAACTGCACGCACGGACCTATCTTGCTGATCTTGGCGATGATCGGCAGTCCCGTTGCTGGGTCGTTTCCTAACATCCGACCCGCTACTTTTCCCGATGGAATCGAGGAAAGTAAGGGTTTGAAGGTCTTGTAGAACGTGTCTACCGTCTGGACCCAATCGGCCTTGCCGACGGCTATCCGGTCGAACTGTTCCTCCTCATGCGCCGTGAAATCGTAGCTGAGAATCTCCGGGAAATAATCCACCAGAAAATCATTCGTGATGCGTCCGAGGTCGGTAGGCAGCAGACGCTGTGTCTCGGCGCCGTACATCTCCGATTTGCTATGCTCCACTACATCGCCGTTCTTGAGCGTCAGGATAGCCGTTTCCCGCTTCTGACCCGTTACGGAACCGCGCTCCACATACTTCACATGCTGGATAGTCTCAATGATTGTGGCATAGGTGGACGGACGACCTATACCCAATTCCTCCATCCGCTTGACCAGCGTCGCCTCGTTATAGCGGAACGGCGGCTTGGCGTACGTCTGTACCGCTTCGGCCGTCTGCAGCTTGAGTCGCTCACGCTGCGCCATCATCGGCAGGATGCGGCGTTCTTCAGCCTCTTCGTCAGTCGATTGCACGTAAACACGCGTGAATCCATCGAAAGTAATCACCTCTCCCACTGCCACAAAAGCGTACTTGGAGCCGTGGATGGACACCTCTATCGTGGTGCGTTCGCTCTCCGCCTCCGCCATCTGACTTGCGATAGTGCGTTTCCATATGAGCTCGTACAGACGCTGCTCGTCACGGTTGTCGCCGGCGCTCAGCACACTCATATATGTCGGACGGATGGCCTCATGCGCTTCCTGGGCGCCTTTGGATTTCGTATGGAACTGACGCGTGTGCACATAATTGGGACCGTACTGCTCGGCGATGACCTCTTTAGAGGTCGCCAGCGCCAGCGTGGACAGGTTAACGGAGTCGGTACGCATGTACGTGATCCGTCCGCTCTCGTACAGCGACTGCGCTAGACGCATCGTCTTGGATACCGAGAACTTGAGCTTGCGCGCCGCTTCCTGCTGCAATGACGAAGTAGTGAAAGGCGGTGCCGGCATATGCTTCGCCGGCTTGCGTTGCACGTCACGCACAATGAACTGCGCTTTGGGCAGACTCTCCAGGAACGCTATCGCATCGTTCTTATGCGAAAAACGATGGTTCAACTCGCAACGGAGAACCGATGCATCACCCGGATTTGATCCGATGAAATCGGCAAAAATGCGATAGGAGGACGAGGCACGGAAGGCTTCTATCTCACGCTCTTTCTCCACTATCAGACGCACCGCCACGGATTGTACACGACCAGCGGACAAGCCTGTCGTCACTTTCTTCCAGAGCACCGGAGACAACTCAAAACCCACAATACGGTCCAGCACACGGCGGGCCTGCTGGGCGTTCACCAGATTATAGTCTATATCCCGCGGATGCTGAATAGCCTCCTGGATAGCCGTCTTGGTGATCTCGTGGAACACTATACGCTTCGTATCTTTCTTATCCAGCCCCAACACCTCTTTCAGGTGCCATGCAATAGCTTCTCCCTCACGGTCCTCATCGGAAGCCAGCCACACCGTCTCCGCCTTGTTCGTCTCTTTCTGCAGCTGCTCCAACAGATGTTCCTTATGCGCATCCACCACATAATTCGGTGCATAGCCGTGCTCAAAATCAATACCCATCGAGTTCTTGCCCAACGGCTCGATGTCGCGGATATGACCCTGGCTGCTCAACACATGGTAGTCGCTGCCCAGAAATTTCTCAATCGTCTTCGCCTTGGCAGGAGACTCAACTATCACTAAATTCTTGCTCATATTACATATATAAGGAGTAACCTCCAAAAAAATCGGCTGCAAAAGTACTATATTTAATTTATTTATGCAAATTTTTTTTATTTACTTGCATATATCAAAGATATTTAGTATCTTTGCAGCCGATTTGGAAAAAATTATTTTAAAATTTTTATCGAAAGGACTTGCATGAATACTATTTTAGTCGTATTATTAGTGCTCGCGGGCGTCGCGTTATTATTAATGGAGATGTTCCTTCTTCCCGGTTTCGGTATAGCCGGAGTGAGCGGTTTCGCCTGCCTGGTAGGCGCTGTACTGGTGGCATGGCTCTGCATCGGCAAGCTGGCCGGTTATATCACCCTGGCGTCATGCCTCCTGTTTTCGGGACTCGCCATATGGGGATTCATCCGCAGCAAGGCCATCGACAAAATGGCATTGGATGCCAAAATAGACGGTCATGTCGAGCTGGCCAACAACAAACTGAATAAAGATAAAGGGTCAGAGGAAAAATGACCCATTGATAACTCACTAAATAAATATTGCTATGGACGCTATTCAACTGGTACTGATTGTTCTCATTACAATCTGTGTATTCATTTTCTTGTATTATGTGCCCTTCATGCTGTGGATCAATGCAGCCGTGAGCGGTGTGCACATCAGTCTCGTACAACTCTTCCTCATGCGTATCCGTAAGGTGCCGCCCGCAAAGATCGTCAACTGCATGATCGAGGCGCACAAAGCCGGCCTGACCGATGTCAAACGTGACGGTCTGGAGGCGCACTACCTCGCCGGAGGACATATAGAGCGCGTGGTGCACGCACTCGTTTCTGCCAGCAAGGCCGGCATCAACCTGCCCTTCCAGATGGCTACCGCTATCGACCTCGCAGGACGTGACGTGTTCGAAGCCGTGCAGATGAGCGTCAACCCCCGCGTCATTGACACCCCGCCCGTAACGGCTGTGGCCAAAGATGGTATCCAGCTCATCGCCAAAGCCCGTGTCACCGTGCGTGCGAACATCAAACAGCTTGTCGGCGGTGCCGGAGAAGACACTATCCTTGCCCGCGTAGGAGAAGGCATCGTCAGCTCCATCGGTAGCGCGGAGAGCCACAAGCAGGTACTCGAGAACCCCGATTCCATCAGCAAATTAGTGCTCTCAAAGGGTCTGGACGACGGTACGGCCTTTGAGATCCTTTCCATTGATATCGCCGACATCGATGTAGGTAAGAACATCGGTGCACAGCTCCAGATGGACCAGGCCGAAGCGGACAAGAACATCGCACAGGCCAAAGCCGAAGAGCGTCGCTCCATGGCTATCGCCAGTGAGCAGGAGATGAAAGCCAAGGCACAGGAAGCACGCGCCAAGGTGATCGAGGCCGAGGCGCTCGTGCCGCAAGCCATGGCTGAAGCCTTCCGGAACGGCAATCTCGGCATCATGGATTACTATCGCATGCAGAACATGCAGGCGGACACCGCCATGCGTGAGAACATAGCCGGCGGCTCCGAGAAAAAAACCAAGAAATCATAAATCATAAATTTGAAATCATAAATCCTAAATGCGCTTCGCGCTCCTCCAATATCCTGTCGAATGGGCTAACCCGCAAGCGAACATCGGTCTCTTGGACGAACGCTTGCGGGCTATTGCCGGACAAGCGGACATAGCCGTTGTGCCGGAGATGTTCAACACCGGTTTCTGTACCGATCGTCCAGGTCTGGCGGACGAATGGGGCCAAGGGGAGTCCTACCGCGCCCTGCAGCACCTCGCCGACACCTATGGCATGGCGATAGTGGGTTCGATGATGGTCACGGACCATGGCAGACTGTACAACCGCGGTTTCATCTTCCGTCCCCACGACCTCCCGCAGTACTACGACAAGCACCATCTCTACCGCAGCGGTGGAGAAGCGGAGTTCTTCAGTCCCGGCAACGAAAGACCTCTCTTTGAGTTCCGGGGAGTCAAGATACGTCTTGCCATCTGCTATGACCTGCGTTTCCCCGTATGGCTGCGGCAGGATAAGCACAACCTCTACGACATCCTCATCTGCGTCGCCTGCTGGCCTACCGTCCGCATTCAGTACTGGGACGTGCTGCTGCCGGCTCGGGCCGCCGAGAACCACTGCTACGCCATCGGCGTCAACATGGTCGGAACGGACGGACTGCAACTCGATTATAACGGCCATTCGGTGGCATACGACACATGGCTCAAAGATATCGCGGGATTTGAGGACTACGAAGCCGGAACGCGCATCGTGGAGTTCTCCATCGAGAAACTGCGCCATTTCCGCGAGGTCCTGCCACAATGGCAGGAAGCCGATGAATTTACCATTTAATCATGTACCCTTTGGTCATTTATTCATCATCTAACCGTTTTGGAAATCAACTGGAAAATAAAAGAACTGACCGCGGAGGAACAGACTGCCGCCCAACGACTGACGGACGAACTGGATATCAGTCCGTTGGCGGGACGTATATTAGCGGGACGGGGCCTGCGCACCGGCGCCGAAGCACGGGCGTACATCCGGCCCTCCCTGGACAGCCTGCATGACCCTTTCCTCATGCGCGACATGACCGCAGCGGTGGACCGCCTCTGCCGGGCGATTGACACCCACGAGCGCATCATGGTCTACGGCGATTATGACGTGGACGGAACCACCGCCGTAGCGCTCATGTACTCTTTCCTGCGCACCCAGACTGATAACCTCATCTATTATATTCCCGACCGTTACACCGAAGGCTACGGCATATCCACCAAAGGTATCGACACGGCCAAGGAGAAAGGCTGCACGCTGGTCATCGCCCTGGACTGCGGCATCAAGGCGGTGGAGAAAATGGACTACGCCAACAGCATCGGTGTCGATTTCATCATCTGCGACCATCACACGCCCGGAGACATCATACCGAGAGCCGTCGCCGTACTCAACATGAAGCGCGCCGACTGCCTCTATCCCTTCAAGGAACTGAGCGGATGCGGAGTGGGTTTCAAGCTCGTGCAGGCCTATGCGCTACGCCGCGGCATCGCCGTGCAGGAGGTGTACCGCCTGCTGCCCTTGCTGGCCATGTCCATCGCCAGCGATATAGTGCCGCTCACCGGCGAGAACCGCATCCTCGCTTTCTACGGCCTCCGCGCCCTCAATGCGCAACCCTCTGTGGGCTTGCAGGCCATCATGCGTGTCGCTGGTATCGAAGGCAAACTCATCAACATGAGCGATCTGGTCTATAAGATCGGACCCCGTATCAACGCCGCCGGTCGTATCAAGAGCGGTGCCGAAGCCGTGCGCCTGCTCATCACCGATGATGCCGAAGCGGCCTTACGCTTTGCACAGGACATTGATTCCTACAACCAGGACCGCCGCGATTATGACAGCAAGACCACTGATGAGGCCCTGGCGCAACTGGAGACAGACCCTCTGAACGCCTCCAGACACACCACCGTCGTCTATTCGCCCGAGTGGCACAAAGGAGTCGTGGGCATCGCTGCCAGCCGGCTCACCGAGACGTTCTACAGACCGACCATCGTCCTCACCGCCGGAGTGGATGACATCATCAGCGGCAGCGCCCGATCGGTCAGCGATTTTGATATATACACCGCCATTGACTCCTGTCGTGACCTGCTCACCAATTTCGGAGGACATAAGTTCGCAGCGGGCCTCAGCATGCACAAAGCCGATCTGCCGGAGTTCAAACGGCGCTTTGAAGAGTACGTGGCGGCACATATCACGCCGGAGCAGATGGCTCCCACGCTGGAGATAGAAGCGGAAGTCGAACTGAGCGACATGAACTGGAAGATGCACAAGATCCTCCAATGCCTTGAACCTTTCGGACCGGGCAACGAACGGCCGCTCTTCCTATGCCGGCACCTCATCAACAACCGCAACACGCGTGCCGTGAGCGACGGCAAGCATCTGCATCTCGATCTCACCGACCGCATCGTCGCCATGGACGGCATCGCTTTCGGTCAGGGAGACAAAGCCACCCATCTACAGAACGGCAACCCCATTGATATCTGTTTCTATCTGGAGGAAAACACCTATCGCGGCCGTACCACCCTCCAGATGAACGCCCAGGATATCAAGACAGTTGACAGTTGATATTGGCCATTGGACGAGGTGCGACTGATATCCGTTTCAAATCGTCCATAAATCATACAATCGTAAAATCGTAAATCATAAATAGTTTCTATGTTTTCAGAGCGAGACACCAAAGGACCGACACAGCGTCGGGGTTCGATTGAAGTAGTATGCGGCTCCATGTTCAGCGGCAAGACGGAAGAACTCATCCGCCGTATGAAACGCGCCAAGTTTGCCAAACAGCGGGTGGAGATCTACAAACCCGCCATCGATGTACGGTACAGCGAGGAGGACGTAGTCAGCCACGACCGCAATGTGATCCGGTCCACACCCGTAGACAGCAGCCAGAACATCCTGCTCATGGTCGAGGATATAGACGTGGTGGGCATTGATGAGGCGCAGTTCTTTGACATGGGCATCGTAGATGTATGCAAACAACTGGCAGACCGAGGTATCCGCGTCATCGTGGCCGGCCTCGACATGGACTTCAAAGGTATGCCCTTCGGGCCGATGCCTGCGCTCATGGCGGTGGCGGATGATGTGTACAAAACGCACGCTATATGCGTCAACTGCGGCGATCTGGCCTATGTCAGCCATCGTCTGGTGGCCTCCGAGAAACGTGTCCTGCTCGGTGAAACAGACAGCTACGAACCTCTCTGCCGCGAGTGTTACAACAAAGCCCTTGCCGCAGAAGCGAATTAAGCCGGATCATTTTTAATTCTTAATTCATAATTCTTTTATCAACTGCGTTGATATCATATTACCCCTCGCCATCCGAGATTGTTATACCTATAGCGTCCCGGATGGTCTGTCTATGCCGGTGCCGGGAACGCGGGTCATTGTGCCGCTGATGAAAAAGGAAGTGCGGGGTGTCGTGTGGAGGGAACATACCGAACCGGTGGATGCCGCTTTTGCCGACAAGATACGTCCGCTGACGCAGATAGTGGATAAGGCGCCGGTGGTGCCGCCCGAACAACTGGAGTTGTGGCATTGGATGAGCACGTATTACATGTGCAGTCTGGGTGAAGTGATGTCTGCCGCCCTGCCCGGAGGACTGGACAAACGCTTGGTCACACCTCCCAAACGCAGACGCACCACCATTGCGCCGTTCACCGGCACAGTCGAACCGATGCATGACCTGTCGCCCGCACAGCAGAAAAGTGCGGATTCCATCGAGACTTTATGGGCATCCGGCAAGACTATCACCCTCCTGCACGGTGTCACCTCCAGCGGCAAGACGGATATATACATCCATCTTATTATGCACCAGTTGGAGCAAGGCAAGAACGTCCTTTATCTCGTTCCGGAGATTGCGCTGACCACGCAACTCACCAGCCGTCTCCAACGTATCTTCGGCGACAAGCTCATCGTCTATCACAGCCGCCTGACCGATGCCGAACGAGAAGAGCGCTATAAGATTCTTTCTGCACGCAGCATGCAACCTTCCACCAATTACGTAGTTATCGGAGCACGCAGCGCTGTCTTCCTTCCCATCCCCGACATAGGTCTGGTCATCGTGGATGAGGAGCATGACCCCAGTTACAAACAGGCGGAGCCGAACCCGCGCTATCATGCCCGCGCCGCCGCTATCGTATTGGCGCAAGCGCACCAGGCCAAGGTGCTCTTGGGCACCGCCACCCCTTCAATCGAATCCTACTACCTTGCGCAGAAAGGGGTGTACGGACTCGTGACGCTCAGCGAACGCTTCGGTGGCATGGAACTGCCGGACATCACCCTCATTGACCTCAAGCGGCAGTACGAACGCAAGGAGATGTACGGCCATTTCAGTGACCCGCTCGTGGACCGCATCCGGCAGACACTGGCGGATAACAAACAGGTCATCCTCTTCCAGAACCGCCGCGGCTATGCACCCCAACTGCAATGCGTTGCCTGCGGACAGCCGCCGCGATGCGTGCAGTGCGATGTGCCGATGACCTGGCACAAACGTGAGAACGAGTTACGATGCCACTACTGCGGCTATCATGCACCAGCACCGGCCGTCTGTCCGGACTGCGGAGGCGAACTGAAAGCCGTCGGGTTCGGCACGGAGCGTATAGAAGACGAGATACAGACCCTCTTTCCCGAAGCCCGCGTGCTGCGCATGGATCTGGATACCACCCGCAATAAATCCGCCTATCAGGACATCATCAATGCCTTCGCCCGTCACGAATGTGACATCCTTATCGGCACCCAGATGGTGACCAAGGGCCTCCATTTCGACGATGTGCGCTTGGTGGCGGTGCTCAATGCCGACCCGCTCTTCAACCAGCCGGATTTCCGGGCATACGAACGGGCTTATCAGATGTTGGAGCAGGTCGCAGGACGCGCCGGACGCAAAGGCAGCAAAGGCGAAGTGTGGATCCAGACTTTCAATCCCTCCAACGCCGTGCTCTCCCTCGTCTGCCGGCATGACTACCATGCCTTATACCGGCAGCAGGTCACCGAACGGAATACATTCCAATATCCTCCATTCCATCGTCTGATCCGTCTGCAACTGCGCGACCACAACGGCCTACGCGTGCATAATGCCGCCGCACAGTTGCAAACGCACCTGGCACGTATCTTCGGCAGACGGGTCTCGGGTGTCATCATCCCTTCCGTCGAACGCGTACAGGCGTACACCATCCGTGAACTGACACTACGCATTGAGAACGGAGCCAACTTGACCGAAGCCAAACGGAGGCTCCAGGAGGCGATAGACTATATTATGTCGATTTCAACGAATAAATCCATAAAAATCATAACCGATGTTGATCCCTGAAAACAAACGCCGTGTAGCCTACATCAATGAAATGATCGAGTCCGGCCATGCCGCCGACTTAGTAGCAGAAGGAGAAGCCTGTCACGCCGCACAACTGGCGCAGATAGCCCGGGACATATGTGCCAAGCCCGAAATCAAAGTGGTGCTGATAGCCGGACCGTCCTCCAGCGGCAAGACCACTACCAGCCACCGGCTCTGCCTCGAACTGCTGAACCAGGGCAGACAGCCTGTCGCCCTCTCGCTGGACAACTGGTACGTGGACGGCAGTCTCACCCCGACCGATGAGAACGGGAAGAAAGACTATGAATCCATCTACGCCATTGACCTCAAGCAATTGGAGGAAGACCTCAAAGGCCTTATTGCGGGAAAAGAGATCCTGCTGCCTACCTTCAATTTTGCGGAAGAGAAACGCGAGTACACCGGTGATACATTGCAGTTAGAGGCTGATTCAATCATGGTGATCGAAGGTATCCACGCGCTCAATCCTCTTCTGACCGAGCATATTGAGGCCTCCTGCAAATACAAGATATACGCCGCCCCGATGAGTCCCGTCTCGCTCGATGGCGAGAACTGGATCCCCACCCACGTGCACCGTCTGCTGCGCCGCATGAGCAGGGATCTGCGTACCCGGGGAAAAAGCCCGCAGATGACGATTGCCTCCTGGCCGTCCGTCCGGGAAGGCGAAGTCAAATGGATCGAGCCCTTCCGCGAACAGGCGGACGCACAGTTCGACACCTCCCTCACCTACGAACTGCCGGCGATCCGTTACAGGGTCGAAGCCGCACTGCAGACCGTACCGGCCGTAGCCGAGGAATACAAGACCGCGGAACAACTGCTCTTCTACCTCAGTTTCTTTGAAGGCCTCGAGGCGTCCTATATCCCGAGAACATCCATTCTGAGGGAGTTCATCGGCGGAAGCCAGTTCAATGTAGGGTGATAGGAGGCAAAAAACTGCTAAATTGCAAAATAAAATTCGTTTTATTTGCACAATCGGATTTTTTTGTGTAATTTTGTAGCCGATTTTGCGTAGTATGCACTTATGTGTGCGTCTGCGCACGAAGCGAGCATACAATTTAATTACACATAATGAAAAAGTTTAACGAGTACAAACGATTGGATTTGCCTGCGCTGAGCCGTGAGGTGCTGGCGCAGTGGGAGCAAGAGCATTTATTCGAACAGAGTGTTTCAACGCGCGAGGGACATCCGCAGTTCCTGTTTTTCGAAGGACCTCCTTCGGCAAACGGCATGCCGGGTATCCACCATGTCATGGCGCGTACCATCAAGGACACTTTCTGCCGCTTCAAGACGATGCAGGGTTATCAGGTGCGCCGTAAGGCGGGCTGGGACACCCATGGTCTGCCCGTCGAACTGGGCGTGGAGAAAATGCTCCATATCACCAAAGAGGACATCGGCAAGAAAATCAGCGTGGATGAGTACAACGCCGCCTGCCGCCGCGAAGTGATGAAGTATACGGCTGAATGGACCAGCCTGACCAAACAGATGGGTTACTGGGTGGACCTCGATAATCCGTACATCACCTATGACAACAAGTACATCGAGACCCTGTGGTACTTGCTCAAGGAACTCTATAAGAAAGGCTATCTCTACAAGGGGTACACCATTCAACCCTATTCGCCGGCCGCAGGAACAGGTCTGAGTTCGCACGAGCTCAACCAACCCGGCTGCTACAAGGACGTCAAGGACCTCACCTGCACCGCACGCTTCAAACTGAAAGCCGATGGCCGGCAGGCAACAGCCGACAGGTACATCATCGCATGGACCACAACGCCGTGGACCCTGCCTTCCAACACAGCCCTCTGCGTCGGACCGAAGATTGACTATGTGGAAGTGAAGACGCCTGCCGGAGACCATGTGATCCTTGCGGAAGCTCGGTTGGACGCATATAAGAAAGACCTCTGCGGCGTGGACGAAGAGGGTAATCTCCGCGAACCGAACATCGTAGCCCGCTACAAAGGTACCGAGCTCGTAGGGCTGGCATACGAACCGCTCTTCCCCTGGGTGAACCCGGGTGAGGGCGCTTTCCGTGTTATCCCCGGTGACTACGTGACAACGGAAGACGGTACGGGTATCGTACATATCGCACCTACCTTCGGTGCTGATGACAAGAAAGTGGGTGACGCTGCCGGCGTGCCCGGTCTATACATGCAGACCAAGAACTACGGACCGCGCCCGATGGTTGATTTCACCGGTAAATATTGGAAGATTGAAGACCTGGATGACGAATGGGTGAAGGCGTGTGTCAACGTGGAGCTGTACAGCAAATATGCCGGCCGGTGGGTGAAGAACGCCTACGACCCGCAGTTCACCATTGACGGCAAGTACGACGAAGCCGCAGCCGCCAAAGCCGAGACGCTGGATCTGCACTTGTGTCTGGAGATGAAAGCGGACGGACGTCTTCTGCGCACGGAGAAGCATGTGCACAGTTATCCGCACTGCTGGCGCACCGACAAACCCGTCATCTATTATCCGCTGGACAGCTGGTTCATCAAATCGACCATGGCGCGTGAGCAGATGATCGCCCTCAACCAGACCATCAACTGGCAGCCGGAGAGTACCGGTACCGGCCGTTTCGGACAGTGGCTCAATAACCTCAATGACTGGAACCTCAGCCGCAGCCGCTACTGGGGCACACCGCTGCCTATCTGGCGTACCGAAGACGGAACCGAAGAGATATGCATCGGTTCCATCGCGGAATTGTTCGATGAGATCGACAAATCCGTCAAGGCAGGATTCATGACCGCCAACCCCTGGCCTAAGCATAAAGCAGGCGATTACAGCAAGGAGAACTACGACCCGTCCGTCATCGATCTTCACCGTCCGTACGTGGATAGCATCGTCCTCGTTTCTCCGAGCGGCAAGCCGATGAAGCGTGAACTGGACCTCATTGACGTATGGTTCGACTCGGGTGCTATGCCCTACGCACAGAACCACTACCCCTTCGAGAACGCTGACCTGCCGCGTACCGCGGACTTCATCTCCGAAGGCGTGGATCAGACCCGCGGTTGGTTCTTCACACTTCATGCCATCCATACGATGATAGAAGGATCAGTGGCATACAGAAATGTCATCTCCAACGGCCTCGTGCTCGATAAGAACGGCAATAAGATGTCCAAACGTCTCGGCAACGCCGTGGACCCGTTCGGCGCACTGGACACTTACGGAGCGGACTCGGTTCGCTGGTACATGCTCACCAACTCCAGCCCGTGGGAGAACCTCAAGTTCGACCCCGAAGGAGTGGATGAGATCCGCCGCAAGTTCTTCGGCACACTCTATAACACCTATAGTTTCTTCGCCCTCTACGCCAATGTCGATGGCTGGACTCCGGAATGTGCGGAGAAACCGGCTTATCAGGAAATAGACCGTTGGATCCTCTCCAAACTCAACTCGCTCGTCAAAGAGGTGACGGAGTCGTACGAGGCATACGAGCCGACGAAAGCCGGACGTGCCGTCAGCGATTTCGTACAGGACGATCTGTCCAACTGGTACGTGCGTCTCAACCGCAAGCGTTTCTGGGGCGGGGAGATGAATGCGGACAAACAGGCGGCATACAGCACGCTGTACACCTGTCTCAAGACCGTGGCACAACTCATGGCGCCGAACGCACCCTTCTATGCCGACCGTCTCTACCGCGATTTGACCGGTGAGACCGTGCATTTGAGCCAATGGCCGGCTGCCGACGCCGAGGCTATTGACACCCGGTTGGAGCGACGGATGTACCTCGCCCAGCAGGCCACGTCCATGATCCTCAGCCTGCGCAAGCGTGCGGAGAAGAACGTGCGCCAGCCGCTGCAGAAAGCCGTCATCCCGACACCCGATGCCGAGACGACGGAAGCACTCTTGCAGGTTGCCGGACTCATCAAGAGCGAAGTGAACGTGAAAGAGCTCGTGGTCGTTCCCGCTGAGCAGTCCGAAATACGCCTCGTCAAGAAAATCAAACCGCAGTTCAAAGTGCTCGGTAAGAAAGTAGGCGCAAACATGAAAGCCGTAGCCGCAGAGATCACTGCTATGACGCAGGATCAGATTGCACAGATGGAAAACGAAGGCCGATATCAACTGTCCACTGTCGATTATCAATTGATTCCGGAGGACGTGGATATCATCACGGAAGACATGCCGGGCTGGCTGGTGGCTAACAACGGCATCCTCACCATCGCTTTGGATATCGAGTTGACGGACATCCTCAAAGAAGAAGGTATCGCACGCGAACTGATCAACCGTATCCAGAACCTGCGCAAGACCTCAGGACTGGATATCACCGACCGCATCGCAATCGAACTGGAGGACCGTGACGAGATCCACAATGCGGTGCTCCACTGCGGCGATTATATCGCATCCCAGGTGCTGGCTACGAAACTGGAACTGAAGACCGGCGACCAATGGACTGCCGCTATCGATATGGACGATTACAAAGTGAATATTAACATTCAAAAGGCATAAAAAGTATGAATTGCAAATTTCAAATCTCTCATCTCAAATTTCTTTGCGCAGCCCTTGTGGCGGTTGCATTATGCAGTTGTAAACAGGAAACTCCGGAATTCCACTTGGCGGACCTCCAGGGACTCTGGCTGGAGAACGGCTCCAAGCATTACGTACGCTTTACCGAGGAGCAGGCGGATCAAACCGGTTATTTCTGGGGATGCGAGTGGGACCTGAATGATGATGTGACGGAAGAAGACCTCGTTTTCCATGGTAACGGTTGGTTCAAATACAACCTGAACAAGGACCAGCTGTTGGAGATCCAGCGTATGGACCAGGACTGGGCGGACATACCCAAGATCTACACCGTCACGCTGCTGGATGACAAGCATCTCACCTACCACCCCAAGGACTACAAGAACGAGAAAATAAGTTTCACCAAACAATAATTTTATGAAACGCGCTCTGAAAATCACCGGCTGGACGCTGTTGGGTATCGTGCTGACACTGGTACTGATAGCCTGCATCGCTATCTACCTCGTCTTCACGCCGGCCCGTCTCACGCCGATTGCCCGGCAAGCAGCCGCCAAATACATCACCTGCGAGCATGAGATCGGCGAAGTGGACCTGACTTTCTTCTCCACCTTCCCGCGCTTCGGACTGCGGGCGGACGGACTGCTACTGGTCAATCCCAAAGCAGGGGCGAAGAACGATACCGTCATCGCGGCGGATCGTCTGACGGCTATCGTCGATGTGCGGGAACTGATCAAGCACAACAATCTGCATGTTCATGAGGCCATCCTGGAGAACGCCCGCGTCAATTTCTACATCGCGGAGGATGGTACGCACAGTTTCACCGATGTCTTTGTCTCCTCACCCGACACCACGGAGGAGGACACCGCCGCTTTTGCCCTGCCGTTTGACGCACTCCGCGTCGACGGACTGCGTATTCAGGCGGAATACATCACCTTTGCGGATGCCAAAGACACGATTGAAGCGTCGCTGGGTGCTACCGAACTGAGCGCCATGGCGGAGAGCTGGGAGGATATGCTGCTGGCATTGGATGCACAGTGTGTGAACGCGTTGGTGAAGAATGAGACCTATGCGGATAATCTGCATGTTGAACTCATCGTACCCGCAGCGGTCAATCTGGACTCCATGCATTTCTCCTTCGACGGAGCCGTAGTGGCGGTCAATGATTTCAGTCTGCGCTTGGAAGGCGATGTCACGATCGGTGAGACCATCGATATCGATGCACAGTTATCCTCCGGAAAATGGCAGATCCAGCCGCTGCTGGCACTCGTACCGGCCTCCTTCACTGCCGGTCTGAAAGATATCCGCATGGACGGTGTTCTCCAGATGGATGCTTCCGTCAAAGGTACACTGAGTGATACGCAGTTACCTTATATCCAGGCGCATGTAGCATTGGCGGAAGGTAACGGAGCATACCGTCCCCTGCCCTACGAACTGCGCGACTTGGAACTGGAGGCTGATGCCGACTTGCGGCTGAACAAAGGCGAACAATCGAAAGTAACCATCCGCAGACTGGCAGCACAGACCAAGCAAAGCGCTCTCTCCGTCAAAGGTACCGTCAATGATCTCTTAGGCGACATGGCTATGAACCTCGCCATGACGCTGGATGCCAACCTGCCGGACTGGGCGTACTTCCTGCCTGAGCAGATGGACCTGACCGGACGTGCGCAAGGTAACCTGGCAGCGAACATCAGACTGAGCGACCTCACCTCCCTGCAGCTGGAGAATGGTACTATAGACGCGGACCTGCACTTGACGGACATCCATTATGCGATGGACTCCATGGTGGCGGACCTGCCGCGTACGCACGCCCGCTTGCAACTGCCTAACCCCACCCCCTCCAAACGCAAAGTGCAGTGGGTACGGATAGACATGGAGACCGACAAGGTGGACTTCGCCATGGCAACCCCGTTGACCACGGCTTTCCAAGCGGCATCCATCCAACTGGAGAGCAGCAATCTGCTGGGCACCAATCCGGTCATCGGTGCCTCCGTCAAACTGCAATCCAACCATCCGCTGGAGTTCGCCATGGACTCCTGCGCCGCAACTGTCACAGCGCCGAAAATAACCGCATACACCGAGTATAACATCCAGGACACCACGGCCATGCCGGTACTCAGAGCGACGCTGGACTGCAAAGCCCTGAACGGATGGTTCAAGGAGATCAAAGCGGATATGCAGAACGCTCAGGTGGAAGCCTCTATCAGCGGCGGAAGACAGAAAGACAAATCCACACCTATGCTCCGTGCCAAACTGAATTCACAGAAGGCGGACATGAGCATGGGGAAGGAACTGCAGGCCAAGACAGGCGTTCTGGCCATTGAAGCGGGTGCCTTCTACAAACCCGAGGAAGAGAACATCCTGCTGCGTTGGAACCCGAGACTGGACGTCGATCTGAAGAACGGCGAACTGACACTGCCTGAACGACTGCCCGAGACGGTGAAGATACCGTCCATCGAGTTCGGTTACTCCAACCGCGAGATGACCATTGAGAACTCCCGCATCGAACTGGGTAATTCCGACCTCAACCTCAAAGGTAACGTGCGCAATATAGGCCGGTGGTTCCGCCACGACACGATCCTGGAAGGTACGCTGGATATCGTTTCCGACCACTGCGACGCCAACCAGCTGCTGACCTGGTTCAGTGCGGACAGCGGTTCAGAGGAGAAACCTGCAGCAGACAAACCGGAACAGCCGAAAGAGCCGGTTTCAACGGAACAAACGAACACGGAGACAGAGCCCTTCCTCGTTCCTACAGATGTCGATCTGGCGCTTAACACCCATATACGCGAAGTGGAGATCTTCGAGCAGGTAGCCAAAGACCTACGCGGAGGTCTGTATGTGAAAGACGGCAAACTCATCCTCGATGAAGTGGGCTTCGTATGCCATGCCGCCAAGCTGCAGCTGACCGCCATCTATCGTACACCGCGCCGCAACCACCTTTATATGGGCCTCGATTACCATATGATTGATGTCAAGATAGACGAACTGCTGGCGATGATACCCAACCTGAATGAGATGGTGCCGATGCTCAGCAGTTTCAAGGGTGCCGCACAATTCCACCTGGCGGCTGAGACCTATCTCAACAGCCAGTATCAGCCGAAGATGAGTACCCTCCGCGGTGCCGCTTCGCTGACAGGAAAAGACATGGTGGTGCTGGACGGTGAGACCTTCTCCAAGATCAGTAAGATGCTGATGTTCAACAAGAAAACAGAGAACATCATCGATTCCATCAATGCCGAGATAACGGTGTATAAGAACGAGATAGACATCTACCCGCTCTGCGTATCCATGGATAACTACATGGTGGCACTCGGCGGACGCCACAAGACGGACATGTCCTTCGATTATGACATCAATGTGCTCAAACCGGTGTACCTCGGCGTACACGTAGGCGGCACGATGGACGACCTGCAGATTAAACTCGCCAAATGCAAGTTCGCCAAGGATTTCCGGCCGCACTGGTATCAGAAAGCCGACAACCAGTCTTTGGAACTGAGGCGTATGATCAAGCAGTCCATGGAGAAAAACGTACGTATTAAGTAATCCCGGTATCCCAATATTCCGGTATCTCGCAATTCACTTAAAAACAACTATATGAAAAAAAGGATTTTATTAGGAGCAATCGCAATGACTATGCTTGCTTGCACTTCCTCCAACCCGCTGTTGGAGCAGCCCAAGACGCCGTACGGCGTACCGGCTTTTGACAAAGTCAAATTAGAGCACTACCTCCCTGCCTTTGAAGCGGCTATCGCCGAACAGAAAGCGGAAGTGGACGCTATCGTGAATAACCCTGCCGAGCCGACGTTTGACAACACGGTGGTAGCACTGGACCGCACCGGTCTGCTGCTGGACCGCGTATGCGGCGTCTTCTTCAATGTGCTGGAGGCGGACGGTAATGACGAGATGAACGCCATTGCCGAACAGGTATCGCCTATGCTGAGCGAACTCAACGACGGTATCATCCTCAACGAGACCCTGTTCCGCCGCGTTAAATCGGTGTATGACCAGCGTGAACAGCTGGGTCTGAATGCCGAGCAGATGCGTCTCATGACCGAGACCTATAAAATGTTTGCAGACAACGGAGCCAACCTGCCGGAAGACAAGAAAGAGCGTCTCAAAGCCATCAATCAGGAACTGGCGCTACTGTCCCTCAAGTTCGGCAACAACGTAGTTGCAGAGACCAATAGCGACGCCGTAAAACGTTTCATCACGGATGAAAGCCTGCTGGCCGGTCTGCCCGAGTCCGCCAAAGCGGCTGCAGCAGAAGAGGCTGCCGCTGCCGGACATCCGGGTGAGTGGCTCTTCACGCCCAAGCGCATCAGTTTCACGCCGGTACTCCAGTACTGCGAGAACCGCGAACTGCGCAAACAGCTGCTTCTGGACTACACCACACGCGGCAACCACGACAATGAGAACGACAACAAAGCTGTCATCATCCGTGAGATGGAACTGCGTATAGAGAAAGCCAAACTGTTCGGTTACGACAATCCGGCGGACTACATCCTCGCTAACTGCATGGCAAAAGACCATCAGACCGTAGATGCTTTCCTCGCTTCCGTATGGGCTCCGTCCCTGGCGGCTGCCAAGCGTGAGGCTGCCGAACTCCAGAAACTTCTGAATGAGGACATAGCCAATGGCCTATGCCAAGGCGAAAGCCAGTTACAGCCATGGGACTGGTGGTTCTACGCAGAGAAACTGCGCAAGGCCAAGTATGCGCTGGATGAGGAAGAACTCAAGCCCTATTTCGAGTTAAGCAACGTGCGCAAGGGTGCGTTCGGCGTAGCCACCAAACTGTACGGTCTGCAGTTTGAACCGCTCAAAAAAATGCCGGTGTACAACAAAGAGGTGGAAGTGTTCAAGGTAACCGAAGCCGACGGCACATTGGTTGGTATCCTTTATACCGATTATTTCCCGCGTGCAGGCAAACGCCCGGGTGCATGGATGAACAACATCCTGTCGCAGTACATCGATGCCGATAATGTGGATCACCGTCCTGTAATCATCAATGTAGGTAACTTCAACAAACCGACGGCAGGCAATCCGTCCCTGCTCTCGATGGATGATGTAGAGACCCTCTTCCATGAGTTCGGCCACGCCCTGCACGGACTGCTCTCCAAGGCGCATTACAAGAACCTGAGCGGTACCAATACCCCGCGTGACTTCGTGGAGCTGCCGAGCCAGTTTATGGAGAACTACGCTTACGAACCCGAAGTGCTCAAGACCTACGCCTTCCATTACAAGACCGGCGAAGTCATTCCGGATGAACTGATTGAGAAAATCAACAAGGCCGGTAAGTTCAACCAGGGTTTTGTGACCACCGAACTGCTCTCCGCCTCCATCCTCGATATGGATTTCCATGAGTTGACCACTGCCGAAGGACTGGATGTGAATGCGTTTGAGAAGAAAAGTCTCGATAAAATGGGCATGATTGACGAGATTATCGTCCGTTATCGTCCTACTTTCTACAACCATATCTTCACCACAGGTTACGAAGCAGGCTATTATAGCTACACCTGGGCGGCCGTGCTGGATGCAGACGCGTTTGCGGCATTCAAAGAGACAGGCAATCTCTTCGACCAGGAGACCGCCAAGCGTTTCCGTCACCTGCTGGAGCAAGGCGGTACACGCGACGCACAGGAGTTGTACCTCCAGTTCCGCGGTAAAGAGGCGGATCCGAAGAACCTGCTTCGTCGGAAAGGTTTCATTGACTGATAGCGGAGCATAATGAAGCGATATACTCAAAATATGCTATACCACCTGTTGCCTATAGTCTTCTGGCTGTTGGCAACAGGTGGTATAGTTGTTTGGAGTATCCTTCAATCGTTCACCCCATCTCTCCTCTGGGATCTGGTACCTGCGCTCCTGGCGCTGATTGCGGTCATTATCATCCGCCGCATACCGCGGCATACCGAATGCATTGAACAGTGTTTCCATGTGACCGTCATGGTAAGCATCGCCGCATACTGGCTGCCTTCCGTCATCTTTCTGATGATTCCTATATGGGGCTACCTGATCTACCAGAACCTGTTTAACGCCCGTGCTTTCTCGGCTTCGCTCATCGGTTTTGCATTAGTGGCCGTATGGGCGGTCGTACTGGATTATCTGTCCCTTCTCACTTGTCACTTCGACCTGGCCTACAATGTGTGGGCATGGGTTCCGACCGGCGCTATTCTCCTTGCCTGGTTGGCTTCTACCATTGCACGACAAAGCCTGCGTGTACGTTGATACCCGCCTGCGCATAATACCATGCGCAACGACTGCCGTCCGCAAAACGGCTGGCATCGGCTCCGCCGTTGCTGGCATACTTGGCGTTGAAGATATTATTGATCTGGCACAGCAGTCGGAGCTCGGGTATGCCTCGGCGGTCACTGACTCCGGAGCGCTCTCCTGTTGAACTATAGCGATGTCCCAAAAGGGTTTTCAGCGGGATGTTATACTGCAGATGGACATTTGTAGTGGTATAGGCCTTGAGCATAGCGTTCTTGTCCATCGTGTTATCGAGGTACTGACGACTGACCACATTCGTCTGAATTGTTCCGATGAAACCGGCATAATCGAAGGTAAAGAGACTCATTGCGGTAATGGTGGGCGAGAAGGCTATAGTAGTCTCCTTCGCTTCGTACACAATAGTATCAACAGGATTCCAATTATCATCATTAAGATAGATGTCTTGTTTGTAATTTTGGATCTTGTTGCGGCTGACTACCATGTTCCCTTCCCATCGGAACCAGTCGGTGATCTTCACTCCGGCAGTCAGTTCGACACCCATGCGGTAGGAGTCTTTCATATTGACGGTTTTCATGACTCCTATATCGTTGTATTCACCGGTCAGCACCAACTGGTTGTCATAATCCATGAAATAGAAGTTCGCACCTATATTAAAACGCGTATGCGCATACGCGTATCCCAGCTCATAGTCATACAGCGTCTCCGCTTTCGGCAGATTGGACCATGTCTGCGTGGCGGCATCATAGGTCACATTCTCTTTGTAGTTGTTCCTGCTCGGGTCACGATTGGCAATCGCAAAAGAGGCAGAGAGCGTATGCCCGTGGTTCTGGTAGGTCAATCCGGCTTTCGGATTAAAGAAATGATAGTTCACGGTCAGCGGCAGATCTTCCAAGTTCTCATCATTGATTCCGTTACGTGAATAGCGCACATAGCGGTACTGGAAGTCGCCGTAGATAGCCAGTTTCTCCTGATTGCGGTTGATGACCCGCCAGTTGGCTTTGGCGTATGTATTGACATCAATCTTATTGGCATGATTGCGGTAGTACTCGTAGTGAACAGGCAACGCCTGCAGAGTCGGTTTGGCCAGATAATCCAACACGCCCCAGTGGTGTCCGACATAATTGCTGCCGGCGGCACCTATCTGCGCATCCACCGGCTCGGAGACGTACTTGCCGGATATCATGAATCCCGCATAGTGGTTGTTGAGCCATTTCTGATACATGCCGTAGGACTTGTTATCCGGATTGCTCACCCATGCCGGATCCGTCAGGCCCCAATAGCTGTATCTTTTCTTCTTGTACTGCTCATAGTACCCGCTTCCGTGGGTATAATGGAACGTGGCGGTGAGGCTCCACTGTGATGTAAAACGATGATTGACGGTCAACTGGCCGTGCTGCTGGGAGTAGTTGTCCGTCTGGTTGGGGTAATAGACCGTGGAATCGGAGCCGTCCGCTGCCGGCACTGTATATTCGCCGGCAGGGTTATACCGGCGGTCCGCGCCGTTGAGACCGTACGCTACGTCGTAGGACACACCTTCCCAGCCCATTCCGGTGGACTCGGCACCGCCGAAAGCACGCAGGATCACCTGTGTCTTCTTACCGTACCAGCCTATGTCGCCGTAGTAACTGTACAGGTCGCTGCCCGTACGATAGAGAAAACCGTCTGAATTGACCTTGGTGAACCGCGCATTCATCATCCACCGGTTGCTGATGGAGGCATGCGCATGGATCATCTCCCGGAAGGTGTTGTACATTCCTCCGTTGAAAGCGAGGGTCAACCGGCTCACGCTGTCCAGCATGTTAGTCTGCATGTTGAGTGAGGCGCCGAAAGCCGAACCGCTGGTACTCGTTCCCACGCCGCGCTGCACATCTATCTGGGAGACGGACGAACTCATATCCGTCATGTTCACCCAGAAAACGGTCTGACTCTCCGCATCGTTTAGCGGGACCTCATTGACGGTCATGTTGATACGCGTATGGTCGGTGCCGCGTACACGGAAATAGGTGTACCCGACACCCAGACCGTCGTCACTGGTCACTTGCAGACCCGGCGTGGTGGTCAGCAAGTACGGCAGGTTCTGACCCGTGTTGTCACGGTTCAACGCTTCGTTCTTGACTACCGCCGTGCTAAGTGTTGTCTGTTGTACACGAGCCACTGACACCTCTATATCCTCCAGCTGACGCATCAGGATAGTGGTGTCCTCTTGTGAATGGAGTAAGGAAAAAGGAGTGAAGAATAAAGATACAAATGCTACGACTATGCGAAACTTTCCTGTCTTTGTTCTTTGTTCATTTAGTCCGCACATGCGGACGGTTTTGGTTCTTAAGTCTTTCATTTTCTTTAGCAGCATTACCTGCTCAAGTTCAACGGGTATCTATTCTCAGCCGAAGCACCCCGAATGATTAATAATTGTCCATCAGCTGTTAGCTGTTGGTTGTTTGTTTTTTGCTATTTGCTTGTTGGTATTCTGTAACTGAAAGATACAAACCAGCCCCACTCCGCCATGTAGCGTTTGTGGGCATCCAAAGGACGGGCGAGGTTATTGAGTCCGAAATCATAGCCGGACTGCAAGCGGAAGCAGTCCCACTCCAGACCGCCGCCCAATCCCCATTGTATATTGGCACGGGCGCGGTCAGCCGCCATGCGGTCGTAGGTCTCCGTAGGGATACCCTGCTGCACCAGCCATGCCTGCGCCGGTTCGGTCAGATAACATTCCACATAATCCGTTTCCGCCAGTCCCACATGCAGTTGCGGACCGGTATAGAAGAACAGATTCAACTTCTTCCACAACGGAATCGTATAGTACATACGGAGCGGTATTGTCAGGTTATGCTCCAGCACCTTGTGTTTGACCAGCTCTTCCTGCACCGTCTGCGTCGTCAGCGAACGCCAGTGCTGCTCGTTGTGTCCGCATGTAATGGTATAGAGCAGACCGGTCTGGATACTGAAATGGATGGGCAGCACGAAAGTAAACGTAGCGCCGATACGCGCGCCATGCAGGAACAACTGCGGATAGGACAACTCACGCGTACGCTGCTCATGCTGCGCATAACCGGCTTCCAAACGGTACTCCACGCCGAATTGATACTTGGCCTCCTCCTTCTTTTTCGTCGGGTCAAAGAAGGTGTTGTCGGCTATCTGCAAGTCCGGTTTGCGCACATCATCAGCCCAAGCCGATACGCACACCGACAAGCAGACGCCGAGAAGAAGTATGAATCTTTCACTTTTCATCTTTCTTTTTTCACTTTTCACCTTACCAAATGCTAACGCGGTTCTCCGGCGCGATATACATGGGGCTCTCCGGCGTCACGTTCCATGCCTCGTACCATGCGCCTATCTGCGGCAGAGCACCGTTCACGCGCCAGCGACCGAGCGAGTGAGGATCCGATTTGGTGCGGTTGAGTATTTCCTCAGGACGAATATTACCCGCCCATACATTGGCATACGCCAGGAAGAAACGCTGTTCCGGTGTGAAGCCGTCACGCTCCTGCAGACGCTCTGCGGCCGGTTTGGCTTCTTCGTTCAGACAGAAAGCGAGGTAAGACACCTGCAGACCTCCGTGGTCCGCGATGTTCTCGCCCAGCGTGAAGGCGCCGTTGGCATGTACGCCCGGAGCCACCTCAATACGGTTGAACGCTTCTTCCATCACTTTGGTGCGGGCGTCAAAAGCGGCTTTGTCCTCGTCGGTCCACCAGTTCAGCATGTTACCGTCCTTGTCAAAATGGCAACCCTGGTCATCGAAGCCGTGCGTCATCTCATGTCCGATGACAACGCCGATAGCGCCGTAGTTGAATGCATCGTCGGCACTCATGTCGAAGAACGGGTATTGAAGAATACCAGCCGGGAAACAGATCTCGTTGGAAGACGGGTTATAATATGCGTTCACGGTCTGCGGCGTCATGTACCATTTGGTCTTGTCCACCGGTTTGCCGAGATAGCTCATGCTGTAGTCCTGCTCGAACTTGGCGGCACGCTGCAGGTTGGCATAATAGGTCTCCTCCGGATTGACATCCAGTGCCGTGTAGTCGCGCCATGTGTCGGGATAACCGATCTTGATGGTGATGGCGTTCAGTTTCTCCAGCGCTTTGGCCTTGGTCTCATCGCTCATCCACTCCAGGTTCTCGATACGGATACCCAGCGCCTTCTGCAGGTTCTTCACCAGCGCCAGCATACGCGCTTTGTTCTCCTCCGGGAAGTATTTCTTCACGTACATCTGTCCGACCGCCTCGCCAAGCGTACCGTTCACGATACCGACGGCACGTTTCCATAGCGGACTCGGTTCCTCACGACCGGACAACACTCTGCCGTAGAAATCGAAGTTGGCGTTGTAGATCTCGGTGGTCAGATAGCTTGCCGCACCGTCGATAGCCTGCCAGGTGAAGAGCGTCTTGATGTCCTCCAGCGGCTCTTCCGCAAGCAGACGTCCCACTTCCTGCAAGTGACGCTTCTGGCCGACCGACAGACTGTCCGGAGCGATGCCGAAGGCAGCGAAATACACTTTCCAGTCCATCTGCGGAACCAACTCCTGCAACTCGTCAATGCTCATCTTGTTGTAGTTGGCAATCGGGTCACGCAGCTCCACATTGGAGAAAGCGGCTTTCGCGAGACGTGTCTCCAGACGAAGCACCGTCTGCGCACGCGCTGCCGCATCAGCGAAGCCGAACAGGCCGAACATACGCTCCACATGGTTCACATATGCGTTGCGGATAGCAGTGGTCTGCTCGTCCGTATCGAGATAATACTCTTTCTCACCCAGCGCAAAACCCGCCTGGTACTCATTGAGAATATTCATCGAACTATTCAACGCGTCTGCATCTACGTACAGTGCAAACAGGCCGAACTCCATCGACTTGCCCAGCACCTCGGAGAGCTGGTCACGGCTGCTGATTGCCGCGATTTCATCGAGTGTTTTCTGCAAGGGAGCGATACCCTCCTGGTCACGACGGGCGGTATCCATCGCCATGTTGTAGAAATCGCCTATCTTCTGCGCCACGCTGCCTTTCTTATGGGACCCGGAGGCTATCTCCTTGATCAGTCCGTTCACCTGCTCGAGGTTGTTCAGCGCAAGTTTGTCGAACGAGCCGAAACGGCTGTATTCGGCGGTCAAGGGGTTGTTAGCCATCCAGCCGCCGCAGGCGTACTGGTAAAAATCATTCTGGGGAACTGCCGTGGTATCCAGATTAGCCAAATCGATACCGGTGGTTTGCTGTTTGGTAGTGCAAGCTGTTGTCATCATTGCCATTGCTACAAGAAATAAACCGAATTTTTTCATTGTTGTGTGATATTTGTATCCTTAAAAAACGCTGCAAAGGTACTGCTTTTTTTTGACATATGCAAGAAAAATCACACATAAATTTGCACAGGTCATTTTTTTTTAGTACCTTTGCACCCGCAAAGGTTTTGCACCGGGAAAAGAATAAGATAACTGATTAAAACACAACTATATGAAAGCATTATTGATGATTTTGGACGGCTGGGGCATCGGCAACAAGAGTAAAGCGGATGTCATCAGCGTGACGCCGACACCGCACTGGGATGCCTTGTTGGCCAACTATCCGCACTCGCAGTTGCAGGCGAGCGGCGAGAACGTAGGTCTGCCCGACGGACAGATGGGAAACTCGGAGGTGGGCCACCTCAATATAGGAGCCGGCCGCGTGGTCTATCAGGACCTGGTGAAGATCAACCGTTCCATCCGCGACAACTCCATCATGCAGAACCCGGAGATCGTGGCGGCTTACCAAGCGGCTCAGGCAAGCGGCAAGAAACTGCATATCATGGGTCTGTGCTCCAACGGCGGCGTACACTCCAGTCTGGACCACCTCTTCAAACTGGTGGAGATAGCCAAGGAGTACGGTATCGCCGACAAGACGTTCGTACACTGCTTCATGGACGGTCGTGACACGGACCCGCGCAGCGGTAAGGGCTTCATTGCCGACCTGCAGGGCGTATGCGACAAGACCGGCGCACATATCGCCTCCATCATCGGCCGTTTCTACGCCATGGATCGCGACAAACGATGGGAGCGCATCAAGGTGGCTTATGACCAGCTGGTCAACGGCGCAGGACGTCAGGAGACCGACATGGTGGCTGCAGTACAAGGCTGCTACGACCGCCACACGGAGGAGCATAAAAACACCGATGAATTCATGGAATCTCTGGTGAACGCCAATTGTGACGGACGCATCGCAGAGGGTGATGTAGTCATCTTCTTCAACTACCGCAACGACCGGGCCAAAGAGATCACCATCGTGCTCACCCAGCAGGACATGCCGGAGCAGGGCATGAAGACCATCCCTGGCCTCCATTACTGCTGTATGACGCCGTATGATTCGTCCTTCCAGGGTCTGCATGTCCTCTTCCCGAAAGAGAACGTGGAGAACACCTTGGGCGAAGTGGTCAGCAATCTGGGTCTCAAGCAGTTGCGTATCGCCGAGACGGAGAAGTTCGCACATGTCACTTTCTTCTTCAACGGAGGCCGTGAAGCCGAGTACCCGGGTGAAGAACGTATCCTTATCCCGAGTCCGAAAGTGCCGACCTACGACATGAAGCCGGAGATGAGTGCGCCGGAAGTGACGGAAGCGCTGGTAGCGGCTATCAAGACGCAGAAGTTCGATTACATCACGCTCAACTTCGCCAACGGCGACATGGTGGGTCACACCGGAGTGTATGAGGCGATTGAGAAAGCGGTGAAGACGATTGACGAGTGCTCGCACCAAGTGGTTGAAGCGGCATTGGAGAACGGATATGAGATCATCATCATCGCCGATCACGGTAACTGCGACAATGCCATCAATGCGGACGGCACGCCGAACACCGCGCATTCGCTGAACCCCGTTCCGTTCATTTATATCTCCAAGGACCACAAGGACGCCAAGGTGGAGAACGGTATCCTTGCGGACGTAGCTCCGTCCATCTGTCATATCCTCGGTATCGAGCAGCCCAAAGAGATGACCGGCAAAAACCTCATCTGCGATTAGGTTTCTGTCCGGTGACGGGTTACCGGTTACGGGAAATAAACAAAATGCAAAAAAAAGAAAGCGGCGCAAAAGCGTCGCTTCTTTTTGAGTTTTCTTGTACCTTAACCGATTACAAATTACTCACCGGGATTAGCAACGGGAGCCTCGCCGCAAGGAGCCTGGCAGCACTTGGCGCTGTCAGCGCAGCACTTTGCGCTATCAGCCTGGCAGCAAACAGCAGCACTGTCTTTGCAGCACTTGTCGCAGCATTTCTTCTCTCCGCCTTTTCCGCAGCAGCTGATTGCAGCAAATGCAACAGCTACGATAAGAAGCATCTTCTTCATAATTGTAATTTTTTTTAACTTCATGGAACTTTGGCTTTGCCGGTTAGCGCAATGCGTTAACCCTCGGCTTGCACAAAATTTCACAAATTTCGAACTAAAAATCCGTTATATCTTCGCCTTTTTGCGAAAAACGCTGCAAAAATACTAACTTTTTTGCATATATCCAAAAAAAATTGTAATTTTGCACTCAAATTTTTACTTTTTATGAAAAAAACGGGTAATTTTGACCAATCTGACATCAAATTTGTAAGTTGGAACATCGTTTTAGCTGTGGTCGTAGGCGTTCTTTTTCTGGTATGCCTGGTGCTATGGTTGCGCAGCTACACCCAGCATGGTGTGGAAGTGGAAGTGGAAGACATACGGGGCATGGTGGTAGCGGAAGCGGAACCTATTCTGCAAGCGAACAACCTACGCCTGATCGTAGTGGACTCCACCTACTCGGACAAAGTGCCGTTCGGCACCATCGTGGAGCAGGATCCCAAGCCCAACAGCCACGCCAAACACGGCCGTGCGGTGTATGTGACGATCAACGCGACCACCAAGCGTCAGATCATCATGCCCAACTTGCAGGATTTGAGTTACCGTCAGGCGGAGACTACGCTGAGAGGCCTGGGTATCATCGTCGATTCCGTGTATGAATACGAGCCGTCCGAGTTCCGCGACCTGGTGCTGGATATACGCATGGACACCGCCAGTATCCAGCCGGGAGACAAGATCGCCGTGGGTTCCAAAGTGCGTCTGGTGGTCGGTTACGGCAAGGGCACAGAGCAGGTGGATGTACCTACCGTGGTGGGTCTGACTCTCCGTGACGCGCGCAGTCTGCTCTTGAGCAAACGCCTGACCATAGGCGCGGTGAGCTATGATGAGAAGAAAGTGGAAGAAGGCGCCGTACAATATATCTACCGGCAGGAGCCGATTGCCGGCAGCAAGCTGCTGGAGGGTGAGACCGTCTCCTTATGGCTGTCCACCAACCTTGAGAAAGCAGTCATCGGCGGTACACAGCATGCAGAGGAGGAAGATAGCTGGTTCTGACAGGACGCCGGGTTAGCCGCCCGTAACGGTCAGTTATCTATCGTATGGACGAATATACAGAGGAAATATGGGAGCGTTGGCGCTGCGAGGTGGACAAGGGTCAAGGCAAAGAGCGCATTGACAAATACCTAGCCGAGCACATGACCAACACCAGCCGCAACCGTATCCAGACGGCTGCGGATGCGGGTAATGTATGGGTGAACGGTTCGCCGGTCGCCTCCAACTACCGCATCAAGCCCGGTGATGTCATCCAAGTGCTGCTGGACCATGAGCCGCATGACTTCACCATCACGCCGGAGAACATACCGCTGACCATCGTCTATGAGGATGACGACCTGCTGGTCATCAACAAACCCGCCGGTCTCGTCGTTCACCCCGGTCACGGCAATTACGAGCACACGCTGCTCCATGCGCTGGCATGGCACTTTGATAAGAATTCAAAAATAGACATCAACAATCCGGATATCGGACTGGTGCACCGCATTGACAAGGACACCAGCGGTCTGCTGCTTATCGCCAAGACGCCGGAGGCGAAGGCGCATCTGGCCAAACAATTCTTCGATCATACCACCGAGCGCACCTATAACGCGCTGGTCTGGGGCACATTCAAAGAAGACAGCGGTACGGTGGAAGGGGCTTTGGCGCGTGACAACCGCGACCGCACTATCTATCGTGTATGGGATATAGAGGAATGTCCGCAAGCCAAAGAGGCGGTGACGCACTGGCGTGTGCTGGAGCGCTTTCCGTATGTGACACTGGTGGAGTGCAAGTTAGAGACCGGCCGCACGCACCAGATCCGCGTGCACATGAAGCATATAGGGCATCCCCTTTTCTGCGATGACAAATATGGCGGCTGTGAGATACTCAAAGGTCTGCGTACCCAGAAATACAAACAGTTTATCGAAAACTGCTTCGCGCTCTGCCCGCGTCAGGTACTCCACGCGCGTACATTAGGTTTCACGCACCCACGTACAGGCGAACGCTTGTTCTTCGACAGCCAGTGGCCGGAAGATATGACTGCCCTTATCGAGAAGTGGCGTCATTACGAGCCTAACACCCTCAATTAGATCATTCAAATAAATGCTCAAGGTCCAGCGTGAGGAATTGCTCCGTACTAAGAGCTTCTCCTCCTACGACTATTTCTACATCCGGATGGAATTGTTCGCCAAACATCAGTAAACCTTGGTTATTCTGTCGTCTTCCGCTCTTGACTTCTATTGCCACCAACTTCTTGGAGGATTGCAATATAAAATCCACTTCATTACCATCATGACGCCAGAAGTAGAGTTTGTATTCCAGCCGGTCCGCATGGTTAATCAGATATGCGCCAATAGCCGTTTCCACCCATCGTCCCCATTGTTTCGGATCCAAATAGGCATCGTGAAAATTCAGCGAACTCGTAGCACTTAGCAATCCGGAATTATATACCTGATATTTAGGCACAGACTTATATTTGCGTGCATCATCTGCGGCATATTGCTGTAGTCCTGCGAGCAGTTTGCTTTCATCCAATAATTGTAAGTAATTGGCTAAAGTCGCCGTATTCCCTGCATCTTGCAGTTGTCCCAAGGCTTTATTAAACGAAAGTAACTCTCCGGAATACGAGCAGCCGAGCAGGAAAAGCTGACGCAATAGAGCAGGCTTCAATACTCGTTTAGTGGTCAGCACATCTTTGGTTATAGCAGGTTCTATAATGGCATCGTGCATGTATTTGCGCCAGCGTTTCTCGTCGTTAATAAGCGAAAATGCTCCTGGATAGCCACCATAATAAAGATATTGGTCAATCGTCATACCAAAGGCGTCGCGCATTTCGCTGAAAGACCAATGTTCCATTTCGATAAGTTCGTAGCGTCCGGCTAAGGACTCATTGAGACCATCCTTGATGAGCAAACGAGAGGAGCCAAGCAAAATGACTTTGATGTTCACATCGCGCATAGTATCCGCATCCCATTCCGCCTTAACGACTTCACTCCAGTTGTCCAATTTGTGGATTTCATCTATAACGAGCAGAAACTCAGTATAGTTGTTAAGCCGGATGGATTGGCGCGCTTGTTGCCACACGTATCGAATCCAATTGGGATTCTTATCCGGAGCTTCCTCGGCAGTTGTTAGCAGATGAGGCACGGTTAACTCGTTAACCACTTGCTTGACCAGAGTTGATTTACCTACCTGCCGTGCGCCGGCAATGACTTGTATAAAACGACGTGGTTCGCCGATTCGTGACAGCAGAACAGATGCTTGTTGACGCTTAAACATAACCGTACATTTTAAAATCCGGTGCAAAGGTACAAAAAATTCTCAATATATGCAAATAAAATTCGCAATTTCTATTATAAAATTTCTCAAAGTACGTTTTAAAAATTCTCAAAGTGCCCTTGTAATCGCCATTTCGGAAATGGCCATTACGATTTATAAAAATATATGAATTATGCAATAATCATGCAATAACCGCACAATAATCACCCAATAACCCCTCTATGCAATCCCAACATTTTCCATGGTAAGGGCAATGTTGATGGTATTAGTTGACTATAGGGAAAGCTGCTTGGGGATGAAACCGTCTTCTTGAATACGTTTCTTTATATGCGCAAAGATACTATATTTTTTTCAAATACACAAGAAAAAGTGCAATAATTTTATATTTTTTCAAATATAATAGAAAAATATTTGATGCACGGGTATATAAAAAATCCGCTTGGGGTTGAGGCAAGCGGATAAATTATACAAATGGTAAGATCATAGATTGTAGAAACTCCTATCTTCTATTGTTGTATTTGTTTTTTGATGATGGCACTGAGTTTAGGAGTTATTTGTCTATAGCCGTCACGAGCGGCTTGCTCATAACTAAAATTCCACATTCCTTTCTCCGGTTTCAGTTGTTCTTCATAGACACGTTGCCCTGTAGTCGTCTTGTCAATAGATAGCTTCGTGTCAATATACACAACGTATTGTGCATCATTACCTTCACCAATTTTATTATATTCACGCGCAGAAGCAGTAATATATATAGCCCAATCCGATTGGTCTGCTCTGTTGACGAAGGTGCATCCCATCGGGCTTAACGCTCCTTCAATTTCTCCTTTTAGTGCATTGTAATTCTGCCCGAACATATATGCATGGCAAGAGATATAGATATTCAGTCCGTTTTTCAATTGAGCGACAAAATCAATTAAACGACGTTGCAGGTTGCGAGTCTCTTGCAATTGCAGGCTTTCCTCATCAGCGTTCTCATCCACGGCGGCAAGAAGTTTCTGTGCCTCATCCACTTCTGCAAATTGTGGTAATGTTTTCTGTGCCAAGTCTCGCGCTTGCAATTTCTGGCCATTGCCAATCAATTGATCAATCTGGTCAAGCGAAGTCTCAATCTTGGTAAGACACACCGTGATTTTCTTTTCCAATTGGCGAATGAGTGTGCTCTTTTTAACATACGCAAATGCTGCTATGTCACCCGTCTGCGGGTTACGCCACGCGTCAATCTGCAATCCGGGGATTTCCATATCCACGGAGGTGGTTGTCCGAGAAGAAAACTCTTCTATTGATTGATAGAATGTGCCTTCCATGGATTCCAATGTGCGGCTGAGACCATTAATATTCGTGGTATTCTGCACATGCACGCGGATGGTACTGACAGCCTCAACTCGTGCTGCGTTCTTTATCCGCGACATAGCTGCTTCAAGGCTCTCATTGCTTCGTTTCTGTCCCTCGGCAAAGCCGGTGAAATACTTGCCTGCGGGATACTCCATTGCCCGTTCGCCGTCATCGTACCAATTAGGTTGTTGCGCAAACACGTTCAGAGATAGAACGGAAAGAAAAAGAAGAATAGTTTTTTTCATAACTGTTTTTCCAAAAGTTGTTTTGCAAGGGATTTGCAGGCCTTTTGTATTTCCTTCGGCTTCAATTTGCTTAGCTCATTGGCACAAGCATACGTACACGCAGACTCAACATCCATGATTTTGCAAGAAATAAAACCAGAATCTCCCATGGGGCAAACTTCTATAATAAGCAGGCATTGACCACCGGTTTCTACGGGTTGCCACTCCTCTGAACTAATCAGCGCTTCTGTTAGTGAAGTTTTCAAGATATTAGCAACCGCTGCATCATCACATTTCGGTTGCTGAATAGTGATTGTTTTCTTCTCTTGCGCTACAATAGTCAGCGAGAGGGCTGAGAGCAGGATAATTAATAGTTTTTTCATGATTAGATTCTTATAACCTATTTAATGCTTCAAGTGCTTTATCGCTCCCATTCTCCGCTGCCTTTTGATACCAGTATTTTGCTTTGGAGATATTTGACGCAACTCCTTCTCCAGCTTCGTAACACACACCCAAGGCATACATGGCATCTACGTTTCCTTGATTAGCTGCTTCTTTAAACAAATCGAATGCTTTATACAAATCTGCCGATACGCCATGACCATGGTA
>Ga0265298_10001533_pt1 | contig 34298 bp, 28 predicted proteins | sample AusTroGonzalo_MG_3_FD_193486 | JGI IMG/M metagenome (GOLD analysis project Ga0265298, IMG submission 193486) | Bovine rumen microbial communities from tropical cattle in Woodstock, Queensland, Australia - Gonzalo_01 | ecosystem: Host-associated > Mammals > Digestive system > Stomach > Rumen ... | reverse complement strand
GCATCGCGCAGTGCGCGGCGGGCCTCGGCAGCTTCTGCGTCAACATCTACGCCGGAAAGCTCTTCACATACGCGGCGGAGCGTGGCGACGCGTTCACGTTCCTCGGCTACGCCGGCAAGCCCGCCGGCTACATGATCGTCTTCTGCTACTGCGCAGTCGCGTACATCGTCGGCTGGTGCTGCATGAAGACGCTTGTTCCGCACTACAGGAAAGTGGAGCTGTAAAGATGAAGCAAGGATGGAGATGGTACGGTGACGCGGACGCGATCACCCTGAAGGAGATACGACAGGCTGGCGTCACGGACGTCGTCGCGGCCCTCTACGAGCGGAAGCCCGGCGAGGTCTGGCCCGTCAAGGAGATCAAGGCCCGCCAGAAGAAAGTCCGCGACGCGGGGATGGAGTGGAGCGTAGTCGAGTCGGTGCCCGTCCACGAGGACGTCAAGAAGCGCACCGGCGACTGGCGGAAGTACGTCGAGAACTACAAGGCGACGCTGCGCAATCTCGCGAAGTGCGGGATAAAGACCGTCTGCTACAACTTCATGCCGGTTCTCGACTGGACTCGCTCGAACCTCGCGTACGCGCTCCCCGACGGATCGACGTGCCTTGAGTACAACGAGTACGAGCTCGCCGGCTTCGACATGTTCTACCTGAAGCGCCACGGCGCGGAGAAGGAGTACGACGCGAAGACGCGCGCCCGCGCCGCCAGGCTCTGGAAGAGGCTCTCCCCGAAGGAGAGGAAGCGCGTCGCTGACGCCGTCCTCTGCGGGCTCCCCGGCACGGTTGACGACTTGACGCCCGAGGAGTTCCTTGCGCAGCTCAAGACGTACGAGGGGATAGACGACGCGAAGCTGCGCGAACACATGTACGGCTTCCTGAACGAGCTTTCCCCCGTTCTGGAGGAGACGGGCGTCAACATGTGCATCCACCCGGACGACCCGCCGCACCCGATATTCGGGCTGCCGCGAATCCTCTCCAACGCGAAGGACATAGCGGAGATGTACAGGCGCTGTCCGTCGAAGCACGTTGGCCTCACGCTCTGCACGGGCTCCCTTGGCGGCGACCCGAAGAACGACGCCGTTGAGATAATGAAGAAGTTCGGCAAGAGGGTGTACTTCTGCCACTTCCGCAACCTCGAATACACCGACGACAAGGTCTTCCACGAATCACAGTGCCACCTCTGCGGACAGACGGACATACCGAGGCTCTTCGAGGAGTTCCTCAAGGAGGAGAAGCGGCGAGGCGAGAAGATCGTCGTCCGTCCGGACCACGGGCGCTTCCTTGAGATCGACAAGGGGCGGAAGTGCTACTGCGGCTACAGCTACGGCGGGCGCCTCATCGGCCTTGCCGAGCTTCGCGGGCTTGAAATCGGACTTAAATACGCAAAGAAGGGACTGTAGAAAATGAAAGTCGCGAAAGAGAAGGGCGTAGAGGGCAAGGTAGTCGTGTGCACGGGCGCGGCCGGCGTGCTGTGCTCGTCGATGACGGAGGATCTCCTCCGCCACGGCGCGAAGGTGGCGGTCCTAGACCTCCGCAAGGACGTGGCCGACAAGTTCGTCGCGTCGCTGGCGAAGAAGGGGCTGAAGGACGCGATCGCCGTCGAGGCGAACGTCCTCGACAAGGCGTCGCTGGAGGCCGCGAAGAAGGTCGTCCTGAAGAAGTGGCGGCGCATAGACATCCTCATAAACGGCGCGGGCGGGAACCATCCGAAGGGCACGTGCCCGGACGAGCAGATGACCAAGGCGTCGAAGCTGGAGGACACGTTCTTCGGGCTGACGGCGGAGGGCTTCGAGTTCGTGAACAAGCTGAACCTCGTCGGGACGGTCCTCCCGTGCCAGGTGTTCTGCAAGGAGATGCTCAAGCGCGGCGGCGCGGTCCTCAACTTCTGCTCGATGGCGGCGTACCAGCCGCTAACGAAGGTGGCGGCGTACGGCGCGGCGAAGGCGGGGATAATGAACTTCACGCGCTTCCTCGCGACGCACCTGGCGCCGATGGGCATCCGCGTCAACGCGCTTGCGCCGGGGTTCTTCATCACGGACCAGAACAGGTTCCTGATGCTGGAGAAGGACGGCAAGACGCTCACCCCTCGCGGGAACAAGGTGATCGCGAAGACGCCGATGAGGAAGTTCGGCCAGCCCTCTGACCTCCACGGCGCGGCGCGGTTCCTCCTCTCCGACGAGGCGTCCTTCATCACCGGCGTCACGCTCCCGGTCGATGGCGGCTTCGTCTGCTACTCCGGCGTCTGACCCGCAGCGGCCGAACCCCGAAAACCATAAACGGAAGCAAAGCGCTACATGTTCTTTGATTTTGACAAAAACCTGATAAGAAGGGCGTTGGACAAGGACAGGGGCGCTTTCTACCGCGTTTGCATCGAGCTAGGCAAGAAGCTTGATCGCATCGAAAGAAAAATCCGGGAAATATGTCCAGATTGGTCTACGGAACATCAAGAGCGCGTACGAGATCTTTTTGTACATGACAGATTCCTGAAGTTGTTCACGAATCCGCCTGCAAAGGAGATTGACGACTTCAACAGCTTCTGCTGGCAGATGCTCGTGAATTGCATATCTGACGTGTATCGTTACTGCAGACAGCAGAAGAGGAACTGCCTGAACGAACAGCCGGGAGATGCCGCCGGGTATGGCGAAGACGGCCTTTCGACGTTTTGGGACGCCCATGCACTGGAGATAATGGCGGATTCCGGGCGGCTTGAACGGACGCCGTACGTTGATGCGGAGATACATGACTTGATGCGCAGCATAAACGGCCATTTGAGCCTGATGGGCCCTAAGAAAAGAAGGACGATCAAGCTGTGGATGAATGGATACACCGAGCGGGAGATAGCGGAGGAGCTGCAACTTACAATCGGCAATGTAGGATGCATCATAAGCAGGGTCATCTCAGAGTTGCGGAAAAAACTTTGCAAGAACAGTTGCCTGTAATCCGTCTCCCCTGTCGTAAGGACAAAAATGGAAACATCCATGATTCTACCGTTCGACGAAAAAGATCTACTGAAGAATCTGCCGGTCGAGCGCTCCGAAACGGAGATCTCCGGCGAGTACAAGGCGCTCTTCGCCGAGTGCATGAAGGAGTACGACCTGGCAATGGAGGTGCCTCGTCGCGCCAGGGCGGTCGATTTGACCGTTTCGCTTGCGCGGGGACTGAAAGACGGAGTTCTGAATGTCGCCAAATGGGTTGATACTTTGATACCAGAATTTGACATCATGGTTTCCGCTTGTTCATACGCGACAAGAGCGCTGGACAATCACGCGTCCGACAATGCGCCTTCGCTGCTTTCGTTCGAAAAACCGGCCGACAACGGATTCTTGAGGATTGACATGGAGGTTGCTCCGTCAGGCGCCGACGTCAAGATGAGGCTCTTGGACGCGATGGATCGTCCCATACTCCCTTTCTCCTTGACAGTGGCCGATGCCGATTCTGGAGAGATACTGCTTGCGGGACGCCGGTTTTCGTCTGGCGCCGCAAGCATAAAGGGCATGAAAAAGGGTCGGTACGACGTCGTCGCCGACGGGGGAATATGCAAATGCGGGTTTACGATGGCAGTGGAATGAAAGACGGTGGCGAGTCATGAGGCGAGATGAAGACGAAGAGGTGAAGACGGTGGAGAAGTTCCACTCTCTTGCTGATTTCGGGGAAATCCCCGGCGAGTTGGGCCTGGTATTCGCAAGAAGCTGGATTGAAACGGTTGAGCAGGCTGTAGGGTTTCTATGCGCGTCCGGCGTCGAGGTGGACGGCAAGGACGTTTTTCTGGAACGTGCAAAGGAAGTCCTTGGAGCGGAGTCGTATGCCAAGTATTCCACGCCGTTGAAGCAGCCACCGCTTGGATGTGACGAGCATAGGGCCGAAGAGGAGATTGTCACCGCGAAAACGGAGAACGACGATGTTGCTGCTGTCGAGGAATAAGACGCCGCTGACTGCGGTGGGGGGGCTGTCCGACGAGCAGATCCTGGTGCTCAAGGCCTGCGGCGTCAGGACGTGGGAGGAGTACTGCGCGTATGCCCACACGTACAGCGGGGTGGAGTTCGGCGGGAGCGACATGTTCCGCAGCAAGGTCGGCGACGCCGTGTTCGACGGCATCGCGAATGCAAAGGTCAAGGAACGCCCGGCGGGCTTCGTCATTCCCGACGACAGCCTCCAGCAGATGATGGCGACCTGCGGGGAGACCTTCAGCACGGCGGCCGAGACGGACGTTGTGGTGGGAGATTTCCACAAGGACGGCTTGCCGCACGAGGTCAGGTTGATGGACCGGATGCCCAGCATCAAGGACCAGGGGGAACGCGGTACCTGCACGGCCTTTGCATCGGTTGCACTCTGCGAGTTCGCCGAGGGATGCGAGACGGAACTCTCTCCGCAGTTCCTGTATTGGGCCAGCAAGGAGCGCGATGGCAGGCCGAATCACGAAGGCACGTACCTTGACACCGTTCAATCTGTCCTCTACGAAATCGGCGTGTGCGAAGAGCGCCTCTGGCCGTACAACGCAAATTCGGAGTTTGATGACGACGGCATCCTGAATGCGGGGCAGGGCCCTGCGCCGGAAGAGGCCGTTGAAGATGCGCACAAACACAGGGTTTCGTGCCGGGCGCTTTCCCCCAAGTCGGTGCGCGAGATCCGCAAGTTGCTTGCATCGGGCTGCCCGGTGGTGGTGGGTCTCACCACGTTTCAGAGCTGGACCACGAACCCGATGACTGCGGAAACGGGACGGGTGCCGATGCCCTATATGAGGCGAGGCGGAGAGGGCGACTGGCATGTTCTGGAAAAGCCGTCCGGCGGGCATGCCATGTGCATTGTCGGCTACGTCGACGACAGCTCGGCGGCCGGCGGCGGGTATTTCATCGTGCGGAACAGCTGGGGCGAGGCATGGGCGAGCGAGTGCGAGGAGGGTGCGGGCCATGCTCTGATCCCCTACCGGTACGTTGCGCTTTTCTGCCATGCCGCGTTTACATTGCTGGACGAGGCACATGACAAGGCGCCTGGCGGCAGACCGTCGGCAGAGCGCGCTTCCCCGTCCGGCGTCGCTGCGCCGCTTGACGGTCTTCCGCCGAAGCTGCGGCCGTTCGCCCGGATACTGGACCGCGAGGGGAGAGACTTCATGGGCAGACTGCTTCCCAAGGGGGCGCGCGTGCTATCCCTCCAGGAGCCCGGGAGCCCGATCGTGGAATACTCGCCGGCCAACTTCAATACGGAGGAATACATCCGCATCCTTCAGGCGGCGCAGCGTCTGTCCGAGCAGCGGTGGCCCGCCGAACTGGAAGAGCAATACGCCTCGGTCCTGCGTTGCAAGCAGGAGTTCCGCGCCAAGCTTGGTGAAAACCTTTCTGTCCATAACTTGAGGCACAAGCCGTTCCCCGAGCTAAAATTCTCGTGGAATCTGCTTCAGGTGATGGGCACGCGGCGCATCGCCTCGTCGAAGGAAGTGAAGGACTTCTCCAGAGAGCTGTTTGACGCGCTGCTTGAGGAGGCTGTTCCCGCTGAGCATTCCAAACTGCTCTCCGACGAGTGGCGCAAGAGGATGGGCGAGGCGGTGTCCGCCCGGGTGTACAAGGTATCCAGCATCTCGATTTTGCCAAGCATCGTGTACGTCGTGGAGGTCTTCGCCACGCCGCTCGCGTTTGACGCCGAATTGGGAATCTGCAAGTTCGCCAACGCATCTTCCCGGCTGGTTGACACGGTGCGGAAAAGCGCCGTCGCCGCCATGGGCGGGACGACCATGGGCAAATTCGTTTTCTACTCGATCGGGACCGGGCTGCCGCTTGATCGGGAGGTGCTGGGCATCCGCGACGGCGGGAGCTCGGTCACCGTCAGCGGACCTGCGGAGGGCGGCGGCTGGGATGTCAGGCGGCCGAGCTACCTTACAGGCAGAACTTCTTTCCGCGACTTCAGCGACAGGATGATGCCGGTCACGAAGGAGGATCTGGTGTCGGCGGTCAAGAAGTTCGTTGACCGCGTCGGCAGGGATTCGCAGACCGGCAAGGTCACCGTCACGGAGATCATCGACCATCTCCATGGGGGGAAGGACGGCGATTTCGGCCGTCTGCCGCCGTTCCGCGAGACTGCGGTCGTGCGCGCGCTGCTTGAGATGCGCGGCAGCTCGCCCGGGAAGTACGCCGTATGTCGGGAGTCCGGCGGCGCAAATGACGTGTTCGTGATTCCAGCGGCGAACCGCATCGAGAGCGACCGGGTGTACAAGGGCCGCAGCTGGTTCGCCAACATGCTCGTCTTCCACTCGATACACTTCGTCGGGATCTTGGCTTGCGCCGTGATTTTCGTCGGAAGGGCCGAGGCCGAGAAATGGCTCGGATGGGGGCATGGCTTCCTTGCAAGCGTGATCCTGTCGGCCGTAACGATGTTCGTCTGCGGCCTGATCCAGAGTGGCTTCAACAACATAGTGTCCTCTATGGAAAGGAACTAAGCCGTGAGCAGCAGCACAATGTCTACGGTCGTCCGCGAGCTATATCCCGAGAAGAGGGGCTGGTTCGGGTGCAAGGCCTGCCCGGCGGTGGACGACGCGCAGGAGGCCGTCTATGGCGTGGGCAAGACCGGCGTTGTGACGCAGCTCGCCGCCGTAGGCGACCGCAACGCCGCCGTTAAGCGGGGCGAGCGCCTGTTTGCCGTCTGCAGGCGGCGGGTCGAATTCTCGACCGTGGTGGCGAACGTGTGCCATGAGGACGGCTATGACTGGAACTACGCGCTTGAGGGAGGCATCGTCATATTCGACCATGCGAAGTTCCTCTCCGCCTGGGCGCTGGACGAGGGGGCGTGCGGGCCGGATGGCATCGACGCCGCCCGCTTTTCCCACTGCGTCCTCGCGGCGCTTGAGCCGAAAGTCAGGGACATGATCGCGGAGTGCCGCGAGGGTCACGGCTACCGCGTCTCCGAGATCGAGGAGAAGGACGCCCTGCCGGTCAAGACGTGGAACATGGCGTTTGCCGCAGCCGGCGTGCCGAAGCTCGCCGGCCTGCGCGTGGAAGTGACAGACAAGGCCTTCCTGAGCCCAAGCCGCGAAGTCGAGGCCAGGCGCATCGCCGCCGCAGAGGCGCAACGGGAGCTTGAGAACCAGATTCGCCGCGAATACGAGGCTGCCGTCAACGGCAAGGCCGCCGAGGCGGAGCTTGAGGAGATGGACCGGCGGAGGAAGCGTGCGCAGCTTGCCTTCGAGAAGGAGCAGGCCGATTTCGAAGCCGCGATCAAGAAGCAGCGGATCGACCTTGCCGTTTACGAGGCGAACAAGCTCAACGAGGCGAAGGTGAAGCTCCAGAAGGCCTTGAACGACGAGGAGATTCGCCGCCGGCAGGCGACGGGGCAGACGGAGTCCGGGCATGTCAAGGCCATGTCGTCGGCGATGTCCGAACTTGTCGAGAGGCTCGGCGCCATGATGGAGAAGCTTGGGGCTCTCGGCGTTGCCGCGGAGGAGATAGGGAAAAAGGCCTCAGAGACGAAGGCCGATCCAGTTGTCACGCCCAGCTATCACGGAATGAGCGACAACTTCCATTCCGTCATGCAGGAGCTCAGGGGCCAGGCGCCCGACGGCATCGTCGTTTCGCTCGTGGCCGCGCGCAGCCAGGACGGGTACGCGACGCGGGATCTGCTGCCCGTGCGCCAGAAGGGCGGCGCCAAGGGCGGGGAGGGCGTTCTGCACGTCGGCGACCGGATGACGCTGCGGCTGAAGAGTCCGCGTTCAGGCTACCTCACGCTGTTCAATCTTGGCACGAGCGGACGCGTGTCGAAGATATTCCCGCACGCCGCGTTCGGCACGACAAGCAATCGCATCGACGCCGGCCGCGTTTACATGCTCCCCGGCGAACTGATGCCGTCGGATGCGCTGCCCGACGGCGTTTGGGAGGAGACGGGGCCGGTTTCAAGGCTTCATGGGCTTCCGGAGCGCATCGTTGCAATCCTGACCGACGATCCCGCGGACATCGGCGAGCAGTGCTTCGGCGGCGTGGCACGCATGCTGACGCGCGGGGGCTTCGAGTCCGTCGAGGAATCGATTGCGTCGATTCTCGAACTGCCCGCCGGTTCGTGGATCTGGGGCGGCGTAGAGGCCGTTGTGGAGGACTGACCGTGAGCGCGCTGCGATTTCTGCTGAAGATGCCGTTATTCCTGTTCTGCTTCAGGGGGGGGCGCCGCATCCTGATGCTGGCCTTCACGATCATCCTCCTGCTGGTACTCTTCCACCATTTCGGTCCCCAGCCGTTCGAGATGTCGCCTATGCAGAAGAAAGTCGGCGACGACCTTGTGGAAAAGGCCGCCGACGCGTTCCCGTGGAACAACGTCGTGGGCAGCGTGCTGATGATCTCGGAGGTCGATGCGTGGTCGCCGTTCTTCCAGGACGCGATACGGGAGAAGGTCACGAACTACAAGCCCGACGGAAGCCGGAAGTTCGACATCCTCCCAGACAGCTTCACAGACCGTGTCCTGAAGGCGCTGGGCTTCAACAACAACACGGGGGACCTCTCCGGCGAGCAGATACGCAGGATCCTGGACGAAGAGAAGAGCGCTGACACGCTGCTCCTCGTCAGGTTCACCAGCCGCGACTACGTCGAGGACGAGAATACGATAGGCGGACATCTGCTGTGCACGTTTTACACCAAGGGGCACGACGGGAACGTCGTGAACATCCCGGTAAGCGTGTCCACGGAGTACAAGAAGGCAACGGGCGCCATGGCCAGGACCGTGCACTACTTCAGGACGATGACGACGCCTCACAAGATTCTCTGGGGCGTTCTGGGAGTTCTCCTGTTCCCCTTCATGATGGCGCCGGTTACGCTGACCGTCGTGCGCGCGCAGTCGGCGAAGGCGAACGGCTTCATGGTCTTCGTTTACACGGTGCTGCTTTTCCTGTTCGAGGGGCTCCTGTTCCCCGCCCCGGCGGGAATCCTTCAGGCGCTGGTCATGTGCGCATGGGGGATCGCAATCGTCTGGTATCTGCTGAAAATCTGCGACATGCTGGCCTCCCCGGGGTTCGGGCGCCGCATGGATGTGCATTCGCGTTCAAATCGCCGACACTAACAACAAAAGAAAGGAATGGAAAAATGGGTTTCTTCAGCAAGTTGTTCCCCGCGCTCTTCGGGGATCCGGCGGAGGAGGCGCTGGCGCGCAAGCTGCGCATCAACTCCGCCCTGCGCAGGTTCGACGCCGAGGTCAAGAAGCAGGACGGCTTCATCCGGCAGTACCTGAGCCAGGCGACCGTCCACAAGAGGACTGGCGATTCCGCAAGCTACGCGCAGGCGAAGAAGATGCTCTCGTTCTCGTTCGCGTACCGCAAGCGGGCCCAGCATTCCCTGAACTCGCTGCGCCTGTTCACGACGATGGCCGACCAGATGGAGGCCTACAAGGACTTCTGCGGGGCGGTGAACGACATCAGCCTGTCCATGGGCAACGCAATCTCCGCCAAGGACGTCGTCAACGCGCAGATGCAGCTTGAGAAGGGCATGGCCAAGGCGAAGTCCACGGACGCGCTCATGGACCAGCTGCTGAATGCGTTCGACACGTCCTTCGCCGAAGCGGTGCCGGGCGAGGAGACGGTCGGCATGAAGGACGACGACCTCGACAAGATGATCGCGCAGATGGCGGAGAAGAAGGACAGTCTTACCGAAGACACCATCACGCAGCTTCTCAACGGAGCCACGGTCTGACATGCTGGAGACCTTTTTGCAGAAGGAAGCCGTCCACAAGGCGGCCGCCGAGCGCGCGGCGCGGTCAGGGGACTGGGCGGGGCTTCTCGGCGAGGCCGAGGAGCTTGTGACGGTGTACGGCGCCATCATGGCGTCCGGCATGGCTGCTCCTGAGTCCATGCGGCGCTGGAGCGACCTGCGCGAGAAGTGGCAGGGGATCGCCCGTCAGGCGAAGGCGAAGTGTAGGTCCGAGAACGCCAAAAAGGCCGAAAAGAGAGCCGTTCCCGCAAATGGCTCCGACGAGCCCGGGAGACCGGCGGACAAGGACGGCGGGAAAGGCGCCGCCAAGGAGGCGCCGCAGCCCGACAACGCACTGAAGCTCGACGATGTCAAGGGCCTTGCGGAAGCCAAGCAGGTCGTGATGGACGCTCTCGTGAATCCCGTGAAGCACCCGGACATCTACAAGACGCTCAAGATCAAGAGCGGGAAGGGCCTGCTTCTCTACGGACCGCCCGGGACGGGAAAGACGATGTTCGCACGGGCGATCGCCGGAGAGATGGGGCTTCCGTTCATCTACAAGAAGATCAGCGAACTCAAGGACAAGTACGTCGGCGAGAGCGAGAAGAGCGTCGCCCGTCTTTTCGAGGAGGCTTATTCGCACCGGCAGTCGGTGGTGTTCCTCGACGAATGCGAGGGGCTGCTCCGTCGGCGCGGCAACCAGAAGGTGAACATTGTGGAGGCGTTCCTCGCGGAGCTCGACGGCTTCGCCACGAACCGCCAGTCGCAGGTGTTCGTCCTTCTCGCGACCAACCGTCCGTGGCTGATCGACAGCGCCGTGATGCGCAGCGGGCGCATCGGCGCAGCCGTGTACGTGGGGCTCCCCGACGCCGAGACGCGAAAGGCCATCATAGCCGCCGCGCTACGTGACGTGCCGCTTGCGGACGACGTAAGCATTGACGAGATCGTGTCGGAGACCGAGGGCTATAGCGGCGCGGAACTCAGCCACGGCGACGGCGGGGGCGTCTGCAACGTGGCCGAGAATATCGCAGGCAGGAGATGGATCGAGCGCCGGGAGCGCGTAGGGCGCGGCAGCCCGGAGTGGTCGCGGGTGGAGAAGGTGACGCGGGACGACTTCCTCAAGGCGGTTAGATCCATCGTGCCGGTTTCAGCGAAGGATCCGGACATTGTGAAGAGGAACCTCGAATTCTCGTTTGGCGACGGGACGCCGTTCAGCGGACAAAATGACGACGATGAATGAATTCATGCAAGAGAATCGCATGTAGCGGCGTCTATGTAGTTGCTGAAACAAACCAAGTTGAAGACAGAAACAAAACAAAAAAAGAAAGAAGGAAAAAGAAATGGGAATGATGAAAGATGCGTTCGGATGGATGCTGGGCATCCAGAAGAGGTCGATCGACGACTTGAAGGTGGACGAACTTGACGCGAAGGTCCGCGCCACGCTCCGGCTGAAGGAGTCGTGGGAGCGCGAACTGGGCAAGGCGGACAAGGAGTACCGCGACGCCGTGTCGGTCGAGGCGAACGCGGCGCGCAGTCCGATAGCGCGCCGTCTCTCGCTCCAGCGCGGCGCAATCGTCGCCAAGAAGGTCAGAACTCTAACCTCCGCCGTCAACATGCTCAGCAAGATGGGCGGCGTCGTGGACCAGCTCAAGCTGCTGAAGGGCTTCCACGCCGACATGGTCGAGACAATGAAGCTTCCGAGGGGCATGAGCGTGGAGGCGGTCATCAAGCAGGTGTACGCGATGGGCGACCAGATGGCGGTGAAAAAGGACGAGCTTGACAAGATGATGGGCGCGCTCGACTCCGTGAACGACGCGGTGAGGGAGACGACTGGCGACGACGAGATCGAGAAGCTGATGGCCGATCTCAACGCCCTCTACGACGAGTACAACACGAAGCTCGCGATGAACGACGCGAAGGCGGCCGACGAGGTTCGCGCGAAAATCGAGCTCAAGAAGGCCGAAATGGACAGGCAGATGGGCGTAGCCGTGCCGGCCTGAACTTGAAAGGAGACGAGACAGATGAAAGAGGAAACACTCGTTGACAGGATCGCGGTGTCGCTCGGCCTCAAGGCCGCGCAGCTCAGGACCGCCGACGTCCATGCAAAGATCCCGGTCCTGAAGAGGAAGGCCGCGGACTACGAGGCCCAGGCCGTCGCGGCGGAGGAGTCCGCGCTCAAGAACCGCGCCAAGGCCTTCTCGCCGGACACGCCGGCCGCCGAGCGGGCGAAGCTCATGCGCCAGTCAACATCGGACGCGCAGCGCGCCAAGACCCTGGCCGGATTCGCCAGCACGTTTCTTACGCAGTACGGGCACTTCTCCGCGCTGGAGACGGCGATGCGCATCGCCGACGAGATGAAGGACGTGGGCCTGATCAGTTCCAACGCCTCCGTCAACGACTGGCAGGGCGCGATGGATTCCATGCAGGACGAGATCGAGATGATGATCGAATCGACCAAGAAGCTCGGCGACGTCATGTCCTGCGCCCTCACCGACACGTCTGCCGGGAACCCTGGCGAACTGGAGGAACTCGACAGGCTGTTCGCCCAGTACGAGGCCGAGAAGGATCCCGTCAGGAAGGCGGAGATCCAGCGGAAGATCGAGGCGAAGAGCAACGCGGCGCTCGCCTGACGCCGGGAGGCATCACATGGATAACTGGATGCAGGAGGCGCAGAGCGCCCTGGGACGCGCGGAGATGCTGTGCAAGGGCGGGGACCTGGAAGGCGCGGCCGCCGCGTACGACCAGCTGTCCAGGGCCTGGCTGACAGGCGCCAGCCAGGCATTCTCGCCGGACTCCCGCCGCGAGAGGATGGACTTGAGCAACAAGTACAGGGAGCTCGCACGCGAGTGCAAGAACGGCGCGGCCGGAAGATCCGAGCCCGGCGCCGGCGGGAACGGCGGCGGAACCGTCACGCCGCCCGGCCCGGGGAAGATGGGGAAGATACGTGCGCAGCTCTCCAACGACGACATCGGCAAGATGCTGATCGCGCAGGTGGATGGCTTCACGCAGACGTCGTCCGTCACCTGGGACGACATCGGCGGCCTAGACTCGCTCGTCTCGGACCTCAAGAAGGCTCTTGCCTCCGCCGTCGTGAAGTACCCGGAGGGCATCAAGCGCGAGGCGTCCGGCGACATCCTCATGGTCGGTCCTCCCGGAACCGGCAAGACGATGCTCGCCGCCGCGCTCGCGAACTCGATCTGCTTGGACGGCATGACCGGCCGCTTCTACAACGTCGGCCTCGCCGGCCTGAAGGGGCACTATCAGGGCAACACGGAGAAGACCATCTCGCTCCTCTACGAGACGGCGCGTGAGAACTCGCCCTCGCTGGTGTTCATGGACGAAATCGACTCGCTCTGCACCTCGCGCGGACAGGGCGGCGACGCCTCCTCGCGCGCTATCCTCGGCGTGATGCTCGCGGAGATGGACGGCATGCAGAAGAAGAGCGGCGATCCGCGGGCGAGCTTCGTACTCACGGTCGCGGCCACCAACACGCCGTGGTCCCTCGACTCGGCGCTCCTGAGCCGCTTCGGCGAGAACCGCGTGCTCGTGCCCGCGCCCGACGCATCGGGACGCCGCGCGATCCTCGAGAAGTTGATCGTCCGCCACGGATACTCCCTTGAAAAAGACGCCGACCTCGACTGGCTCGCGGACGACGCTCAGACAAAAGGCTATTCCGGGCGCGACTTGAGGAGCCTCACGTCCGTCGCCAAGCGCCGGATGGAGATGGAGATGAACCCGAACCTGTCCAACTGGAGGGACCTAAAGGAGGTGTCCGGCACGGAGGTCAAGCTCCGCCCGCTCACCCACGCGGACTTCACGCTGGCCATGAAGCGCGTTCCGCCGTCCATCAACGACAAGATGATGGACGACTTCAGGAAGTGGTGCGAGGACCCGAACTACCAGCCCAGCTAGGAAGAATCAAGGGCAGACCATGAAACGCAAAGCTCTGTTCGTCGGGGTGAACGAGTATGACTCCATTCCAAGCCTGAAATGCTGTCTGCAGGACGCGTCCGCGCTGAACGGGGAGTTCCTCAGCCTGGGCTTCGACACCCTGTTTCTAGACAACCCGGACGAGAGCGAGTTCAAGAAGTCGTTCAAGGTCTTCATACGGGATCTCGGGAAAGGGGATTCCTTCGTATTCTACTTCGCCGGGCATGGTTTCACTCGCAAGGCGAGCGGAGAGCAGGTTTTCGCGCTCAAGGACAGCTGCCTAGAGGACATCGAGCTCAACCAGGGCGGGATAGCGTTCAACTACATCGAGAGCATGACCAACTCGAGGCACGGCGAATACAACAGGGCGTTCATAATCGATGCCTGCCGCTCGAATCTGCAGGTCGCCGTGCGTGGCGCGGACGCCGCCACGCGCGACATGATGCCTGCAATCGAGTCGCTGAACCTCGGGAATGCGAGTCGCCGGTCTGAACCGAGCGCGTCGTGCTGCGTTTTCCGGTCGTGCAGGACGGGGGAGTGCGCACAGGAGATCTTCACGAAGAGGCATGGCTTGTTCACGCTCTCGATCATCGACGTGCTCAAGTCCGCCCGCGCGAGCGGCATGAAAGTCACGCTCGGTTCGGATCTTCACAAGGACGTCTGCAGAAAAATGGACGAGATGAGGGCTCTCTACAAGCTGCCGTACAAGCAGAGTGCGGAGTTCAGGATCGACGGAGCGGACGAGATGGTGATTCTCGCTGGGTGTGCAGGCGCCGTCCGGGTCCCGGACCAGGCGGCGCCCGCCGCCCCCCGCGCCGCCGTTGAGACGCCCGATAAGCATCCTGCCGCCTGCAACGTCGGGGATGACGATCTTGCGGACGGCATTATGCTGCCAATCAAGGTCGTGGATGATTACAAGTGCATGCTTGGCCGGTGCGGCATGAGCGACATAGTCATGAAGATGAATGATCTTGGCGAAGATGTCAGGGTCAAAGGGGAGCGAACGGGCTGGCGGATCACGGACGCAACGGCATTTAAGAAACTGGTTGCATCCGTGCCGCTTGTCTCCATTGACGAGATGCGCGCAAAAAGAGCGGCGGATAGACATGGGGAGATTGTTGCGTGGTTCAGGAATCACCGAATAGACAGGGAGTTTGATTCGGGGACAAGGGCAATCCTGGAGATGATCCACGACAGCATCACAAACACTTCAGAGGAGGACTGACAATGAAAATCGACTTGGCGGTATGGACTGCGGTGAACGGTTACGACTGGCAGCCGGGAAGCGTATATTCACCAAAAGAACTCGCGGGCTACAAGGACGAGATTGGGCCTCTTGTGCCAGATTCGCTTCCCTTGGGCGGTTTGTTTCTAAAAGACGGTAAGGCCGTGTTCTATCGCGTCCAAATTGCGGAACGCATGGATTCCCGCGGGCGAGGCGCAATTTACTGCGTTCTTGGCACAGTGCCGGAAGACAAGGCAAAAGAGGTTGATTTTGCCGCTGTATTCAACTCGGCTGAAGTGGCGAAACCACAAAAGCCGTTCCCGACGGCACTCGAATATCAAGAAGGAACTAGGGATTATAAGTCACCGTTGGGACTTTCCCCCCTTGCTGAAAGACGTTTCACAGGCGTGGAAACGTTTTCTGAGTTGGGAGGATGGTGCAATGAGGCAAAGGGCGGAAAGTTGTCCGTGAGAATAACGGGCAACATGGAAGCACCCTTGTTCGCAGTCAATTACAAACCTCGTGTCGAACCCGTTGTCGAGCCTCCAAAGCCGCATCCATATGAGGGGGGGAGTCGTGACGCACAGTCGCTTCCGGCTTATAGGCAAGATTCGCGGCAAATGGCGGATGGTTGCGCCGCAGGTGCAGATTCCCGTCCTCGCCAGATCGAGAAGCCCGTCAACTCGTCGTTTAATACGTTCTTGAGGGGTTTTGCGTATGGAATGGTTTTCGGCATGGTTGTCACCGCATTCTTAATTTGGCTTGTGTGGCGGTCGAAATAGAGACGTGTTAAGAAAACGATGTTCACGGAGCATGTCGATGAAGAAGGTTGCAATAGTTGGCGTCGAGGGCAGTGGCAAGACCGTCCTAATGGCGGCGATGGGCGAAAAGTACAAGTCGCCTGACGTAAACGGCGTGTTCCTGAAGCCGTTGAATCGTACAACATACTCATACTGCACAAAGGAAGTGGCGAAGCTGCGCAATGGCGAATGGCCGTTTGCGACAGAAAGCGGCGTGACCGAGCTTGACTGGGAATTGATGTTGCAAAACAGGTCAAAGACTGGTCTGGAAGAAGTGTGCCAGCTTTCTTTTTTGGACTTTGGCGGTGAAATTTACCGAAGGGCCTTCGGCGACAGAGCCCAAGCCGAACTGGAAGACGAGGACGAACAGCGCAAGAGCGCGGTTGAACGTCTCAAGGCCCATGTTTGCGAAGCCGATGTGTTGTTGGTGCTTGTCAACTTGAGCGACATTATAAACGGCTGCGCAAGCGATGACCGAACCATAGAAATGAACTGGCTGTCGCAGGCGATTCTGTCTTTCGCCTTTGACAGGGCATTCAAGAGAAACGTGGCCCTGGTGTTCACACAATCCGACACATACTCCGAAACAATCGCGCACTACGGAGGGGTCGAGGGCGTCTTGAAAAAGTATTTAAGCGAGGTCGATGCAAGCTATGGAAGCCGCCTTGCGTTGTTTAGAGTAGCGGCGGTGAATAAAACGCTGCCGTCTCCGGATGGTTCGGGGCTTTCCGTCCCCGCGCCGGATTTCGCTTCCGAGGGGCTGGAGGAGGTCTTGGCTTGGATCGTCGGCCATTTGAAAAGGGATGTCGACGCCGATCGCCGCAGAGAATTCATGCGCAGGGCGAAAAAGATCGGAGTTCGCATTGGAATCGGGTGTGCCGCGCTTTTGGCGATTTCGGCGGCCGTCGCCTTGATAGTCTCCGGGTCGAGCGAGAGCGGCGGCGCCGGCGTTGCCACGGCGCCGCAGGCGTCTTCGTACGCTCAGACGTCGTATTCTTCAAATCCGGCCCAGTCGTGCGCGCTTTGCAACGGGACCGGGCTGCGAAAATGCACACGAGTCGGTTCTTTCCCCGGATCGTATCCTTTGTTAGGGGTGCATGTCCAACGCTGTGCGGCTTGCGGCGGCGCAGGATGTCTTCAGGGACCTTACGGTCCCATGCCGTGCGTTTGCGTTTCGGGGCAGGTTCTATGTCCCGAATGCGGCGGATCGGGGAATGTCATATGTCAACATTGATTGTCAAGTCGCGGGGAATGCCATTCGTGCAACGGCGGCGGACGGGCTGTGGAATGACATGCAAAATCGGAGGTTGAATGGGCAGCGTAGCAATAGTCGGAGTTGAGCAGAGCGGCAAGACGGCGCTCATGATTTCCTGGGGATGGCACTATCAGCATCCCGACAGGAACGGCTACTATCTTACGCCGGATCCCAAAGGCGGTCAAAAGACACTTGACTACGTGTGCAGCGAGATGAATCGCATGCGTCGGGGGAGCTGGCCAATTGCCACGTCCAAGGATGATTCCCGGAAGCTCGACTGGGTGTTGGGAAGGAAGGGAATGACACTTGGCGAAATGTCCTTCAATGACTTTGGCGGTGAACTCTACCGAGCCGCTTTCAATGACGGCCCCTCTGCGGCACTGTCGCTCAAGGAAAGGACGATTTGGGACAAAATCGCCGGAAAGCCCGAACATCAGGACACTCCTGTGGAGAAGCTTCAGCGTCATGTCAAGAACTGCAGCGCACTGGTCATACTCATGAACCTGGCCGACGTCATCAACGATCCTCAAATGACAGACCACAGAACCAGGCAGATGATTTCAATCGTGAAATCCATGATGGATGTCGTCCGGAACCGTCCGGCTATTGGCGGGGTGGCGCTTGTGTTCACCCAGGCCGACAGCTATGCGGACATCATCGAGAAGGCCGGAAGCCTGAAAAATGCGTATCAGACATATCTTCCCGTGTTGGCGGCCCATTACCCGAATGTGCGCTTGTTCGCGGTGTCTGCGGTAAACAAGACCATTCCTTCTGAAACCGGCTATCCGGTGCCGGCCGCCAACTTTGAGGCAGAGGGTCTGGAAAAGCTTACGGCCTGGGTTGCCATGTGGCAGAGAAATGCTTGGATAGTTGATGCAAACTTCGGGCTTATGCTGGTGTATTTGATCGTTCCATTCTGTTGGCCATTCCTGCTTTTTTACGTCCTGCCGGGCAAGTTCAGGTTTTGGAAAGCTAGAGGGTGGCAGATCAGGCGCACGGGAAAACAGTAGCGCCGTGTGCCAAATATGGAGTATGCAATGAGACGCCATGCATTGTTCGTAGGGGTTGACCAGTACGCCGACGGACACATCCCGAATCTCTCTTGTGCTGTGAATGACGCTATGGACTTGCACGGCTTCTTCAAGTATGGCGCTGGCTACGACCAGGTGGAACTTCTCCCGAACCCGTCAAGTAAGAAGGAGGTTCTCGGCAGGGTGCGAAGCATGACGTCAGGACTTGGCCCCGGCGACTTTTTTCTGTTCTTTTTTGCGGGACACGGTTTTCGCGTTGGGGAGAACCACGTGCTGGTCTGCTCGAACGACCTCTACGATGATGTGAAGTACGAGTATGACGGTCTCCCGCTCGGTCAGCTCAAGCATCGACTTTCCGGCGCATTCAACAGTGCGCTTCTTCTCGACGCCTGCCAGTCGGACATCCTCGCCACGCGCGGCGGAGCGGGAATCGCGGAGCGCGATCTTTCCCTGATCCACGAGGCACCATCCGACAGGAGCGGTGGCGCGCTCACCATCGTGACGAGCTGCGACGCGGGCCAGACGGCGGCGGAGCTTTCCGAGAGGCGGCACGGTCTCTTCACGGTGGCGATGCTGGACCTGCTGAAGGAGGCGCAAGGAGCGCACGTCCGCCTTGACCTCTCGGATGCCTTTCGCAAGAGCCTTGGACGGCGCATGGGCGAGATCGCCGCCCGCTTCGGTCTTCCCACGGAGCAGCGTCCACGTTTCAGTTGCACAGGCGACTCTTGCTTCGTCCTCCTTGACGGCCTCGCCTCGGCGCCTGTTACGCAGAATCCTTCGCCACGATTCACGCCGCCGCCCACTTCCGCTATAGGCACCCCAATGCTTGTCGTCTGCCCTGTGTGCGGTAAGAAGAACCATCCCGAAGGAACTTTCAAATGTCGCGAATGCGGTCGTGACAATCTCTGTCTTCGTCATCAGGATGACAAGACTTTTCTTTGCGTTACATGTATGGAAAAGAGGGCGCAGGAGGCGGAGTGCGCACGGCTTGCGGCGCTGCCGAAGACGGGCGATGTCAAGACGCTTGTTCTCCCCGGCGGGGCGGAGATGGAGATGATCTATGTCGGGCCGGGTTCGTTTATGATGGGAAGTCCTGTGGACGAAATAGGCCGATGGGACGGCGAAATGCAGCATCGCGTGACATTGACGAAAGGCTACTGGCTCGGGAAGTATCCTGTCACGCAGGGGCAATGGCAGAGCGTAATGGGGGGCAATCCGTCATATTTCAAGGGCGACGTACGCTTGCCGGTGGACTGCGTCTCGTGGAACGATTGCAGGGAATTTGTTGAGAAAGTCAAGTCATCGGCGAAGCAGCAATTGGGCGGCGAGGCGAGGCTCCCGACGGAGGCGGAGTGGGAATACGCCTGCCGGGCAGGATCGACGACGGCCTACTTCTGGGGGTACGCCTTGAATGGCGATAGGGCTAATTGCGATGGCAATTGGCCGTGCGGTACGAGTAAGAAGGGGCCGTTTTTGCAGAAGACCACGCCAGTTGGCAGCTATGGCGCGAATGCGTGGGGATTCGCTGACATGCATGGGAATGTTTTAGAATGGTGTGCTGATTGGTATGGTGCCTACAGCGGCGATGCCGTTGACCCGACAGGCCCAGCCTCGGGTTCTTCCCGCGTCTTTCGCGGCGGCAGCTACAGCGATGATGCGCAGTACTGCCGCTCCGCGTATCGCTACTACGACGCCCCGTCGTACAGGTACGACGGCTTAGGCTTCCGCCTCTCTTGTTCCGCAGGACTGCACGGAAGGGCGGAGCAGTAGCGCGAGCGGCGGAGCAGGGCGGCCAAGCGGAGCGGGCCGCCGCGACACCGCGAGCGCAAGGACGACAATCGAATCGCGAAAATTATGAGGGTGCAACTGGCAAGTTGTTCGCAAAAAGTTAACACTTTTTGCGATTGCAATCGCAAAAGGTATGGTGTATAATATGTTGGCAACGGGCAAAAAGGCATGTACATTACAAGAGACTTGGAAGGTGCGCTTGCCGAGGCTTTTCGCGGAGGCAAGGTCGTAATCCTCTACGGATCGCGTCAGACTGGCAAGACCACTCTGATCGAGCACCTTCTTGCCGACGAGGAAATCCAACATGGAGGCGTGGTGACGCTTTCGGGCGATGTCCGCGAGGAACGTGAATTGCTTAATTACGAGACGATGACGCCGGAAAAGGCGCAGTCGATTGTCGGCGAGGCAAAAACGCTCTTCGTTGATGAGGCGCAGAAGATACGCGACATCGGCTTGACGCTCAAGATCATCCACGACAGGGTGAAGGATGTCCGCGTGGTGGCGACGGGGTCGTCGTCGTTCGAAATGTCGGAGGAAGTGGGCGAGCCGTTGACGGGACGCATGGATGAATATGTTCTGTCAACGCTTTCGTTTCCCGAGCTGGCGCGGTTGACCAGTCCTGTTTCGGAACGCAATTCGCTCGAGACCCGGTTGCTCTACGGCGCATACCCTGATGTCGTGACTTGCGCGTCCAATGATAGGCGTCGACGTATTCTCAAGAGTCTTTGTTCTGCATATCTGTTCAAGGACGTCCTGAAATGGCAGAACCTTCGAAACTCCGACATGCTGGGAAAGCTCGTGAAGGCGCTCGCGCTTCAGGTCGGCAGCGAGGTGTCGTACAAGGAGCTCGGGGATTTGATTGGCATGGACAACGAAACCGTCGAGTCGTATGTCGAGCGGCTTGAAAAGGCGTTCGTGGTGTTCCGATTGCCTGCATTTGCAAGGAACATGCGAAACGAATTGAAAAAATCCAAGAAGATATACTTCTGCGACACTGGTATCAGGAATGCCGTCATAGGCAATTTCCTGCCGTCGGACGCCCGTGATGACATAGGGCATCTCTTCGAGAACTACCTGATTGCGGAACGTCTGAAGAACAACAGGCTTCGGGAACTGGATGTGCAGAGTTTCTTCTGGCGCGTGAAAGGGAGCGGAAAGAACGAGATCGACTATCTTGAGGACTCGGTGGAGAAAGGGCTTGTGGCATACGAATTCAAGTGGAATGCGACCAAGGCGTCAAGAGCGAAATGTCCGAAACCTTTTTCGGATGCATACGCCGACGCCCATTGGGTCTGCATTTCACGGGAGAACTATGTTGAATTTGTGACAGGGCGGATATGAAGCGTAGAACTCTCACCAGGGAAAAGCGAGCTGTTCTTGCTTTATTTCGCCGGCCACGGATTCTCCGATTCTGGGGAGCATCCGCTCTTCTGCGTTGACGCTCGTCGTTCCCTTAGATGCATCTTGTGCGCCGCGAACCGCGAAAATTTGATATACTATCACTTGTGAAACACAATGTGCCAATGTGAAGCAAAAGGTATGGACATATGAAGGAATTGAAAATTAAGTCGCCGCAGAACCGCTGGGGCATCGTCGTCGGCGTGGACGAGTATGCGAACGCCAACGATTTTCTGCACAATCTGCAGGGGTGCGTCGTCGACGCCCGGAGGATGTACAGCGTCATGACGGATCCCGAGTGCTGCAGATTTCTTGAAGACCACGTGCGCCTTCTGGACGACAATCCGACCTTTGGCGACGTCGAGGAGGCCTTTGCCGAAATCGGCGAGAAGATGACGCGGGGAGACGAACTCTGGTTCTACTTCGCGGGACATGGATATTCCGAGAAAAAACGGCACAGGGACAACGGATATCTTCTTCTGTCCGGCGCGAAATACGATTCACGCGGCTTTCTCAGGGCTGAAGGCTCCATGTCCAACAGCCAGTTGCGCGACCTTGTCTCTGAGCACGTCAGAGCCGACGGCGCGACCGTCGTCTTCTTCCTGGACTGCTGCTGCGCCGCGTCGGTGGGGCTGAACACCGGCGACCGTGCCGTGGTCGAGGCGACGCAGCTCGAGGACATAGCGACGTCGTTCAGGGACCTTGTGCCGGAGGTGCATGGCGATGATTGCGCCGCGTCTTTGAATCTCATGTCGTTCATGGCGACGGGGAAGTACGGCAGGGCGCAGGAAGACCGCAACGGCGGCGCGTTCACCACGCGTCTCATAGAGGGGCTGCGCGGCGGGACCTGCGCCCATCCGACCGTGTTCGAGAGCTACCTCGTGACGGCAGGCGCGCTTGGCACCTATCTAGGCGCCACCACGACCGCGCAGTGTCCGGCGCAGCAGGTGTTCAACCCTATGTATCCCCTGAGCATCGCGCCCGAGAAGAAAAAGGCCATTGACCAGATTCGCGAGCTCGACGGCAATGTAAAGCGGTGGCTGTCGGAATTGGAAGGCTGTGTCCACGACAAGCAGTTCGCGGAGCGCGTCCTCGTCAAGGAGGAGAATTTCGAATTCGCGGGCGTCATGCGCAACGTGCTGCGCCTTGTGAGCGATCCAAGGTGTCCGTTCCCCGTCGTCGGAGAGCACGCGGCCAGTCTGCTGAAGGCGTTCAGGACGCTCAAGGACCTGCTGGACAGACCGCCCGCGTCCGAGCCGCCGTCCGGACCGAGGCCGGACCAGCAGAGGCGTCGAGCCAAGGATGATTCCGCGCATTCCGACGAAAGCCTTTCGCATGCGGACTGGGAATTGCTGCACGATGTCGAAAGGCGGCTTGCCAGGGCGGGGTTTGACCTTGACTGCGACGGGCTGACGACGCGCGCCGCCGCTGCCGAAGCCCTGAACGGCATCGGCCGTGCGCGTCTGCGCAGTTCTATCGGTTCAAAGGCGCCGGTTGCGCTGCTGTTCCCGAACCGCGACGAACGAGTCGGATGGGGCGCGAAGGCAAAGAACGGGTTTTCGGAACTTGAAATGGCGGTTTACAGGCTTGTGGAGGACGACAACGTCCTCGCGGGGAAGAGATGACGAAAGGAGTGTGCCCGATGCGTGAAAATTCCGCAGAAATCACAGTTTACCACTATACCGCCTGGGACGGCTATTCCTGGCAGGGATGCGACGAGAAAACCGCGGCAAGCCTCCAGTCGTACATTGATGCGACGGGAACCATGCCGGAGGCTTCCTACGAGGAGCCTCCGTTCGGCGGGGCGATCTCTTGCCAGATAGCCGGCGAGACGGGCGTGGGCGTCTATCGCTATCTGCGTCCGGGGCACGGCCATGTCGATATGTCTGACAGGGGATGTCTGTACCTGTCGTTCGCGTTCATTCCGCTTGGTGCGTCGCGTGTGGATTTCGAGAAGCTGCTTGGACACAAGTCGATGTCCGTCGCGCAGCTAGGTGCGCTTGGTGTGGAGAAGCTGCCTGTTGACGCATTCCGCATCGACTCGGCGGACGCGGAGGGCGGTGAATGGCGTGTCAAGTCGGAGTCGTGGACATTTTCCGGACGTGACGGGCTTAAGAGGCTGTCGGCGCTGTTTTTCGAGGAGGCGACGCAGCTCGGGATACTGAAGGCCCGCTTCGAAGCCGACGGCGACGACATGGGATGTCTCAAGGCCACGGTTTCCTACAGCGTGTTCCGCGAAGTGACTGAAGTCGTCACGGCTGCGCAGGCGGTTGAAGATGGGCGCAGGAGAGCGCAAGACGCCGGGAAGACGATTTCGCCTGACGACGAAGTCTATGCCCGGCTGAAGGAGGCGCTCGAGGACCTGGACGCCCGCGCAAACAAGCTTGACGCCTATACAGGACTGAAAGCCTACATAAGGGCCATGAAAAGGAATCTGGACTCGGAGGAGCTTCAGTTGCGGCGACGGCAGATGGATGAGCATTCCGGTGAGATGGACGGGATTCTTAGTGGCATTCAATCGATGTCTGTCGAGTGTCGCAAATGGCCCTCGGCATTCGACAAATGCCTGGAAGTTGCCGATTCTGATACATTCGACCTGCCCCAGTACGCAGACAGGGCGAAAAACATCCTGTCGCTCCAGGCCATGGCGGACCCGTCCTTCAAGAATGCAGTGGAGCGCTCGATGTCCGTGGCGGAGAAGTCCGCGTCCGCGCTTTGCTCCGTGCGCGTGGTCAAGGCGTTGTTGGGCGGATCCGAGCCTGGGGATGCCGAAGCCGTGCTGAAATCGCTTCGCATACTGTCGAAGTTGCCTGCGTTTGCAGTATTCAATGGTCTGGACGACTGGGCGGGCAGGGAGCTGGACAAGCTTGGGCGGGCAAAGGACAAGGAGCATCCCTCCGCCACTCACGACACTGCGGGATTTTCGCTGGGCAACGCACACGGGGAGGTGCTGCAGACGCCTTCGGAAGGCGACGTCCGCCGCAGACGCGCCGGCTACGGTTGCCTTGTCGCGTGCCTTCTTGCGTTTTTTGCCTCCGTCGCGGCAGCAGTTTTCTGCATAAGGGGTTGCAGGCCTTCCCAGCCTGCTGCGCCTGCCGCCGAAGAGCGGCATGACGATTCGTCCGATGCGACGGAATCGTCAATCGCCGTCGGCAGAACCGTTGCTTTGAGCAATGAAGCGCCGTTGACCGTCAGCCGTGATACAACGCCGGTTGACGTCGCGCCTGAGACGGGCACGACTTGTCAAGACGAAGAGTTGCCCGGCAATGCGCAGTCCAATGCAGTGCCTTCCGAAGCGAGCTCTGAAGAAGTGCCCGCCGTTGACGAGAAGGACCATGCTGTTGACGAGAAGATCCGCTCTGGCGAAGAGAAGAGCCGCGCTGTCGAAGCAGAACCTAAGAACGAGAAGGTCATTGATGCAAAGGGGGCGGCGTCTGTTGCCAAAGAGACAACTGTAAACGTGGAGACGAACGGGCAACCGGCCGTCGAGGCGACGGCCATTGAGAACAAAAAGGAAGCCTCGGTCGGGAAGCCGGAACCTGACAGCGTGGCGGAGAAGGGCAAGACCTCCGTCGGCAGACAGAAGAAAGGCAAGGCGGCGACGAAGGACGGCCGGAAATGAGCGGAGTGTCCAGTTACCGCCCGGATGTCGTCGTCCTCGGCATGAAGTCGTGCGGCAAGACGGTGTTTTTGTCCGTCCTCGGCATGAAGCTCAGGCTGTCCTTCCACGGACGTCTTTCGACGCCGTTCGGCTTCAATGTCACATCGTGCGACGAAGTCACGGAGCAGGCGATCATCGCGGCGAAGAGGTGCCTGCTGAACAACAAGTGGCCCGACGCCACGCCTCACAAGCAGATGACGCCGCTGAAGTTCAATGTCTCCACGGGCAACCGGGACGTCTTTCAGCTTACGTCGATGGACATCTCCGGCGAGTCGTTTCTTCGGGCGTTTGGCGGCGGCCATTCGAGCTCGCCGCAGCTTCGCGCCGGCGGCCGCAAAAGTCAGGCCGGCGGCGAGGACGACGCGCTGCTGGGCAACCTTGACGAGTCCAACCAGCAGAAGACGCCGGACGCCGAGCCGTCTTCGGAGGACGAGGCGCTGCGGGATGCCGTCAGGAATGCCAAGGTCGTATGCTTTTTCATCAACACCGCGCTGCCCGAAGGCCGCTTCGCAGACCTTGACGAGCGCGACAGGGAGAAGGTGCAGTCGTTTCAGACCGTCGTTGACATAATCCAGAAGGCGTTCAAGAGCAGCGAGTTCGGGGATCTGCCGAGGAAGTCGCTCGTCGTTCTGACGCAGACCCATCTCCATGCCAACGAAATCGACAGCGTGGGAGCCATTTCATATCTTGGCGAACGGATATGCAACGGATATGCAGCCGACTTGTGCGGCGAACTTCACAGGTACAACGTGCCTGTGGTCGCCGTGTCGTCGGTGAACGAGACCTCGTACGAAGGGCGCAACGACAGCGTGCCGGACAGGTTCGAGTCGGACGGTCTCCTTGGCTTCCTCCTTACTGTCTCGGGTATGGTCGTCCCAGACGACCCCCTGGCGACGGTGAACGACCTTTACCAGGAATGGTATCGTGCGCGCGGGAGGTATCTGCAATCCATTCGCTCGCATGTTCTCGGCAGGCTCGAAAGCGCATGCCGCTACCGCGACGCCTGTTCCGCGTTTGTCTCGGGCGCGAGCGACTACGTGTCGCTGGCGAAGAACCTCGCCGCATCAAGAGGGCGCGCGGACGCTCCCGTCGAGGTTGACGCCGACGAGTGCCTCGCGAGCACGCTCGCGGCCGAGGAACTCAGGAAGGCGACGGACGAGGGACGGAAATGCGTCGAAGAAAACCTGATTTGGGACGACGCGTTGCGCAAGGCCGCCATCCGGCGCTACAAGCGCGACGAGGTGTCGCCGAAGGAAATAGAGAAAGAGGTCGTGGCGGGCTTCAAGAATCGGAATCCGGACAAGGACGAGCTGCCGCACATGATGATCTACGGTTTCGAGGAGAGCGGCGAATGGAATCATGCCTGGATCAGCGGCAACGTAAAAGACTACCTCAACAAGCTCAAGCGCGACGTCGGAGGCCTTCTGTCGGTCGGAAACTCGGTTTGCAGGGCCGTCGACGAAATGGAGCCAGAGACGGAGAAAACGACGGGCTCGGATTTCACGGCGAGCCGTCGTCTTGCCGAGATGAAGCTTTCCTCGCTTGAAAACGAACTTGCCGCTTTCTGCCGCGAGTGGCGAATTGACGGGAATTCGGGGATCAACGAGATCGATGAGCTGATTCGCGCGCCCGAAGAGCAGAAAAAGCGCATCGACGAGATGGTTGTGCGGCACGACAAGGCCTTGAAAGAGGCGGAACTCCGCCAGGCGCGGCTGGCGGAACAAGAACGCAGGCGGCGCATCAGGCGCCGAATCGTCTTGTCGGTTCTTGCAGCCGCAGGGCTTGGCGCCGCAGGCCTTGGGGCGGCGTGGGGCATTTGCGACGGCGACAACAAAAGGAATGCCGGCGAGATCCGCCGCGCAGTCGCCGCGCACGGCGACCTCGACCGTGCGGAGGACGTTTACCGTTCGATGCGCTCGATCCCGTGGCTGCGCATCGATCGCGACGACCATCTCTGCCCGGGGTTTTCCAAGAGACTCGCCATGACGAGGAAGATAAAGGCGGCGTGCGGCGAAGCAGACGGGTTGCGCGGGAAGTGCCACGAGGCGGGAGAATGGTTGGACGGACTCGACTTGACCATCGCCCTTCCAGAGCAGGTTAAGGAGGCGATGCGCCTCTGCCGCGCCGCAGACGACGGCGCAAGGAAGTCGTTTGAGCTTCGCTGGGACGTCGTCTGCAAGGAGTTGACGGATCCGTCTGCCGATCTCGCCGCGAGGCTGGAAAGCGTCGAAAACGCCGCCAGGGACGTCAAGGTCGCGCTGGCGGCAGTTGAAAACGCGAAGCCCGTGTACGACGAGGCGCTGCGCAGCAGGAAGTTCTCGGCGCTCATTGGCGAAATAGACAAGAGGCTTGACTCGGTTGACGGACGAATCGAGACAACGCTGAAGGCCCCCGATTCAGAAGTCGGCGAAGCAGATGCCGGCGAAGTGCTTCTCGAACTTGACCGCGTGGCGGAGAAGCTCGTCGAAGCGGAGAAACTGTCCAGGAAGATCGAGGAACGCCAGAACGTCAAGTCAAGGCAAACGCGGCTTGAGGGGCTTCGTGCGCGACCGGAGGAGTTGCGAAGGAAGAAGTTTCTTGACTTGGTGGCGTCGCTTGAACAGGAATGCAGACGCGGGAACGCCGGGCTCATGCGTGAACTGCTCGTCGAGGCGCAGAGCTGCGCTTCTGGCGTCGAGGAGATTAACTTGCTGAAGAGGTGGCGGGCTGAATTGCACGGGCTGGAAGTTGATGAAATTCTCAGGCCTGTCAAGGTTGCTTGCGACAGCAACAGATTGGTAACGGCATGGAATCGCCTTGACGACGCGTCGAAGAGCGCCGTGCTGATTCCAGGCGGAAGGGAAAAGGTCGACAAGATCCGTGCGGAGCTTGCGGGGAAGACGACGCCTGCGCGCTGCCAGCTCATTCTCAAAGAGGCTGGCAAGTGCGCCAATGCGATTGCCAAGGCTCCTCACTTTGAGGGTGGTGACGTTGACAACGTCTGGAAATGCCAGATCTACTTGTCCAATGCAAGAGACCTCTGCAAAAGACTGCCTGGCGACGGAAACACAGACGAGGCAAAACGGAAGATCGAAGTCCAGGCCGACGCTGTTGAGTCGCGGTTGCCGGTGATTGTCCAGCTGGAATGCAAGACGGCGGACGGAACGCCGGTTGACATAAAGCCGGCGGGCTCGCCTACGGCTTTGTTGCCGCATGCGGAGGGCGTCAGCCCTGAGAGCAAAAGGGAGTGCGTGTTCTACCGAGCTCTATCGCAGCCGCAGAATGGCGAGAGCCGTTTTGTGCGAGTGCTGTCGGACGGTCGCGAGCGTGTACTGGCGATTCCGTTGTTTGGCCTCAAGCCCGGCATAAACAGGGTTGTGCGTGATCTTGAAAAATGAAAGTGGAGGAGAACATGGAGAAAAGACTGGTCTGCGCCGCGGCCGGAGCCATTGCGGCGATAGCGATGACGGGGTGCCTGTCCATGGAGACGGGCGTGTCTCCGGCGGACGAACGCGAGTATGGTTCCAGCACCAAGGTCATAGAGGCGGTCGTCACCGGCGTCGAGCCCCATGTGGAATGGCATGATGGCGACTGCGTTGTCAGAATCAGCCTGACAGGCACGCTTCGCTGTGAGGCGACAAAGTCGAAGGTCCGCTACAATGTGGAGAGAAGATATCTGTCCGCCGGATTCTTCCCAGGGACAATGGCCTGTAGAGGAGAATATTCCGACTGCGTCGTCAACGGCTTGGCCGCATTCTACTACAACATCGTCTTCGTCGGTCTGCCGACCGTGTACGGACTGATCGTCGAACCGTTCATCCCGTACTACCCCGCTCAGGCGGAGTCTGTGGTCGGGAAAAACGCCTTCCTGAATTCACCCATGATCGGATTCGCTCGCTACTGCAAGTCTGGCACCGAGTATTCAAAGGTCACGGTTCCGCTTCCCAAGAAGAACAGGTGGGAGCTTGAGGACGCCGTGCTGTCTGCGCCGAAATTCAACCTCAAGTCCGAGAGAGGCGAGCCATTGCGCATCAACGGGGCGCTTCTGAAAGGAGCAAAGACGTTTGACGTCGCGATTGCCCTGCCGGAGGGGCATCCCCTGAAAAATGCGATGGGCATTTACGAAGGCGTGAAAATAACCGTCCCGTGCGGGCGGAACGACAGCAGAAAGGGCATGTGAAAAATGAAAAGACTTGCAGTTCTTGCGGTCGTGGTGCTGGCGCCTGTGGTCGCCAACGCCGCATTGCGCTTTTCCCCGCTGGGGATCTCCATAACCGCCGACGAGCAGTTCCCCAATTCGATGGAGGCTGTTTACGGTTGGCGTCTGGCGTTGTTCAACTGTTCGCACAGGGGAATGATCGGTCTTGCCACCGCCGTGTTCGTAAACTATGATTCCAAGGACTATGGCTATGTCGGCGGCCTGCATACGGCGGCGATCTACAATTCAGCAGGCAACTGCGAATTTGGCGTCTGGCAGATTGCCGGCGTATGCAATAGGATCACCGACGGCGGCAACGGCTTCCAGGGCGCTGTGTTCTACAACGAAGTCGGCCGGTATTTCAACGGCGCCCAGATTGCATACGTGAATTCAACGAAGAGTCTTACAGGGCTCCAAGTCGGATGTTTCAATTCTGGCGGCGACGTTGGCGGTCTTCAAATAGGTCTCGTCAACATGGCGAAATCGCTGGTTGGCGTCCAGCTGGGCCTTTTGAATTTCGTTGACGAATCGACGATGTCCATGTTCCCGGTCGTACGGATTGGCTGGTGAGGCTGCCCAGCCTTGACAATCCGGCATGATAGATGGTAGAATTCCGTCGTCTTGCGGATGCATATGATGGCAGAACAGGCGTCAAACCGCGGCGATTCGTCCATGCAAGGCGCGCAATGCGCCCTGCAGGGCCGCGTGTCGCTTCTCATAACCGCCTATCGAAACGCCGAGCTTGTCAGGCGATGCATTGATTCGCTGATCGAGGTCTACGGGGAGCGTCTGCCTGAGATTATACTCGTGGACGACACGCCCGGGGACGAGACCGTCCGCAGCCTGGCGGAATCGTATGCGAAATACGGCGTCAAGTTCGCCGTTATGCCAAAGAATGGCGGTTTCGCCGGCGCGAACAACTTCGGTTATCCGCTCTGCACTGGGGAATTTGTGGTTCTGGTCAATTCAGACATCGTTTTCCATGAGGATTCGCTCAGTGCGATGCTTGAGTTCATGGACGCGCATCCGAAGGCGGGCATCGTCCAGGGAACCCTCCTGATCAAGAACGGGCAGGACGGCGCCGACGGCGCACTGAACGGATGCGGGTCGTTCCTGACGCCGTTTGGCACGACGAACGCCGTCGGATGGTTCGCGCCCGCCGACGACCCAGTTGCGAAGACCGCTCGCAGATGCTTCGCTGCATACGGAGCTATGTTTATGATTAGACGCGGCGTCATGGAGTCGACCGGGCGATTGTTCTACGACTTCTTCCACACGTATTACGAGGAGGTCGATTTCTGCCACCGGGCCTGGCTGTGCGGCTGGGAGGTCTGGTACGTGCCCACCCCGCCTGTCGACCATGCGCATGGCGCCACGATGAGCAGGTTCTATACGCGGGAGGACGTGCTCAGGAAGTTTTACCGCAACATGCGCTTCTCGTTCTCCACCTGCTTTGGATGGCGCGGCAGGCTGACCATACGTCCGCTCTTCGAGCTCGGTTGCCTTGTCCAGTCGATTCTGCAGCTTCTGAGAGGGAAGGGCGTCGCCTGGAGGGCGCACAGATGGGCCAGGCGCGAACTGAAGGCCATGAAGCCGCAGATTGCCGAGGCGCGGCGGAGGATACAGTCTTCCCGCGTCATCTCGGACACGGAACTGTTCAAGGCGGTTTGCAGACGCTACACGCTCGCAGACCTTTGGCGCACAATAAGAGGGAACATCTAACACAAGGAGTCAGAAATGGACAGCGTGCTTGTAACCGGCGGAGCCGGATTCATAGGATCGCACGTGGCAAAGTGGCTCGTCAAGGCGGGTCATAGGGTTGTCGTGCTGGACGACCTTTCCGGTGGCTTCGTTGAGAACGTGCCAGACGGCGCCGAGTTCGTGAAGGGCAGCGTCCAGGACGTCGCGCTGGTGGATTCGCTTTTCGAGAAGGAGAGGTTCTCTTACGTCTTCCATCTTGCGGCATACGCGGCGGAGGGACTGAGCCACTTCATCAAGAACTTCAACTACCAGAACAACCTCGTCGGCAGCGTGAACCTCGTGAACGCCGCCGTGAACGCAGGGACGGTGAAGTGCTTCGTGTTCACCTCGTCGATCGCGGTGTACGGACGCAACCAGACGCCGATGGTGGAGGATCTGGTGCCGCAGCCGGAGGATCCCTACGGGATATCCAAGTACGCGATGGAGCTTGACCTTAGGGAGGCGAAGGAGATGTTCGGCCTCGACTACGTGATCTTCCGTCCGCACAACGTCTATGGCGAGCATCAGAACATCGGCGACCCCTACCGCAACGTCATCGGGATCTTCATGCGCCAGATTCTCACGGGGAAGCCGCTGACGATATTCGGCGACGGAGAGCAAGTCCGCGCGTTCAGCTACATCGACGACGTGGCGCCGGTCATTGCCGCGTGCATCGAGCGTCCGGACACGTGGAACCAGGTGTACAACATCGGCGCCGACAAGCCATGGACGGTGAACGAGCTTGCGACGACGGTGTGCAAGGCGATGGGGGCGGAGGCCTCGGCCATCCAGCACCTTGACGCCCGCAACGAGGTCGTGACGGCCTATTCGAGCCACGAGAAGGTTAAGCGCGTGTTCGGCGACCTTATCCACAACGTGCCGCTTTCGGATGGCATCGCGAAGATGGCGGGGTGGGTGAAGACTCTCAAGGCCGTGCCTGAGCCCAAGCGCTTCGGACACATCGAGGTGCTCAAGAACCTTCCCCCGAGCTGGGCGAAGCTGGCGTAATGCAAAAGGAGATGGTTTGAATGGGTGCGCCGGTTGAATTGGTGGATTGGAAAAAGGCGAATATTGAGTCGCTTCGAGCGATGAGTTTTCGCACTTCTGACATTAAAGATGTTACTGCCATAGCGTATCACTATCGGCGGACGCCAGAGGAGCTGGACGAGTCGTTCTGGATAACGGAATTTGCCTTTCTGCAGACATTTAAGACGCAGGGGGTTATGCCCTCCGTGCTTGTAGTCAACCAGCCGACGAAGCTAACAGCAGATTTCTGCGATAAGTATTCCATAGAGCTCCAAGTTGCAAAAAACCTTATTCCGGGCAAAGACATAAGATCGCTGTGCATAGATCTTGTCGAGAATTTGCATGAACGGTTCGGCACCCCCTATGTGTTGACGATCCAGGACGACGGATTTCCGATGCGCCCCGGACTTGAAGAGTTCGTCGGGAAGTACGATTACGTAGGTGCGCCCTGGGTTCACCATTCGACTTATTATGACGTTTACCCTTACAAGTACTGCGTTGGTAACGGAGGTTTTTCGCTTCGGTCTAAACGTCTTTGCGAGACAGCTTCGCGGGTATACAGGAAATGGTTCAAGCATCTTCCTTACTGGTGGTACATGGTAGGCGACGACACTTTCTACTGCAAGACGCTTCGGTTCTGGTTTCGCAATGCAGTGAAAGACATGAAGTGGCCGACCCCGGATGAGGCTGCTCTCTTTTCTGTTGAAAATGCAGATGATTTAATCCCTGGAAAGCGGCCGCTCGGCTTCCATCAGCAAGGATTCTTGCGATATAGAAATAATTGGGGGCTGCTGTAATCTCGTACAGTTTATGTAGTAGATTTGCTGCCGGGTTTGTACATTGCTATAAGACAGGCTAGGGCCTTTATGGCATTGAATGCCGTTATCCACCAGAGCATTGTGCTGAGCGAATAGATATTGTAAGTAGTTAGGAATTTTGTCCAGGATGCGGGGATGATGCCTGCTAGGTAGCCATGCCCAGTCACAAGCAGAAGCAAGATTGGATATGCAATGTCAAGTGGCAAGTACCACTTCAAGAAGGCAAACCTATTTGCAGAAAACTCGGCTGTAATGAATATTCCTATAGTGGATACAAGATAGGTGATGCCGATAAGCCAAGGTACCGACCACCAATATGCAGAGTATTGGTCGCCGTGTGGTAGCAGGGACAAAATTGCCTTGCCGAAGAAAAGGAACGGCAGGGAAAGCGCGAGGCAGAAGGCGGCATTGGCCAGTAATGACTTGACGACGAGGGGGCGAGTGTCTTCGCCCTTGGCTGCTTTTTCTGCGGCAAATGGGAAGATCGTGAAGACAAGTGTGGCCGACAGAAAGCCAGCGATTTCGGAGAAGCGAGTTGCCATGTAGTAGCCAGCAGAGTCAAGATCGGGTAGACGTTGCCTTAAGACGGTGGCTTCAACAAGAAGATAAAAGCCGTCAACTATTCCAATTGTCGCAAAAGTTGCAAAGAGCTTTGAAAACCGGCGTATGACTTCGTTTGTCCAATACGGTTCGGCCTTTGCCGAAAGCTCTTTGCGAAGAGAAACCACGGAGGCGACAATGCTGAATGCCGGTGTCGCGGCCTGGCCGACGAAGTAACCGGTGATGGCGCGGAATGGCATTGCGAAGAGCATTGTGATTAGGCGCACCGGAGCACCGACGATGCTTAGAATGGACTGCGCCTTGAACTTCTTGAGCGCCTGGAGCGCGTTCGTGTAGATTGGCGAGACCGCGCTGACGAACGAGGCGGCGATTATCACAATCCCGAGCGAGCCCTCGACAATTCTTATGCGTTCAAGAAAAGCCGGAAGGAGAAATCGTGCAACAATGATTGCCAAGAAAAGAAAGACTGCCGTCGCAACGAAAACGCCGCGCATCAGGGTTTTGAGCTTGCCGAACTCCCTGCCGACCGAGAGCCGCGTAAGCTCGTTGCGGAAAGTGTTGGCGAAAGCAGCGACCGGAATCGCGAGGAAGTTGGCGAACTGCGCAAGCGGCATAACTGCTCCAAGTTCTTCTGTGCCCACATACTTCGGCACAAGCCAAAGGCCTACGAAGGCGTTGAGCAGGTCCGCCGCGCGGCAGGCGCAGAAAATCATGAGCGAATACCACCAGAAGTCGCCCAGTCGCGTGTGCAGTCTCTCAAGAACCGATCGCATTTGTCGAATTATACCAAATTGTCGATTGGAAAGACGAGATGGCAACGACCGGCAAGCATCTCTGAACAAGCAACCGTAGATGTTTCCGTGCGCTCGCAGTCAACGCACATTCGCAGACCCTACGCGAGCTTCGCCCAGCTCGGAGGAAGGTTCTTGAGCACTTCGATGTGGCCGAAGCGCCTGGGCTCGGGCACGGACTTCAGCGTCTTCACCCAGGCCGCCATCCTGTCAATCCCCTCCGAAAGCGGTATGTTGCGGATGAGATCCCCGAACACGCGCTTCACCTTCTCGTGGCTCGAATAGGCCGTCACGACCTCGTTGCGGGCGTCGAGATGCAGTATCGCGGACGACTCCGCCTCCATCGCCTTGCACACCGTCGTCGCAAGCTCGTTCACCGTCCATGGCTTGTCGGCGCCGATGTTGTACACCTGGTTCCACGTGTCCGGACGCTCGATGCACGCGGCAATGA
>Ga0265298_10001530_pt1 | contig 34312 bp, 48 predicted proteins | sample AusTroGonzalo_MG_3_FD_193486 | JGI IMG/M metagenome (GOLD analysis project Ga0265298, IMG submission 193486) | Bovine rumen microbial communities from tropical cattle in Woodstock, Queensland, Australia - Gonzalo_01 | ecosystem: Host-associated > Mammals > Digestive system > Stomach > Rumen ... | reverse complement strand
TTCTTGCCGCACCATTTGCATACACCATTTTCAAATGTATGCCCATCCATTGTGCCGCAAGCTACTCGTAAAACTGCGATTTCTCGTTGTAATTTTACCATTTCATCTGTTAATACAAATTTATTAATTAACTCATGTATACGAGCTTCTTTTTCTTTTATTTTAGATTGTAGTTCTTCCTTCCCACTCATTTATTAGTTTTCCTCCTTTTGAAGTAACTTCAGGAACGCTATAAAACATATCAAAGACTTCATAATTATGAATTCGCATATATTGAAAAGCTGCGCGCATCTATTCTTTTGTTACTGTTAAATGCACCCAAGGTAATGTATCCATATATGCTACTGTGCGGCAAGCGCAATAAGAATATAAAGTACGCTAATGCGGATACAGCTATTCAAAATAATTCTTTCCATAAAAACAATTTATAAGCTTCATAAGATTTAATAGTTCCGGAGTCTTAAAAAAATCTTCATCAATATTAAGTAAAATCTTTAGTTTATTTTTTCGTAAAAATAAAGCCTACTTATAAATTTCTGGTAGAACGTACATTGTAAAATCATCTTCTGTCTAACAATTATAGATAAAGTTATAAACTAATTGGCGCATAGACATTGATGGTTCTTTAACAAGTTCAATTATCTATTCATCAGTAAATAAACCATTATATTGAAGATAAAAACAATTGCCCATTGGATAAATATTTAACCATTTTTTAAGTGTATTGAAATCATAAACTTGAATTGGGTATTTATTCCCTATATGATATTGTAATCCTCGTGGGCGCGCGTTCATAATTTCTGTTATAGCTTCTAAAGCATTTGGCACAGAAGCTAAATCATAATCATGTAAAACTACACATGGATGGCGTGGGCGCAATCGTTCATAGGGGAAATTAATAATTGTTTTTCCATCTAATGATAAGCGCGCGTGGGTTGCTGTTATAAGGGTTTTAATTTGTTGTCTATCTATTTTTCGAGTCCCATATAGATCAGAAAATCTCTAATACATTTCAAAGTCTGGTTCTATATGTTCAGCTTCAATAGGTAACTACTTATATATCTCTGAAAATGCGCGCCCGCCATATTCCACAGTAGGCATTAATATTTTCTAATCATATAATCCATCATTATATTCTTTACGAAAATATGTTTTTGTATATCGTTCTGGTTCAAATTTATTATTAAAAACTGCTATATTACGTTTTTTCTTTTCGTAAGCAGCAAGTTTAGCACATTCTAAGTTAGGTATAACGCCGGGGTAGTGGAAATAATCGGCGTCGTATATTAATACTGTTCCCATTATCCCACTTCCGCGCGTTCAGATTTAATTATTAAATGATTGCCTTGTAAGTCAACAATCTGTTCTACTTTATGATAAGGAGTTTTGCTATATGTTTTTGCTACAAATGCATCTTCTTGGCGAATACCAGTTACAATAATTTTATTACCTCTTGTAAAAATACTTTTTTCAATGACGTGTTTTTTACCATCAGCACCTTTTACAGAAATTTGTTTATCATATTGTTCAAATACTCCACCAAAAATCTTTACTGTTACTACTCCAGTTGTGGTTAAAAGAGAAACTGTTTTCTTTGCTTTATCTCTATCAAGAACTGTTCCAGCAATACGATAAAGTTTAAAGATTGGTACTTGTTTCCCTTTAATTGGAATAATTCGTTCAACATCTGGAGACTCACTTAAATCAAAGAAATTCACGATTCCATAAAGTTCAAGATCTGCTGCGGCTAATTCATGTTCATGGGAATAGAATGAAACTGCATCCATCTCCCATTTACTAATGCTTCCAAGACAATATTTATTCCATACATCAGCTGTTAGCCTATTATTAATACTTGTTAATAGTTCGTTTTGATTCGCTTTAACATATGGACGAACTTTATCCATATATTTTTGATATATATTGTCCCATTTTAATTGAGCAATTTTAAATCCACTTTCGGTTTCTGCTGGTTGAAGAATATCAATATCGAAGTTCGCAGAATAGAAGTTAAATGCAATATTATCTAATCCATAATATTTTGTATCCAACTTTTGCTTTTTAAGATACTTATTAAAGTTATATACTTTGCATACAAAATCAAATTCATGCGGAAGAAGTTGGAAGTCTATTAACATCTTCATGTTTTGAAGTGTAACTCGCTTTTTTGTATCGCTAATCATATCTACATATTGATGCATTAGCTCTACTCGATCGCCAAATCCATCAAAGGCGCCCGACTTAACGAGATTAATCATTTGAATTTTATTTACTTTAACTTTTGAAAGAAAATCAGTTATTGAGCTATATGGACGATTATTAATGATAAGCTTAATTAAGTCTTCGCCAATACGAGTGATACCACTAATGCCATAACGAATAACATTGGCATCCATATCTGGAGAAAATGTATAGGTTGATTTATTAATGTCTGGCGGTTCTACAATAATACCGCTCATACGCATCTTACCAATTGCGGTTGCAATTTTACCATAGTTTGTTGCGGCTACTCGCTTCTTTTTCTTTCCATCTTTCATCACGAGGACTTCTGCGGGATAACCATCGCAATCTTCTTCTTCATATGAATCCTCAATATCATCTTCGGAATCATTTTCTGTAAACTCTTCCATTTCATTAGAATAAGTTTCTTCTGTTGAATTGAGATTGAGATCTTCTTCCTCTTCTTCTTGCTCATTGCCGCCCGCATCAGTAATCAGACAAGCACAGTTCCAAAAAATAATTGGATACTTGTAAGCGAGATTCATTTCTTGAAGAGCAATTAAACTATAAGCAAGAGTGTGAGACTGATTGAATCCATATCCACGGCTCATTGCAATCAAAACACGCCATACATATCTTGCAAAGTTTTGATTAATACCCTTTTCTTTTGTTACTTCAAAAAACTCTTTGGTGAGTGCATCATAATCTTTAGGATTCTTTTTTGCAATTGATTTACGAAGTTTATCTGCCCAAGTTAGACTAAAACCACCAAGTTCTGGAAGCTGAACAAGTTCCATGAATTGCTCTTGTGCAATACAAAGTCCATAAGACATACCCAAAACTGGTTCAAGGATTTCATGTTCTTGCGCGCCCAATCCATATTTTTCCATTTCTCTATCCCATTCAACTGGGTTCGCCTTGAAACGAGCAAGTTTTTCGGTTGGCATTTCTCCACCTTTTTCTTGTGCCATTAGACGAATTGTGGAGTTAAGAATTGCCAAGTCGTCAACAGATGTAGGCTTAAGAGTCGCGATGCCGCTAATACCGGATTGCTTCTCCATTTGGAACAGTGATTGAATCTCGTGATTCCAAACCATTTCCCACATCTTGGGGTCATTTCTTTCTATATTATAAATACCAATTACATTTTCATAAGTTTCTTTGAGGGTGCGCTCACGCTCAATCAGACCTGCATCGCAAAGCAAATCAATACAGTTGTGGATTTTATCCATAGCTTCAACAGAAAGCGCATCATATTTAATGAGAGATACTGCTTCTGCATCGTGTAACTCAAACTGGGTACAAATCGTACCATCAGGCGCGCGCATTAGTGCGGTGGAGTTTGTGAATGGCTCATCAACAAAGATAACACCGCCCGCATGAACACCAGAACCACAAATCAACCCCTCAATCTTTTGTGCAACCTTCCATAGTTCCGGATAATTCTCCATCTCAAATATAAACTGCTTAATGGGTTGAAAGTCATTTTCTTCATCGCCATTATAACATTGAGACAGAGTTCTCAACATACCACGATCGGCAGGAATCAAACTTGCAATATATTGAGCAATATCTACATCAATTCCAAGACCGCGCGCGGCTGTAAGGATAGCTGATTTAGATTTCTCTGTGCGGAATGTAGCTACATTTGCTACTCTATCTTCTCCATAATATTTGCGGAACGCATTAAGGACTTGTGCGCGACGTCCACCTTCAATGTCAAAGTCAACATCAAGTACACTTACACGATCGGGATTCAAGAATCTCCATCTAAAAGTTCTTGTATTTTCTCTCAATGGATTAATTTGTGTAATATCCAAACAATATAACAAGATAAAACCTACGCCAGACCCACGGCCGCACCCAACGAGGGAACCTGCTTCCCAACAAATATCAATAATGTTTTGAAGATTGAGATAGTATGCACTCCAACGCGCTTTATTGACTTCAGATGATACCCATGTATCTTCTAGACAAGCATTTATTTCATCATATGCTTCTTGGTTTTGTAGGTCGGGGTGTGTATCAATTCCATGTACAACAGCTTTAACCAAATATCTGTCAGATTCATAAGGTGACTCTGCAAACGTCCAAAGCATTGGAATTTTTAAACACATTTCCTCATAGCCAAAACCATCGGGTTCCATTTTTGGATCTATTTCTTTCCATTTTAAATTAGGAATTTTAAGTGGGCGTAGTAGACTATAATCTTCAATACTTTCTCTTATATTTAAAATATTTTGATATGCGACTTGTAGCTGCTCTTCTGTAAAGTATTTAAAGAATGATTCGAGTTCATCTGTGTCCATCATATATGTTGTAGCATAAAATTCATCTACTTCACGGTCGCCATTCTGTGCGTTAAGATATGCTTTATGAACAATTCTATCTTCTTTCTTTAAATAGTGAGAGTCAGTTGTAATGATATAGGGGATATGGAATAATTTTGAATACTCTAATAATTTTTTATTTACATAAATTTGATCTTTATTTTTGCTAGGCTGCATTTCAAAGTAGAAATTTCCATTCCCAAAAAGAGCGTCTAATTGGGTTATCCAAGTGGTTATTTTCCATTCTAAAGTTATATCATTCGTATCTCTGGACTTAAGGATTTGAGTAGGAAGTGCGCCGCCTAAGCATGCCGTTGAACCAATAACGTGTCCTGGATTTGCTCCAATAATCTCAAACAAATCATTATAATATGTTGGAACACGTCGCATACCGCGCGCCATATAACTACGCATCCATGCGCGAGTTGAAATTTCACGGATTTGCTGCGCGCCGATTGCATCCTTCGCAAGAAGGATAAAATGATAATATCTATCATTTTCACGATTATAATTGTCTGCATTTAATCCATTCCTACAAAGATAAATCTCATTCCCCAATATAACTTTGAGGTCTGGATACTTTTCTTTTAACTTTTTAGCTGCACTTTCAGCCTTAACCCATCCACTAATACTTTCATGGTCAGTTAAGGCTACTACTTTATGGTTTAATTCTCCTGCATAGTTAAACAGTTCGTCTAATTTATTAATACAATCTCGTAGGCGTATGTTACTATAGTCAGAGTGATTATGCAAGCTCCCTGGATAATTCAGTTTCTCCATTCAATCTACTCCTTTCATTTTCTAATTATATTATATCATAAATTTAAGAAAAAGTCAAACTTAATGAAGTCCCGTAAGCCATTTTACCCATATGCAGATTATAATAAACATAAATATATAAAACATTTTAATTCCTTTCAGAACTCAAGTAAATCATCAATGATTTCATAGTTCTCAATAAATATTTGTGGTGTAATATTACCCATCCAATTATTTAGGTTTGCTTTCCCAACTATATTCATTTTTATTTCATTACAGTGTCGTAGTTCATCTATCATTGCGGTTGCCTTGAATTTCATGTAGGCAATACCATTTATTGTAATTTTTACTGTATCTTTGTTTGCGCCCATCACAGAAATTTGTTCAGGTTTTACATAAATATTTTTAACATAAATAAGTGGTTCAGGGTTGCGTTGTCCCCATAATTCAGGATAAGAAGCCAACTCAGTTATTAAATCTTCCAAATCTCTGTCTTCGGGTATCCGTTCAAAGTTTACGTCGTAGGCGCCCTCGTTAAAGTTTATGTCTTGAAGTTCTTCATTTGCATATTCATGGAAGGCGCGCAAATCTTTATCCAGGATTGATGCACCAGCCGCATTGGCATGACCTTGGACATATTCAAAGTAACCACTTTCATTTAAAAAGGCTTTGAGGTCAGTTAACTCACAATCTGAAACATTTCGGATGGAGCCTCGGTCATATCCTTCTTCATTAAGGCGAGCAACAATTGTTGGATGCTTAAAACGGGCTGCTAACTTCATAGCAAGAAGTCCATTTATCTCTGAAGGAAATTCATCATCATCTTCGAGGCGAATAAAGAGGATTTTATTTTCGAGTAGGTCGTGTTTAAAGATTTTTTGTTCCAGCTTTGCAACCATTTGGTCTACGATGCGATTTTGCTTTGACTTCGCGTTAGTACATTCACGAAGTGATTCAATTGCTACTTCTTCTGTTGTACCAGCCGCGCCGCGCTTGTGACATGGAACCTGGCGATGACCATCTATAAGACCAAGGAATAGACGCTCTTTTTCTTCCATTGTACCGACACGTATGAGTGCGTTCATCATTGGAACAATATAAAATGCAACGGTTGTGGGATTTACTGCTCCATTCATAGAATAGGATTGCTTATCTATTGCACTTTGGAAGAAATAATTTTGGATATTATTAAAACCATTTTTCATTATAAAGCGATTTTCAAGGCTGAGAACTGAACCCATATCACCACAAATGCCCAGGGCGGCCAGGTCAATCAAATCAGCATAGTATTTATCGCCTTCTATAAGTGTTCCGTAATATCTACAGAATTGCCAAGTTACGCCTGCACCAGTTAAGTCTTTATTGGGATAGCGTTCCGAAGTTTGATTATTAATAAGACAAGCATATTGACTTATTTTTTGGTTTTTATCTATTTCATGGTGGTCAAGAATTAAAAACTTTGTACCTCGCGCGCCCAAGCCTTCGTGATATTCATAGTCATTACTTGAACTATCAGGTAAAATAATAAGGTCATATATTACATCATTATTTAAAAGTGTTTCATAATGGTCTTGAAGACCATGCTGCTTATGTTCATGGAGGATATAACTAATAGATTGATTTGGCTCAATAAGTTTTATGTATTGATATATAATCGCCGCGGATGTAAAACCATCAACATCACAGTCAACTACAACTAAAATCTTTGAATTTGGCTTTTGGAGAATCTCGGTTAGAAGAGCCGCCCCTTCTGTTATATTGTCAAATAATTCTGGACTATTGAGTTGTTGAATTGACGGGTCTAAAAATTCTTGAATGTCTGTTACGCCGCGCGCGGCTAGTAAATTCTTAAGATAATTTGAGGTAAAATTTTCATTTGCTAGTTTAACTTTCATCGTAGCTCATCCGCCTTTTTATTACGGAGGGTGATAATATGTGAAGGTTTTAAATTATGTTCGTATGGACATAGTTCTAGTGGCGCGCGTTCAATTTTATGGATAGTAAATCCGTTTTCTATATCTTTTGCTATGTCAAGAATAACAGAATCCAATGCTATATAATTAAATTCATATGTTTTATAAATTACCATTTTATTTCTCCTTTATCCATAATATCCACCGTCTGGAGGGTCTCGTTTATATTCATTGCAATTACCATCAATATCAATATTAGAGCAAGTATTTTCATAAACACATTTATGGCAACGGCAAGTGGCAGGTCTAGATTTTATTTGCTGGGCTTTTTGATTGTATAAAATGTTAATAGCTTCTTCGTAACTGGAACATATACAATGTCTACGTTCCATATTGTTATCAATAATTATTTCTATCTCCATTAAACTCTTACCCTCGTTTCTAATAAACGCTTAAAGATTTGCTCTCCGTGGTCGCTTGGAGAATCTTTTAAATTTAATAAGTGTTGTTTATCATAAATAAAGCTAAAGCTGGCATATGCCGAATATTTTTGGCATATTGCATAAAGCTTATTAAAGTAGTTACTACTTTTAGGTTCTTCTTCTTGGTCAAAGCAGATTACTATTTCTCTTGGGTGGCACTCTCGAACAAGAATATCCAATGCATATTTATTTAATTTAGAACCACATACTGCCACCGCACAGTTTAACATATCAAAAGATTCAAACTGTAAGACGCTTTTCTCTGCTTCAAAAAGATATGCAATACCAGTTCGTTTTATATTTTCTTTATTAAGATTTAATCCATAGAGATTAAGACTTAGTGGGTGGCTATACCATTTATTTTCTATTTGTACTGGCATATATTTCCCAAAATTTTCAATTTCCCATGTATTCAGCGCCCGGCCCCTAATGCCGACCAGGCGGCCGGCCGCGTCGTAATGGGGAATAATAATCTTATTCTGTGTTGGAGAAAATCTTATGTTATATTTATCCATCGCAGCCTTAGAAATGCCATCATTTAACCATTCAACTGGATAGTATTTAATAAATACATCTAAAACTCCTTCGGGAAAAGATGGTAATTGACGACGTTCCTTTTGTGGAGCATAGTTATCGTGAATACTTTTGTATTGGTTTGGATTGGAGGCGCGCGATTGTACATTAGAACAATTAAGTATTACCTGTAATATATCCTCATACCAGTCATAAACTATATCTCTTATGGTATAATAGTTCTTTAAGAATGTAAAAATTGTTTGACTTCCACATTCTGTATAACACTGAAAGATATGGCTATTCTTGTAATAGTATAGTTTCCATGATGCACTATCTGCATCTGCGTTATGGCAGACGGTTGGCATTAGGATATAACTTCCTCTATCTTCGTATGGAATATTTAGACTATCTAATAATTGCTTGACTTTTGTATCATCTAATTCTTCAACTATAGCTTGATAGTCAATCATTACTTAACCGCCTTTAACTCTTTTAATTGTTCTACAAATTCCGTACTTTCCCAATCAATTGTATATACAAAGTTATGTTCAAATTGGTCAATGACTTCCAATCGTGAGTCAGTCATATATAGGTCTACTTTACGAAGCGTTCCGAGGTCTACATAACTCCAAATTCGAACTTGGCTCCATTGTCCGCTACGAACTTTATAGATGTCTGTTACGATGTTGGGGATTTCACGTCCCATCTGTGAAAAGAAATCTTGTTCCTCTTTGGTTGGGCGCGCCATAACCATACCAATATCAGCTTTATTGATGACTGCGCGCGACCCAGCGATAGAACTTTCATTTCTTATATTTGTGTTTGAGTCTGCATTTGCATTTACTTGGGTTGAAGTAAACATACAGACATTTAACTCGACTGCTATTTCCTTTAATGCAGTTGAAAACATCAAAAGAATTTCATCATTACGAAGACTTACACCTTTAAACTCGCTCAACAAACTAGGAGATATAAAGATATAGTCATAAAATACATACTCAATATCGTGAAGTAAAACTTGTTCTCTTACCAGATTCTTCACCAAGTCAATACGTGGATTTGGCATTTGAACTATAAAGAAGTTATCTTTATATTGCTCCATAACCCATAGTGCTTGGTTTATGATACGTAGCTCTTTCTCGGAGAAGCTGCCATAACGAAACTTAGATTCATTAAATCCAGTTAGATATGCGAGTATCATTTTCTGAATTTCTTGGATAGTTTGCTCTGTTGCGATGAATAGAACCTTTTTGCCCGACCCATTAATAACCCAATCACCTTTTGTTGACTCATATCTAAAAGGATAAGCAATATAACACGCATCACCAACCGCTTGACGAGTTTTGCCAGTACCACTACCTGCACTTCGAATCACTAAAGTTCCAAGCCGCGCGCCAGCAATAACCTCATTAATAATCTCACCTTGAATGGGGACACCAATATCAGTTCCTTCTTTTGCTCCATCAATAATATCTTGGATATTATAAAAGGCACTTTCGGTTTGTGTTACTTCATTTTGAATAAACTTGTGTTCTATGCCTAAAAGTTTACGTTTTATCTCATCTAAAATATCATCAATTTCTAATTCTTCAAACTTTTGATTGACTTCCAATGCTTTTGGCTTAGTGAGGTCTTCGATATAAAACTCACTTATATCAATACCATCTTTTTGAAGTTGGTTAAGGAGATTTAGTTTCTTTAGACGAGTATAGTAAAACGGAAAGTTCTTTTCTTCTGAAAGATAATCTGCATCTTGTAAATATTCAATACCATTATTCTGTCTAAAAATTACTGATGCAGAACCATTTGTTTGCAAATAGTTTTCAATATCAATTGGTTGTATACGTTGCGCGCCGCCACGATAAAGATTTTCAATCGCAGCGAAAATATACTTATCAAACTTATAATAAAAATCATCAAGTGTTAGGTTATATTTGTCTGTTTCTCCGAGATATTGTGGGCGCTTCATCAAAGAACCGAAAATTTGAAGTATAGAATTTTTATCAACTATCATTCATATCGGCTCCCTCAATAGAATTTAAGTCATACTTGGGTTTTTGTTTTTTCGTTGTGGGCTTTTTGATTGTTTTGACTTCACGATGCGCGCGGGCCGCAATCTGTTCTTCAATTGCTTTCATAAATCCACGCTTTTTCCACTCTACATCAGTCCAATATTCAGTTGCGTCTTTATAGACATAAGGGACAATACCAATACCACCATTACCTTTATCCCAAGAATTATGTTTTATCTCATAAAAGTATTTAAGAGTGAAGTAAATACCTTTATTTGTAAATTTATTTTCTTTGAGAAATTTTTTACGCTGCGACTCACACATGTGCCAATTGTACGAAACTTTGAGGTCGCGTGCAAGGAAATCATAAATATACATAACCCAATCATCATCAGTTGCATTATCCATATTCTGTTTCCAATCATTATAACACTTTGTATGGTAGTAACGGTTTTTAGTCGGCATAATCCATTCATCTTTTGGAGTCGTCTCGGTATCAAAATACTTGCCGCAGATACGACACATTATTACGTGTTTTGCCAACTTTTTTTATCTCCTTTCGTATAGGATATTCTTTTCTAATTATATTATACCACATTTTTTACATTTTGTCAAATTTAAAAGACGCAGGTTTCCCTGCGTCTCCTATATGGGGATATATAATTAAAGCATATCCTTCATTTCGTCTACGACCAACTGAAGCAATTCAACCTGGTCTTCTGTAAACTCGCTAAGTTTCATTCTGCGCCCCATCGTCATCTCAATTTTTTTGAGGATGCCTGATGCTACTTCGGGTTTTGCATTGTCGCCTTCACCGACTAGCTTTTTCCAAAGGTCTTGTGCTTCGGCGCGAACTTTATTGAAGTCTAATTTCTCAATTGAAGGAGTCAGTGCCGCGCTATCTACAACGGTTACTCCATCTTCTCTTTCGGACTTCTCAATTGCAGCAGCAATTGCAGCGACCAATTCATTATAACCAAATGGAATTTTTGGAGCCATATATTTAAAACGACTACCCGCAAAAAGTGTTTGTGTTTCTCTTGTATAGAGATAACGCTTTGCTACTCCATTTTCCCATTCAGTACCGATATAGCCGATAATATCAACTATACCATTGCAAATCTCAGCTGCGCGCTTGGGAAGGTCGGGATAAATAATCTCAATCTCACTGCCATCTGCAGTCTTTTCAATACGGGATGCATTGTGTGCAATCAATACAACACCATACCCCAGCATTGTAATCTTACGAAGAGCATTTTCAAACTCTTTCTTTGCTGCGCTGTATCCACCGCCCCACGGAATATCACCGATTTTTTGGACACCATTCTGACGACAGATAAACTGCTCACACTGGTCCCATGCGATAGATACAGTATCAATAACAATTGTAGAAAATAGGTCTTTTGCTTCTGGTTTTTCAAGCTGGCGCAATACAGCCTTAAAGTCACTCCAAGAATTAATGTCTTGCGCCATTACACCACCAAGGCCGTTATAACCGCGCTCAAAGGCGCATAGAAGCGCCTTTGGGAACGATGCGGCCGCAGTAGTTTTTCCGCTTTTCTCTTTACCATAGATAAGTACATACTTACCTTTTAGGTCTCGACTAATAACAGAAGGTTTTATGCTGAAAATATCTACTGCCATTTAAGTGACCTCCTTAGAAACCGAGGTCAATGGCCGCCTTTGAACTTGTATTAGCAGGGGCGGGAGTCTGCTTTGTAATTGCCTTATCCTTGAGGGCCTCAAGAGCAGCCTTATGCTCCTTGAGAGCGTTAGAAAGTTCAACTACATCAAACGCCAGTTCGTCTTCAAGAGGAGCCTGGGTGCCGCTGGTGACAATCAGCTCGCTAACAGTGGTAGTGCGAACACGAACTTCTGGTTCACCAAAGTCCATTTCCTCAACGACTTCCTGGGTAGTAGTAGAGAAGTTCAAACGACCCTTTGCGGTATAGGTCTTCTGATTCTCCCAATAGCTAGTGATAGCATCAATAACCTTGGGGTTGACTGCATAAAGTTCCATAGTATCAACTTTTCCGCCATACTGAGGAACAATAACCTTAATGCGAAGTTTCTTAGGCTCGACCTCAACACCCTCATTATCGGTTACAAAGTCCATAGAAGAAACTGCAAACTGAAGATTCCAAGAAGCTTCGGGTCTAAAATCACCAGTAGCTTTCTGGACAAAAGAGGCATTTACACGAGGGAAAGAAACGAGCTGACCCTGCTGATTGTAATACTCGTTCATACGAATATTAGCATTAGTAATACGGATCTTATCCGCGCCAGCCTCACCGCCTGCCGCAGCAATAGACACAAAAGAGTTCATAACGGTTTCGATGGACTCATAGGCAGGATTTAGCTTGCCAGCATTAGTATATTTAGAAGCGAACATATAGACAGGAATGTCCAGAGTTACATCTTCTCCATTGATAACCTGATGTACAAGAACCTTGATGTTACCACCAACATTCTCAACAGTTGCGTTAGTGTTTTTGTTTACATAAGAGCCATACTTAAGATTAATTTCAGAAAGAATACCCTCAATACGAACCTTATTTTCTGCTTGTCTCAACATTTTTGTTTCTCCTTTTTTGTTTCTTGTTTTTGTTTCTTGTTTTATTTTGAGTAGTATTTTATGGGAGTCAAGATATTCTTGGCTCCCTTATATATAAAATATTACTCCTCGCTCTGAACAAAGTTCATGCCAGCGTCAGTGAGCTGAACATAGGTAAGAGGCTTCTCTTCGCCTTCAACCTCGACCTTCTCACGATAAGCAAGCTCGTTGCGAACGAGAGAATTTACACGACCAGTAATAGAAGCGATCTTCTCGCATCCAAGGGCGTTCATCATCTCAACAGTCGTTGCGCGGCCGCCATGTGCCTGCAGGTACTCAAGTGCTTCAAAAGTCTTCTCAGTTAGCTTTGCCATAATAATCTTTTCTCCTTTTTTGAATAAATAATTTTTTATAAGGCGGCTCACCTTATATTTATATTATAGCACTTTTGTCTTAAAAAGTCAAATTTCAAGTTTTTCTTTTTATGTTATTTGGAGACTTGTCTTTCAATTTTAAAGTGCTTATAATCAATATTAGAGGTTACTTTTGCCCTCTTTCATTTTCTAATTATATTATAACATGATTTTAAAAGAAAATCAAATTTTTAAGGACGAATTTTACCTGTTTTATTATATATTGAAATATTACTGCCAGGACGTTTATAATAATAAAAATACGTTGGTGTTTCAAATTTTTCTACTTGATTCGAGCCACGTTTTTGGAAAAAAGCTCTATTAAATTTTACATCTTCATTTGGCTGAATGTGCTCAAAACGTAAATCTCCAATGGCATCCTTTCTATAAATATATTGCCATACCATTGAAAAATATTCAACGTTGAAAAGATTACTGACAAACTTTAATTTTATTATGTCTAGTTGTTTTTCTCTCATAACTGGCAATGTTTTTTGAAGAATGTCTGGATAAATAATCCAATCGTCACCATCTACAAACCATATAAATTCACCTTGGGCTATATTTAAACCTTCATTACGGGCGAAGCCACAACTATGATGATCACATTCAATAATTTTATAAGGGAAACCATCGGCATATCTATTTATTGCACCTATAGTATCGTCTTCACAAGCATCTAATACAAAAATAACTTCCGCGTTTATATTAGTTAAATTTAAAGCATTTAAACTGCATATAAGAGGTTTAATATATAGTTCTAAATTGTGACATGGTACTATTATAGATATATCTTTTAAATTGTCCATTCTTTTATATCACCTTTGCTAACTTGAAACTTAGTATATGTATGCTTACGAGTTATAGTATCACAATATGCGCATACATCATGTGGGGTTTGTAAAAACTTTTCAATATCTCCTAAGTTATGAGTAAAGATGTTAATGCTTATATCATCTAAATGAAAATCTATATTTGTATTAAAAGTTTCATTGAAATAATCTATGTTTGCCATAACACAGCATTGATAAATACGCCCATTTTTAAAGAAATACCATCTTCCTTTTACTATATCGCAATTATAGAACGAACGGGCGCAATCTTGCGTTTTAGACAGATCTAATGAGATATTATATAAAGAAGTTTTTCCATGAAAATAGTGTGTTTTAAATTTCTTTAGTTGAGTTTGATTTAATTGTAAACCGTAGTCGCTAATACATAAAGCTATATCATTATCATTTAATAGCTGTATATCTTCATCAGATAATCTTCCTAGTAAAATACCATTACTAACCAGTACGATTTCAGAGGATGGGAACAACTCTCTTGTAATAGTACAAAATTTTACTACATCGGGGTGAAGAAGTGGTTCTCCACCCATGATACGAATAGTTCCAACTCTTTTATTAGTTATTAGACTTAGCTGACGCATTTCTACTTCATAATCATTTAATGGTTTGTAATAAGGCGCAGCTAACCCACTAAAGTGAGAACAACCACGGCATTTTAAATTACAATGGTCTACAATATGAGTTTCTATATATCCTATCATAAGCTTGAAATCCCCACTACTTTATTATTTGTTAATTTAATTAATTTTACTCCGAGTGTACCACGTAAAGCAATAGGAATATCAGAGTAATTTATACGAATTTGAGTTGTGGTTGAATTTATTAAAATATCTGACTTATTATTAAGAGCCAAAAAATCTGCCATTTTTTCAGCTTTTTGAATTTTTACACCTTTTGTGTTAGTGTTTGTTACATTAAATTCTGTAATAGCTGTTAATTTCCCATAACCTTCGGTTGAAATAGAAAATATTTCCTTTGTATCAATTGGAATGACTCGCGCACTCTGAACATAATCACCAGTCTCAAGTTTAATTCCAATAATTCCACGAGCAATACGGCCAAGAGAACGGATATTTTTACTTTCGATCATAATAAACTGCCCAGCTTCTGACATAATTCCAATACGTTCATCAGTTAGAATTAAAATAGAAGTAATCTCATCATCAGAATCTAACTTTATAGCCTGCGCGCCGCCATTACGTTTTAAGTTATATTCAGTTAGCTTACTTTTTTTAATAAGCCCCTTTTTAGTGATGAAAATAATAAATTTATTTTCTGTTTCTTTATTTAGAATGACTGCACTAGTGATATTATCAGATATACCAAATGCAGAAAGATATTGTTTTTCTCCAATGTTAAAAATACCAAGTTTTGAGTGATAATAATTTCCTTTTTTATCAAAGAAAAGAATTGTGTCTGTATTTTGACCAATGAGATTATCAACAATATATTCATTTGAGTCAAGTTTAAACTTGGCTCCAATGCCACCACGGCGCTGCGTGAAGAGACTTGAAGTTTCTGTTACAAATATTGCGCCATGATTTGTAAAGCTGAGGGAGAGCTGTTTCTTTTCTACGACTTCATCTTCTTCGGAAGTTATATCCATAATTTTGGTACGGCGTGCGTCTCCGAGCAGTTTAGAAATCTTTTGAAAACCTTTTTCAATTTCTTTATAGAAAAGAGTTTGGTCATTGAGAATTGCGTTAAGTTCATCACGCTTTTTCTCAAGTTCCACTTTTTCTTTTTCAAGTTTTTCTACTTCCAGATGCGTCAGGCGCGCAAGTTTAAGGTCAAGGATTGCTTTGGCTTGAATATCATCAAGTAAGAACTGCTTAGTAAGTGCAACACGTGCAGCTTGAGTTGAGGCACTGGACTTGATAACTTGGACTACTTCGTCGATAGATGCAAGACAAATCAGAAGTCCTTCAAGGATATGAATACGTGCTTCAACTTCGTGCAGATCATAAAGAAAACCGCAGCGATATACAAGCTTTTCATGTTTTAAATGTTCTTCTAATGCGGCTTTCCATCCAAATACTTGTGGAAAACGTCCATCGCGTAGCATTATCATGTTAATGCCATAATGAGATTGGAGAGAAGTATTTTTATAGAGAGATTTGAGAACTTTTGTTGGATTAGCCTTTTTTGTGAGATAGATTTTTAGAAGAACTGTTTCGCCCGTGAGATCATTATAACGTTCAATACCAGGATTATCCTCAGATTCAATTATAGCATTAAGTTCTTCACGAATTGTAGAAGTATAGACGTTATAGGGAATTTCAGTTACAACAAAACAATTATCTTTATTGTCCCATTCAACTGTACTTCTCAACTTACAGGCCGCGCCCGTTCCATTTTTTAAGGACTCTTTAACTTGGGATTCATTTAAAATTGTTGCACCTGTCGCAAAGTCGGGCGCGCAGTATATTTCTTCAAAATCAATATCTGGATTCCAAAGCAATTTAATAAGTGCTTCATTTACTTCTTTAATATTAAATTGTGGAATTGAACAAGCTGCGCCGACTCCAATACCAAGAGATCCATTTACTATATTATAGTAACCTTTAGAGGGAAGAATAGCAGGATACTGTTTGGTATCATCGTAGTTATCACGCCATTCTGCAATTGTATCTTTATCTATATCTTCAATGATATGACCAAAGATTTCAGCTAAACGCACAGAGGTATATCGTGGTGCAGCCCAGTTGCCAGTCATTTTAACATCGCCGTTTGAACCTTCAACTTCAACAAGCGGATATCGCATTGCAAAATCTTGGCTGGCGCGCATTATAATACCTTCACAAGAACTATCGCCATGAATATAATAATCTGCCATCGCAAGACCAATGGCATTATTAGTTTTTTTAAAAGGCTTGCTATGTACAAGTTTGTTCTGATACATAGAATAAAAGATTTGACGTGCAGAAGGTTTAAAACAATCACGTACATCTGGTAAAGCACGTGATTGTAATACTGCGCCGGCATATAAGGTGAATGCATTATTAATAATGTCATTCATTGTTTGGTTCATCGAGTATATCTCCTTCTTTTGCACTATAATTGGCGTAATTGGCATTTAAAAACAAAGCTGCCCAGCACATGCCTTGAACAAATCCAGCATCAAACATTGGATTATCCCCAAAAGCAGTACTATTTATAAATTTTTTATAATCCCCAGATTTAATTAAATCATATATACCTTCACTAAATTCACTTACATCTGCAAATAATTTCATAATATATACCTCTCTTATTCTATATATATTATACCATAAAATAAGAGAAAAGTCAAATTTGACTTTTCTCATTCTCTTATAGTTTGAAAATCTATCTTATTAAATACATATTCTTTACGCGGTTCTCCATCTTTGCCCATTAAGGCTTCAAGAAGTGCTGCAGAATCATCGGTAGGAGTAATAGGGTCAAGACGTTGGAATTGATCTGAGAACATGGAGGCCCGCGCCTGAGATGGACTGAGTGCGCCAAGTCCCTTATTACGCTGTACTTCGCCCTTTATCTTTGTTTTTACAGCGTTAAATTCTTCGTCAGTAAAATAATAAGATTCTGACTTTCCATTTTTTATGATATAAAGTGGAGAGCGCAACCAGAATAAGCGGCCTTCTTTAATGAATTGTGGTGCTAAATATTGTAAACAAGCCATTATTAAAAGTCCAATATGCGAGCCATCACTATCAGCATCAGTGCAAATAGCAATTTTTCCATATCTTAGCTTGGACGCATTGTATTTTCCAGGCACAATATTCATAGCACTTAATAGAAGCTTTATTTCTTCATTTTGAAAGACTTTTTCTTCGGGGTTGGCAAGTGCATTAATAATTTTTCCACGAATCGCCATAATGCCATATTTGGTATAATCGCGCGCCTTCGACATTGAACTGGCAGGCGAGTCACCCTCAACAATCAACAGGATTGAGTCCGGCCCAAGTTTCTCAGCATCAAAGAGTTTATCAGATGCAATCATTGATTTCTTTTGATTACGTTCTATTTCTTTTGTAGCTTCAAGAACTTGTTTGCGCGCCCGCTCAGCCGCAGCTTCTGCACGAGCAACTTTTTTCATTAATTCTACAATGCTTTCAAATTCATCGGGGTAACGTGTCTTCATATTTTTGAGAGCATTAGAGAAACAGTTAGATGCCATTGTGCGAAGGTTTGTATTGTTGATTTTGGATTTAGTTTGGTTTGCAAAAGAAGGTTGAGCGACTGAGCAATTAATGACATAGAATAGATTCTGACGAATACTATCGCCTTCAAAGTTTTGTTTTGAAAGTGAATTAAAAGTACGCGTAATTGCTGTTTTTGCGCCTGTAATAGGGCTGCCGCCCTCTGGACAAAGCAAACCGTTTACGAATACATATGATTGCTCTCGTTTTGAACCCCATTGGAAAGCAATTTCGAGTTTGTCACCATTTGTATCAGTAATAGAATCATAAATAATAGATTTGTTTAGAGGTTTTTCTACATTTTCTTTTATGAAGTCTTTAATACCATTCTTGGCACAATAAGATTGTTTTTTACCAGTGGCAGCATTTGTAATTATAAAAGTTACACCACTATATAGATATGATATATTTTTTATATCATTACAAATCTTATCGTATGAATAGCCGATTTTACCAGTTTTGAATACTTCGGGATCGGGAATAAACCAAACTTCAGTTCCATTTTGACTTAAAGTGATAGGAACCTCTCCATATTCTTTTAAATCGCCTTTTTCAAAATAGGCCGTAGCGCGTTTACCATCACGATAACTATTAACTTCAAATTTTGCTGCACTTAAACATACACACTTGGCGCCGATGCCGTTTAGGCCTGATGCATTTTTATACGCGCCCTCTTCAAATTTTCCGCCCGTATGAGATTTAGAATAGATAGATACTAAAACGTTTTCTCCATCTTCACGTATACCAAATGGAACGCCACGCCCGTAGTCACGGACACGAAGTGAATTATCTCTTTCATCTACTACTATTTCAATTCTGTTGCCGAAACCAGCAATTGCTTCATCGGTAGAGTTATTTATAATTTCTTTAAAGGCTTGATATGTACCTTCAAGATCATCTGAACCGAGATACATCTGGATACGAGTACGAACGCCTTCTTTGAAAGAAAGTGATTGTATTTCATTTATTCCATATGACTCATTCATTTCTTTTTATTATCCTCATATTCAAGTTTATTTAAATTATTAAAACGCTCATGCTCTATTCTAAATTTTTCAAAATCTTCCAAACAATTATTACAAAGTGTGACTCCATTATCATCAAACCAGACACCATTATATTGATAAGTGCCTGGAGGATTTTTAGTAGGCAATAAAAATGCAACTCTATTTTCTGTTACGCGGCCGCATCTATCACATAATTTAATATACATTATTATTCTCCTTCCCAATTAGGTGGTACAAAATTTGTAGCTGGGCGCCATTTCCATCCTTTTTGCCATATCAAAAACATAGTAATTCCATAAATTGGATCTAAATATGTATCTAAAATTTGATAAATTTGTTTATCCTTAATATAGCGTGCTTTAAACATAAAATGACTCCTTTTCCATTCTATATTTATTATACCACAATCCTTTAAAAAAATCAAGTTTTTTTGAGAATCTGCCACTTTTATTAGGGAGTATAGTGAGGTGATTTGAATGATTATTGGAACAACTCCTACATTCACGCTCAAACTCAAAAGAACATATGATGTAGATTTAAACACTGTTCAAAATATCTACGTTACTCTGAAATAGGGAACAACCATTCTTACAAAAAGTGGTTTAGATGTAAATGTTGTAGATTCAAAAACCGTGGAAGTAACTTTAACTCAATAGGAGTCTTTAAACTTTTCATTAGACAAAAAAATTGAACTACAATTGAACTGGACTTATACAAATTAGGGTGTTGTAAAGCGCGCAGCAACAAAAATTATTGAAATTACTTTAGAAAAACAATTATTGACATAGGTATTACAATGAAATTTAAACCAATTGAAGTTATTTTTGAAGCTGAATTATTGTCCGGAGATTTTGAACTTGAAGTTTCAAAAATAGATGATTATGATTTAACTTTAGAAAATGATGGAGATTATGATCTTTTATTAGATATAGACGGCGCGCAAGAATACAATTTAGATATTGAATAGGATGAATCTTTAAATTATGTTTTAGATTCTGGCGTTGCAATTATAAGTTATATAGAGGGCAAAATTTTTGATGGCCCATATACAGTTATACCTTCACAAGAACCATAGATTTTAAAAACGAATGGATATGTACTTTCAAAAGATATTACTGTAGGTGCAATTCCGTCGAATTATGGTTTAATTACTTGGAATGGTGTAACTTTAACAGTTTCTTAAGGAGGATAAAAAAATGGCATAGAATGTAGTTATTAATGGTGTAACTTATTCAAATGTCCCAGAGGTTGATATTCCACTTTCTGGGGGTGGAACAGCCCAATTCATAGATACAAGTGACGCTACTCTTGATAGTGGCGGAAAAATGCTTAGCGGTAATACTGCTTATGCTGATGGTATTAAATATACAGGAACAATTTCGACTAAAACAGGGTCTGATCTCTCAGCATCAGGTGATACAGTTATTGTTCCTTCTGGATATTATGCATCATAGGTTTCTAAAGCTATTGATGCAGGTATAGCTACAGCTCCATCTTCTATATCTGCAACTGGAGCAAATATAGCAACTGCATATAACTTGATAAAACTTAATAAAACAGTTTCAGTTACTCCTTCAGTTACATCTGGATATGTTTCTTCTGGTACTGCTGGCGATACTTATATAGAGCTTGTAGCTAATGCAATAGTTAAGGGAGCAACAACTTATACTCCTACTACATCTGATTAGACTATTTCGGCTGGGACATGGTGTGCAGGAGCATAGACTATTTCAGGTGATGTAAATCTTGTAGCTTCAAATATTAAATCAGGAGTTAGTATTTTTGGAGTAGATGGTTCTCTTACGGCCGCGACTGTATCTCAAGATGCAAGCACAAAAATTTTAAGTATTTCATAAGGAGTTAAAAGGATATGGCACAGAATATAACTTTGTTGGGAGCTTCTTATACTGATGTGCCAGCAGTCAATCTCCCAAAGACCGGTGGCGGAATGGCACGATTTACAGATGTTACCCCCACAACCGCAACAGCTTCTGATGTAGTTAGTTCAAAAATTTTTATAAAAGCAGATGGTTCATAGGGTAGTGGATCATTAGTTATTTAGCACTACTATACTGGTAGTGCAACTCCATCTTCTGGTTTAGGCGTGAATGGCGACATTTACCTTCAAACTTCGTGAGGTGAGTTATGGCTACAATAACATTACATCCTACACAAGTTAATAATGCTGCCTCTTAGTATTTAACTATTTCAAATACAGATAATATGTATACTGATACTTCAAGTACTACATATGCTACTATTCAAAATACGAATGCCTCAACTTCAAGTAGGTATATTTATTTAAAAGGTTTTAATTTTGATGATGTACCAGATGATGCGGAAGTTAGTTCTTTTACTGTTAAAATAAAAGGTTATTACACTGGTGGTTCACAACAAACATTATATCTTTGTAATAATACCACTACTCAAAGTGGTGCAACCGCTACAGGTCTAACTACCTCTACCCAAACAAGAACTTTTTCAAATGGTTCTCTAACTTGGGATACTATTAGTGGCTGGGGCGACAATTTTGGTATAAGAATTAACTGTAGACGTGGTAATAGAAATACAACAGGTTATTATTATATTTATGGTGCAGAAATAGATGTAACTTATACCGTCCCTGTCTATCATAATGTAACTTCTTCTACCACAGTAGGGTCAATTGATCCATCGGGTATAACAAGTGTATTAGAAGGAGACTCTTACACTTTAGTTATTAGTGAAACAACTTCAAAACCTACCGTAACTGATAATAATATAGATGTTACTTCTCAACTTATTGAGTCTACTGAAGAAACAGAAGTATTGGTTCCAAATGGAAATACTGTAACGACTTTTACTGCTACTAATATTACAAATGCTTATACAGATAAAGACAGTGACACTTATGCGTAGCTACAATTGGCAGGTGGCTCTACTGGAACAGTTTATTTGGACCTTCAAGATATAAGTATCCCTTCGGGCGCAACAATAACTAATGTTAGCTGTCAAGTTACTTTATAGTTTAATGCTAATAGTTCAAGTTCTGGCTTTACTTCCTCTTGTTAGATGTACGCTGGTTCTAGTGCAAAGGGAACCGCCTATTAGTGGGTTAGCTCTGGCTCAAATGTTAATAAAACAACATATACGCTTTCAATAGGTAGCTGGACAGCTTCAGAAATAAATAATGCAAGATTTTATCTTACGGCTACAAATAGTGCAAGAAGTACGGCACGTCAAATTTATATATATGGCTTATCTTTTAGCGTAACATATGAATCAAGTAGTATAATATACATTTATACTATTTCATCTGTTAATGCGGACCATACAATCGTTGTGTCCCCAGGTGGCGCAACCGATAAAATTTACTTTAAAAATAATGGAACATGGATAGCTGCAACAAAAGTTTATAAAAAAATTAATGGTTCTTGGGTACAGCAATCAGATTTAACTCAGGTTTTTGATAATTCAAAAAATTATGTCAAAGGAAATTAAATATTCAAAAAAGTGGAATCTCCTCAATGAGAAGTCCACTTTTATTTTGAGAGATAATTTATCTCAAAAGGCGGTGAGAAAGTGGAATTTTTATAGGAAATAACTCTTGAACTTAATTCAAATACTGCTTATACAACAGTTGGCGCAAAACAGGGTGATAGTTAGAGCCGTGTTATTAAAATTCATATAACTGAAAATGGCAAAGACTGGAAAATTCCCGATGGTGTAACTGCTTCTTATCGTGTACGTAAACCAGATGGGTATGCCATTTGGAATGATGCTGTTATTCCTAATCCAAATCCAGAAAATGTTATTTATGTAACATTAACTGAACAAACACTTGCTGCAGCTGGTAGAGCATATGCAGATGTGTTACTTTTATAGGGTGACGGTGATCAGAAATAGGTTTTATCTACTGTTTCATTCATTATCATCATTATGGCCTCTCCGGATATTGCTGATAATATTACGTCTTCAAATGAATTTTCACGAATTTTAGATATTACTGATAATGCAGATGTAATTTTAAATGAAGCGGAAGCATGGGCCAGAGGTACAAAATCTGGAGTACCGGTTATAGCAAATGATTTTCTTCCTGAAGTAGTTGGTGGCTCTTTTACAATTGAAGTTAATGAAACCGTTTTCCGTTCTTAGGTAGGAGAATCAAAAGGCTATACAAGATATTTTATTTTTACTTGTATGGGTATACCAGAAGGTGAGCATGAGAATCATTGGAATGTTTCATAGGGAAATACTACATTAACCGATATAGATTTAGCAGATTATGGCATTACAATTACTCATGGAACCCCGTTATAGTCAAATACAATTAGAATAACAGTAACAGACTCTGATATTCAATATGAAAATAATGCTAAATATTATGCCGAATAGGCTCAAGAAAGTAAAGAAGCAATTGAAAATTTAAGTGCTACTGCTGAAAAGATATATGCTGATGATTTTCAAGTAGATAAAAATTATAATATCAACGATTATGTTTGGTACCAAGGATTATTATATAAATTTATAAGGTCACATATAGGTGCCTGGGATTTAAATGATGTAAAATATGAAATTATTGTTAAAAAAACAGATGAATCTATTGATGCAGAAAATTTTTCTAATATAAAGGCTTATTATATTGGAGATTATGTAATATATGAAGAAGAAACATATAAATTTATTGTAAATCATAGTCCGGGTGAATGGGACGCCGATGAGGTAATAGAAGTAAATAATGAAATATCTAATCTTCATTTTAAATTACCTTAGGGACCAACCGGTGATGTATATTTTATGACTTTTGATATAGATTGGGAAACGGGAGAACTTATAATGTATAAGCCTGATCATATGTCACCACAAGTAGATTTTAGTTTAAATAATAACGATGGTAATTTATATGTAGAGATACTTAATTAATGGAGGTGGTAATTGATGTCAAGTCAAACTTCTTTAGGAAGAGTACAGCCACTTTTCAAGGGTAATTATGATGTTAATGCTAACTATTATAGGTTAGATAACGTATATTATAATGGCGATACATGGGTTTGTAAAAGTGATAATACATCTGGTGTAACTCCTGCAGAAGGCCCATATTGGTAGAAAATTGCATCAAAAGGTGATACTGGTGGATTTGGTACTCCTACTGCTACTGCTTTTGAAGTAGAACATGGAGTAGATCCTAGTGTAAGTATAGAAACAAGTGGCCCAGATAGCGCAAAAATATTTAGTTTTAGTTTTGGTATTCCAGCTGGTCCAGTTGGTGAAACAGGTGTATAGTCAGTAACTGCTAGTGCTACAAATAGAAAACAAGATGACTCTGGAGATTTAGAGGCCGGCGATGACCCTTGGGTAACTGCAGCTCTTGACTCTTCTAACCAATCACTCTCTATGCGTTTTGGTATTCCTCCAGGACACGATGGAGAAGGTGCTGTTTCTAAGGTAGATAATATTGAACCTACTGGTGGTAATGTTGTACTCGGTGCAGTTCGTTATACAACTTCATAGAGTACATTAACTAATAATCAAAAAAGAACGGCTCGTGATAACATTGGAGCATAGGAAAGCGGTGATTATATTGTAAGTCCTTCTACCAAAACGATTGGGAATTATTTGCGTTATGAAGGTGATAATAATTGGTCAACTCATGAAGTAGATGTTTTTCCATTAGGTGGTCGAGCAGGATATTATCTAAGTAAAACAAACTCTGGTACAGAATGGGCGCCAGTTCATTCAGTACCCTCTGGTGGAGAGATATATTCTGTATTATCAAAAACATCCTCTAGTGATTATGATACTGATTGGGTTACTATTAATTCTATTCCTAATAGTGATATTGATGATATTATGAGTGATATATAAGGGGTGAGTTTTAATGATTAGAGGAACAACACCTACTCACACCTTCACATTTGATACTTTAGACCCACAAACTTTTAAAGTATTAAATATTTATTATGCTCAACAAGGTGTTGAAATACTTTCAAAAGATAAGAATGATTGTACTTTTAGTACAAAAGAAACAGATACTAAAACAATTTATTTAGCTTCTGTAACATTAACACAAGAAGAAACAAAAATTTTTAAAGCCAAATACGATGTAGAAGTACAACTTAGAGTTTTAACTGCTGATGATCGCGCGCTTGCGACACCAAAGTATAAACTTTCAGTTTGGGACGTTATAAATGATGAGGTTTTAGAATGAAACTTAGAGTTAGTTTTGATGAGATTGATTCATCATTAGATATGAAATTTATTCAAACTGAATGTACTTTTAATACGGATTTTGGCGAAGTAATTTTAGTAAAAACAGATGATGTTTATGAAGGGGATTATAACGTAATTCCACGTGTATATCAACAAATTTTAGAAACAAAAGACAAGGTTATGCTTGATGATGTAACAGTTGAAATTATTCCTCTTCAAAAAGTATTAAATCAAAGCAATGGTTATACAGTAACCATAGGCTAATATAGTGAGGTAATTATAAATGCCAAGTTATATTTCAAAAGTTGTTTATGGAAATCAAACTTTAATTGATTTAACAAGCGATACTGTTGTAGCTTCAGCGTTATTATCTGGCTATACTGCGCACGGGAAGGATGGCGCTGCGATCACTGGTAGTTGTGATTATAATGCTAATACAACCAATGATACAGTTACGGCTGGCGCAGTATTAAGTGGTACTACTTTCCACTTGGCTAATGGTACTGTCTCAACGGGTAGTATGCCAAATATTGGTAAATAGACTAGTACATTAGTTGCTCGTGATAGTGCAGTAGCAATTAGTGCTGGTTACCATGATGGTTCGGGTTCTATTGGCTTAGGCACAACAGATAAATCAAATTTAATAGCTGCTAATATTCGTGAGGGCATTACAATTCTTGGTATTGTCGGTACAATGAGTGGCTCAGAAGATGTTAAAGCTACAAATTATACTGCAACTCCTTATACTACGGCTAAGACATATTTACCAACCGATGTTGGCGATTACAATTATTTCTCATAGTTAAGTGTAAGTGCAATTGCATATGCAACTGCGTCTAATACTGGTGGTGGGTTAACTGCTACAATTGGTACGGTCGCGCCCGCTTGATAAGGAGGAATAAGAATGGAAGAATATAAATAGGCTTTAATTGAAAAAATAGCTGAATTAAGTAGGTCTAAATCTCCTTTTGCACGTTCTCGTATTAGTATTTTACTTAAACTTTTAGGAGAAATTGAGCAAGCAGAATAAGAATAACTACTTTTTAAAGAGGTAGTAAAATGGCAATAAGTAAAGTTATATATGGAAATTAGACTTTAATTGATATTACTGATACCGATGCCTCTGCTACTAGTGTATAGTCTGGTAAAAAATTTCATAACGCGGCTGGTGAGTTAATAGTAGGTACTGGTTCTGCTTTAGGACATGAGACTGAAACTTTAGCTAATGGTGGGACAGCACATTATATAACTGGAATAGATTTAGCTAGTGACACCGTGGATGCTTCTCATTTATATAGTGGGTATACTGCACATGATAAAAATGGTTCTCCTATTACTGGAACCATGACGGGCGCGCCACTCACAATGGGAACAATACGACCAGATGCAGAATATGTGACAGAATTTACATATGACAGATTATGGGTTACAGATGATGCAAACACTATTCCAGCTTATACAACAGGTTCAACTACTTTATATGCTGGAGAAAATCTAACTCCAACTGTATCTTTAACTTTAAACACTTATAATTATTATGTATTATTTCGCTGTTTAACTATTCCAATTTATAATACAGATACAAAAGCGGCAGCTCGGGAAGATTATTCTATTACTTCTGCATTATATGAAATTGTAGATATTCCTGCTAATACTATGTAGTCTATAAGTGGAGTAAAATATGCTACTAGGTTAAGTGGTGTATTTAGTAATGGCACAGTATACCGTATGCCATATTGGTCAACTGCGACTGCCATAAAAGTATATACTGCGTCTACTTATGGAACCCATCAAACAGTTGTGGCTCCAACACTATCTTCAACTAGTAGTGCTACTCCAAATTTAACAATTGTATCTCCAAAATTAATTATTCGTGGAAGCAGTACATATCTTTCTTCTGCAAATTGGGCAAAAATAACGGATATACGCAGACAATATATTATTTAGGTTTATCGTACTTCTAAAACTAGCCTTAGTTTAAATGGTTGGGGTCTGTAGTCATAGCTTTTTCATGTCAATACTTGTGTACAGTCAACTAATTAGAAATTAACGTAAGAGGTGACGTAAATGGCAAATGCAAAAGTAACATTAAATGGCGTCACTCTTATTGATTTAACTAGTGATAGTGTCGTTGCAAGTGCGCTACGTTCTGGGTATACAGCTCATAAGTCAGATGGTACTAGTATTACTGGAACAATAATAAATGGTTCTGCTACTACTCCAAGTACTACAATTTCAGTTTCTCCCAGTTTTTCCTTGAATACTACTACTGGGGTGATTACAGCTACAGTTAGTAAGAGTTAGAGTATTACACCGACTGTTACAACTGGATATGTTTCAAATGGAACTGGCGGCACTGTTACTGCAAATGGTTCAAGTAGTTATAGTTTAAGTATTGCACAGGGCACTACGGTTACTCCTACTGAATCTGAACAAACTGCCGTTGCTAGTGGAAAATATTTAGTTGGGGCAATAAAAGTTGGTGCTATTTCTTCTACTTATGTTGGAAGTGGAGTTGTATCTCATAGTAGTGGTGATATAAGTGTTAGTTCGTACACAGTAACTGCTCCATCTGGATATTATGCATCAGATGCAACTTATACATTAAGTAGTGGTATTTTAAGCGAAATAAACTTATCAATTGATAACACTGGTGTTGTTACTGGTAGTGTTAATGCTAGTGGATATTTTCCAAATCTTATAATTACAGAAAGAAGTCTGGCATTATCAACTGTGGCTGGGAAGACTGTAACTCCTACTGAAACGCGATAGTTGGCAGTTGGAAGTTCTAATTTTACAACTGGTCCAGTATATGTAGGAGCAATTTCAAGTGACTATATTGGTTCAAATATTGCAACACGTTCTGCAGCTGACTTAACTGCAAGTGGGTCATATATTAATGTTCCTTCTGGATATTACAGCGCGGCCGCTTCAAAAAATGTTGGGGCAGGTTCTGCGAAAACCCCAGCAACAACAATTACTGCAAATCCTACTGTTACAATAAATTCAAGTACTGGACTTATTACAGCTACTGTAAGTAAAAGCTAGAATATCACTCCAACGATAACGACTGGATACGTTTCAAGCGGTACAGCAGGCTCAGTTAAAGCAAGTGGTTCTAATACCTTATAGTTAACGGTTATTGGTGCTACAACTTATACTCCAACCACCACAGACTAGACAATTGCATCTGGTAGATATTTAACAGGAGTTCAAACAATTAAAGGTGATTCAAATTTAGTTGCTTCAAATATTGCAGAGGGAGTAACAATTTTTGGAATTACTGGAACCCATTCAGGTTCTTCAATCAGACGAATAGTTGTTCAAGAAACATTACTATATTTATAGGATGCTTATGTTGAACGTTAGAATTTATATACTTTTGGCTCTGTAAATGGGGCTACTTTAATACTTTAATAGGAGGTACGTGATGGCAGTTTTAACTAACATAATGGTTGATGGCGTAAATTACACTATTCAGGATGCCAATGCTGTGCCTCAAACACGTACAGTAAATAATAAAAATTTAGGAAATGATATAACTTTAACATATTTAGATGTTGGTGTAGAAATTATGACCACATCTGAAATAGATGAAATAGTGGAGGCCTAATATGAGTTTTTTAGATAATAATGGTCTTAGTTATTTTTATGGAAAATTAAAAGAAAAATTTATTAGGAGTGTAAACTCTTAGACACCTGATGCAACTGGTAATGTTGACATTACTAATGTCGCAACAGCAGATAACCTTACTAGTCCAGATGCACAAGGTAGTTATGATTATTTTATCTATCGTACATCTGGTGGCAGCGCATCATTAGCTAGTGGTGAAGCAGAACTTGTATATATTGATGGAAACATGGTTGCAGAAAATCGTGTCTAGGAAAGCTTTAAGGCTACCCCAAGTGTTGGAAGTAATATTCTTGTTTCTTATAGTATTTCAGTATGGAAGAACGGTGCTTTAAGCGATCCTGCTAGTGGCACTTATTGGTTTTCATATACTAAACCAACCTCTAGTACTGCAACTGCAAACTGGGCGCCAGACAGCGGAACTTGGACGTATACTCCTCCAAGCGGAAGTGCCGTTAATAATGTAAATCCTGCTAATTACGGTATCTATGTATCCAATATTATATCACCAAGTTTATCTGTGGTGGCTGCGGGTAGTGGAATTACTGGAGCAACTGCAGTTCCAAACACCTGGTTTACAGCAAATTCTAATAGTGGAATCACTGTTTTTAATTATATGGTCCCTGGACCAGGCGATAGTTTTTCTGAAGGATGGTATTTAGACGAAACTTCAGTTAATCTTAATACTTATGGTATTGCTACTACTGGGACAGCAACAGATGGAGATAGTATTACTGTAACTGCTGTAATTGGTACACCTAATAGTAATATAAAGGTAGAATATACAAAATATGTACCTGGCACTATTGTTATGGCCAAGCCTGTTACTTTTGAAGCCGTTGGTTTTAACCATTTCAATAAAGCTTCAATGTATATTGCTGACGCTACAATTAGTGGTGGTAAAATTGCTTCTAATGCTGGTACATATGTATGTTATTGTCGAGCAACCCCCGCAAGTGATAGTGGTTGGGCAGCATATAGTTCAGGAGGTTATATTAGTAATATAGGTTGGTGTGCTAGTTAGCCTGCTAGTGGTACAAGTGTTGTAACTACTGGTGCAAGTGTATCATCAACTATGTCTACAATTCCTGTTGAAGAAGACGGATATGTAGTTGTAGTAGTAAGTAATATGAATGATTTGATGATTCACCCAAGATGGTCCGGCGCAGCAGATGACCCAACCGCATTGGGGTACTCAGCTTATGTAGCATATACAACACCAAGTGTAATAAATATTCCTACGAAAGATAAAAATAATGTTGATTTACCTACCGCTTCTGGAAAATGGGGCATGGGTGCAATTGGTGCAGTAGCGGATCGCTTAAATTTAGAAGCTGGAACTTATATATAGAAAATTGGCCGTTTGGCGAATGATAAAAATTCTACTCATACAAATTGGGATTATGTAACTGGCTTAGGGACGGCTTATGATTATGATAATAGCTATATTTATTATGTATTACCAGACCCAATTTCTTATGAAGTTACAGTAGATCCTGTTTATACCGTAAATGACTGGGGTACCGAAGAATTTACTGGAACAACAGTTGCAGTTGGTGCACAAACATTGTATGGTTAGAATCTTCGTGACAAACTTCGTACAGACGTTTTAACAATTAGTGAACAAAATCCAGCGCTTAGTACAGCATAGAAAGAACGTGTTTTATTAAATTTGGGTTTTGTTGTTGCTAATACTTGGACAGATAGTAATAGCTAAGGAGAATTAAAATGGGAAAATCTTTTACTCGTGAAGATGGATTAATGTTTGATAGTTCAGTGATCGCTATGGATAGTAGTGGGCATGGGCTTAATAATGCTTTTCTTCACTTTTCAAATATTACATTAGATGATAGTACCCCAGCTGCAGAATCTGGATATTATACTACCACTGTTAATAACTCTAAAATAAATTCAAATATGCGTGTTATAAATGCAGCTTTAACAACTCCGACCTCTGGAATATCATCTGCGGTTTAGTGGGAAACTGGTGAAGGGTATATTATTTTTACTTATGAGATCGGAACAGAAGTCACTCTTGATCTTAATTTTGATTTAGCCTTCTGTCCTGAATAGTATTAGGAAGCTGAGGTACAACCTGGCTCTTAAGGAGGATAAAATAATGGCTAATGGTATTGTAGATGTTAGACCAAGATATTTTAGTACTGCTTTTACTATACTTTCTAACAAAACATTAAGTGCCGGAGCGACATTTTCAACCGATCTTGCTGTACCAGAATATAAAGGTTACGATTATATGGGGGCTTTATTTGTACGAAATGTCAACTCCGCTTCTGGAGGAACTTGGTCGGCATTTGTTGATATTTCACATTATTATAGAACTACTGTAAATAGTAAGTGGGCAATACATTTGGCTTTTTATAGTTGTAGTGGTACTGCAGCAAAATTTGATACTTAGGTTCGCGCTCTTTATCAAAGAGTAGAGTAAGAAAGGAGGAGAAAAGGTATGGCATAGGGTTATATATAGCCTAATAAAAAAGGTATTATATATGATAATAGTGTTGTAATAGATAATATAAGTATTAGTGCCAATAATCAAAATGAAAAATCAATTAGTCTATCTACTTTTTTAGCAGAATACCCAGGCTATCAACCTATTGGTATCTATACTGAAAGATTAACAGACGCAAGCTCTTCTGGAACATATAGTGGCCAATGTGGAATAATGATGTCATGGGTTACTCCTGATACCTACGTAGCAAAAATTAGAAATTATGGATCAACTGCTGCAAAGGTTAAACTTACGGCTAAAATTGCTTTTGCAGACCAACGTATTGTGCCAAAATTTTAATAAAATAGAGGATTTATATAATGGGAAGCGGTATTTTCTATACTGATAATAAAGAATTTATAACTCAACCTTTTACATTCAGTACTTCTATAACAGTAAATTCAGCAACAAAATATGGTACATCTAATAATGTTCTAACGTCTCCTACTGGATATACTCCATAGGCAATAATGGGAGTATATCCAGCTGGAAATTACCCCAAAATGAAAGTATTATATGCATATCTATCAGGAGGTTCTCCTACTTGGTATGTAAATATACGCTTTTTTAATCGAGATACTGTTTCAAGAACTTTTAAACCAACTTTAAATATTCTTTATAGAAGAGCTGAATCAGGTAATAGTTCTGATATTTATTAATATTAAAATGGCTAGACTTTTATCTAGCCATTAAAATTTGCTTTTTATTAAAATATATGTTATAATATAATTATCAAGAAAGTATAAATGGTGGTGGCAAAAGATTATGATTGAGATTGGCATACCAGTATATAATGCAAAAGACACATTACCTGCAACATTAGATAGTTTAGTATCATAGACATATAAAAATTTTAGTGTATGTTTATCTATTGACGGTGATGGTGTTAATTATTCAAAAATAATAAGATATTATAAAAGACGATTAAAAATAAGAATTATTAAATCTAAAATTAATGAAGGGCCTGGCGCGGCAAGAGAAAAAATTTTAGCTACTACAAAAAGTAAATATATTGCTTTTGTAGATGCAGATGATATATTAACATCACGAGCTATTGAATTATATATAAAAGCTTTAGAAGAACTTGAGATTGATTTAGTTGAAGCAAGTTTTGTTAAGGCTTTGTCAAACGGCCAAGAAGTATTATTTAAACCTGGTGAAGTTCCAGTCACTTGGTTTCATGGAAAAGCTTATAGAGTGAGTTATTTAAAAGAGCATAATCTTCATATACCGAATTTAAGAGCAGAAGAAGATGCCTAGTTTAATCTTATGGCATTTAATGCCAATCCAAAACGTGGTTATATAGATGAAATTTTATACGTTTAGCAATACAATAAAAATTCTATAACACGAAAGGATTCAAGAAAAATTTTTATAACAAAAAATTATTTTAATTATGCCTTGGGCCAAATAAATGGTTTAAAATTTTTATTTGATAATAATTATGAAGTAAAAAATGCAGTAATTATGGATACATTAACGGGGTTATATGATTATCATATGCAAGTATTATTTTATGGTCCAGATCAAAAAGAGGCGACTGAATATATTTCTAAAATATTTTCATATTCACAAGTATTAAAAGCATTAAAAGATAAGGAATGGTGGAAAGAAAAACTTTCATCATTACCAACAGGTGTTACAAGCTATCAATATGATGATGATGACAATACTTTCATAATTTATAAAGAAGATTTTGAAACTTGGCTCCAACGTTTTGATAAATCTTTTAAATTAAGCTTATTAGAATAATAATAAAACCCTCTTTTGAGGGTTTTTATTATTATTCAACTTTTCGACAAAATCTTAACATAATCCAGCTTTTATCTTGTAGCTGGCCCCATTCCATTTCCTCTTTATAAATATCATATATACCCATATCGGTAATAAATCCTACAATTTCAGCCTTATCATTTGGTTCAGCGCGACGGCGTAGACTTGGATGAGTTACTCTTACTTTATATAGAATTGGATCATTAGGAGAATATGGAATTTTTCCTACCTCTACTTCCATAATTTTAGTTTGGGTTTCAGTAGAAACGTCTTCAGCGGGCGGAATAACTTCAATTTCGGGAATTTTTACTTCATTGGGGACTCCAACCCTATAATTTTTTCTTGCCATTTTCTCACCTCTATTATAAGTGAAAAAAATTTGCAATTTCTATAAAAATATGGTATAATATAAGTATAATAAGAGAGAATTATAAAGGTGGAATAAATTTTATGATAGAAATAGGAATTCCTGTTTATAAAGCTTAGGATACATTACCAGATTTATTTGATACAATTGTCGCACAAACACGCAAATCTATTATTGTGTGTTTGTCTATTGATGGTGATGGATTAGATTATAGTAATATTATTGAAACATATAGAGCGCGCGGTCTAAGAATTAGAGTTATAAATTCAAAAGAAAATGGCGGCCCAGGTATTGCTCGTCAACGAATTTTTGATACAACTCAATGCCCATATATTATGTTTGCTGATGCAGATGATTTATTAATGCCACGTGCAGTAGAAATTTTATATCGTTCTGCCGTTGCCGGTGGATATGATATATTAAGATCACATTTTATTCGTGAGCAAAACAGTCAACCAGATCTTTTATTGAAGGCGCGCGATAGTACAATTACTTGGTTTCATGGGAAAATTTATCGTACTCAATATATTAAAAGTCTTGGAGTAAGGATGCTTCCTCAACTAAGAACTGATGAAGACGCTTACTTTAATCTTATTGCATGGTAC
>Ga0265298_10001529_pt1 | contig 34317 bp, 29 predicted proteins | sample AusTroGonzalo_MG_3_FD_193486 | JGI IMG/M metagenome (GOLD analysis project Ga0265298, IMG submission 193486) | Bovine rumen microbial communities from tropical cattle in Woodstock, Queensland, Australia - Gonzalo_01 | ecosystem: Host-associated > Mammals > Digestive system > Stomach > Rumen ... | reverse complement strand
CCCACCTGGCATACCGTTATCGACGATATGCAGCATATCGACCCCGCCACGCTGAAGGCAGTGGGGCAGACCCTCTTGCAAGTTCTTTATACAGAGAAATAAGGTTTATTTGACGTCGTACGTCTGATAAACCATGTAGTAACCATCGGCGCGGAACGAAAAACTGTCGCCGATGGCTTCGTTTAATGTGCCTTGCCACCACTCGTCGTAGGCATAGCTGTTCCAGCGGAGCCCTTCTGATTCCAGACGCTTACAGCCGAAATTGAAGATGCTGATCTGCTGACCCTTCTTGGAGCGGAAGGTGCGATTGCCGTAGGCTGGCGTAAAGATGCCGTGGTCTGTAAACATCGTTCCGTCCACGCCCATCTGTCGATAGTAGCGCATCAGCAAACCGATATTACCCAGCGTGTGGTCCTCACGCAGTCCTGTGGCTCCCAGGTAGGCTAGTTTGCGATAGCCCTGTTTGATGCAGTAACGCGTGGCTTTTGTCAGGTCGTTGTCGTCCTGCTCATGAATCTGTACGAGCAAGTCGCGATATTCCTCTGGCACGCTGTCGCCATCACCCACAATGACATCGGCCATGGGAAAATGACTGATGGCACCATCGCAACACACCACATAACTAGCCTGCCTCAGCACTCGCAGAGGCACCTCATGCGTCGGAAACTGCCCATTGGCTATAATGATTGCATCAAACGTCTCACTCATCGCTTTTTCTCTTAACCTTTAACCAATAACCAATAACCTTTAACCCATAACCTCTTTTTACTCTTTCCCTCTCTTCGCCATGCTCTTCCACTTCATATATCCAGCCACAGCGATGACCACATACAGTCCATAGAGACCGGCCTTGAAGGGAATGCCCTTTTGTACATAGAGGAAGGTGCACACCAAGTCGACCACAATCCAGAACAGCCATTGCTCCACATACTTTCGTGCCAACGCCCACATGCCCACAAACGAGAGGGCATTGGTGAACGAGTCGAGCACGGGAACGGTGGAATCGGTCCAGGTGATCAAGACATAATAGATGGCACCCCACGACACAAAGAAGAAGATGGCGGTGGGCAGATACTGACGGCGCGGCATATAAATGATAGGTAGCGGCTCCTTCTTCTTGCGTGTTTTCACAAACTTCCACACAAAGAGACCATAGAAGGCGGCCAGCGTGTAATAGCACGCCATGCCCGCATCGCCATAGAGTCCGTGCTGCCAGTAGAGGATGACATCAAGAGCCGGCATGATGATACCTACCACCCAGAGGGCAATATGAGCACGATACTCCAGCCCGATATATATCAGGCCGAGTATCGTGGTCAAAATGTCAAGCCAGTCTAGCGTCATTTGACAGTAAATGTTAAAGACCTAAATGATTATAGATTGATTGATAGATGAGCCATGAAGTGGAATGGGGCAGAGGGTGCGAAGCCAGCCTCATACTGGTCGGAAGCACTACGGCCCGTAGCCACCACCTGGTTATTGTTCATCGAATAGGCAGGTGATGCCCATCCGTTGTTGTCGTACTTAGCCGAGAAGATGTTGTAGAAAGACACACCTGCGGTGACATCCTTCAGTCCCAGCTGGGGCAGACGGAAGTTGTATGACAGGTCGACATTTGTCGTGAAGTGTCCGTCGAGCATCATGCTCACGTCGGTGGGGTTGCCGTTGTCGTCAAGTGTCTGGTAACTCTTGAAACCAGTATTGGTCATATACTGCTTGCTGACGTACTGGCTCTGGATGCTGGCATTGAATCCCTTGTGGCTGAAGGTGAAGATATTGTTGGCAATCCAGTCGGGCGAGAATGCCAAAGGCTGCGTGCCCAGATTCGCCACACTCTCGTCGGTCAGCGTCACGGTGATATCCTTTACGCGGTTCTTCGACCAAGTGGCGTTGGCATCCCAGCGGAACCAGTCCACGGGTTTCCATGCAGCCTCCACCTCTACGCCCAGACGATAACTCTTAGGTATGTTGCGGGTGATGGCCTCACCAATCTTGTCAATCTCGCCAGTCAGCACAAACTGATCCTTATACTTCATCCAGTAGAAGTTGGCACCAGCCGAGAATGTGCGGCTCTGGTACTTATATCCCACCTCTAGGTCGTTCAGACGCTCTGTGCGAGGCATCTCCAAGTTTGCATTGATATTGTTCTCGAAGTTGTTGCGAGTAGGCTCTTTGTAGGCCACGGCATAAGAAGCGTAGGCCTTGTGGTTGGGTGTGATGTCGTAGCTGATACCAAACTTCGGGTTGAAGTAGTTGAACGACTTGTTAAAATCATAGACGATGCGCTGATAGGTTTTCCAGTCGATCTCGTCGGTAGGACCAGCCATCTTCACTTTCACGTGGCGATACTGCAAGTCGGCATAGGTGTTCAGGTTGGGCAGCAGCGCATAGTTCACTTTACCATATATATTATAGTCCGTCTTCTTGGTGTTGTTGTCGTAATACTTATGGTTGGGCACCAATGCGGCAACAGGAGCCTTCACCCAAGTCACCAGTCCGAAGTGGTCGGCATCATACTTGCTCCAACCGCCGCCCAGCGTGGCTTGCAGGTTGTAGTGGTTGTCGAAGTTCAGCGAAGCCACGGCACCATAGAAATCGTTGTCCATCTTCTTCTGGCGCACCAGGTCGCTGGTGGCCCAAGTCTCAGCGGGATCCAAGTCATACTCAAACAGCGTGCGCTTGCGCTTGTACTCCTCGTAATAACCCTGACCCTTGGTGTACTGCAAGGTGGCGTTCAGGTTCAGATCGTAGGTCAACTTCTGGTTCCAGATGAACTGATAGTTTTGCTGGTGGTAGTTGTCCGTCTGGTTGTCATAATAGCGGGTGTTGCCATCAGCATCGTAGTACTCACCGCATGAGTTGTAGGTGCGGCCATAGAGGCTCTGCTCGTATTTAGATGTGTAGTTCCAGGCGTGGTAGGTCTCCTCGATGCCGTTCCAGGTGATGACCTTCACCATGGTGTTGTCACCAAAGTAGCCTGCCTGCAGGAAGTAGCTGTTCAACTTGGTTGAGGCGCGGTCCAGATATCCCTTTGAGCCGATGTTGCTCAGGCGGCCCTGAAAGCCCCAGTTGTTGCCCAGGATACCAGTGCTGAAACGCAGCGTCTGCTTGTGAGAGTAATAGCTGCCTGCGCTCAGGTCGAGACCCAGATAGGGGTTCTCGCCGATATTCTCGGTCTGCATGTTCAGCGATGCACCAAAGGCACCTGCACCATTGGTGCTCGTTCCTACGCCACGCTGAATCTGCATTGACTGTACAGAAGATGCAAAGTCGCCCATGTTTACCCAAAATACAGTGGAACTCTCGGCATCGTTCAGAGCCATGCCGTTGGCAGTGATGTTGATGCGGCTGGGGTCGGTACCACGCACACGCAGCGAGGTGTAGCCAATGCCATTGCCGGCATCACTGGTGATGGTGATAGAGGGTGTCAGCGATAGCAGATAAGGCACGTCCTGTCCGAAGTTCACGGCCTTGATCTGGTCTTTGGTCACATCGGTAAAGGCCATGGGGGTCTTCTTCGATGCACGTGTCGACACTACCTGCACGTTCTGCAGTTCCACGGTTGTTAATGAGTCTGAGCCTGCTTCGGCCATTGCATTCATCACGCTGAATGCCGTCAATCCTAAAAGAATCTTTTTCATCCCTTTTTTAATTATTAATGTTTAAATAGAATAAAAGGGGGGCTTTTTGTTGATTTGAAATTCCATCCCTACGTCGGTATAACCCGCATCAGGTTAGAGGGTATCATCTCAGCCCGAACAATCGGGCACCCCTTGAATTGCGGGTGCAAAGGTAAGCATATTTTCTCAACCAGCCAAACATCTAGTCAAAAAAAGTGCGCAACGTTTTGCTGTTTCACGGAAAATGGTTACCTTTGCAACCCGAAAAAACTTAGAAGAAGAAAACGTTTTTCAGATACCATGGGTAAAGTTGAGATACGAACAGTAACTAACCGAAAGCAGTTACGACAGTTTATTCAGTTCTACTACGACCTCTATCGTGGCAATGAATATGCCGTGCCCTATCTGTTCTTTGATGAGATGGCCACTCTGCAGCGCGAAAAGAATCCTTCGTTCGAGTGCTGCGAGTCGGAGTATTTCATGGCCTTCCGTGATGGCAAGATGGTGGGCCGTGTGGCCGCCATCATCAATAATCGTGCCAACAAACGATGGAACATCAATCAGGTGCGCTTCGGTTGGTTCGACTTCATCGATGATATCGAGGTGTCGGGTGCGCTGCTCAAGGCTGTCGAAGACTGGGGCCGTGCCAAGGGCATGACGGAGATGGCTGGTCCGCTGGGCTTCATCGATACCGACCGTGAGGGCATGCTTGTCGAGGGCTTCGAGGAACTGTCCACCATGTATGTCAACTACAACTATCCCTATTATCCTCAGCACATAGAGCGCCTGGGTGGCTTCCGCAAGGACAACGACTATATGGAGTATCTGGTTCAGGTGCCCGAGGAGGTGCCTGATAAGTTTGCCAAGGTGTCCGATATGATTATGCGCCGCTATGGTCTGCGTGTGCATCACTTCACTCGCCACGAGTTGGTGCAGGAGGGCTGGGGCCGCAAGGTATTCGAGTTGGTCAATGCCACCTATAAGAACCTCTATGGCTACTCTCATCTGTCGGAACGCCAGATTGACAAGTTGGTCAACGACTATATCAAGATTGCCGACATGAACCTCATCACCGCCGTGATGGATGGCGACGAGATGATTGGCTTTGGTGTCACCTTCCCTTCGTTCTCGCGTGCTTTGCAGAAGACTCACGATGGTCGCCTCTTCCCCTTGGGTTGGTGGCAGTTGCTCCGCATCCTGAAGTGGCACAAGACTGATACCGTCGACCTATTATTAATAGGTGTGCTTCCTGAGTATCGCCAGAAGGGTGCCAACGCACTTATCTTCAACGACCTCATCCAGCAGTTCCAGCGCTATGGCTTCCGCTATGCCGAGGCCATGCCTCAGATGGAGGACAACGAGGCTGTCCGCTCTCAGTGGCAGTACCTGGAGAGTCGCCAGCATCGTCGTCATCGCTGCTATCGCAAGGATATCTAAAACCGCTTTTTTATTTTTATAGCATAATACACTCCACTCTACACTAGCCTCAAAGCCTTTGTACTAGGGGTTTTCCAGCGATTTGAGTGTAGAGTGGAGTGTTAAATGCGTAAAACTTTTTTTTAGGAAAACAGGGGAGATGGCCAATGCCGTCTCCCCTGTTTTTATGAATGAAGAATGGTGATTACCAGTCCTTGCGGAAGTTCCACTTCGAGTTATCGCTGTTGAAGTCGTATTCAGCGAGGGTAGGAGTGGAGTCGCCTGCAGAATAGAGGCAGTACTTCTTGTTCTTACCCTCCTGACCAGGAATGACGTAAGGCATCACGCGGAAAGTACCGTCGGTGAGCTGTTCAACACGCCAGAGCTGCTCGTCAAGGTTGGCGAAGTCCTTGGTCGTTACCTCCAAGTCGGCAGTAGCCGTGAGTGCACGATTGGTGCCTTCAATCTTGATGGTGTAGAGAGGACCAGCGATGGTGCCCTTGTCTGTGGGCTGCAACTGCCACTTCTGCCAGGGGCGGAACATGTAGTCGCTGCAACGAACGGTGATGTCGCCTGCGGGCCACTTGTCCTGAACCTGTGCCAAGGTCTGCTCAGCAACGGGCTGGGGAGGTGCAGCATTAGCCTGCTGTCCACCGCCGAAGCCACCAAAGCCGCCGGCACGTGCTACATTCATGCGGATGAAGTCGACAGCCAATTCCAAGGAGTAGCCACGACGTTCACTCAGAATGGCATAGGTGCCAGCCTTCAGCTGCTCGCCTGCATAGGGCCAGTCGTTCTTCCACAGCAGGGGACGGATGGCCAAGGTAGAGCGTCCACCCTGATCGAAGTCGGCCTCCCAGTGGAATGACATGATCTCAACACCTTCGTCGAGGATGGTGCGTCCGAAGTGACCTGCGCCAGTCTTGCGGTCACCAGCGGCAACCACCATGCGGCCACCACCGTGGAACATGTCGCGACCTACGTTGTCGATGTAGGGACCTTCCACGCTCTTGGCACGGCCCACCACGATATTATAGGTAGAGTTCACACCGTCGCAGCAGGTGCCGTGGGTGCCCAGCAGATAGTAATAGCCATTGCGATAGATAAGGTCGGTGGCCTCGCAGTCGATGGCGATGTCCTTCTCCTTGTTACCCTTTACGCGATAGCCGGTCTTAGGATCGATCTCGATGAGGCGGATGGTGCCGAAGTAGGTACCATAGCTGACCCACATGCGACCCGTAGTGGGGTCGAGCAGTACACCAGGGTCGATGGCATCCTGGTCTTCCATACCGTCGGAAGAGCAGACCTCGACAGCGGTAGACCACTTGAAGTCGGGTGACTTGGGGTCGAGGGTCTTGTTCCACATGGTGAGGATGCGGCCGCTATGACCACCACCCAGGCCACCACCGGTGGCACCATAGATGCAGAGGTAACGGTCGCCCACCTTGATCATGTCGGGGGCAGCACCGCCGCCAGGACGCTCGGCGCCACTGTGCCAGCTCCAGCCATCCTCAGAGATGAGGCCGCCGCCACCGGTGCCGAAGGTATAGTACTTGCCATCGCACTCGGCAATGGTCGAAGGATCATGAATGTATGGTTGTCCAATTTGTGCGTTAGCGGCTGTGGCAATAGCCAATGCCGCAAGGATTGTATGTAGGCGTTGCATAGTTATTTGCTGTTATTGATGATTGTGAAGTTTGTTACAGGGTTACCTTTCTCGTCGAGGAAACGTACGCAGAAGTCGCTCATGCCGGGGCCATTGATGATGGCACCACGCAGGATGTTGCGACCCTTCTTCAGGGTGAGACGGCGTGACATGCAGTCGTCCTTCACCATGCGGCGGTCGCCACTGAGCAATAGAGCTTCCTCGCCGTTGAGCCACCACATAGAGGCTGAGTTAGAACCTACAGCCAGGCGTACGTCCTTAATCTCCTCGGGGCAGTCGATGATGGTGACACCCCAGAAGAGTACACCATAGACCTTCTCGCCATATTTCTCGGCAAAACGGAACAACTTAACATTGAACATCTCGCTGTCGAGGGCGTGCCAGGTCAGTGTCTGCTTAACAGTCTTCACCTCTGGCTTGGCGGGAGCCTGCTGCATGCCGCGGCCAAAGCCTGCGGGAGCCTGCTCCTGCTTGAACACAGCTGTCACCTTCTGACCGTCCTTGGGCAGAATGGTCTGCTGACCCTTGAAGTACTCGCGGTTGAAGTGGTCGCGCAGGTAAGAGTCGGTGAATACGGTATTACCGCTATTGGGCTTGTCGATGGGCTCCAACAGCATCCAACGACGGATGAAGCCTTCGTTATCGGGCTTAGCGGGAGTGGCGGTAGAGGGAGTGAAGTACTTGGGACGGTTTTTGAACAGTACCCAGTCAACACCCAGCTCGCCGGCACCTTCGTTGGTGACTACCAGGTCAACAACACCGCTGGGCTTATAGTCCAGAACAACGGTCTGGGTGAGCCACTGGTTGCGGTTGTCACGACGGAAACGACCCATCATGCCACCACCCTGACCACCTGCAGGCTGTTCGGGAGGTGTCACGGCCATCTTTACACGTGCAAGAACCTTCCCCTTGGCATTGCCTTCGCGGATGCAGAACTCGGTGTCGCCGCTGGCCTTGGCGCTGATAATCATATAACCATCGTTGAGGCAGCTGAAGTCTACATCGGCATACTTGATCCAACCCTTTGAGGGGATGGTGGCATAGTCGCCGCTGAAGGCACGGGTGGTGTCGACATGTGCGGTGGTTACGCCAGCAGATGCTGTGCTGTAGCGGTCAATCTCAATCTTCTCGGTGGCCTTGTTAATACCAACACCACGCATGGTCTCCTTCACTTCCTGGATGGTACCGTCGGCATTGAAGGCCAACTTCTCGATGCATACTGAGCGACGCTTGTCGTCTTTGGGTGAGAAGAAGTTGGTGTGGTAGAACAGATACCACTGACCCTTGTAGTTGATGATGCTGTGGTGGTTGGTCCAGCAGCCATTGGGATGCTCGGCCATGATGAGGCCCTTGTACTCGTAGGGACCCATGGGATTCTTACTCATGGCGTAGCCCAACACCTCGGTGTTCTCGCGGACATAGGGATAGGTGAGGTAGTACCAGCCGTTAGCCTCGAAAGCAAACGGACCTTCGGCCTGGCGGTTGGGCAGACCTTCAAGGCAGTTGACACCGATCATCTCCATCTCGCGATTGCCCCACTTCACCTTTGACTTGGGGTTGTCGTCGGCCAGTTCCTTCATGTTGGGCTTCAGTTTAGCGCAGCGGCCATTGCCCCAGAAAATGTAGGCATTGCCGTCGGATGCTTGGAGCACGCAGGGGTCGATGCCATTGACACCCTTGATAGGCTCGGGTTCGCATACGAACGGTCCTTCAGGACGGTCGGCCACAGCTACGCCAACAGCAAAGCCACCGCCGGCAGCAGGTGCTGATGGGAAGTAGAAATAATACTTTCCGTTTCTCTCAACGCAGTCAGGTGCCCACATGGAGTACGAGTCTTTTCTCACCCAGGGTACTTTGTTCTGGGTGACAATCATACCGTGATCGGTCCAGTCGGTGAGGTTCTCTGATGAGAAGACGTGGTAGTCTTCCATGCAGAACCAGTCCTGACGCTGTCCGGCAGGGGGCATGATGTCATGCGAGGGGTACAGGTACACCTTGTTGTTAAACACACGCGCAGTAGGGTCAGCCGAGAACTGGTCTCGGATGACGGGGTTCTGGGCTGTTGCCATCATGGGCAACGTGAGCAGAACACAGGCTATGGTTTTTCTCATAGAAATTAATATTGGGTTTGTTAGTTATTAATGTTGCTTTCATTTCTTTGCAAACTGTCCGAAATACTCTAGGCAGACATCGCGCCACAAACGGGCATCCTTCTGTTGGAACTCCAACAGGTTGGCTACTTCCTGCCAGCGCTGCTCGTCAATGAGCGGCTTGGCTTTCTGCCATATGGCAGCGAAGTCGTCGACCTCGTTGACACCACGGTTGTAACACCACTGCAGTTCTTCCCACACGGTGCGACCGCTATTGAGACGGCGTGTCCAAGGCACACGATGGAACCAAAGCAGGAAACGCTCGGGACAGGTGTCGATGTTGTCGTAGAGTGAGCAGTAGGGTTCACGATACTGTGAGGTGGCGTTGGTACCAGTACTGCTACGGTCTACACCAATACTGTCGTTGTTGGCGCGGTGGTAGTAGATGGGGCACCACTCAATGGGATAGCGACGGATATAGCCTCCGGGCTCGGGCCCCATGTGATGGTCGAACTTAAAGATGTGGTGCAGGCCGAGGGGCATCATGTAATCGACACATGCCTCGCGACTGCGTTGCATGACGCTCACCAACTCAGAATTCTTTGTATCGAAGGTCTGCTTCAGCCACTCCTCGGCAATCTCTTTGGATGAGAGCATGGGGTTCCATGCCAGTCGGCCAAAGGCATACCAGTTGGCCTGCGAGAAATGGTGGCCGCACCAATTGGTGTCGAGTCCGATATTGGCCACACCGGCAATACCAATCAATCGCTTGGGACTGACGTAGGAGAAGAACTCCTTCCACATGGGAGCCAGATAAACCAGGTGTTTGCTCTGTCCCAGATACTCCTGGGTGATTTGCAACTCGGCCATCTGGGGAGTCTTGGTCATCTGGTCGAAGATAGGCGCATAGGGCTCACGGGGCTGGAAGTCTAACGGACCGTTCTTTGACTGGAGGATGACGTTGTCGCGGAACTGGCCGTCGAGATCGGCAAACTCGGAAACAGCTTGCTTCACGCGGTCTTCACCCTGATGCTTGGCACCATAGACAAATGAGCGCCACATGACGATGCCGCCAAAGGGTTTCAGGGCATCGGCCAGCATGTTGGCACCGTCGGCATGAGTGCGACCATAGTCGAACGGACCAGGCTGTCCCTCACTGTTGGCTTTCACAAGGAATCCTCCGAAGTCGGGAATGGCTGCATAAATCTCCTTGACTTTCTTCTGCCACCAGCGACGTACCTGTGGGTTCAGCGGGTCGGCGGTATTCACCTCACCCAAAGCCTTGGGTGATCCGAAGTTCACAGAGATATACACCTTGATGCCCCAGGGACGTAGGATGTCGGCCACTTCTTTCACCTTATTAATATATGTGCGTGTGAGCATCTTTGGCGAGGCGTTCACATTGTTGAGTACGGTGCCGTTGATGCCTATTGAGGCGTTGGCCTCGGCATATTGTTTAATAAGGTTGTGGTCTATCTCGAGGCGGTTGTTCCAAAAGATGCTCTTGCCAGCATAGCCACGCTCGATGCTGCCATCGATATTGTCCCAGTGGTTCAGGATGCGCAACTTGTAATAGGGATGCGACTCACCCTGCTCGCCACGCAAAAAGGCGTAGCGGCCATAGAGCAGTCCCATCTCCGTGCGGGCTGTGATGGCGCGTCCGCTGATGCGGTAGCCATCGTCATCGGGCATCGTGGGGTCTATCTTCAGCGTGATGTCTTTTGGCATCTCGCTGCGAAGCCATAAACGACTACCGTCCTCTGCCTGTACCGTGGTGGTCAAGCAGAGGACGAATAGGGTAATAAGGGTTTTCAGATTATTCATTGACAACGGGTTTGATGGTTCCGTCTTCATTATAGAACAGACGCTGTACCTTCAGAGAACGCAGGTGTGTGATGTCGTTTGAGGGTACGCAGTCGTGATAGAACAGATACCACTGTCCCTTGTACTCTACGATAGAGTGGTGGGTGGTCCATCCAACGACGGGCTCCAAGATAACACCCTGATAGGTGAAGGGACCGTAAGGATTGTCACCGATGGCGTAGCACAGATAGTGGCTGTCGCCTGTAGAGTATGACAGATAGTACTTGCCGTTGTACTTATGCATCCAAGAAGCTTCGAAGAAACGATGTGGATCGCCTGCCTTCAGGGGCTGTCCGTCCTTGTCGATGATGATGACGGGACGTGGAGCCTCGGCAAACTGCAGCACATCGTCGCTCATGCGAACCACGGCGCTGGGAATAGCGGGTGCGTCGGGCTTGGCAAAGAGTTGTGTCTTATGGTCGGGGGCAGGACCCAGGTCAATGAGTCCGTTGTTGTCTCCATACTTACCAGGAATAGAGGCGAAACCATGATAGGTTCCGTGCCACCACTGAAGCTGTCCGCCCCAGAGTCCACCGAAGAAGCAGTAGATCTGACCATCGTCGTCCTTGAACACGCAGGGGTCGATAGAAAAAGAACCGCGGATGGGGGCATCCTGAGGAATGAACGGACCTTCGGGCTTGTCGGCCACGGCTACGCCAAGGTGGAACACGCCATCATAGCCTTTGGCAGAGAAGATGAGGTAATACTTGCCGTCTTTCTCGACAACATCATTGTCCCACATCTGCTTTTCAGCCCATTTCACCTGGTCAACGTCGAGAATTACACCATGATCGGTGGCTTCGTCATTCTCTACGTCGTCCCATGACAGCACGTGATAGTCGCGCATCTGGAAGTGACCGCCATCATCATCGAAGCATTCGCCGGCATCCCAGTCGTGACTAGGATAGACGTACAGGCGTCCGTTAAACACGTTGGCAGAAGGGTCTGCCATATAATCGCTTGGAAACAGGTAACGAGGTAATTTTGCCATATGATTGTTTGCTTATTTATATAATTTGACGATTTCGTTGACCACAGGTTTAACCTTATATTGACGATCAAACAAAAGTGGATAGTTGGTGCGACCATTAATGGGCCATCCGTTGAGCCATGAACCACCATCGCTGACACCCCACAGATTGATGCGAGAGATCTGGTGACGGTGCTTGTAATATACCTTAAAGAGGTCTATCCAGCGCTGGTCTACTTCCTTCTGCTTGGCTGCGGGCAGCCCATTGACATAAGGATTGTATTTCTGCTGCAACTCGAAGTTCTGGGCAATGTCGGCACCACCAAAGCCCTGAGGATTGGGTAGTACGTTGATGTCGAGCTCAGTGATCATCACCTTCACACCACAGGCGGCAAAGGCGTCGATACTCTTTTCGTATTCCTCGAGGTTGGGGTAGTCCAAGCCGTTGTGGCTCTGCATGCCCACACCGTCGATGCGCAGACCTTTTGCCTTGAGGTTCTTCACCAAACGGCAGACTGCCTCGCGCTTCTTTTCGCCAGCCATCGAGTAGTCGTTATAATAAAGTTCAGCATCGGGGTCGGCCTCATGGGCTGTGCGGAAAGCAATCTCGATAAACTCCTCGCCCAGCAGGTTGTAGTAAGCTGACTTGCGGAACGAACCATCATCTTCGATGGCCTCGTTGACAACATCCCAGCCGTGTACCTGACCCTTATAGTGGCCTACCACGGTCTTGATGTGCTTGATGAGGCGTGCCTTCAATACCTCCTTCGAGGCGCGTGAAGCGGCATAGCCGTTGGTGAACCACCAGTCGGGGGCCTGAGAGTGCCAAACCAGACAGTGGCCGATGACCTTTAACTTGTGCTGTTCGCAGTAGTTGACAAACTTGTCGGCTACGCGGAAGTCGAAGATTCCCTCTGCGGGAGCCAATGACTCGGGCTTCATGCAGTTTTCGGCGACAGCACAGTTGAAGTGCTTGTCCACGATGGCATCGCCTTCGGGCACCTGTCCGTCACTCTGCCACTGGTTGATGGCAGCACCAATTAAACAATATTTTCCAATCGCGTCTTTCAAACCCTGCTGAGCCATAGATGCCAAAGGCATCATGGCCAGACAGAGTGTCATCATCTTAATTTTTTTATTCATGTTCATTATTTGTTACTACGTGCTTCAATCTCCTGGTTGATCTCGTCAAGTCTCTCGTCAGTAAGGGGATACTTGTAGATAAGGCATCCTACGACAACGAGAAGGGCGGCAGGGATGATACAGGTGAACACGAGGATGGCATTCTGTGCAATTGCGGAATAGTTGGCCAACTTCGTGTAGTAAGCGTTTACGGGCGCACTGATAAATGATGCCAGGAACACGACGACGAAAATGCTCAGTACCAACTGCAGGCACTTGTTGGCCTTAAATTCTTGCCACATCTCGCCAAATGATACGGGTTTCTCGGGGGTTGTGGTGATGTTTTCCTTGCTACCCATGAAGCAGAGCATCAAGAGTACGAAACCTACGAGGGCAAAGATGCAGGTAACCATGAACCATGCACTTGGTTCGATGGGTAATGCTGACTCTTCGCTGGCGAAGTTGAAGCCAATCCATCCCATAACCAGAGGTGTGATCCAACCAGCGATAGAGAAACCTGCCTTGAATGCTACACCAGCAAGGGCGTTGACGGTCGCTGCAGGACGGTTGCCGGTGCGATACTCGGCCTCGGTAATAACCTCAGGGACCAATGCCCACATCAGTGAACCTACCAGCAAGCCAACACCTGTCATGACCTTGGCAATCTGAACAAGTGTGTTGAGCTCTTCAACATCAAAGAACTTGCCGATGGTGAACAAAATGGCAAATCCGATAAGACCGATGGTGAGGAGGGTGTAGTAAAGTCCTTTTTTGCCCAACCATCTCTTCAGCATGGGCAGAGAAGGAAGAATGACAAAAGCAGGAATGGTACCAATGGCCATGAAGGTGGCCTGATTCCAATCGATGGCAGTATGGACGCACATAGCCAGTCCGATGGGGAAGCCTGCCTGAACAACAATCTGACCGATGTTGGCACATACCATTCGTGTGGAAGTGAGAATCAGCACTTCATCATTGTCACGAGTCATGCTGGCCATAATCGAGCCATAGGGAATGTTGACGACAGAATAAATCATGCTCAGCACCGTGTAGCTGACTGTTGCATAGATAATCTTTGCGGTGGTGCCCCATTCTGCAGCCTGAGGAAGCATCAGTAGGCAGGCGGCAACGGTAAGGGGAATGCCGCCATAGAGGAGGTAAGCACGATACTTGCCTAATTTGGGATTACGGTTGTCAATGTAGCGACCTACTACGGGACTCCAGAAACAGTCAATGAGTCGAACTGCGAGAATCAGTCCGCTGACAAAGGCTGGATTTAATTTCAGAACGGTGGTCAGGTAAATCATCAGGTAGCATGCTACCGTTTGGAAAATGAGGTTTTGCGCCAAGTCGCCCGATCCAAAACCGATGCGCTGGAGCCATGAAAGTTTGTAGAATCCTTTTGACTCTTGATTAATAGTAACTGTTGACATAATTGTTATTGATTATTTTTGTTTAATTTGCTTGCAAAGTTACTTGTTTTTTTTCATTTTTGTCTTTCCTCATGTTTCATATTACTATTCTAAATGTTTCATCTAGCTTAAAAAGTCCTATGTTTGCTGCGTGGTAAGCAAAAAAATGTGTATTTTTGCACTGTTATGAGAAAGACCATCACTATGCTGTGGGCACTCCTCTTGTGTGCCTCTTTGTGCAACGCGGAGGTGCGATTGCCGCAGATTTTTCAGTCGGGTATGGTGCTACAGCGAGGCACTAATATTCCTATATGGGGACAGGCTTCTCCTCAAGAGCCCGTTACTGTTGTTATAAATAAAAAGAAATGTTCTACAGTGGCTGATGCCAATGGACGATGGCGTGTGGATGTGCCTTCGATGAAGGCCGGCGGTCCATATGAACTACGTATTAATAATCTTGTGCTTACTGATGTGTGGGTAGGTGATGTGTGGCTCTGCTCGGGTCAGTCGAATATGGAGACAACCCTTGAGCGTGTGTCGCCGCAGTATCCTGATGAACTCAATGATAGTAATGATAGGGTGCGACTGTTTCATGTGCAGTATCAGACGGACACGCATCAACCTTCTGCCGATTTGCGCCCTACATCATGGCAGCGACTGAATCGTCAGAATGCTTGGCGTTTTTCTTCTATCGGTTATTTCCTAGGTAAGCAGTTGCAGCGCGAAAAGGGTGTGGCTCAAGGTATCATTGAAAGTGCTTGGGGCGGTACACCTGTTGAAGCATGGATTGCTGCCGATTCTTTGGCAAAGTATTTCCCAGTGCTCTATCGTCAGACGCAGCTTTATCAGAATGAGTCTTTCGTGCAGACACAACAGCGCGCTGGTATGTTGGCCAATCAGCGTTGGCAAGAAATACTGAACCAGGGTGATCCGGGCATGGTGGCTGTCGATGGTTCTAAGGGTGGTTTGTGGACGCAGTTGTCGTTCGACGACTCTTCGTGGACTGAAGTGAATCAGTATGATCTCTTGCCTGATAAACATGAGTTGATAGGTAGTTTGTGGTTGCGACAGCACATTTATATTAGTAAGGAGCATGCTGGTAAGGCTGCTCAATTATTACTGGGTACCCTCTATGATAGTGATATTACTTATATTAATGGCGTTCAAGTGGGCAGTACGGGGTATCAGTATCCGCCACGTCGCTATCAGGTACCAGAAGGATTGCTGCGTGAAGGTGATAATGTCATCACCGTGCGATTCGTGAATAAGAGTGGCAAACCTTATTTCGTCTGCGAAAAGCCCTATCGCATGGTGTTCGCTAAGGATGATGTTCAACCTCTTTCGGAGCAATGGCGTCTGCAAGTGGGCCTAGAGATGCCTTATAGCATCGGTCATGGCGTGGATTTACAGTATCAGCCATCAACGCTGTTCAATGGTATGATTAGTCCGATGGCACCCTTTGCGGTGGCTGGTGTGCTGTGGTATCAGGGTGAGTCGAATGCCGATACTCCGCAGGCAGGAACGTATGCTTCTTTGCTACGTTTGCTAATGGCTAACTGGCGTCAGGCTTTTCAACGTCCGGAATTACCGTTTGTTATCATTCAGTTAGCAAATTATATGGAACCCTCTGTCCAGCCGCAGAATACTGGCTGGTCCATAGTACGAGAGGCGCAGCGAGTGGTGGCGAAGGAGGATCATCGTGCTGAGTTGGTTGTTACCATTGATATTGGCGAAACTGTGGATATTCATCCTTTGCGAAAAAAGGATGTAGCCCAGCGTGTGGCTCTGGCGCTTGAGCGTCTGTTGTGGAACCCTCGTGTCGTATTGTCGCCAGAGGTGATGGAAACAGCAGTGATGGGCAGTCAAATCGTATGTTCTCTATCACAGACATTGCAGTGTGATGATACTCTTTATGAGTTTGAAGTGGCTGGTCCTGATGGCCGCTATATGAATGCTGAGGCCTATGGTCAGGGGGATAATATCGTTATTAAATCGCCTGTCAGTAAGCCTGTTTCCATCCGTTATGCATGGAAGAATAATCCTATTCGTGCGAATGTCTTTGGAAAGAATGGCTTGCCGATGAGTCCATTTGAACTGAAACTGTCTAACAATGAATAAAGTACGGATTACTGCGATACGTCAGACGGTCTATGCCGACCTGATGGCGAAATTTGAGAACCCGATAGAGCATACTTGTGATGTGAAAGAGGGACAACAATGGATTTCTGTCGATGGGCAGAAACCAGAGGAAATGTGTCCTTCTGCGTGGTATTCTATGCGTGAGTTTGTGGAGTCATTGGCTCGAGGGGAAGGCAACTTCTATGATGGCTGGATGAAAAATCCTATGAGTGCCATGATTAGTTGCAATGATGGCTTTCGTCCGTTTAGTTTCTATATAGAGGTGGTGGAGTAACAAAAAAAGAGGTCTGTTGACCTCTTTTCTGTGATCCGCTTGGGGTTCGAACCCAAGACCCCAACATTAAAAGTGTTGTGCTCTACCGACTGAGCTAGCGGATCGCCCGTTTAGGATGATTTCTTGCGAAATCGGCTGCAAAGGTACGAACTTTTTTCGAACCAGCCAAATTTATTCGGATGATTTTTCGCTTTCGGGCTTTATTTCATCGATTTCTTCGTTTTCTCGGGTGATATATCGTTGATAATAGGCCATTAAGAGTGTTGTGGCTGGTAGAGCAATAATCAAGCCAATGAAGCCTAAAAGGGCGCCCCATATTGACAGGGAAAGCAGTAAAATGGCAGGGTTGAGTTGCATGGCTTTTCCCATAACATAAGGCGTGACGACAAGATCGATGATAATCTGTACGATGGCAAAAACGGCTACTGCGGTGGCAAAGATTATCCAGAAATTCTGACCTGTGTCGGCTGCTTTTAGCAGGGCCAGTAGTGCCGTTGGAATCAAGGCAAATGTGTGCAAATATGGTACGAGGTCGAGTATACCAATGAGTATGCCAAGGCCGATGGCCATGGGGAAGTCGATAATGGTGAAACCGATACAGAACAAAATGCCCATGATACAGGCTACCATACCTTGTCCGCGGATGTAATTGTTTAATTCGCGTTCAGCGTCCTTGGCTAACTCGCTCCAGAACGGACGACTTTTCTTTGGGAAGATTTTAATCCAATTGTCTGTGAGATACTCATAGTCTTTCAAGATGAAGAACATGTAGAGTAGTGCGATGAGTGAAGCTATGATGCTAATAATAATGCTGGCAGTTTTGCCTACCACACTAAACATCTTAGGAAGTGCCTTTTGGATGTTGTCGGTGAAGTTCTCGCTCAGCAGATAGTTTTCTAATTCTTGTTGGTGGGTGTTGGTCCAGTTACTTACAGCCTCGGGAATGTTGTTGATGTCGGCAGCATTGCGGATATAGGTTGCAACTAGGTCACCTAACTTCTGAAACTGCTCTATCATAGGAGGGATGATTAGCCAACCTATGCCACACATCACAGCGATGACGGCGATGAGCGTAACGACGATGCTGAGGACACGACTCCGCAGGTGCATGCGGTATTGTACGAACTTGACAATGGGATAGAGTAGATAAGCCAACAGCCAAGCTGCGGCAAAGGGCAATAATACGCTTCCGAGATAGTTCAGAAGACAGATGATGGCAATAACGAGTAGGCCGTAGCCTAACCAGCGCACGAAGGTGTCAAAGGTTATTGGTTTATCGTACATAGTTCATTGAGTTGTTATTGTTCGTTATTGATGGCTTTCTGATAGCATTCGCGGCATAAGGGCTCGTATTCCTGGGTCTCGCCTAAGAGAACACGTTTGTCATTTTGCACCTTACGATGGCTGACATATGCCAATGAACCGCATTTTACACAGATGGCATGCACTTTTGTTACATCGTCGGCAATGGCGCAAAGAGCAGGCATGGGACCAAAGGGGATGCCACGATAGTCCATATCAAGACCGGCTACAATGACGCGTACACCACGATTGGCAAGTTGGTTGCACACATCGACAATGCCATCATCGAAGAACTGCGCCTCGTCAATGCCTACCACTTCTATATCCTCTGCCAGTAGAAGAATACTTGCAGATGAGTCGATAGGGGTCGACTGGATATGCTTTTGGTCGTGACTAACCACATCTTCTTGCGAATAGCGCACATCGATGGCTGGTTTGAAAATTTCAACTCGCTGTTTGGCAAACTGTGCACGACGCATGCGACGGATGAGTTCCTCCGTCTTGCCCGAGAACATTGAGCCGCACACTACTTCTATTCTTCCTGGGCGGTGTGCTTCACCCGTTAGGTTTGTTGTCATAGTTGGGTGCAAAGATACGAAAAAGTTGAGAGCTAAGAATTAAGAATATAGAAAAAATGTGGTATAGTCGCAATTTTTCTTAAATCTTAACTCTTAATAAATTAAATGTTGTAACTTTGCAGACGGAAATGGGAATATTATATATTGTACCCACACCTGTGGGTAACATGGAGGATATGACACTACGTGCTATCCGTATCTTGAAGGAAGCGGATCTGGTGCTGGCTGAGGATACCCGTACGTCGGGCATCTTGCTGAAGCATTTTGAGATCAAGAACCAGTTGATGTCGCATCATAAGTTTAATGAGCATGGCACGAGTGCTGGGGTGGTTCAAAGGCTTTTGGCAGGGCAGACTGTGGCTCTTATCAGTGATGCCGGCACACCGGGTATTAGTGACCCGGGGTTCTTCTTGGTACGTGAAGCTGTTCGAGCTGGCGTTGAGGTGCAGACTTTGCCAGGGGCAACAGCCTTCGTTCCTGCCTTAGTAAGCAGTGGATTGCCATGTGATCGTTTTGTATTTGAGGGCTTCTTGCCTCAGAAAAAAGGACGTAAGACTCGTTTGGAATCGCTGATTGATGAGGAACGGACGATGATTTTCTATGAGTCGCCCTATCGCGTGATAAAGACGCTTGAGCAGTTTGCCGAGGTTTATGGCGAAGACCGTCAGGTGAGTGTGTGCCGCGAAATCTCTAAGGTGCATGAGGAGAGTGTGCGTGGAATGTTGTCGGAGGTGATTGCTCATTTCAAAGAAACAGAGCCTCGTGGCGAGATTGTTATTGTGTTGGAAGGAAAAAAAGATAAAAAAGATAATTGAGAATGATGAAAAAGTTTTTGTTATTTGCCATGTGTCTAATGGCACTGGCATCGTGTAAGGACAATGGTAATATGCGTCAGACGGCTGACTTGAATCAGAGAATTGACTCGTTGAACCGTGTGAATGTACAGAAAGACAATGAGATTAATGATATGCTGGAAACGCTTAACACCATTGAGGATGGTTTCCGTGCAATCAATGAGGCTCAGGGTCGCGTAACGATTGAACGTCGGGGCGAAGGAGCTGATGCCGCTCAGCGTATCCGTGAGAACATGCAGTTTATCAATGAAACGTTGAACCAGAACAAGGAACTGATTAACAAACTGCGTCTGCGTCTGCGTGATAGTAATACTGCCAGCGATCAGTTGCGTAAGACGCTTGAGAATCTGACTACTCAGTTGGAAGCTAAGGAAAGTGAACTGGCTGTGTTGCGTCAGGAGTTGGAGGCTAAGGATATCCATATCGCAGAACTCGACGAACAGGTAAGTCAACTGAATGAGGACGTGGTGATGCTGAAGGATGAAAACGCCCAGAAGACAGAGACTATAGGCTCACAAGATAAAGAACTGAATACGGCTTGGTATGTGTTTGGCACCAAGCGTGAACTGAAAGAGCAGAACATCCTGAAGAGTGGTGAAGTGTTGCAAGGCAATTTCAATAAGAATTATTTTACGAAGATTGATATTCGTGTGGATAAGGAGATCAAGTTGATGTCGCGCGATGCTCGCATCTTGACAAATCATCCTGCAAGTTCATACACCTTGGAGCGCGATGCTAATAAGCAGTATGTGCTGCGCATCACCAACCCGCAGCAGTTCTGGAGTACCAGTAAATACCTGGTTGTTCAGGTGAAGTGATTGTTAGCGCTTCGACTTAAAGAAATCTAGCATTAGTTGGCGGCATTCTTCTTCAAGGATGCCGCCTTTGCATTCTGCTTTGGGGTGCATCACTCGAGGGGCATATTCACGGAAACCGCGTTTGGGATCGTCCGCGCCGTAGATGATACGTGGGACCTGTGCCCATCCGATGGCACCTGCACACATGGGGCAGGGCTCTACAGTGACGTAGAGGGTGCATTCGGTAAGATACTTACCTCCCAACGCATTGGCTGCCATTGTGATGGCTTGCATTTCGGCATGTGCAGTCGGGTCAATGAGCGTCTCGGTCAAGTTGTGGGCACGGGCAATCACTTGGTCTTTGCATACCACTACGGCACCAATAGGTATCTCGCCTTCTTTAAAGGCCTGTTGCGCCTCGGCTAAGGCCTTGCGCATATACATTTCATCCTTATTTTTCTCTTCCATGATGCAAAAGTACGAAATATTTTTCGTACTTTTGCAACGTGGAATGGAAAATCATACATATTGATGAGACAGACTCTACCAACCGATATATCAAGGGCTTGAGGGACGGGAACGTTGTTGTGGCCGACTATCAAACTTCTGGTCGTGGTTGCGGGGCTAATACGTGGGAGTCGGAACATGGCAAGAATCTGCTACTTTCGGTGATGATTCACCCCTCGAATGTCTTGGCATCTCAGCAGTTTATCCTCTCTATGGCAAATGCGCTTGCATTGAGAGATTCACTTGCTGATTATGTAGATGATGTGAAAATAAAATGGCCTAATGATATTTATTGGAAAGATTGTAAGATATGTGGTACGTTGATTGAAACAACGCTGAAAGGAAATAGTATTTCTGATTGTATCATTGGTACGGGAATAAATGTTAATCAGCGTATGTTCTGTAGCGATGCTCCCAATCCGGTTTCGTTATTCCAGATTCTTGGGCACGAAGTGGATCGTCAGGAGTTATTGAATAAAGTCTTGACGAATCTGTCAAAGTACATGGACTTGCTGAAGAATGGCAGTTGGGAGAAGATTCGCGTTTTTTATCGCTATTATTTGTACCGACTAGAGGAAATGCACTCTTTCAGGTTTGACGATGGGGCAGTTGAATATTGCAAAGTGGTTAATGTGACAGATGATGGTCATTTGGAGTTGCTGCATGACAATAGGGAAATCTATCGTCTGGCATTTAAAGAAGTTCAATTCATTATATAAAGATAATAACAATGGCAAGATTTAAGAGAATTCTTCTGAAGTTGTCGGGCGAGAGCCTGATGGGAAGTCAGGGCTACGGCATTGACCCTGAGCGTTTGAACGACTACGCAAAGCAGATTAAAGAAGTGGCTGAGATGGGCGTTCAGATTGGTATCGTCATTGGCGGAGGAAATATCTTCCGTGGATTGAGTGGTAGCCAAAAGGGATTTGATCGTGTAAAGGGTGATCAGATGGGTATGTGCGCCACCGTCATTAATTCATTGGCTCTTTCTTCTGCACTGGGAGCTATCGGTGTGAAAAATAAGGTGATGACAGCTATCCGTATGGAGCCAATTGGTGAGTTCTATACCAAGTGGAAGGCTATTGAGGCTATGGAGCAGGGACAGGTATGTATCTTCTCTGCAGGTACAGGCTCGCCATATTTTACTACCGATACGGGTTCTTCGTTGCGAGGTATTGAAATCGAAGCAGATGTCATGCTGAAGGGTACACGTGTGGATGGTATCTATACAGCCGACCCAGAGAAGGATCCTACTGCAACGAAGTTTATTGAGATTACTTATAAGGAAGTCCTGGCTCGTGGACTCAAGGTGATGGATCTTACAGCAATCTGCATGTGTCAGGACAATAATCTGCCTATCTATGTGTTTAACATGGATGTCGTGGGTAACCTGAAAAAAGTGATGGCAGGTGAAGAGATTGGTACGTTAGTGCACAATTAATTAATATCCACTATTCTTCCGTAAACTCTACATATTCGCCCTCGTCATGGGCGAATATTTTTTTGCTTGATTGTGGGGTACGCTCATCAACAATCGTTACGCCTTCTTTGGTGTGGAAAGTGGCGCGTTCTTTTTTCTGCCAGTTTTTTTCTTGTTGCTGTTGCTGGTTGCTGGTTGCTTTAAAATAGTCGCTATCGAAGTTGATATTATTGGAACCTCTTTTATGGAATTTCTTTGATAGGCGTTCGAAGTCCTCGTCTGTCATCTCCCCATTTGCCATTCGCTTAACGAACTTAAAACCTTTGCGTAGGTAATAGAATACCACGAGCAAGACTGCGGCAATTGCAACAACAATAACGATAGCAATGGCAATAAGTACTTCCATGGGCGAGACAATTATAAATTATTGGCGTTGTGTGCAAGCAGACAGCAACACGTACCAGGCAATGATAGCAGCCAATCCGCTAACACCCAATATGAATAACAGGGGAATGCAGGTCAGTAAGAATATGTATTTTACTTCGTTTCCTTTCCATCCCCAGGTTTTGAACTTCAGTGCAAACATGGGAATCTCTGCAATGAGTAGGTAGCTGAACAGCAACATCATCACAATAATACCATAGATATATATTGGTGATGAAGCCAACCATTGGCCTGCACCTACGATGAGTGATCCCCAGAAAAGGGCATTGGCAGGTGTGGGTAGTCCGATGAAACCCATTGCTTGGCGCTCGTCTAAATTGAATTTAGCCAGTCTAATCGCCGAAAATGCAGCCATGATGAAAGCTGTGAATGGCATGATATAGGCGATAAGTGCTGGCAACTCATGAAAAGGATAGCCACAGAGCCAATTAAAGATAATTGCTGAGGGTGCAAAACCAAAGGTAATATCGTCGGCCAAGGAGTCAAGCTCCTTGCCAATGGGTGAACTGACGTGCAAAAGACGGGCAGTCATCCCATCGAAGAAATCAAAGACTGCACCGATGATAATAAACAACAGTGCCAATTCGTAGTCACCTTGGAACGCCCAGAAAGTGGCGATACAGCCTGATATCAGGTTGCAACAGGTAATGGTATTGGGAATGTGTTTTTTCAAAATACTCAGATTTTTGTCTTTAATAGATTCTCTTCTTACGGTAACTTGGCAATCACCGTCTGGTCACCAGTGGTAGGCTGTTTCATCTTGACGCAAGGGGTACTACCTAATGGGAGGTAAACATCAACACGAGAGCCCAATTTGATAAATCCCAGGTGCTCGTCAATATAGCATTCTTCTTCTGCCTTGGCGTAGGTCACAATACGACGGGCCATGGCTCCTGCAATTTGTCGTACCAGCACTTCTTCTCCCTGTGGCGTCTCAATCATAATGTCGGCATGCTCGTTCTCCTCGCTGGCTTTGGGCAGCCATGCTTTGTGATAGTTTCCGTCGAAATGCTTCACGAACTTTACCTTACCGTCAACGGGGAACCAGTTGGCGTGAACATTGAGAGGACTCATGAAGATACTGATCATCAATCGCTTGTCGTGAAAATATTCATGTTCTTCCACCTCTTCGATAACTACAATCTTTCCATCTGCAGGTGCAACTACTGCTCTGTCTGTGTCTTCATTAAAATAACGGATGGGACAACGATAGAAATTTAGCATCAGTAGCCATGCTGTACCAAAAATTGCAATAAAGATGATGAAAGGTATTGTTGTATCGAAAGAACGCCAGAGTACCACAGCGATGGCAATCAGTGCGAACATGCTGTAGAGTAGTTCTTCGGTTCCTTCGCGATGGATTCTGATTTTCTTCAGTTTTTTGATTCTTTCTCCCATGGTTTGTTTTAAACAAATATATTTTTCGATGCAAAGGTAATGCTTTTTTGTCAATTTACAAACTTTTTATTCGATTCTTTTGGTAATATCAACTTTTCAGCGTAACTTTGAACACGAAAAAGCTAATAAAATGGAAGATTTCATACATTTGCACGTTCATACGTTCTATTCTATACTTGACGGACAATCAAAAATTAAAAACTTGGTAGACAAGGCCGTCGCTGATGGCATGAAAGGTATGGCCATTACCGACCATGGCGACATGTTTGGCATCAAGGAATTCCACGATTATTGCATTGGCGTGAATAAAAACCGAAAAAAAGATGGACTAGAGCCTTTTAAGCCGATTTTTGGTTGTGAGATGTATGTGGCTCGACATGGACCCAAGGAACAAAAGAAAGGTAAGCAGGATCAGGGTGGTTATCACCTTATTGTGCTAGCAAAAAACTATCATGGCTATAAGAATCTTATCAAGCTGGTTTCTAATTCTTGGGTGGATGGTTATTATATGCGTCCACGTACTGATCGTGCTGATTTAGAAAAGTATCATGAAGACTTGATTGTTTGTTCTGCCTGTATCGCTGGTGAGGTGCCTAAGAAGATCCTTGATGGTGATATGGATGGTGCTCGAGAGGCTTTGGAGTGGTATCATCGTGTATTCGGAGATGATTACTATCTGGAGCTGCAAAGACATGAGGTCACGGATCCTAGTGTACGCGCCAATCGCGAGACGTTCCCATTGCAGCAACAGGCAAATGAAGTGCTTATAGAGTTGGCACGTGAGTATGGTGTCAAACTCGTATGTACGAACGATGTGCACTTTGTTGATAAGGAAAACGCTGAGGCGCATGATCATTTGCTTTGTCTTTCTACGGGTAAGGACTTGGATGATCCAACACGTATGCTCTATTCTAAGCAGGAGTGGTTCAAGACCAAGGCCGAGATGAACGACATATTCAGCGATGTGCCCGAGGCATTGAGTAATACGCTGGAGATTTTGGACAAGTGCGAGATATATTCTATAGACCACGACCCTATTATGCCATTCTTCCCTATTCCGGAAAGTTTTGGCACAGAGGAACAATGGAGGCAGCGCATCAGTGAGGAGCAACTCTATGAGGAGTTCACCCGTGATGAGAATGGAAAAAATCCCATGTCGCGCGAAGATGGTGAGAAGAAAATCAAGAAATTGGGTGGATACGACAAACTATACCGCATTAAGTTTGAAGCTGATTTCCTGGCAGAACTGGCCTATAAGGGCGGTAAGGAACGCTACCTGCCCAATAATGAGTTGGTGCTTGAAAAGGTGGAAGTAGATACAGGTAATCCCCAATCCACATACACCATTCTGCATTCGACATTACCCAAGGATGTTGACGATCGTATCCGTTTCGAGTTGCATATCATGAAGACCATGGGCTTCCCTGGTTACTTCCTGATTGTGCAGGACTTTATCAACTCTGCACGTGATGAACTAGATGTGTGGGTGGGACCTGGTCGTGGCTCTGCTGCTGGTTCGGTGGTGGCCTATTGCTTAGGTATCACAAAGATTGACCCGCTGAAGTATGACTTGCTGTTCGAGCGTTTTTTGAATCCTGATCGTATCTCACTCCCAGATATTGATACCGACTTCGATGATGATGGACGAGGTAAGGTGTTGAAGTGGGTGTCGGATAAGTATGGTCATGAGAATTGTGCCCATATTATCACATACGCATCCATGGCTACGAAAAACTCCATCAAGGACGTAGCACGTGTTGAAAAGGTTCCGTTGGCTGTGTCGAATGCGTTGTGTAAAGCTATTCCCGATCGTCTTCCTGAGGTTGATGGTAAGACGCCAAAGATGAATTTGACAAATGCCATTAAGGCAGTTCCCGAATTGCGAGAGGCAGAGGCTTCGTCCGATACGGCTTTGTCGAACACGATCAAGTATGCCAAGATGTTGGAGGGTACTGTGCGTGGCACAGGTATCCATGCCTGTGGATTCATTATCTGTCGTGACCCGATTTCGGATTGGGTGCCTGTGTCTACGGCCGACGACCCAGACTTTAAGGATATTAAGACCAACTGCACGCAGTATGACGGTCACGTGATTGAGTCTACTGGACTGATCAAAATGGACTTCTTGGGATTGAAGACGCTTTCCGAGATGAAAGAATGCTGTGCTGTTATCAAGCAAACACGTGGCATTGAGATAGATCTCGATCATATTCCCATTGATGACCCTAAGACTTTTGAACTCTATCAGCAGGGACGCACTATTGGTACGTTCCAGTTTGAGTCGAATGGTATGCAGAAATATCTGCGCGAATTGCATCCTACTGTATTCGAGGACCTCATTGCTATGAATGCCCTCTATCGTCCGGGTCCTATGGACTATATTCCATCGTTCATTGCTCGTAAGAATGGCAAGGAGGAAATAAAATATGATATCCCATGCATGGAAAAATACCTTAAGGACACCTATGGTATTACTGTCTATCAGGAGCAGGTGATGTTGTTGTCACGCCAGTTGGCAGACTTTACCCGTGGTGAGAGTGATGCTCTGCGTAAGGCCATGGGTAAGAAGAAAAAGGATATCGTTGATGCTATGAAGCCGAAATTTATCGAGGGTGGAAAGAAAAACGGACATGATCCTAAAATCCTCGATAAAATCTGGGCCGACTGGGAGAAATTCGCTTCCTATGCTTTCAATAAGTCGCATGCCGCTTGTTATTCCTGGGTGGCTTATCAAACTGCATATCTCAAGGCTAATTATCCTGCAGAATTTATGGCGGCTATCATGAGTCGTCGTCGCGACCAGATAACGGAAATCACCAAACTCATGGATGAGTGTAAAGCAATGGGTATTGCTACTCTGGGACCAGATGTCAATGAGTCGTACCAGAAATTTGGTGTTAACCACAAAGGAGAGATTCGTTTTGGCCTGGCTGCAATCAAAGGCTTGGGTGATGGCGCAGCGCTTGCCATCATTGAAGAACGTGAGAAGAATGGCCCCTATAAGGATATCTTTGACTTCGCTCAGCGTATACCGTTCTCCAACGTTAACCGTAAATGTTTTGAGTCGTTGGCGCTAAGTGGTGGATTTGATAGTTTTGGCATCCGTCGTGAGGCTTTCTTTGCGGGGAATAGCAAGGGTGAGCCATTCCTTGATACTTTGGTGCGTTATGGTCAGACATATCAAGCGGAGAAACAGCAGGCTACGGCATCATTGTTTGGCGCATTTGATGATGTGGAGATCTCTACGCCACCAATCCCGAAAACAGATATTCGCTGGAGTGATATTGAGCGTTTGAATAAGGAACGTGATTTGGTCGGTATTTATTTGTCGGCCCATCCACTTGATGAGTATCGTATTGTATTGGATAACCTTTGCAATGCCACTTGCTCGGAATTGGCAGATCGCTGTGCTGCTCTCAATGATCGCGAGGATATCATCTTAGGTGGCATTGTGACTAATGTTCAGTCGCGCTTCGGTAAGAACAATAAGCCTTGGGGTATTATTACCCTTGAGGATTTTAATGGCTCGGGTGAACTTGTCCTTTTTGGTGAGGATTGGTTGAACCTGAATGGTAAGTTCATTGTTGGTGCCGCAGTCTATGTTACAGGCAAGATGACGCAGCGCTTCAGCTATAGTGATCAGAAAGAATTGAAGATTTCTAATGTAGAACTGCTTCAAACCATCAAAGACCAAGCTATTGACAGGATTACCATATCTGTGATAACAGACCATGCAAAGATGGATGACAGTGTGGTTGAGGAACTAGGCGAGATTATTGCAGAGCATCCTGGTAAAACAAAGCTTTTCTTTCAACTGCGTGACTCTACAGGTAAGAACCATGTGCTATTGCGGTCACAAACCAAGACCGTTGACGTGAAGAATCAATTGATAGAATTCATAGAACATCATCCTGCACTTGATTACCAAATCAACTGATTTTGTTGGCACAGTGTTTGCAGGATGTTTGTTGAAGACTAAACAATATGTATAACTAATTAAAAGTGAGAATTATGGAAGTACAAATCACAAACGAAAACTTTGAGAGCCTGAAGAATGGTGAACTGCCATTGGTGCTTGATTTCTGGGCTACATGGTGTGGACCTTGCCGTATGGTGGCTCCTATCCTGTCAGAACTGGCTGAGAAATACGATGGAAAGATTGTAGTTGGAAAGTGTGACGTTGAGGAAAATGACGAATTGGCAGCAGAGTTTGGCATTCGTAATATTCCTACAATTCTCTTCTTTAAGGGCGGTGTCCAGGTAGATAAGTTGGTTGGCGCCCAGTCAAAGGCTAAGTTTGAGGAGAAAATTGAAGCTTTGCTCTAATCATGGCTAGTCTTGACGAGGAGATACTTTTGGATCAAGAGGAAAACAAACGCGAGATAGTTTTTATCCGTGAACAGCTTCCGAGTGATCTGAAGGAGCAATACACAGATGAACAGCTGCTGTGGATGCTCGATACAATTGCTGCCTATTTCTTCGAGAGTGGCATTTTGGAATCTAACGACGAAGAAGTAGACATTGATATCGACGAGGTGTCAGACTATCTGTGTAAGCAGGCTGCTGTGGAAGGCCTTCCTAGGTTGAATGCCGATGAGGTGCGCTTCGTCGTTGAAGCCGACCTTGATTTCCAAGAAGGGAATCTATAAACAAAAGAGAACCGGGAAACTCCATAATAGTTTTCCGGTTCTTTTTTTATACGTGTCGTTTTGAATCTGGCGCTAAAATATAGTGACGAATGTAGGCTCTGTGGCCATAAATTGCGATGATGGTGAAACAGGCAAGGGGGATGATGAACGACAGATTGATGGATGATCGTTCAAAGAGTTCAATGCCAGAGTCGATAATAAGGGCCTGAATGAGTGGGAATACAGAACCTCCCAAAATAGCCATGATAAGACCAGCACCGGCAAACTTTACATTGTCGCCCACACTGCGTAAGGCAATGCCATAAATGGTTGGGAACATCAGTGACATACAAGCGGAAACACCAACTAGGCTGTATACTCCATTGCGGTCCGTAAACAGAATGGCGCCCGATGTTAATGCAATGGCACAGATGGCGAGGATGGATAACAACCGACCTGCCGAGATGTATTTGAGAAACCATGTGCAGATAAAGCGGCTAATGGTAAAAAGTATCATTGCAAAGATGTTGTACTTCTGTGACAGGATCTCTGCACTCTTTTCATCCATGCCTTCTTCCATGAAAACACGTGTGCCATATTGTATAATGAAGGTCCAACAAGTTGCCTGGGCACCAACATAAAAGAATTGGGCAATAACGCCTTCACGATAATTCTCAATCTTGATGAGTTCCTTAAAGGCAGTCCTGATATCCTTGTTGACTTTTGTGTCGCCGGCCTTGGGCATCTTGTGAATTCTAATCAACACCAAAAGGAGCAGACAAGCTGCACCTAGTCCCAAATATGGACCTATTAAGACGCTAAGGTCGTTGTCTTTCAGATTGTTGAATTGCATGTCTGATAGTGACATACGCTGTTCGGTGGTCATGGGGCTCATCTTGGCTTGTACAAACTGCATGGCGATATACATACCCATCAAGGCTCCGATAGGGTTGAATGCCTGTGCCAGATTCAGACGCCGAGTGGCTGTTTCTTCACTACCCATGCAATAGATGTAGGGGTTGCATGAGGTCTCCAGAAACGACAGACCGCAGGTCAGGATGAAATAGGACAGCAGAAAGGGGAAGTACATGCCTGTCAATTTGGCAGGAAAGAACATAAACGACCCGATGGCAAAAAGACCTAATCCTACCATGACGCCCGCTTTGAACGAATAGCGCTGAATGAACATGGCGGCAGGGAAAGCCATTGCAAAATAACCTAGGTAGAAAGCTACCTGTACTAGAGCGCCTTCTGTGACGCTCATGCGGAAAATCTTTGAAAAGGCTTTGACGATAGGACCTGTCATATCGTTGGCAAAGCCCCAAAGGGCAAAACATGACGTAATCAGGATGAATGGTATCAGAAAGTTGACACCGTCTTTGGTCAGTATGCTTGGTTTCATGTTCTTAGTTTGCTGATAGTTGTCGGCAAAATTACAATATTTTTTCCACAACAAAGGCTATTCTTACTTATTTTTTTGTATTTTTGCATGCAAAATCAAAACCGGAAATGAAAAAGTTGCTTTCCTTGCCACCCAACCTCGTCAGAAAGGACGAGAAGGGGCATACGGTGTTTCATCAGATAACGGAATTGCCAGAAGAGGATTTCTTCTGCACATGCGATCCCGAAGGCCATCGCATAGGTAGCGGCGGAGGTTCTGCATGGCTCCTTTGGAAATGCTTTGAGAATCAGCAAAACTTCCCTCTCACCTCTCACCTCTCACCTCTCACCTCTTTCAATGACTGGCTGGCCTACGAGAAGCGTATCTTGCTTCATGCTGGTGGACAGAGTCGTCGCTTACCGTCGTATGCACCGTCTGGAAAGATACTGACGCCGATACCTGTGTTCCGATGGGAGAGAGGACAGCGCTTGTCGCAAGACCTGTTGTCGCTTCAGTTGCCTCTCTATGAGCAGATTATGAAGAAAGCTCCTGAGGGACTGAACACTATGATAGTAAGTGGCGACGTGCTGGTTCGTACTAGTCAGCCCGTAGGTCCTGTGCCTCAGGCAGATGTGGTGGTCTATGGTCTTTGGCTTGACGCCAGCATCGCAAAGAATCACGGGGTATTCGTGAGCGATCGTCGTACACCGCAGGTTCTGAAGCAAATGCTGCAAAAGCCTAGCGTTGAGGAGCTGCAACAGTTGCAGAAGAGCCACTATTATCTCACGGATATCGGTGTCTGGATTCTCAGCGACCGTGCCGTGAAACTGTTGATGAACCGTTGTTCAGAAACCTCAAACCTCCAACCTCAAACCTCAAACTTCAAATACTACGATCTCTATTCCGACTTCGGTCGTTCTTTGGGTACGGATCCTTTGATTGATGACCCAGAGTTGAAGTCACTCACGGTGGCTGTCGTTCCGTTGCCTGGAGGTGAGTTCTATCATTTCGGTACATCGCGCGAGATGATTTCTTCAACGATGAAACTGCAGAATGTGGTATCCGATCAGCGTCTCATCATGCATAATGATCGCAAGCCGCATCCTTCTATCTTCGTGCAGAATGCTTTGTTGGATATCTCATTCTCAGGCGAGAATCAGAATATCTGGATAGAAAACAGTCATATTGCCAAGGGTTGGACACTGACGTGCGATCATATCATTACGGGTGTGCCTCGCAACGACTGGCAGGTAAAGCTCGCTCCAGGCGAATGTCTGGATATTGTACCCATGGGGAAAGACGACTACGTGGTGCGTTGCTATCATATCGATGACCGTTTCGATGGTGCCGAACAGCAGCGCCAGCAGTTCCCCGTCTTGAAATACGAAGAGATAGAGGCCTACCTGAATTCTCCATTCTCCGTTTTCCATTCTCAATTATTAAGCGCCGAGCAAATCTCTTCAGAGGCAAATCTTAACCGTCTCTTTGAACAACGAAAAATGTTCCGAAGTCAGGTGTGGCCTGCTTTGGCGCGCAATTGGGAGCACAGCGTCTTCTATCAGTTGGACCTTGATGATGCTGCCCGTGAGTTTGAGGCATATCAGATTCCAATGCCAGCACCTCTTCCTGATGAGGCTCCGTTGATGACGCGCATCCACGATGCGATGTTTCGTGGTAATCGCGAACAGGCTTTTGGACTTCTGCGTGAAGGACTTACCCAACAGGTATTAGCACAACCGCAGCAGCCACGTCTCTCTGTTTATCAGGATCAGATCGTATGGGGGCGCAGTCCTGTGCGCATCGATATTGCTGGCGGATGGACGGACACACCGCCTTACTGTCTCTTGGAGGGTGGCAATGTGGTCAATCTGGCTATAGAATTGAATGGACAGCCGCCACTTCAGGTATATATCAAGCCCTGCAAGGACCCGCATATTATTCTGCGCAGTATTGACCTGGGCGCCTCCGAGGTGGTCGAGACCTACGAGGAACTGTTACAATATAATAAGGTGGGCTCGCCGTTCTCTATTCCTAAGGCTGCTTTGGCTTTGGCAGGCTTTACGCCCGCTTTCTCTGCCGAGCGATTCCCTTCGCTGAAAGCACAATTGGAAGCTTTCGGTTCAGGCATCGAGTTGACATTACTCTCGGCTATACCTGCAGGTAGCGGACTTGGTACTAGCAGCATCTTGGCTGCTACGGTATTAGGAGCTGTTAGCGATTTTTGTGCTTTGGCTTGGGATAAGAACGAGATAGGTCGCCGCACGTTGGTACTTGAACAGCTTCTGACTACGGGTGGCGGTTGGCAGGATCAGTTCGGTGGCGTGCTGCGAGGCGTCAAATTGTTGCAGACGCAGAGTGGGTTCGAGCAGAATCCCGTAGTGCGCTGGTTGCCTTCCGATATCTATAATTCACCAGAATACCGTCCTTGTCACCTGTTTTATTATACGGGCATCACCCGTACTGCCAAGCAGATCCTGGCAGAGATCGTGCGTCGTATGTTCCTAAACAACAGGGATGAACTCTCATTGTTGCGCCAGATGAAGGATCATGCCATGAATATGTACGAGGCTTTGCAACGACAGGACTTTGAGCAGATGGGACGACTGGTACGACTGACGTGGGAGCAGAACCAGTTGCTCGACTCGGGTACCAATCCTGAGGCTGTGCGCCGACAGACGGAACTGATTGACGACCTCTGCTTGGGATATAAGTTGCCTGGCGCTGGTGGAGGTGGTTATCTTTATATGGTGGCCAAAGACCCAGAGGCAGCAGCACGCATCAAGAAGATTATGAATGAAAACCGTCCGAATGCCAATGCGCGTTTCGTGGATATGTCGCTGTCTAACACAGGATTGCAAATCAGTCGCAGCTAATAGCAAAAAATGGACTTTCGTACAATAGTAAACATCCCCACGCCCGACTTCCAGATAGCTCCTTTGGAGCCTATCCTTTTTGTGGGTTCTTGTTTTGCCGATAAGATAGGGCGCCGTTTTGAGGAGGAGCGTTTTCCCGTTACGGTGAATCCTTTTGGCGTGATGTATAATCCCGCCTCGATCCTTCATTCCGTTCAGCGTTGTGATGCGGCTCCTCGTATCGCGTTCTTCACGTTGGGCACCAATCACGTCTATCGCCTCAAGGAGACGGGCGAGATCGTGGACAACTGTCAGAAGCGTCCGCAGAATCTTTTCCAGGAGGAGGAACTCACCATCGACCAGTGTGTCGATTACTTGTCGCAGGCAGCAGATGAGTTGCAACGTCGTTGTCCTGATGTGCGCATCGTCCTGACAGTCAGCCCTATTCGTTATTCTAAGTATGGCTTTCACGGTAGTCAGTTGTCCAAGGCAACCCTGTTGCTGGCGGCTAATCAGCTGGCGAAAGAAAAGTCGTTCGTCTCGTATTTTCCTGCTTACGAGATTGTGCTCGACGAGTTGCGCGACTATCGTTTCTATCAGCCCGACATGCTTCATCCGTCGGATCAGACGGTGGAGTATATCTGGCAGCAGTTTGTTGAGGCTTACTTTAGTCCGCGTGCCAAGCAGTTCCTGCAGGAGTGGAAACCCATCAAGGAGGCTTTGGGACACCGTCCTTTTCATCCTGAAAGCGATACCTATCGCCAGTTTATAGAAAAAGCGCGCCAACAAGAGCAAGATTTGCTGGCACGCTATCAGGGCAATCAGTAAATTTTCTGTTTTTTGCCTTATCACACTACACTCTACACTGTTGTAAGTTGTAGGTAATTAGTGTTTTATGTTGATCTAAGTGTAGAGTGTAGTGTGAAGTAGTAAAATCATTTTCGAGCTTTGCATACTATTTTTGTAAAAAAGTGGTAATTTTGCAGGCGAAATGACAATAAATTAATAACAATCATATTTTATTTGAAATGAAAAAGGTATTTGTTTTCTTAATACTGACGATGATGTCAGTAGCTAGTTACGCTCAGAATGTTATTGGCAAGTGGATAACTGAAGGTGGTGATTCTCAGGTTGAGATTTACCAAAGCGGCGAAAAACTGAACGGCAAAATTGTATGGCTGAAGAAAGGTGATGGTCTGCTCGATGTACATAACCCAGACAAGAAGATGCAGAGTCGCAAGTTGGTAGGTACCAACATTCTGACGGGCCTAACCAAAAAGGGCGAGAAGTGGGAAGGTGGCAAGATCTATAATCCCAAGAACGGCAAGACCTATAAGTGCTCTATTTGGCTCGAAGGTAACAGCCTCAAGGTTCGCGGCTATGTGGCAATGTTCTACGAGACCCAGACATGGACTAAAAAGTGAAATTACGAGTAGTCAGACGTTTCGTAGATTATCAGAGGCCCCCATATATTATATATTATGGTGTGTGAAGAAAATTGTCCTGATTTAAATCAAGAGCGAATAAAAAATGCATGTAAAATTGAAATTTTTCTTGGAAAAGTTTTGGTAGTTCGGAAAATAG
>Ga0265298_10001528_pt1 | contig 34318 bp, 29 predicted proteins | sample AusTroGonzalo_MG_3_FD_193486 | JGI IMG/M metagenome (GOLD analysis project Ga0265298, IMG submission 193486) | Bovine rumen microbial communities from tropical cattle in Woodstock, Queensland, Australia - Gonzalo_01 | ecosystem: Host-associated > Mammals > Digestive system > Stomach > Rumen ... | reverse complement strand
GTGTATGTCGAGCGGTCGCATGGACGCTCAAATCGGCAAAGGGGCACAGGGAGCACGGTTGCGTCGAAACAAGCCGCACCTAGGAAAGCAAAACAGGGGAGAAGGTACGAGGTACGAGGGAGAAATCGGGTGGTCAATGCCGATCGCGCCCTACCAGGGACGCCCTACCCGCTGACGATAACGCGCCCTATCGTTTGACTCCGACCTCAGTTCCAGTCCATGTTGTTCTCGGCGCCGACGACGGTGTTCCCGCGCGAGTCGATGACACCCACGAACTTCGCATCGCTTCCGGCGCGACCGCCATTGTTGAGCTGGAACACCAGACAGTAGTTCCAGTACTCGCTCTTGTCGCGCGTGTTGTCGCGCGGGAAGTTCTCGAACCACTTGTTGACCGTGTCGCTGTACTTGCCAAGCCCGATCACCACGAGGCGCGGAAGCCCCCACGCGAACCACCCCTCCGGCTCGACATTCTTGAGCTGGTCGAGCGTGGCCTTGTCGGTCGGGTATTCCTTGGTCGTGACGAACGCCCTGTAAAGAGCCGCCGCGCCGCTGGCGGAAGGATCCACGACCGCGACGGCAAGGCCTGTATGGGCGCGGCTGTTGGCGTTGGTGGAGTTCACATAGACCGGATAGAACGCGCTGTTGTCGGGCCTGAAGCCCGGCCCGCCGCCGCGGATCGCGAGATCGTCTCCAGAGCAGTTGGTGCTGGTCTGATACCAGGGATGGCGGCTGGCCGTACCGTACGCCTGGGCAGAGGACGGATTGTGGTACTGGAGGATGCCGATTCCGGCGTTGTGCAGGGCCGACTGCTCGCTGTCGGTAAGATGGAGCAGCCCGAGCATTCTGCGCAGGCTCGAGGGTATGCCCTTGTTCGCATCCTGGACAGACTCGAACGTAGGCATGACTCCGCTCCCGTTCCCGCCTGCGTCATAAACGGGCATGGGATACGTCTGGCCGGCGTAGATTCCGCCAACGGCATTCTCGTAGCACCAGTTCTGGTTGTCCTTGGCCCATTCGTAGGAACCTTCGTTCCCTTCCGGAACCGAGGACTGCCCGTTCATCGTGACAAGCGAATCGCAGTAGTTGAACATGCCTATCACCGAATCGGAATGCGCAATCGCCGCGTTGATCGTACGCTGGACGCTCGCAATGCTCGCGAAGTTGATCTTCTTCGCGGCCTTTTCCCTCATGTCCGAGAACTTGCCTATGGCCAATGTCGCGATGAACGCGACAATCGCGACCACGAGAATCAACTCGATCAGCGTAAAGCCGCACCTGATTTTCCTGTTGTCCATATCTTCCTCCTTTTGCGGTGTTCTAGATTTCAGTGGCCATCTCACATGCGCTTGATCACATGCTGCGCGGCGCGGAGCGTATTGCCCTCGCAGTCAAGGACGCCGGCGAACTCCGGCAGGACATGCGATACCGAGCCGGAGCCGATCGTCTTGAGACGGATGAGAAGAATATAGCGCGAATAGTGCTTCTTCTGGGCGAACGTCGCGAACGGCGCATTCTCAAGGCCGGCATTTGCCTTGCCGACGATCGACGCCGAATCGCCAAGGCCGAAGGCGAGCAATGGGCCGCCGCTCGCGGCGACTTCGGCCCTTACCTCGTCCTCGGTGTAGGATTCGCCCCAGCTCTTCGTGTTCATAAGCTCCTGGCCGCATGCCTGGTAGATCGTCCGGCCGAGGTCGGTCATGGGGTTCACCGCCGCGAAGCGCATGGAGTTCGTCACGACAGTCGCCACGCAGAACGAATCGTCAGGATCAAGCCCGTCGGACGCGTTCGGCACAGTCCCGTCGCCGTGCGGACGGTTCTTGTTGTAGTGCTGGCCGGGGAACGAAGTCTCGGCCATGTCGGCATACGCCGAGGCGGCCATCACGTAGCGCAGGCCGAGGCGCGTGTTGAGGGCCTCCGCCTGGGCCTTGTTGATCGTGTAGAGGCAAAGCACGTTCCTCAGCTCCGGCGAGAGGCCGCTGTTGTACTGCTCGCGCACATATTCGTCGGCGTCCGCGCTCGGACCCATGTAAAGGCCGTTGCGCCCTTCCGCCGTGGAGACGGTGGTGAAGTCGAAGTCATGCTCGGTGCCGCCGGAGAGCGGAACTCCGCCGTCGCCTGCGTAAAGGAGCGAGTCGAGACGGTTCAGCGCGCCTTCTCCGACAAGGTACGTCTCGACCGAGCGCTCCACCGCCTTCTGGTTGGCGAGAGACACCTTTCGCGCGGCGACTTCCCTTACGCCGCTCAGCTTGCTTACGGCAAGCGTCGAGATGATGCCGATTATTGCGACAACCATCAACAGTTCTATGAGCGTGAATGCTTTTTTCATTGTGCTTTTCCTTTGATTGATTATTGAATCATGTTCTTGAAATCGTCCGCAGGATCGTGCTTCTCGACAGGCTTATGGACATCGATCGAGTCGCGCCCGTCGGCGGCCGGATGGGCCGAGAGCGCCTCCATCAGGTCTGCCGACACCTTGCCGCCCTCCATCGGCGTCAGGATGACGTGCGGCTTGATGAGGATGACGAGCTCCGTCCGCTGCTTGACCTTCTCGGTCCCGCGGAAGAGCCAGCCCAGAAGCGGCAGCGACCCGAGTACGGGGGTGCGCCAGTACGTCTCCTTCTCCGTCTCCTTCACAAGCCCGCCCGCCATCACGGTCATGCCGTCCTTCGCAACGAAGGTCCCCGTGAGAGAGCGCGATTCCACGTATTCTATCGCCTTCGTCTCGCCGTGGCCGCCGTCGACCGGAATCTCTACCTTCTCCGGGCTCACTGCGCTGTTCTCCTGCATGAGGTGCAGCGTCACGGTCTTGTCGGCATTGATGTTCGGCGTTATGAGGAGCATCGTGCCGACATCCTCTTTCGTTATCTCGACGGTCATGTTGCCCTGCACGATGCCGCTTTCGGTGACGACCGTATCGCCCTGGCGCCATCCCGAGACAAGCGGATACTCCTTCCCGCTGAAGATGCGCGCGACCTCGTTGTTGGCGACGAGAAGAGTCGGCGTCGCAAGCGTGTTCACCTTGCCGTCCTGCTGAAGGAGCGTGATCTGCGCCGTGATGTTGTCGGCGATGGCCTTGAACGCGAAGGTCGGGTCGTATGCCGACTGTCCGGACTTAAGCACATCGGCGAACACGTTTGCGGGGTTCCCGCCGTCGTGGCCGACCGTGTGGGTGCCGCGGTTGAATGAATACCGGAACGACGCCTCGTAGTTGTCGTCGACGGCGAGCTCGAGGACCTTCACTTCCATGAGGACCATTGGCGTAGGCACGTCGAGCTTCTTCACCATCGCCCTTATCTCATCCATCACTCTCACGTCGCTCGTCCTGACGACGAGCATGTTGTTCTTGCGCGACATGGAGACGAATATGTTGGCGTTGGCCGCCGTCACCTGCGTTCTGACGCGGTCCAGGAGGTTTGTGTCGCCGCTGCGCCAGGCCTCCCCGATAAGCTCCGCGTCATCCGCGCCGAGAGCTCCGTCAGCGCCGGCCATGTTGCGGCGCGCGCGCTGCCGAAGCTGGTCCCACTGCGTAAGGCGCGCCGTGGCGCCGCCGCGCAAGAAGGAGAAGTTGCCGCTCCCCGAACGCGAGCCGGAGCTCGAGACCTGGGGCGTCACCATCGACATGAAAGACGAGCGGCCGTTGTCGTCAAGGACGCGGAAGCGCCTGAAGCGCCGCGAAAGATCGTACTCGGCGTCCTCGTCAAACTCCTCCTCGCCGAGCGAGACGAGCGTGCGGTCGGGGTAGAGGCCGTAGATGACGTTGGCGACCTCCACCACATTCGGATAGAGGAGCGTAAACATCTCCGTCTGCTCTTCGCGGAAGGTGTTCAGATTGTCAGAAAACTCCTCCATTGTCATGACGCGGATCACCCGTCCGCTCGGCTCGCGGCGGAACCACAGCCCGGTTGCGCGGCAGATCTCCTCTACGGCGGAGTCTGCGGTCACATTGCGGAGGAATATCGAAACCACCTTCTTCGCCGCAGGATCCGAGACCGATATGTTGACCCCGGCCTGGTCCGAGACAAGACGCATCAGCGTTCCGATCGGGACCTTCTCGCTTTCGAGGTAGGAGAGGAACTCCGGCGGCGGCTCCGCCGGCGCGGCGAGCGGAGTGTACGAACCGGGGAGGAAGACGCCGCCATTCCCGCCGGACGTCTCGATCTCAACTCCGAATGCCGTAACGGCCTTTATGGCCACCTCCACCTTCACGCCGTCCACCGTCCCGGCCAACCTGCTGCCGCGCCTGACGGCGGTTGCGCGTTCGGCGTCTGCGCCGAGAAGCGCGACGCCCTCCCCGGCCTGTCCCACGACGAGCGCCTGCAGGCGCATGTCCTCGGCCTCGGTGAGCCGCTGGCGCAGCGCATCGGCCATTGCGTCTGCCGCAACGGTCGGGTCAGCGGACACGGCGGCGGACAGGTGCGAAACCGACTGTAGCGCGATGAATGCCGCAATGAAGATCCTCGTTTTCATTTCCCCTCTCCCTTCAGTTTGTTCCAGCAATGGCGAAGAGCGCCATGAAGAACGCTATGTACACAAAACCTACGATGCCGCCGGTGACGACGATCATCACCGGCTCGATGAGCATGCCGAAACGCTTGATGGCGATCGCAAGCAGCATCTCATGAAAGCGCGCCGTCTCGCCGAACGACTCCGGGAGGGATCCGCTGACCTCCCCCACCGCCGCCATGCGGCGGAGCATCGGCATGAACTCGACGGCCGGCTCAAGCGACTCCGCGAGCGCCTTGCCCCTCATTACGTCGTCGTGCGCTTCGGCGACGTGGCGGCGGAAGCGGCGATTCGACATCAGCCTAGCGCCTGTCGCGAGGGAATCTATGAGCGGCACGCCAGACTCCGTCATGATCTGCATCGACCGCGCGAAAAGCGCGGTGCCCGAAAGGCGCAGTATCCGCCCGACGACAGGAAGCCTGAGAAGGAACACGTCCTCGATCTCCCGTCCTGCCGGATAGAGCCGTACCGCGATCCAGGCCGCGACAATGCAGGCGACATGCGCGAGAACAATCAGTCCGTTCGCCTTGATCCATAGCGAGAAGTCCATAAGCGCCTGCGTAACAGGCGGCAGGGTCCCGCCTCCGGCCTGCAGAAACTCGCCGATCTTCGGGATGACTGCGATCACGAGGTAGGCGCTTACCCCGATCGCCATCATTACAGCGAGCGAAGGATACATGAGCGCGTTAACGACAGCCGTTCTCAGATTGCGGCGCGCCTCCATCTGGTCCGCCGCGCGCGAAACGGCATGCTCCAGCTCGCCCGACCTCTCGCCGACCTCCGCAAGCCTTACCACAATCTCCCCGAACCGCTTTGGCTGCGCCTCGAGCGCCTCGGCGAAAGAGCCTCCGTGCAGAATATGCTCCTTGACGGCCTTCCAAGCCTTCCTGGCGCGCAGAGAAAACGCCTGCTCCTCGACGGTTGCGAGGCACTTAAGGAGTGTGATTCCGCTGCGAAGCATCGATGCGAGCTGGCGAAGTCCCATCTCAATGTCAAATCCAGTGACCGGCTTGAGCCATGCCGGATGCCACAGCGGGGGGAGATCGCCACGCTCGGCGAGCTCCCTTACGGACAGGACGAGCAGCCTTTCTGCGCGGAGCTCAAGCATCAACGCCTCGCGAGTCTCCGACTCGCGGGAAAATGTCCGCTTGACCCCGGCAAGGTCGCGTGCTGTCACCTCAAACTGCATCAGCCTCCAATCACACGCAGGACTTCGGCCTCCGACGTGACGCCGGATTCCACCTTGGCGCGGGCGTCATCGGCGAGAGAGGTCAGAAGACCGGATTCAGGGGAATAAAGCTCAAAGAGCCCGATCCGTCCGCGATATCCGCGTCCGCCGCAGGCCGGACAGCCCTTCGGAACCCAGCCGCGCGCCCCCTTCTCGCGGCACTCAGGGCACAGACGGCGGACAAGGCGCTGGGCGACGGCGAGCCTGAGGGTCGCCGACACCAGGTTCTGGTCAAGCCCCATGTCGACAAGACGCGTAACGGTTGACTTCGCGTCGTTCGTGTGGAGCGTCGAAAGGACGAGATGGCCGGTCAGGGCGGCCTTGACCGCCGCGTTCAGAGAGTCGGCGTCGCGTATCTCGCCGATCATCACGACATCGGGGTCGTGCCTGAGAAGAGATTTGAGCGCCTTCGAGAAATTCACCTTGTCGGCGGAATCCACCTCCGCCTGGGCCACGCCAGGGATCTCGTACTCGATAGGGTCCTCGACGGTGATGATGTTGACGGGATCGCCCTTCAAAAGCTCCTGGATCGCCGCGTAAAGTGTCGTCGTCTTGCCGCTGCCGGTCGGGCCGGTCAGAAGGACAAGCCCATGCGGACGCCTCAGGACGCCATCAAATACCGCCCGATCCGCCGCGCTCATTCCAAGATCGTCGATCCCGAGCCGCTGCCCGCCAGTCTCTAGAAGACGCAAAGTAACGCGTTCGCCGTAGCGGACGGGCAAGGTCGCCATGCGGACATCAAGCGGCTGCGCGCCCAGCGCACCGGCTCCGCTCATACGCCAGATGAAGCCGCCGTCCTGTGGGGCGCGGCGCTCGGCGATGTCGAGGGAGGCGAGGACCTTCAGGCGGCTCGTTACCGCGCCTTGCATCGAAGCCGGTATGCGAAGGACTTCCTCGAGGATCCCGTCGATCCTGAAGCGCACCCGCGCAGAATCCGCCGCGGGGTCGATGTGGACGTCGGATGCGTGCAGTAGAAGCCCTGCCCGCAGGATGCGGTCGACAAGCTGCACGCTGTCGGTCAGCGCTTCGGCGTGCGCCAGCAGTTCTTGCGCGCTCAGCATAGGCGAAGCCTCCCTTTAAGAGAATCGGGGTTCCTGGAGAGCGCGAGAGCCGTGCGGGCGTCGATCTGCTTGGCGGCCAGCAGCTCTGCAAGCGATTGGTCGAGCGTCCGCATTCCGGCCTTGCCCCCGGTCTCGATGATCGAGTATATCTGCGCGGTGCGGCCGGTTGCGATAAGGTTCGCGCAGGCGGCGGTGTTCACGAGCAGCTCGCAGACAGGGCGGCGCTTTCCGTCAGGCGACGGCAGAAGGTGCTGGGCGAAGATGCCGCGCAGAACGAGAGCGAGCTGGTGGCGCGCGCTGTTCTGCTCGTCGGCGGGGAAGACCGAGACAAGCCGCTCGATCGCTCCGGCGCAGTCGCCCGCATGAAGCGTCGTCAATACCAGATGGCCCGTCTCGGCCGCCCTCAGCGCAGTACGGATCGTCGCGAGGTCGCGAATCTCGCCTACGAGTATCACATCCGGGTCCTGGCGCATGGCCTCGACAAGCGCGTCGTTGAAGCTGCGCGTATCGCGGCCGACCTGACGCTGGTTGACGATGCAGCGGTCGGACTTGTGCATGAACTCGATCGGGTCCTCGATTGTGACCACATGCCCGTCGCGTCCGTGGTTTATGCGGTCGATCATCGTCGCAAGCGTCGTGGACTTGCCGCTCCCGGTCGGGCCTGTCACGATGACAAGGCCGTCACGTTCGTCGCAGAAGTCCGCAAGCCTGGGCGGAAGCCCGAGCTCCTCGAAGGTGCGGAAGTGCTGGTCGAGACGGCGCAGGGCGACGGCGTGGAGGTCATGGGCGCGATAGACATTGAAGCGGAAGCGCGTCCCCGATGGAGCCGTAAGCGCTCCGTCGATCGCGCCGTCCTTCAGGAGCGTGAGACGGACCCTTTCCGTCCCCTCGGAGCTCCCTACCGGCAACGTAAGAAGACCGATCTCCATCGCGATCGAATCTACCGTCTTTACGTCGAACGGGCGAAAGTCGCCGTACTCGACTAGCGCGCCGCGAATGCGAAAGCGCGGCGCGAGGCCCACAGAGAGATGCAGATCGCTTGCATCCGTCTCCTCGCACATTGCGAGCAAAGTCTCAAGAATCGGGCTGAAGCTCATAGCCATACCTCCAACGTCCAGCGGCTTCTGCCGGCGGCGCGCATCTGCACGCAGTCCGGTATGACAGCCATCTTCCTTTCCGAAAAGGCCTTGAGCGCCTTCACGACGTCAGGGTAGCGCCCATCCACCGTGTATGACCGGCGGATCGGCGCTGGGCGCAGACCTGTCGCCTTAAGGAGCTCGCCGCCCTTGCCGGATCCGGGGGCCGCATTGACTTTCGGCATTTCGCTCGCAACGACAGCAAGCCCCGATTCGCGGATGATCTGAAGCGCCTGCCGCTCGCGCTCGGCCTCCGAAGCGCCTGCTTCGGCGACGACCTCAACCTGCGGCGCAGGGGCGTTCCTCTCGGCCTCCAGTTCCGCCTTGGCCTCGGCAAGCTCCAGCTCGGCGCGGCGCTTCTCCATCGGGAAGTCCTCTGCGTCGACAAGTTGCGCCTCTCGACTCTGAAGCTCCGCGAGCTGCCGGTTGGCGGGCGAACGCCAGCAATACCAGTAGGCGGCGATCAGGGCGGCCGGAACGACCACCGCAAGGAAGATCCTGTCTTTTGTCCGTATCTCAGTCATGTCTAAGCTCGCATTTGAACTCTGTGGTCTGGCCGGGGGTGCGCACCGCTATGGGGCCGGGGCTGAGGCGCCAGCCGCGCCGCCCTGCCTCGTCCGTCAGCGCGACTAGCGTATCGGACGCGGCGGTTGCCGACACCGCAAGGCCCGTCAGCCTAAGCGAAAACGCGCCGCCGTCAAGCGAAGATACGACAGCGCGGTCGCCGCAGGCGATGGCGATCGCCTCGAGCATGTCGGCATACGCCGAGCGTGCCTTCGCGGCCTCGGCCTGGGCCCTCGCGGCGGATTCGCGGCGCTCTCGGATGCTCCTGGCCTCGGCGCGCGCCGACTTTGCGGGATTGCGCACGGAATCAAGCTCCGCCTGCAGCCTCACCCTCTCGGCGACATCGCGCCTGAGGCCGGCAAGCTCTCTCGACGCGAAGAAGAAATCCAGGGCTGCGCAGACAAGCGCGACAGCGCCAACGGCGAGAAGCGGCTTGAGGAACCTTTCGCCGCCTGTTGCGGCGGGGGCCTTCCGGCGGCGCACCGCGACGTCGTAGACCCTGACAGTAGGATCGGAATCGACTACAGGCGTGAAGTAAAGCTCGGCCTCGGCCGCAGGAATCCCGGATATCGGCTCTACCTCGTAGGCGAGCGCCATGGAGAGCTCGTCAGGCTTGAGCCCAGCAACCTGCACGGCCGCCATCCGCACCTGCTGACGGAAGGCGGACGGATCGTCGATTACGCTGATTGTCTTCTTTCTGGTCATGGCTATTCAAGGGGAATTAGATTGTCGCCCGGCTTTACGTCAATCGCTCTGGCGACTCCGTTGTGGAACAGTATGCGGCGGCCGGGGGCAAGACCCTCAAAAACCGCCGGCGCGGAGGCCGACACGTTCTGGGTGGCGCCGGTGACAAGCCCGCTCGCGGGGCCGTACCAGGTAACCGCGGCAGGAGTCCCGAAACTTGAAGTCACGACGATCCGGCTCGTTTCGCCGCCGTCCGGAACGAGAGAAATACGCCTCTCGCCTCCAGGCTGGGCGTTTGGACCGAAATGGGATACGGCAGTAACGAACGAGTTCGAGACTGCAAGGCGGGCGAGGCCCGCGTCATCCTCCTTCTCGATGGGGTTCCCCCACGGGTCGAGGAGGCGAGTCTTGCCGAACGGGATGCGAAGATACGGGCCGCGCCAGCCAGTTGGGACATACACGGCGGGATTGGCGAGAGCTTCAAGCCCGGGAACCATGTTCTCGGCTGTCGCACGGCGGACGGCGTACGGTTTCGCGCCGGCCGGCATCAGCCAGAGTTCGCTCAGCGTGGAATTGGTCACGACCGCCCGTGACGCGCGGTCGACGCGCTCGTCATCCGCGAGGCGCGGGAGGCGTCCCATATCTGCGAGAAAGCCTGTCGCCTCTTCGCCGGGGACGCACGAGTAGACGCTTGACCTGATCTCCTCAAGCTGCCTGTCGGCGGCTTTCACGAGCTTGGCATCGCGAACGGAAGAAAGCTCGCGTACCGCAAGATGAGTCAATATCGCGATTATGGCGAGGACTACAACGAGCTCGACAAAAGTGAAGCCTTTGCGGTTCATTCGCGCTCCTCCCCTTCATCGACATCGTTGCGCTGCAGAAAGAGGACAAGGTCGTCGCCGCGGGCCGAGCGGTCGTCGCCGTCTATGAGACCGGCCTGGCGCGAAAGGCGGCGTTCGCGCTCGTTCCAGCTGGTGGACCACCAGTTTGTTGTGTTGGAGGAGAAACAGGGGGTGTCGAGGCGGCCGTCGGGCCCTGCCGAAACGATGCGTGCGTAGCGGAAGCGCACCTCGTCAGGCATGTTCGTATTTGAGCCAAAGCGATCCGGGAACGCCTGCGGCGGCGGTATCTGCAGGACGTACGGATTTCCCCAGGGGTCGATAATGGCAGGTTCGCCGGGGAAGCCGTAGACGGAGCAGCCTCCGGCGCGTTCAAGAAAATCGATCGGAAGGCGCAGGGAATGCACGTCCGGGAAGAAACCGCGCGCCTCGAAAGTGCTGTCATCCTTGAAGCGGACATCGTTAGCGTCCGGGAAACTGCCTGTCGCGTGGCGAACATACGGTCCATGCCAGCCTCTTTCGCTCTCCGGGTTCCATCGGGTGAAGGCTTCCGGCGGGGCGCAAAACGCATGACGCCTGTCATCTACGCGGAATCCGCCTTGCCACTCGCCGCCTCCTTCGGCCGTGCCATAGAGGTTTGTTGATGTAAGCAAGTTGGCCATACGGATATATGCGGGAGAAAAGCCGGGAATGCCGCGCATATCACGCAAATATCCACCAACAGGATCGGTAATCGCCTCGGAAAGCGCCTTGAGGTCGCTTTCTGCCGCGGAAACCTTTGCGGAAATGACGGTGCGAGTCATATGCGAAACGGCCAAAGTGGCGATTATTGCAATAATCGCCACCACAAACATCAGTTCCACAAGCGTGAACCCGATACGGCCGCCTTTTATGCCATTACAACTCACAGAATATATAACGTAGAAGAAGGCCGAAAGGTTCAGCCTAGCATCTTACGCAAACGGGCGATGGCGAGGTCGATCTTCTCCATGGAAGTCGCGTAGCTCATGCGGACGAAGCCTGCGCCGGAGCGCCCGAAAGCGCTGCCCGGCACGCACGCTACGCCATAGTCCTTAAGGAGCTTGAGGGCGAATTCCTCATCGTCCATCCCGGTGCCGCGGATATCGGGGAAAATATAGAATGCGCCTTTGGGAGTGAGCGTTTTTAGCCCCATGGCGTTTAGCGCCTCGGCGAGCCTGTCGCGGCGGCGGCGATACTCGCGCTTCATCCGCTGGACATCGGCGTCGCCGTGGTCCATCGCCTCCACGCCAGCCGCCTGCGATAGGGTAGGCGCGCTCATTATGCCGTACTGGTGGATCTTCATCATCGCGTCGATGACGTCCTCCGGGCCGCAGGCGTAGCCGAGCCTGTAGCCCGTCATCGCCCAGCTCTTGGAGAAGCCGTTCAGGAGTATCACGCGGTCCTTCGCCTCGGGAAAGCCTGCGAAAGACGGAAGCGGAGACTCGTCAACCTCGTAGTTGAGCTCGGAATAGACCTCGTCGGCGAGGATTATGAGGTCATGCGTCTCGGCGAAGGCGATTATCGCCGCCATGTCCTCGCGCGAGAGCGTTGCGCCAGTCGGGTTGCACGGGAAGTTGAGGAGGATCGCGCGAGTCTTCGCCGTGACCTTTCGCTCGAGCGCGGCGACCGTCAGGCGGAATTCGTCCTCGGCGCGAGTCTCGACAGGGACGGGGATCGCGTGCGCGAGCCTTACGGCAGGCGCGTAGCTGACGAAGCACGGCTCGTGGTAGAGGATCTCGTCGCCGGGCGAGCAGATGGCTCGGATCGCGAGGTCTATCGCCTCCGACACGCCGACGGTCACGAGTATCTCGCGCTCCCATGCGAAGTTCGCATCGAAGCGGCGCTTCAGGTAGCGCGCGATCGACTCGCGGAGGGCCGGCGTGCCGAGGTTCGAGGTGTAGTGGGTGCCGCCGTTCTCGAGACAGGTTACGGCGGCGCGAGAGATGTGCCACGGCGTATCGAAGTCCGGCTCGCCGACACCGAGCGAGACGATGTCCCGCGACTGGGCGACGATGTCGAAGAACTTCCTTATGCCGCTCTTGGGGAGCTCCGATACATGCGGAGCGACTCTCGGGCGAACGCCCATCCCGCTACTTCACAAGCTCGTCGGCGAGAGCCTCCAGCTTCGCCTCGCTGTCGGCGTTAAGGGCGCTCCTGATCGTGACGACGTTCTCGCAGAACTTGATGTTCTTCGAGTTCTCGAGCATCTTGTGCATGATCTTCGCCGCCTGGGGCATCCAGGAGCCGTTCTCGATGAAGCCGACGGTGCGGTTCTGGTAGCAGCGCTCCGTAAGATGGTCGATATAGTGGCGCATCCAGGGGAAGATGTTCATGTTGTACGTCGTCGTGGCGAGGACGAGCTTTCCGTAGCGGAACGCGTCCTCGACGGCCTCGGGCTGGTCGTCGCGCGCGAGGTCGGCGATCGCGACCTTGGGGCAGCCCTTCTTGAGGAGAAGCTCCTTAAGCTTGAGAGCGGCCTCCTTCGTATGGCCGTAGACCGAGGTGTAGGCGATCATGACGCCGGGAGTCTCGACGGCGTAGCTGGACCAGATGTTGTAGAGCCTGACGGCGTTGCCGATCTCCTCGGGGGTCTTGAGGACCGGGCCGTGGAGCGGGCAGATCGTCTTGATCTCGAGCTGGGCGGCCTTATGGAGGAGCGCCTGGACCTGGGGACCGTACTTTCCGACGATGCCGATATAGTAGCGGCGGGCCTCGCAGTTCCAGCCTTCGGGATCCTCGACGTCGTTTGCGCCGAACTTTCCGAATCCGTCGGCGGAGAAGAGCACATTCGCGGTCGTATCGAAGGTGACGATGACTTCGGGCCAGTGCACCATGGGCGCCGCGACAAAGGCGAAGACGTGCTTGCCGGTGGAGAGGGTATCCCCTTCCTTGACGACGATACGGCGGCCCTCGTAGTCGGTGCCGAAGAAGTTCTTCATCATCACGAACGCCTGGGCGCTCGAGACGATCGTCGCGTTGGGGTAGCGCTCGGCGAAGGCGGCGATATTGGCGGAATGGTCGGGCTCCATGTGCTGGACGACCAGGTAGTCGACCGGCGCGTCGCCGATCTTGTCCTTGATGTTGGCGAACCATTCGTCGCCGAAGTTCCTGTCGACAGTGTCAAAGACGAGGATCTTCTCGTCCTTGACGAGATAGGAGTTGTAGGCCATGCCCCGGGGCACGACATACTGACCCTCGAAAAGGTCGATCTTGTGGTCGTTCACCCCGACATACAGAATGTCATCTGTTATTTTCATAGTTCAATTATTATACCAAAAACTTCTGCCCTCTGTCATTCAGAGGAGCTGCATCGCAAAGGCGATTATCGGCGGCATGGTGAGTATGCTGAGCATGGTGGTTCCGCCGACCATGCCGACGGACATGTCGACGTCACCACCATATTTTGCCGCGAATATCGACGTAAGGGCAGCGACAGGGGCCGATGCGCTCACGGCGAGAGAAAGAAGCATGACGCTGTCAAGGGCGACGAACTTCCTCAGGGCGACCATCACCCCTGTCAGGACGAGCGGAAACGCCACCAGGCGGAATCCTCCCGCGAGATACGCTGCAGGAGTCTTAAGCACCTTCCCGAGCCTCGCACCGGCGAGATAATACCCTATCACAAGCATGGCAAGAGGCGTATTGAGCGACGCGACAGACCTTGCGCACTCCAGAACGACTGTCGGAAGCCGCACCGACATGAAAAACAGAGGAAGTCCTATCAGAAGGCCGACGGTGCCCGGGTTTACGAACATCGCCTTCAATTCCGCGCCAGAAAGCTTCCTCATGTCCCCGCCGCGCATCGTGCAGATCCCCCAGCTCCACATCACCACATTGAAAACCCCCACATAGACGATACCGTAGAAGACACCCTCGTCGCCGAAAAGGGCCTGCTCAAGGGGGATGCCCATGAAGCCTGCGTTGGAAAAGACGGCTGCGACCCTTAGGACGCTTCTTGTCCCGTGCGCAGGATGGCGAACCGCCGCGCTCGCGAAGGCGATGCCGATAAGATGGGCCGCGAACGAAATGAGAGTGGCCCAACCGAGCGACCGAAGCATCGAGAATGAGAAATCCCGTTGAAACGCCACAACGATAAGGCACGGCGTCACCGCCAGGATGAGCACGTCGACAAAACCCTTCACAACAGTGTCATTGAGCACCTTCGCCCGCCTAAGCGTCGCTCCAACGGCAATTATCGCAAACAGTATCCCTACCTGCGTCGCCACAGATACCAGATTATCCAGCATTTCAACTTCTATCAGGCATTTGACAAACTTTCACCCGACTTCTTAAATTACGTAAAATTCAACATCTTCATTGTCTCCACCAACATCCTTGTTGTTGTTTTTTTAAGATGCTTGCACAATATTCTACCACATCTTTCACCTATGTCGCAAACGTCAAGAACACTCCTTTAAGAATTTTCCGCAATGAGTTCTCATTTTATGATATACTATATTCCGTCATCTCAAGTACGGCAAAAACTGGAGGGAGCATATGGCGGAAAGATACGGACACTCGGCGTATTGGTACGCGAAAAAGAATGGCTGGACTTACAGCGAAAAGATGACGTATACAGGGCAATACTTGGACATATTGGGTTGCAGCGATCCAAAGAGATGTCCGAAACTGTTTGGCTCTGCCGTTGGAGTTGGGGTTAATCCACTTCTTCTGGGGACTTTTGTCGCAATGGACATAGGCGTTGCCGTAAGGGACGGATTAAGGAAACTTGCAGATCCCGTCGAGCGAGACAGGATGAAGCGCGAGCTTATGCGCGACTTGAGGCAGATTCGACGCCCCTTCTACTACGCCAGGGAGACTGAGCGCCGGAGAAGGCTCGCAGAGGAAAGGCGTAAAATCAATCGACGCACCACCACAGCTCCAATGCCTACGCCAGCGGATGTTCTCGCCGCATGGAACGCCAGAAAGGAGTCTCGCGAAGCCATGGTCCGGCTTGGAGGACTGCTCCAGGACCTGGAATGCTATGTCGACAACCGCCTTAGGATTGACTCGCATGGGAATATCGTCTCTCGCGGAGGCGGAATACGCGGATGGCTGAAGGCTTGCCTTCCGGAGCTATCGCCCAAGTACAAGACGCTAATGCGCTACAAGGCGTTGGCTGTACGTCTAAGACAGGTGACGTGCACGAAGGATCCGACCCCTACCTCAAAAATTCTTGAAGAACCCCGTGAAGAGACTGTCGCCAAACTCCTTGCGGACGCGACTACCATATTCTCGGTTTTCATCTCAGAACTTGATTATCTTATCTCACCAGAGACTGTCTTTCTTGATGCGCCTAACCAAAGTCCCATTCTGCACAAGAAGCAAGGATCCCTTTCGCGTGGAGGAAACGAGAAAGCCAAATTAGAATTTTCCGCAAGGAGTTCTCATTTCAGAAGAGACGGAGTTGGGGGAAGAGATATGAGACGCGGATATTTCAACAGTTCAGGAAGGTGTCAGGCGGATAGTTCAGGAAGAGATCGAGCAGACGACAGAACACACAGTACTACTTGATGAGCTTCTTCAGGATAGGCATGACGATGAGGGTGAGGCAGCCGGCCCAGAAGAGGGAATTGAGGGCCATGATCGTCCACCAAAGAATGCTTCCCTGCGACGCGCCGAGGGTGCGCGCAAGCCAGAAGCCCGGGTGACCGAGCCATCGGTAGACGTACTTGAACAAAACGAAATGCGCAATCGCAAGCGGCAGATTGGCTGCCAGAAATGACGCTATGTATTTCATGGTCGCTCCTATATCTCCTACTATCCTATCGTCGGGAATCCATCATCTACCGAAATCAATCGGTTGCGCATCAATGCGAAAAGCGTTTTGGGCAGTATCATCATCAATAGCCATATCCCCACTGTCGGACGTCCGCCCTTCAACAACATTCCTGTAGTCGTAATCGCCCTTCTTCCCGACACTCCAGACTACGCCAAGCGCGGCATCGTACTTCATGAGCTCACCGGACTTGCTCCATGGATCACTCGGAACGGCGGCGAGACAGTCCGGGACAAGAGCCTCAAGCGTCGGCGGATTCTCGCCGCCATGCGCCCTGCGCCACTTCTCGGACGCAAGAATGAGGCGGGCACGCATACGGCTGAAGCGTGGCATTATGAAGTATGGCTCCAGGTCCGGCACCATATCTGCCCAAATTCGTCCTGCTCCGCCGGGGACAAGCAGTCGCCACCACTCTGCCCCTGCGATTTGCGGCTCCGCATGCGCCATCATCATACGGTAATGCTCCGCCTGCAGATAGATCATCTCGCCCGGATGATAACAGAATTCGAAAAAGCCAGGCCACTTCCACAAAATGCGCTTGCCCAACCCTATGCGCCGCACTTCGCCGGCATCAGACCAATATCGCTCGCCCTCCCAATAGTCCAGAAACGAGTCTGCACCTCTGTTAAAAATGAATTCGATCGCCTTGACATGACTGGCAAGTTCACCCTTCATCGCCAGTTCCCAGCACAGTTGGGCATCTGCCTCATCCGCATCAATCATATTGACAAACCGCACGATGGCTTCGTCTGGAGCTTTTCTCTCAGTGACGGCTTCGCACATCTTCCGATAAGCCATATTCTTGATCAGGTTCCCGCAAAGATATGATACCAGCGTCTCTGCGTTTGTCGAAACCATCTGCCCCAACGCATGCATTTCACATATTCCCGACAAAGAGCCCGCCATGTCACCTTGCTCAAATGCAATTTGGGTACGTAATCCGACGAGTTGCGCGCAACGGACAATAACCTTGCAAACAGGCAGATCATATACTACGAACGGCCGATATTCACCGACATATTCCTTCTTGTCCCAAAACCCCTTGCAGCACAACGCCTTATGGAACGCGTCGAAAAACGCTGCATTGTCGGCAAGGATTCTTCGCGCCTTCTCCGGATTGCCCCGGGCATCCCGCACAATTTTCATTTCATCGTCTTCATAATCGCCATCATAGCGATTGCCATAATAGCGGACGAATCTGATGTCCGGCATCGGATCCGGATATTCCGTCTTCCCGTCAACACACAAGGAGACATCCTCTTCCGTCAAAAGATGACAGACGTTTGTCAATGACTGCAGCGCCAGAAACGCATTATCCTCGTCCGGCACATTGCGAACTTCAAAGCACAGCTCCTCCTCGTCGGGAATCGTCCAGTCACCCCACTCGATTCCGCCTACGCAGAAGTAGACCGTCATCAGCGACATCAATGCGATCGTAACGCCAGCAGTCCAAATGAATGCCTTTAGCGCGCGCCGGCGCAAGAAGGCCAACACATCATCTCTTGTCATATCACTCCTCATCGGATATGTCGGTGAGGGAGATGGTTTCCATCTCCGCTATGGAGGTAAGCCCTGCGCGAATCATCTCAACCCCGTTCTGAAGCATGGGCCTGTAGCCGTTCGCCAGGGCGACCGTATAGAGCTGCCTGGAGCTCAAATCCTTCTCTATGGCCTTCACAAGCTCCGGGCTGGACGACACCATCTCCATCACGGCAACGCGCCCGTCAAATCCGGACCAGTTGCAGTACGCGCATTTTGAAGGTTCGTAGACGGTCGCGTCCGACGCCAGAAGGCTATCGCCAAAGTCGGACATGCGGCTCGCGAAGACCTTCCGCCGCAGGTCATCACCCGTAAGCCTGTTCTTTGTGCCGCAATGCGAACAGAGCCTTCTGACAAGCCGCTGCGCCTGGGTCATGCGCAAGGTCGAACCGATCAGGAACGGCGATATCCCCAGGTCCTTCAGACGATCTATGGCGCCCAAAGCGTCGTTCGTATGGAGCGTCGCAAGAATCAAGTGTCCGGTAAGCGCAGCCTGCACGGCGATCTGGGCGGTCTCCGGGTCGCGGATTTCGCCTACAAGGATGATGTCCGGGTCCTGTCGCAGGAGCGCGCGAAGCATCTTCGCGAACGACACCCCCGCCGCATCGTTGATCTGTGTCTGATTCGCGCCGGGAATCGTGTATTCGATCGGGTCCTCGATCGTGGCGATGTTCTTCCTGTCGCCAAACACGCCGTCGGAAAGAAGGTGCATGAGGGCAACGTTGAGGGTGGACGTCTTGCCGGATCCCGTAGGCCCCGTGACAAGCACAATGCCGTCGCGCATCCCGAGGGCCGTCTCGAACTGGCGGCGGAGGGACGAATCCCAGATCGTCCCCGCAAGCCCCGCCTTGGCAAGCTTCTTGAGCCTGCTCGGATCAAGAAGTCGCATGACCATCTTCTGGCCGAATGCCGTGGGGATCGTGGAGATACGGACGTCCACAAGTCGCTCCGTCCCGCTGTCGGTGTATGATATACGTACGCTGCCGTCCAGCGGTTTTCGCTTCTCGGATATGTCCATCCTGCTCTGGGCCTTAACCCAGGTGATGATCTGAACCAGATCCCCAACGGGGATGCGCCGCTGGAGAATCTCGAGGATGCCGTTGACCCTGAGGCGGATGCGCCCAAGGCCGTTGTCCATCGGCTCGATGTGAATATCCGAAGCCCCGCGGTTGAGCGCCTCGCGGAACCACGCCCTAGCCTGCATGATGACCCCGATCTCGCCAGGCTGGACATCCACCGACAGCGGCCTTGTCACCTCGGCCTCGTCTATCGAGCTGTCGCTGATCTCGATCCGGTAGTAGATGAAGTCTATGACGCGGTTCACGACGGACGACTCCACCCTCACAAGCCTAACGGAGATTGCGCGCGAAATCTTCTCCGCCAGGACCGCAGTCATGTTCCTGTAGATGTCGGTAGGCATGTACGGCGTCGCCTCGCCCGCAGCATTGCGCTCGTTTATGAGCACGTACAAGGTGTCGACATTCCCGTCAGCCCCGTCCACAGCGATGCCGAGCGGGATGAAGCCGCAACGGTTCATCACCGAAACAGCCTCGCTGCCGGTCGCGTTGAACGACGTCATGAACTCGTAGTCGACCACCGTCCTGAGGAGCTCGTCTCCATTCATGTCGGCAGACACCAGCGGACGGGCGGCGCGTGCCTTCTTCAAGTCCACATGGTTGAACATCTCGGCGTTTATGGCGCCGTCCATGATCTTGACCTTAGTGATCCTGAAGGACCCCGACTCGGCATCCTTCGATTTCTGCGGTCCCCAACCGCCTGACCATGCGCTCATCGCCTGCCTCCCTTCTCGCCGATCACAACGCAGAGGATGGTCGCAACCACATGGCGTTTCTCATCCAGTATCTTGAATACCGTCCCGTCCGGCGGAATGAACGAATCGACCATCATCCACCCTCCCGACGGGAGCGGAAAGGCATCGCGGGCGACATACTTCCTGTTGCCCTTGACGAGGGATTCTCCCTCGACTCTCGTGAATTCGGGGAACTTCACTATCCCCATCGGCGAATACCCTTCGCTCTCCGCCACAACCCTGAGCCAGACCGACCTCTCGCCGATAAAGACTATCTCATATCCGCAAAGCTCCTCAGAAGGTTCGATTATTGTCCCCTCCTCGAACGGATGGTCAAAGCCCGATATGAACAGATACCCCTTCTTGTCCGCCGCGTGGTTGCCGGCCGTGCAACTTGCCACGGGAACCGACCATATCCTGCGGTCGGGCTTGTCGTCATCCTCCTCCACCACAATGACGACGGCGTCATGCAAAGGCTGGAAGACGACCGCCGCGTTCTGGTCTTCGGCCCACCTGGTGAACTCCTCCAAATCGCGCCTGTACCGCTCCCAGTCCGCGGCCTTGTAGGCGACCACTCCCCTTGACGCACGCGATGAAGCGGCAAAAAGCTCAGTTATCGTCTTCTTCGCGGGAAAATCGAAGAGCCCCGTCGTTTCGCCGATCTCTTCAAGGCCAAACGGCAGAAGCGCGACGACAAGCGCGAAGATGATGGCGACAGCAGCGCCGCTTTTTGTGAAATCACGCAATCCCATCGTCAACTTGCCGCAGCCTTTGAAAGAATTATAAGAGTCTTGTAGACACCGACGATCACGGGACCGATCATTGCGCCCAGGAGAATGATCATCACCGGGGTCAGCATATCCATGGTGCGCCTCAAAAGCGCCTTTGCCTGATTCTCGTAGAAGTCGACAATCGGACGGACCATCTCGGCGAGCTTGCCCGATTCCTCGCCGGCCCTTATCATCTGCCGTACAAGTCCCGGATACACTTCCTCCTCACGGGGCTGCCCTATCGCCGTCGAAAGGCTGGAACCCTTCGTGACGATCTGCTCGTGTATGCGCCCCAGGCTGTCTTCTATTATCGCGTCATCGACCGTTCCCTGGATCAGAAGGAGCGAGTCCGAGATCTGTATGCCGGTTTCGTGGTTCGCCGCGAGCATGTCCAGAAACCTTACAAGCGCAAACTGGTACAGGAGCGGCCCGATCATCCAGACCTTCCGCTTGAACTTGGTGAGCGCGATCCTCGTGGCGTGGTACTTCATCCCGATCCGCCACATCCCCATAAGGGCCACGATCATGACCGGAGGATATACAAGACAGGCCGGATGGTTGTACATGTAGAACAGGAGGCGTATCGCCGCCGGAAGCTGGCTGTATACCTTGTCAATGTCCTTCGGGCCCACAATCTCCGTCAGAAGAGGCGGTATCTTCATGGAGATCACCGCGCCAACGGCAAAAAACACAATCATCGCTATCGCCGGATAGGTCATCGCGGAAATCGTCTCACGCTTGGTCTCCACTGCACGCTTGAACGTCGCTATCAGCCTTTCCAGCGAATCGCCGAGCCTGCCGTTGGCCTCGCCGATCCTGACGGTCTCTCGCATCAAAAGCGGAAACGCCCTTACGCACCTCGGGTCGCCCATTGCCGTCGAAAGGTCGTCGCCGCTCCTTAGCCGTTCCTGGACCACAAGGAGTCGCTTCTTGAACCAGGAATTGCCTTCCTCCGAAATGCACATTTCTATGATCTGGAGCATCTGCACGCCGGCCATGTAGAGAGCCCTCATGACTTCGCAGAACATGCAGAGTTCGGCCGTAGAGACGCCCAGGCGGATCTTAAACGTGATCTTGCCGGTCAGCGCGCGGTTTATGCGCGCTCCAAGGCTCATGTCCTCAGCGCTTCGAATCAGCAGAACCTGCCATCCCTTGCCCTCGCATTCCGCCCTGAGGTACGACTCGCCAAAGCTCTCCATAACGGCCTGCTTCGGCTTTGGATTGCCAAACTCGCGATATATGACGCTGTATTTAGCCATTGCTATTTCTTTTCACGGACGATTACGCAAAGAAGCTCCCTGACAGGACGCATCGCAGAATCCAGCAGACGGAACACCACGGCCCTTCCGGCAAGGAAGTCGTCAACCATCAGATACGAACCTGTATTCGGAAGCTTTATCGCATCACCAGGCCAGAAACAGCGGTTCCTGCCGAATATGAGCCTTCCGGGAGGAGGCGTGGGAGCCATGGTATCGACGCGCGAGAAGTCGGGCCAGATACTGTGGGGCAGAAGGTCGTCGCCAGGCTCATCGCCGTAAAACGCCTCGAACCACACGCAATGATCGCTTATGCTAAGTATCCTGTAGCCGCACTTGTCGTTGCTGGGCGAGATGATAGAACCCTCAGGGGTCCCCTTTGTCATGCCGGGGAAGAACACCGCCGAGTCGTATCTGCCCTTCATGGCAGAGCGGCAGCTCGCGACCGGGACAAGCCAAAGGCGACGAAGCTTCACGTCATAATAGACGGGCGGCAGCCCTTCGTACGAAAGGCCCATCTTGCCTTCGCCCTGCACGCTGTCGACGGTGACCAGGAAGCCCTTCTCCGCGCCAGACAAAGGTTTCACCGAAGCTATCCGGCCCTTGACCATGTCATCCGGCTCGCACATCAGGGCAAGCTTGCTCCTGATCTGCGTCGCATTGACGTTCAATGTGTCCGACAGCAGCTGAAGCTTCCAGGAGAAATGCGAAGACGTCGCAGGGTTGGGGTCTGCCCTTACGATCTGGAACACCTCCGGTCGGACGATCGAGATCTTGGCCTCCTCAAGCCCGTCGGCCCATTCAGAGAAGGCCTTAAGGTCATTAAGCTGCCGCTCCCAGTTGGCGTTTACGGCCTTATTCTGGGCGGTCTTCGCAGCATTGGAGGAGAAAAGTCCCTTGATCCATTTGGTCGGATGGATCTCGAAGAGCCCAGTGGCATCGCCGATCTGCTCCGCCGCAAACGGCAGAAGCGCAATTACCAGAACAAGGACGGTCAGAACGAACGTACCGCTTTTAGTAAACTCCTTAATTGACATTCTTGGAATCCTCCTTCATGGACTCGACTCTCTTGACAGGGAGCAGACCCTCCAAAACAGCCGCTGACACAGACCCGTCATCACCAAAAGAAATCCTCACCTTATCCAAGGCATAGCCGGGACCTAGAGCGATCAGCCTGTTGGCCATGTCCGACACCTTGCCCAAGGTAAGGACATTTCCGGGATCTCCGTCCTTTGATTGACTGAATGCCGAAAGCGTCCAACGGACCCACGTAAATGTGAAGCGCTCGTCAGACTTGTCGAGGACGGCAGGTTTGACATCCGGCTCATCCTTGAAAGCGACATGCGCACCGAGGACGCCAGCCATCTTCGCAACGCGATCAACAAGGTCAGACTCCACCAGGGGCTTGTTGTAGATGTCCTTGCGATCGTAGGCGTCAACAAACGGCTCAAGCTTCCTCAGGCAGTCCGAATGGCGCTGCTCCAGGAAACCCTTGAAGCGCTTCACTCCGTCGGAAACGCTCTCAAGCCTCTTGGTGCGATCGACAAGATCCTCATTGTCAAGCTCGCGGAACCTGTGCCAAGGGAACCTTGCGTTGCCGATTCGGTTCCAGGCTTCCTTGAGTTTGCGTCTTTCCGCATGATCGCCTGGAATATTGTTCTTCACAATGAACTGGTCGGCCCGGTCAAACCACCCTGCAACGTTTATCACAGGCGCCAGACCGGGGAAATCTGGCTTATCCTTCCCAATCGCAAGATACGCCATCATGATGCCCTTGGCATTGGAAGGAACACTTTTGGCGTCACCGCTGTTCGGCATCTTAAAGTCCTGCACCCTGTTCCTCATGGCTGCGATATCCTTGACGCAATTTGCGAGGACACCTTCTTTTGTCGGGAACGACTTGACGTCCGCAAGGGAAAATTCGGCCGAAATGTTCAGCTTGTCGACATTCAGGAGGTTTTCGTCCCGAATGCCCCTGACGTCTATCTTTCCGTCCACCACCTTCGTGGCCGAGGTGACGGCATTGACGACTTCCGCCTCAAGTTCACCAGCCTGCATCGCCTTGTCGCCGGCATTGAACTCGTACAGGTATTCCAGCCTGCACTGGCCTCCGGTCGCAAGGGTCCAGCTGACCGGCCGGAAACCACGGCCAAGCCGCGGCGAACCGTCCGTGGCCATCGCACTTATGAAGTTCGTCGGGCTGGATGCCCAAAGGAGGCGATAATATCGCTTGAGCGAGTTGTATTCCGTCTCCGCCCTGTCCCACGCGGCATTCATTTCCTCGACCGGTCGGGAAACCAGCTCGTACTCCGCAAGCCTCATGTTCAAGGTCGGCTCATTGTACGTCGTATAGATGTTTCGCACTTCCCATATGGCTCCGGCCAGAGCTGCGACAAGGAGCAATCTCAGGAACACCTTCCGCCTCTGGCGGCTGGCGTAGAAGGAGGCCGTAAAGTCTATTTGATACGCCATGTCAGCACCCCCCTTGCAGCGCCATACCGAACGCTATCGGCGCAATGTCACGGTTTGAAAGGATCGCCTCTGCCACATCGCCAGTCATGTCTATCCGGTCCATGGCATATTCGCCCCACAGATCCCAGTGTTCATAGTCGCTTACATGCGTTTCCCTTACGGAAATCACGAGAGGATCGATCTGACCTTCCCTGGCGGCAAGAATCGCAGGATGCTGGCGATTGAAGTATTCGATCCACCCGTTCATCCGGCCCTCGATTACGCCTTTCGAGGCATCGTCCCCCTCCATTCGCGGCAGGAGGACCTCGTCAACGTATTTCCAGTCGTCCATGAGGATGGCCCGATATACGCTGCGCCCCTTCAGCAAAACAAGCCGGAGCGGATTCGCGAGGCGCTTCTCCGCAGGATAAAGCGCAAGATACGCGTTCGCCAGGGCAAGCGCCGTTGATGCGATATGCGGACGGCGAATGTTCATCTTGGAGTACCAGTTCCGGTAGTCCCGCAGCACATTGTCCTTTATGGCACCGCCACCGACATTGTGCATGCGCTTCGTCGCAACGCCGTTCTCCATCCCGACGCCTTTGATGCCAAGACCGCCGACGACAATCGTCTCGTTTACGAACCGGCTTCTTATCTGGGTCTGGAAAAAGTCCTTGCGCGGCCCTTTCTTCACGAGTCCTGCTTCAGGTATTTCAATCGCCCGCGCAGTCTCAACCTGAAGACCGCCCTCCTCGCTGGGCGAAACCCAGAAATGGCGGCTGCCCGTCATCTTCGAAAGCCTGGCGGCAAACTCCAGATCGCCCAGCTCGCCGGCCAGAGACCACTTTATGGACAACTTGCCGGCCTTGCCTTGGGAGAGCGAAAGCGCCAGGCAGTTGCTGCCCTGCACGCCGCACCCGACCACCTGGCCCTTGGGCCGCATATCCATTGATTTAAGCGGGATTTTCATATTTTGCCTTGTCCTTCTCCTCAAACTTTGCGGTGCGAATGGCAAGCCTCAGATCCGTAGGTCTGTTGCTGAACGCCGCGGCATCGTCCTCTGTTATGTCTCCTCGTTTCCATGCGTCAAAAAGCGACTGGTTCTTTGAAATCATTCCGTGCGCGGCGCCTTCACGTATTGCGTCATCGATCCGGGCGATCTCGCCCTTTTTGATGAGCTCGGAGATGAAGGGGGTGTTTACGAGGACCTCCTGCACGCATACGCGCCCGTTGCCGCCGGCCTTTCGTATGAGGCTCTGGCTCACGATCCCCTTCAGCGTCACGGAAAGCTTCAGCCTCATCTGGAGCTGCTCCTCGGGCGGGAACGTGTTCACGATACGGTCGACGCTCTGCTTCGCGTCGTTTGTATGGAGCGTCGAGAGAACGAGATGTCCGGTCTCGGCGGCCTGGGTCGCGATCTTCATCGTCTCGGCGTCGCGCATCTCGCCTACGAGTATGACGTCGGGGTCCTGGCGGAGCGCACGCCTCAGCGCCTCCGCAAAGCTTCCCGTATCTATGCCGATCTCACGCTGGTTTATGAGGCACTTGACGTCATCGTGAACAAATTCGATCGGATCCTCGATCGTGATGATGTGCTTCGATTCGGATTCATTGATCTCCCTCACCATCGCGGCAAGCGTAGTCGACTTGCCCGACCCGGTCGGCCCGGTAAGGAGGACGAGCCCCTGCGACTGATGGGCGAACGTCTTGAGGGTTTCGGAGAACCCGAGCTCGTCAATGGACTTGACGTTCCTCGGAATCTGCCTCATCACAATCCCCGGATGTCCCATGCGCATGAAAAGGTTCACGCGGTAGCGGTCGGGCTGGTCATCGGGCTTGTAGGACATGTCGAGTTCGTTCTCGGACTCGAAACGCGCAATCTGCTTAGGCGCGGCCATCTCGGAGATCAACCCCCTGACGGCATCATCCGTCAGCACCGGCTCGCCCTCGAATTCCGCCAGGAGCCCGTCAACGCGCGAAATGGGGCGCCGCCCGACCTTGATGTGCAGGTCGGAGGAGCGCCTCCTGGTCATTTCCAGAAGCAGTCTGTCTATGTACTTCATTTCTTCCCCCAACTCATGAAGCTCGACTTCTTTTCAGGAGCGCTCGCGGGCTCCTTCTCCGTGGCCGGTGCCGCCCCCAGCGTGGATTGCGCGGCGATTCCGCCCTTCGTCTTCAGGTACTCTTCAAGTATGTGGGGACGGTTCGCGGAGGCCATCGCCACGTCGACATCAATAAGGCCGTCTATGACCTTGTTGGCGAGCGAAAGCTCAAGCGGGCACATCCCCTTTGCTATTCCGGTAGCGATCGCACCGGCAAGCTGATGGGTCTGGTTGTCGCGGATCAAATGTGCGATAGCAGGATTCGTGATCATGATCTCGCGGGCGGCAACGCGGCCCTTGCCGCTCTTTTTGGGCAGAAGCGTCTGGCAGACGACCGCCGCGAGAACGCCGCCGAGCTGGGTGCGGACCATAGCCTGCTGCTGCGGCGGGAATACGTCGATTACGCGGTCGACGGTCTGCGGGGCATCGGTGGTATGCAGGGTCGCGAAGACAAGGTGGCCCGTTTCGGCCGCGGTCAAGGCGAGGGAGATCGTCTCAAGGTCTCGCATTTCGCCGACGAGGATCACATCCGGGTCTTCACGGAGCGCCGACCTGAGCGCATTGGCGAACGACTTCGTATGGGCGCTGAGTTCGCGCTGGCTTATTACGCACTGCTTCTCCTGGTAGACGAATTCGATAGGATCCTCGATCGTCAGGATGTGGGACGTATCGCGTGCGTTGATCATGTCGAGCATCGTCGCAAGGGTCGTCGTCTTGCCGGAGCCCGTAGGCCCTGTGACGAGAACAAGTCCGCGCGGCAGTTTCGTAAGCTCCTGGATCTGCGCCTCGAGCCCGATCTGCTCGGGGGTGAGTATCTGGTACGGAATGAGACGGAACACGGCGGCAAGGCCACGGTTCTGCCGGAACATGTTCACACGGAAGCGTATCGGATGCTTCGCAAGCCGCATTTCGTAGGAGAAGTCGATTTCCCAGTTCTTGTCTATTTCAAGGCGCTGGTCGTCGCGAAGGATGCTGTAGAGTATCGCCTCGCTCTCCTCGGGCGTTATGGGATCGTACTGCTCCAGGCGGACGATTTCGCCGTGGATTCTGAAAGCAGGCCTCCTCAAGGGCGCCATATGGATATCGGACGCCCCCATCTCGTCGGCCAAAGCCATGATTTCAAGAAGGTCTATCATTTCGTAACCTCCAAAAAGACTATGAATACTGCCGTCATGAGCAAATAGAGAAAATAGAAAAGTCCGACATATGAAAGCCACCCGAATTTCGACCTAAGGCCGATCCAGCACATGAGATAGCCCATTCCGGACGTAACGAACGCTATGCCCAGAAGCCTCAGCATGGTGAAAGCCGAAAGCCTGTAGGGGAAGAGTATGTAGTGGAGCCTGTCGCCGGGGCCGAGCCTGTCGACAGCGCGTCCGCTCTTCGCTATCTCGACTGTCCTCTCATATATTCCGTGAGGCCACAGAAGACCATGCTTCATGCCGAACCAGAACTCTTTCCAGAGATCAACAGCCCACTCGGAGGCGCCCTTCTTATGCGTGCGGTTGGGCCACTTCTTCTGCTCGCCCTCGACCTGGGCCTTTATGCTCTTCTGCCATAGTTCGTTTCTCTGCATTGGGGAAATTCCTTCAAGCTCCCTGCGCCAGCGCTCGCCGATCTCGCCGAGGCGGTGCATCGCCTGGACCTGGTTTATTTCGGCATCCAGTCCGCGGAAGGACTCGGTCTTCTGCGCGAACCTGCGGTCCCAACGCGCCGCGGTATCTATGAGGCGCGGTATGTGCCTGGCTACGGCTTCGCTCGCACCGCCGAGGGACATCATGGTCATCGTCTCGCCTATCTCGTTGCGCATCTGCGCCACATCGGCCTGTACGCCCTGCGATCCCAGCATGAAAAAGCAGCCGACAACAGCCGCGATCAGCGCGACAATGTTCGCCCCGATGACAATGTGCCATATGCGACGCCGCTTCGCCGCGATCACTCTCTCGGCGACAGCATCATTGCCCGCACCGGACAGTCTATCTCGCATATCGCTCATCTGCTCCGCTTCCTTTCAAAGTCGCGCTCGTCCTTGCGAAAACCCTTGTTCTCGGTTCCGTGCGTATCATATGTCAGAATTGTATAAGCCAAAGTCGCCTGATTGACATTTTCCAATCTGCCGTACTTGCCTATCTTCTGCGCAACCGTGGCCAGGTTGGTCACTGTGGCCGGATATTCCAGGAATATGTCATACTGGTAGGCCGGCTTTACGTAGAAATCGGTCAGGAAATTGACATAATCCGCCATATCGCCGCCATTGCGCATATCTGACGTGGCCTCAACCTCAAAAACGGCCCTTAGCTCCGGAGACTCTATGATCCTTTCGCTTTCATCCGCCAGACACCCTTCCGAAAAATAGGCATATACCTTCTCGTCCATCTTGAAGGCATCAGAAAATATGTACCCGTGCGACGATGCTGCGGCCAGGCCGTCATTATCTATGTAGAATATGGATATCCTGTCTCCGGCCATCTGCATTCCCATTGTGCCGCGCGGTATCCAATTTGTCTCGCAATGAATGGTATTGATCTTAACATCAAGTCCATTGTCATCCATGCCTTCGTAGTCGTAAAGTCCGACTTCCGCCCTGTCTTCATTCGCCATGACTATTGGCCGCAGCTCAAACACAAGCGCCCTTTCGCCCTTGGACAGCGGCCAACCATGCCTGCGACCCGCTTTCTGGTGCTCGTTCGTCACATTGCGAATGATGCAAAGGCGCATTATGTCTTTGATCTCGGTTCCTTTGACTTGCTCAAAAACCGAAAAATAATAGCGCCTTCCATAATCTTCGTGCAGCCACCCCCCTGTATTGCGCATGCCTATGTTGACCCACCACTTCACGTTATTGGTAGACTCCAGATCCGTAAAGGCCAGCCCGTATTTATTGGCTCTTTCGCTGCGGTTTTGCATGACGTGTTCATTCAGCGCGTTTGTGGCATTTGAGCCGTACTCGTAATCCAGGCCATAGCTGTACTGTTCATCCATCGGCAGGTTGAACACTCTGCCGACCTTCCCCTTATTGCCGATATCCAAATGGCCTGGATTCCTCAGATTCGGGAATATCGATTCAACCGGCTTCACCAAAAGGCCAAGCTTACGCTCGCTTTCCGTATTGAACTCAAAAGGCTTCCCCTCCTCGCCTATATCGTAGGCATAAGTCCGTATGTAGTTCATTACCGACCTGACGGCATAAACCTTCTCGAGCTCATGCTGCCTGTCGATGCGCATCTGGCACTGGTAGCGGAAAAGCAATAGTGCGCCGGCGCCAAAAAGCAATCCTACCGCAGTGACGATGAGCACCGTCACAAGCAGAAAGCCTTTCCTGCATGACACCTGTGGATTCATTCCCTGTTCCACAGTCTCACCACCCTTTCCGCGGTCACAGGTCGCTTTTTGCCGTAATCGTCTTCAACCTCATGCCTGGCCGTAACCACCAAACGGCAAAGCACCGCATCCGTCTTCTCGAAGCCATCTATTGTGTTGGTCTTTACGGCATAGTTCAGCGGCACGATCTCTATGCTCGCTATCTCATTCGTGAAAGGTATGAGCGCAGCATCGCCCATTATGCTTCGGGAAAACTTATGGACGACATTGCTCTTGGCGAATGCGTAGACATCCAGATCCACCGCCCCGCCTGCATCATCCGCCGAAGAGATCAGATATGCCGCGCGCGACACCGTGCCCGTCTCCAGCGAGACGCCCCCCGATTCCTGTCTGTAATCGACGCGCAGGTCAGATGCATGATGGAAGCGGTTCGTCCTTGTGCTCACAAACGAGCCGACCGAAAGAAAGTCCGCATATGCCCCGCACACATCGGAAAGCCTTTCCCTTATGTACGCCTCCTCGCGATCCTTTTCCTGGAATGTAAGGAGCTTTACGAAGAACATTCCAACCGTTGCCGCCAATATGGCGACTATGACCACAGTCATCATAAGCTCGACGACCGTGTATCCACGTCTACCAAAAAGCAAGCAAATTTCCATCGCTATAATCCAAGACAGACCTGCAAAGTGAAGAATGGCTTTGAAACACCGTCGGAGATGTCTCCGCTCTCATCGTAAAGCTTCCCTACGAGCCAGCGGGGTACGCCGGCAGTACCGCGCCCCATAGTCTCATTCCAATATGAAGATTTGCCGTTCCTCTCCAATTCGGACTTCTTTACGACAGCAAGCTGATATCCTATCGGGGAAACGCCAGCATCGAACATGGGATTGGCGATCTTCCTGTCAGCCAAGGAGAAATCGAGAGAACTTGTGCTGCTGTCCAACTCCATCCTGTAGAATCCGTTTTGAACGGAAGCTCCCGTAAGGTCGTTCCTGCCGGTCCTGTAATGATACATGAATGCGTCCATCATCCCCGAAAGTCGCTCCACAGCTTCGCGGCGACGGGCTTCCCGACGGGCGGACTGGATGCCGATGATCTGAAGCCAAGCGATGCAAACCGTCGCAAGAATCAGCATCGAGACCAGCAGTTCCACGAGCGTGACGCCACGTCGCGCGGGAACGCGCAAACGCGCGGGGAGCCGATCTCCCCGGCGTTTGGCGTGACGTATGTCGTGGAACCGGTCTGCAAGCATGCTACTCTTCCGTCTGCTTTGCCTCAACCTCTTCCTCATCATCATCCTTGAGGGGTTTCAAGACGCGCTCTTCGTAGAGCGTCTTGATGTTGGCCGCCGTCTCCCTGATGGAGTTCGGGCCCCCTATGGGCGTCTTCTTCAGGTCCCTGCCCGAATTTACGGACAGCGACTTGGATTCATTAAGCGCATTGCTCTCGAAGCCAGTCATGTCGCCATCCTCAAGTATTGTAGGACGAATCATGATTATCAGGTTCCTCTGGACAACCTTTGTCGTCTTGCTACGGAAGAACCAGCCGATCCACGGTATGTCGCCAAGCCAGCGAACCTTGTCTTCCTCCTCGATCTCCTCATTGTCGATAAGACCGCCAAACATGAGGGTCGCGCCGCTTGGAACCGTTGCGCGCGTATCCATCTCGTGCATTTTGAGGGGGTAGTTGTAGTAGACGTTGTCACCGCCAGCAGTCTTGAGCGTAAACTGGACCTGAGCATCTTTCGTAACGACTTGCGGGTGAACCGTCAGCCGGACTGAAGAGCCGTTTTCGGTAATCTCGGGAGATACCCACATGAGAACGCCGCTCCTGATCATGAGCCAGTCCATACTGGTGGTTTCGCGGCCCAATCCGATCGAGTTGTCGGTAAAGTTGCTTTCGGGGTCGGGGACCGGATCTATCCGCGACACCTGGATCGCCGCCTCGCTGTGATCGCCCACCACAACCATCGGGCTTGAAAGCACCTTCGCATTCTCGCGCTTGCGTATCAGCTGAATCATGGTCTTGAAGTCAAAACCATCCGTCCTCATCCACACCTGTCCGCCATCACGGACCTTGAATCCGTCTCTGGCCAGCAAGGAGGCGTATTTTACGGTAGCCGCAGCGTTTCCGACCGAACCGTACAGAGGCGTGAATCCCTCAAATCCATCCCATTTGATGCCGTCGATATCCCCGCCGCCGTCGGAGTCGTCAGCACCCTTGTAACCGTTATCCGTTGTCAGCTGGAAAAGGATCGCCTCAATAAGGACCTGCTTTTCCTTGATGTCGAAGAGCCGGATTTTCGCTTCGATGTTATCCATGTTCTCCTCTACATCGTAGGCTATGATGGCGGGAACCGTCCTTGGCCTCACCAGCTTGTCAAACAGCTGTGACGACGAGTCGCTCATGCCGACACGCTGTCCCGAACCGGTCTGCATACGGGCATTGAGGTTTTTCACGACATCGGTGTCGTCATCCTTCTTCCTCGTGGCCTGCAGCGAGGCGTTGGGGTGCTGAAGGAGCCCCTTTATCTTCATGACACGCTCGACCACCGCCTCCGGATCGGCATGGTAGAGGCGAATGACTTTCGCGGTAAGCGGCTTTTTGGCGATAGCCTCCTGCTCCCACTGAGCGATCTTCGCACGCTTGGCGATACGGACGACACCCCCAACCTCGACAAAATCGTAGTCGTGCGGGTTGAGGATTTCCCTGAGGACGATTCTCCATTCGATCTGCTGGCCGTTTGTGTCGAAGGTCGTGCGCTTTACATGGCCCTGCTGGACGGCGGTCTTCTCCTGGGCCTTGCCGATGTCATCGGCGGTGAGCTTCCCCTCCGCAGCAGACACCTGAACGGGGACATAGATGTCGCCGGGATCCATGTAGTCGGTCGTTATCGTTACGTCAGCCTTTACCGAAACGTCGCGGATTGCGTTCCTGAGCTCCATGCCGCCTTCCGACTCGTTCGTTGTGAAGAGAATCGGCGTACGGTTCGAAGCAAGGCGTTCCTGCGCGAGCTGCTTATGCTTTATGTCGACCTCCTCGGCGGTACCGAAAAGGACGAGTTCTCCATCCTCGGTGAAGTTGTACCCGACCGGAGAGAGCAGGAGTCGGAGGGCCTTTCTCCATTCGACCTCGTAACTCTTGCCGTCGCCCAGCTGCTGATAGGGCATCACGAGCCTTTCGATTCCGTTGGAGCTTACGGTTCCGACCTGCTTGCCGGCCTGGACAAGGATGTTGCGGATCGCCTCCTCCAACGTCTTCACCATGTCGGCGCTTGGCGGGATAACCATGCCTTCGATAGTGAGGGACCTCACGTTGGCCATATTGACGTTCGGTTCGGCCTCCGCACCGGACTCCATTGCACTCTGGACAAGCGCATCGGCGGAGAGGGATATGGTTTCCGGCTTCGAGCCAAGCTCCTCAGGCGCCTCGACGGTTTCGCTGAAGGTCTCGTCCTCAAGGTCGACCACATTGATGGTCCTGGGGGCTTCGGCCTGCGCGAAAAGCATTGTCGCCGTAATTGCGACCGCCCCGAAGGCCACTATCGTCTTTGGTTGTTTCATTGTTGGTTATTCTCCTTGTAGATTTTAATCTGCCGTATCACTTCCAGTTGCCGTCCTCGGCGCTCCAGTGATAGAAATCGAGCAACCTGAGCCTTGAGGCCTCGAGGTATTCCGTCGAGTTCGAGCCGAGAATCGATTCGGCCGCCTGGAGCTCCTCCTCGGTCACGACGAAGTCCTGATCGGTGTCGGCCAGGTTGAAGAGCCTTCCGGCGACGAAGAACGTATCGGGATCGATGAACACCGACGGGCTCCAGCGCTTCCAGTGGTAGACGCTGACGCCTGTTATCGTAACGCTCTCGTTCGGATCGAACACTTCATCGTGGTTGCCCGTCGTCTTGAGCGCCGCCTTCACCTGCGCGGTAAGGTCGACATAGTCGTAACCGTCCGGGATCGTCCCTGTCGGCGAGTCTATGTAGAACGTCTTCGTCACAGAGGCCTTCGAGCCTTCACCGGACGGGCCGGGCAGGAGCTCCACCCAGTAGTCGTAGTCGGGATCGACCTCGCCGTCGCCATCGTTCACGACAGTGATTGTGAGGTCGAACAGGCCCGTGTCCCAGCTGAGCACAGGTGTGAAGGTCACGGTAAGGTCCGCCTCGACAGTGACTACGCTCAAATCGCCCGGGACGACCGATATCAGGTAGTTGCCCGCCTTTTCGCCGTCGACACTGGCAAGGTCGATCCAGATTTCGTCTTCATAATCGCCCTCGTCGGCAACGGTCGGCTCGGCGACTTCCCAAACTGCGTTCGTATAGGTGACGTCAGTAGCGAGACCTGTTCCGCCGACAATGTCGGCCATGGTGTCATCGGCCTTCAGCAACGAAGAGAAGTCGGCGAAGCTGTAGGACGGCTTGGCCTTGCCGACCTTCCACTTTGCGTCGTTGACGGTAATCGTAAGAACGGCCTGCGTTATCGTAAGCGTACCGTTCGAGAAAACAACGTCGTAGTTGTTGGTGTCGATGCCGGTAATCGGGAAATACGGAACGATCTCTTCCTCATACTCTCCGACGTCCGTCGCCTCGTTGGAGGCCTTCTCGCTTGTAATCGTAACAGCCGTAACTGTCTCGCCATTGGGAAGCTCGGCGGGATAAACAACGAATTCAGTACCATCGAAGGTCTTGACCTCGCCGTATTCCTTATCGGCATCGTTGGCGGTGATGTAGATCTCAACCTTCGTAACTGTCAGCTTACCAGGGACGTATGTGATGTCGTAGTTGTCGATGTAGGTCCCGTCAGCGTCGGAGACAGTGATCTCACCCGCGTATTCGCCTACCGCAGTCGTCGGATCCTCTGCCTTGGTGCTTGCTACAGAAGCCGAGGTGATCGTCTCGCCGTTGGGAAGCTCGCTGTACGTGAAGTCGTAGACGGGCGAGTCGAAGAACTCGATTGTGCTGCCGTAGGTCCTCGTACGGTCCTTCGCCGTAACCGTTACAGGCAGGGGGTCGATCACGAGACCGCCATCCTGGACGACCGTGAACGTGACCGAGAGGTTGCCGTTCGTGTAGGAGAACTGATCTGCCGCGAGTCCCTGAGGATATTCGCCGACGATAGTTCCAAGAACGGTAGTCGTACCGGTAAACTCTACGTTCGCCTCATCGAAGAGGACGTTATCGGTTTCGTCGCTCGTATAGGTGATGGTCGGCGTGTAGTTCTGCTCGGTGCCGTTGTAGACGTTCGTAGTAACAGAGCCGGAT
>Ga0265298_10001527_pt1 | contig 34333 bp, 34 predicted proteins | sample AusTroGonzalo_MG_3_FD_193486 | JGI IMG/M metagenome (GOLD analysis project Ga0265298, IMG submission 193486) | Bovine rumen microbial communities from tropical cattle in Woodstock, Queensland, Australia - Gonzalo_01 | ecosystem: Host-associated > Mammals > Digestive system > Stomach > Rumen ... | reverse complement strand
TGAGGCATAGACGGGCTTTTGAATGATAAGATCCCTCACCGTCTGGGCGTATGCAGATGAGAAGGTGAGAAGGAGAAATAGCGTATAACTTATTTTTTTCATACTTTCAATAATTCATTATTTCATCACCTCTTTATTCAGTCGGATATTCTCGTAACGGTAGAGTTTGCGCAGGTAGTAGCGCTTCACATCCTCCCAGTGGTAGTAGGGGGCGCAGTCGCTTTCGATAGGCAGGCGGGCCTCGTTCCCGTTCAGTAATACTTTCACGAGCACATCGGGGTCGCCCACTTCACTGCGGTAGTGGACAATCATGACACTGCCACTGAGGGGGGCAATGCGATGAGTAGCCCAGCCCATGTCGCCAAGGGCATCGAGATTGTCGGTCTGCAGGCCACAGTTGTCGAGCTCCATCAGGCAGGCCAGTGCCATCACCACGTTCTCGTTGACATAGCGCAGGTGTACCATGGGGTATTCACGTTTCACCACACTGTCACCCATGTGGATCATATTTCGTAGGAGGGAACGTTGCATGAAGGGTTGTGTCCCACCGTTCAGGGTGCAGGCGCCATTTGTGATGTAGTATTTGGCGTTCAGTTTCTTCCAGTGGCTCTGAATCTCGGTAGGCGTGAAGAGGTCGAAGAGTGTTACGGTGCCAGCGAGCTCGGTGTGCTGGATGCTGCCGGCAAGGATGTAGAGCTGGCGGCTGAGTGTCTCGGGATCGACTTGGTTGATCAGGAAATTCTGGTCGGTGAAGAGCGACTCCATCAGACGGGCATTACCCGTGTTGAGTGCCAGGAAACGGTTGTAGCGGGCCAGAGTCAGCGAGTCCCAGCGCATGGCTTCGAGCACCTTGTCCTGGGGGGCCATGAACCTGTCCTCTCTATGCGTGGCTATGACATTTGTCTTCATGGGCTGCATCATCGACGACAACTCCACCAGGCTCTCCTGTAGCGTCATAATACAGTTGTTCTGCACGATGCTGCGACAACTATAATAACCCTTTGGGGTAAGTATGTCAGGGAAGCGTTTCACCATCTGGCGAATCTGGTCACGACATTGTTCTACGCCTTTCGTCGTCAGTTCGCCTATACGGTCTTTGGCATCCTGACGCAGCAGCTCGAGGCGCTTTTTTACATCCTGTCCCAGTTTCGTCAGTTTGCCCAGACTGTCGGCCTTGGCAAACACGGCATAGGGCTCCTCATAGACGGATTCTATCTCGCGATAATAAGAGCCAGGACAGCCGTAATGATTGATGTAGAAAGGTTTCTTGCCCATAGGGGCAGGCGTGTCCTTTGGCATTTTGCCAATGGGGAGGGCATAGAAGTTGCCTGCCCCACGGTTAGGGTCAGCCTTCAGTTCTTCGGCTACGGTCTGCCCTGATGCCGTCATGGTGCTCATTAGCAGCATGCCGACTACGAAAATCCGTGCAAGTCTTTGTACCTTGAACAAGTCTAATGGTCTCATACATTTAGGAATTGGTCGACAAAGGTACTCATTTTTTTCTACAAGACAGGTAAAACTCCCTGCTGAATTTTAATAAATTAACTTTTTCCGTCGTTCCAACGTTATAACATATTTCTCTTTAATACAACAATATTGTCGAATTAATTTGGTGAATCAATTTTAATGTGTTATCTTTGCATCCCAAATGATAGACAGACTGACGATAGATAAGATCATGGACGCCACGAACATTGTCGACGTGGTAGGGGAGTTCGTGACGTTGCGGAAGGCAGGCGTGAACTATAAGGGCCTGTGTCCGTTCCACGACGATAAGACCCCGTCGTTCATGGTGTCGCCGTCGAAGCAGATCTGCAAGTGTTTCGCCTGTGGCGAGGGTGGCACTGCCATCAACTTTCTGATGAAGCACGAACAGATCACCTATCCAGAGGCTTTACGCTGGCTAGCGAAAAAATATAATATCGAGATACAGGAGAAGGAACTCACCGACGAGGAGAAGAAAGAACAGAGTGACCGTGAGTCGATGTTCATCGTCAACGAGTGGGCGATGAAATATTTCGAGGATATCCTGAAGAACGATCCCGACGGCATCGCCATCGGGAAACAGTATTTCCGCAGTCGTGGTATCCGCGACGATATCATCGCGAAGTTTAACCTCGGCTTCGCCCTGCCCAAGCGTGATGCCCTGGCCACTGCCGCCCAGAACGCGGGATACAAGGCGGAGTATCTGGTGAAGACGGGACTCTGTTTTGGCGAAGACGCGTTGCGCGACCGTTACGCTGGTCGTGTGATCTTTCCCTGGCTGAACGTCAGCGGCAAGGTGGTGGCTTTCGGAGGTCGATTGTTGGACTCCAGGACGAAGGGCGTGCAACAGAAATACGTGAACTCTCCCGACTCGGAGATCTATCATAAGGAACGTGAGCTCTATGGACTCTATCAGGCGAAGAAGGCTATCGCGAAGGAGGATAGGGTGTATATGGTTGAAGGCTATACCGACGTGATTGCCATGCACCAGTGCGGCATCGAGAACGTCGTCGCCAACTCCGGTACGGCCCTCTCCGTGCATCAGATCAAACTGTTGCGTCGCTTCACGCAGAACATCACCTTATTATATGATGGTGATGAGGCAGGTATCCATGCCGCCATGAGAGGTACGGACATGCTGTTGGCAGAGGGCATGAACATCAAAGTGCTGTTGCTGCCAGACGGCGACGACCCCGACTCGTTCTCGAAAAAACATTCTGCCCAGGAGTTCAAGGACTATATCGAGAAGAATGCTACGGACTTTATTTCCTTCAAGACCCGTCTGACGGTGGAGAACGTGACCGATCCCGTGAAGCGCTCTGAGGCCATCAGCGGCATTGTGAAGAGCATCTCCGTCATACCTGACCAGATCCTGCGCTCCACCTACCTCAGTGAACTCTCCCAGCGTATGGGTATCAAGGAGCAGACACTGCTCAACTCGATGAACGGGATGATCAGCAAGGAGATTGAGGAGAAGGCAAAGGAACGGGAACGACAGAATCATGGAGTTCAGGGAGTTCAAGGAGTTCAGGGAGTTCAAGGAGTCCAGGGAGTCCAAGACAATAGTTCGAGGGATAATCCTGTTACGGAAAGTGGTAATGTCCTGAGCTCCTTGAACTCCCTGAACTCCTCACCTTCTGCCGAAGTGGAACGCTTGCTTGTGCAGTCTGTTGTCCGCGATGGCGAGAAGGTTATTTTCGAGGGCATTGAGACGGAAGACGGGCAGACCATCGACTTGACGGTGGCACAGTATATCGCCTACGACCTGGGACAAGACGGCCTGTCGTTCCACGATGAGCGTTACAATCAGATCCTCTCTGAGGCGGCTGTACATAGTAGTGAGGAAGGTTTCAAGGCTGAGGAGTATTTTATGCACCATCCAGATATCGCCATCAGTTCTCTGGCTGCCAATCTGGCCATCGACCGTCATCAGCTGACACCCGGCTTCCAGCCCAAGGAGCGTGAGGGTGGGCTTCGTCAGCGGGTACTCCATCTTGTACTCGACCTGCGGATGGACATTATTGAGAAACGGCTCAAGGAGATACAGGCGCAGTTGAAGACCGTGGGCAGCGACATGGAAAGGATGAAACAGTTGCTGGAGGAGTTCCGCGACACCCAGCAGATCCGTGACGCCCTCGCCCGACAATTAGGCAATGACGTGATAAGATGAGTTGGAACGTTATATTTGTCATCGTCTCGCAGTTGATCGCCATCCTGGCCATTATCCATGTGGTGCTCGACAACCGGCAGCCCGCCAAGACCCTTGCCTGGGCGCTGGTGATCTGGTTCGTGCCTGTGGCAGGTGTCGTGTTCTACCTCTTTTTCGGCATCAATACCCGCAAGGAACGCTATGTCAGCGAAAGGAGCATGAACCAGTTGACGAAACGATCGATGCTGGAGTTCGTCGAACAGCAGAACCTCCGTCTGCCTGAGAAGCAGAAACCACTCATCGACCTCTTCATCAACCAGAACCTCGCCTTGCCTTTCAAAGATAATAAGGTGGACATTTATACCGACGGCTACCAGTTCTTCCCTGCCTTGTTGCAGGAGATCAGCAAGGCCCGCAGTCATATCCACGTGGACATGTATATCTTTGCCGACGATGCCTTGGGTACGCTGATTGCCGATGCACTCATCGCCAAGGCCCGTGAGGGGGTGGAGATACGAGTGATCTATGACGATGTGGGTTGTTGGAATGTCAAACGTCAGTTCTTTGAACGGATGCGTGAGGAGGGTATCGAAGCGGTGGCGTTCATGCCTGTGCACTTCCCGTCGTTTACGAGTAAGGTGAACTATCGTAACCACCGCAAGATCATCGTCATTGACGGTCTGGTGGGATTCATCGGTGGTATGAACTTCGCCCTGCGCTATGTGAAAGGTTCAAACGGTCAGCCGTGGCGCGACACGATGCTGCGGGTGACGGGTGGTGCCGTCAATGCTTTGCAACGGGCGTTCCTTGTAGACTGGTATTTCGTAGACCGTACCCTGCTCTCCGACCGTAAGTTCTATCCGCAGCATACTTCCGAAATGGGAGACCAGATTGCCAACAACTGTCTTATTCAGGTCGTTACCAGCGGTCCTGTCACGCCTTATCCGGAGATCATGCAGGGCTTTGTTCGAATCATTACGGGTGCCCGTCGATACCTTTACCTCGAGACACCCTATTTCCTGCCCAACGACCCTGTGCTCTTCGCCTTGAAGACGGTGGCTTTGGCTGGCGTCGACGTGCGTGTGCTCTGTCCCCGGCATAGTGATGCGCGTTTCGTAGAGTGGGCCAGTCGCAGCTATCTGCGTGAGGTGGCAGAGGCTGGGGTGAAAGTGAGTCTTTATCAGTCAGGGTTCCTCCATTCGAAGGTTATGGTGTGCGACGATGCCGTCAGCACTTGTGGATCCACGAACCTTGACTTCCGCAGCTTCGAGAATAATTTCGAAGCCAATGCGTTTTTCTACGACGAGGGTGTGGCGCTCAGGATGAAAAAGGTGTTCCTTGACGACGAACGAGAGTCCGTTGCACTGACAGACCTGCCGGAACGCATGCGTGCCAACTTCTTCATCCGTCTGTGGGAGAGCATCACTCGCCTGATGGCCCCGTTGTTCTGAAAATCGAGAAATTTACGCTTCCGTAACTGCGGTGCTCCACGAAGTGTGGATCATGGGAGAAGTCGTTGTCTTTGCCATGCTCGAAAACGAAGATGCCACCATCTTTCAAAAGCCCTCGCTCAAAGATGAGGCTGGGAATCGTCGGCAGCTCCTTCAGGGTGTATGGCGGATCTGCGAAGATAAAGTCAAACTGCTGCTTGCACGATTTGATATAACGGAAGACGTCAGCGCGCAAAGGTGTCACAGGGGGACGGTTCTTTTGTGATATCGCAGATGTCACAAAAGAACCGTCCCCCTGTGACACCAGCTTGTTGAGACAGTCGCAGATGAAACGGTGGTGATCACGGTCGAGTTCGATACTGACCACACGGCTACAACCTCGGGAGAGCAGTTCGAGGGTGATGCTGCCTGTGCCGGAGAAGAGATCCAGAGCCTCGGCTCCCTCAAAGTCGATATACTGCGTCAGCACATTGAAGATATTCTCTTTGGCGAAGTCCGTCGTCGGCCTCGCCTTGAAACTCCGTGGGATATCGAAGTGCCGTCCCTTATATTTCCCAGTAATAATGCGCATGCTATCTCCCCTTTACGATCAGCGTCATGAGATCATACGGCATACCCTTCACCTTTGTGGCGGGTGCCTGGCTGAATTCAGCAGCGGGATTGCTGACATAGACCTTTTGCAAATACTGTTTCAGTTCCTGCATGAGCAGTTCCTCTTCGGGCATCTCGCCAGACAGATGCAACTCGTCGTGGAGCACGTCCATGCGTAACTGTTTCCAAACATAGAGGATGAAGTAGAGCGCATCGTGGGCGTGGGTCGCCTCGAAGGTGTTGCAGAACTTGAAGCGGTTCTGCTGAAAGGCAAACAGACAGAGCTGACGACCACCCAGGAAAGAGGCGTAGAGCTTATTGAAGTGGCCCGTGAAACTCCGTTGGTGCATGTGGCGCCAGACGGGTGACAGGGCGTGGATGAACTGCACATCGGCATAACGGTCGTTGATCACACCATACAGGTCTTTGTTGATGGGGAAGAGACAGACCGCCTTCAGGTCGGGCAGCACGTTGTAAAGTATCTTCCTCGGCTCCTGGCTGGGGGCGAAGGTGTAAGCATAGAGATCATTGATGTTTTCCTCTTCAAACTGTTCGATGGGCACGAGCATCGACGGAGTGTCGAGCACCACCTGCACCCGTGCCACGTCTGCCGATAGCAGGGTAGCAGTCTTCAGGGCCTCCCTGAGGTTGGCAGCCATCGAGATCCCGCCCTTCACCACGTAGGGCTCATAGCAGAGTGGCCGTTCCTTGTCAGCGGGGTCGGGTAGGGTGAACGAGAGGGTGTTCCTCCCGATGCGCATAATCAGTTTCCTGTTCTGTATCTCTTCCATCTCTCAACTGTCAATTGTCAACTCTTATCTGACCACACTTGCTACACAAAGGGCGAGCAGGCCGAGTGCCACGAGTGCCAGGATGATGTTGATAATCTTGTCTGATTTCTGCATTTGGCTGCAAAGGTACGAAAAAAGCCACAGATTACACAGAATCTTACGAAATAAATTCTTAATCATTCTTAATCTGTGCAATCTGTGGCTAAAAATAACTACCTTTGTGGCTGTTATGATTCAGGACGAACTCAAATACCGCATCCTTCAGGCGTTGGGATTGACGCCTACGCCAGAACAAGAGCAGGCTATCGATGTGTTCACGCAGTTTATGACTGACCGTGATGAACAGGTTGTGATGATCCTCAGTGGTTCGGCAGGCACGGGTAAGACTACGCTCGCTGGAGCCATCGTCAAAGCATTGGCGGCGCTGAAGCAGAAACTCATTCTGCTGGCTCCGACGGGTCGTGCCGCAAAGGTGTTCTCGCTGTATGCCGGTCATGCCGCCTACACCATCCATCGTCGCATCTACCGTCAGAAGACGGCTGGTGACCTTTCGGCCTTCAATCTGAACAACAACCTGAATCGTGACACCTTATTTATAATAGATGAGGCCTCGATGATTTCGAACCTGGGTCTTGGCGAGTCGGCTTTCGGCAGCGGATGTTTATTGGACGATCTGATGGAGTTTATCTATAACGGCCAGAATTGTCGAATGCTGTTAATCGGCGACAAGGCACAGCTCCCGCCCGTCGGTGAGGAGGAGAGTCCTGCCTTGATGGCCGATGTGCTCCGAGGTTATGGTATGACGGTCTATGAGTGTGATCTCAATCAGGTGCTCCGTCAGAGTGAGGATTCCGGTATTCTTTGGAATGCCACGAGGATACGAAAAAGGTTAACCGTAGATTTCGCAGATGGCTACTCGCAGTTAGAATCTGCGGAATCTGTGGTTCTTTTACCCCAAATCCGCATCAGCGGTTTTCCGGATATCACTGTCGTCCCTGGTGATGAACTCATCGAGTCGCTCGCTTCCAGCTACAGCCGAGTGGGCATGGACGAGACGATGGTTATCACCCGCAGCAACAAACGGGCGAACATCTACAACCAGGGCATCCGCAATACCGTCCTCGATCGTGAGGATGAACTCTGCCGTGGTGACCTCCTGATGATCGTGAAGAACAATTATTATTGGAGGAGTGAGGAGTTTATCGCCAACGGCGACCGTGCCGTGGTGCAGCGGGTCAGGAACACCCATGAGCTCTATGGCTTCCGTTTCGCTGAGGTCACGATGACCTTCCCTGATTACGACGACTACGAGCTCACCGCCACCGTCCTCCTCGATACCCTCACCTCCGAGGCACCTGCGCTTACTCATGACCAGCAGGAACAGCTCTACAATGCCGTACTGGAAGACTATGCTGACATCCCCGTTAAGGTAGACCGCATCGCAAAACTGAAGACCGACCGTTACTACAATGCCCTGCAGGTGAAGTTCGCCTATGCCGTCACCTGTCATAAGGCCCAGGGCGGGCAGTGGGCGCATATCTATCTCGATCAGGGCTATATGACCGACGATATGCTCACCCCCGACTACATCCACTGGCTCTATACCGCTTTCACCCGTGCCACTGATAAACTCTTCCTCGTCAACTGGCCCAAGACCCAAATCTGTGTAGAATAGAAAAAGTTCCCGTTTTTCTTGTCCGTCTCAAAAATAAACTTTATCTTTGCAGTCAATTATGTGTCTAACTTAAGAGAATTAAAGTATGAAGGAAATAATAAACATGATGAGAACAATGAAAATGATGGTCATGCTATTGGCGGCCTTAACGGCGCTGCCGGTGATGGCACAAAGTGAGAACGCTCTCAAGAACGTCAGTGTGGGCGAGTTGAGTTACACGATCAAGGAAGAGCCGAAGACGAAAGTGGGAACGGTGGTAAGTGCTGTGCTCGACGTGATGTCTGACCAGCAGACCACTGAGCAGCCCGGCTATGTCGATGCCGTGCGCGCCAGCGTCATCGCGGCCCTCGGACAGGTGAGGCGCTTCGTGGTCACAGACGGACTCCAGGTGGAACCCAACAGCGAGACCAACATCATTCTCGACGGCGTCGTGAACTACCTCTCTACGACGCGCCAGCTGCGACTCGCATCGAACAAGAAGGACAAGATCCCGCAGTTCTACGCCCAGATCAGCCTGACGCTCAACGTGAAGAATGCTACTACAGGCACCGTCATCAACAGTCAGGTGTTTGAGGTAAACAGGACCGGCTGGTCGTGGTACAATAGCGCCGACACGGCCATCAAGGAAGCCCTGGAGGGGCTGCGGAGCAAGGTGGTGAGGTTTTACAACACGGTCTATCCCTATACCGCCAACATTCTGGAGCGCGGCATGGAGAAAAAGGACAAGCAGAAGGAACTCTATATCGACCTCGGCTCCTCTCACGGTCTGCAGAAGGGCGTTCACTTTGCGGTCTATGTGATAGGAAGCATCGGTGGCAAGGAAACGCGCAAGCAGATTGGTCGTCTGAAGGTGACGAGCATCGAGGGCGACGAGGTCAGCCTCTGCAAGGTGGTGTCTGGCGGTAAGGACATCAAGGCGGCTCTCGACGCAGAGCAGAAGATGCTCATCCTCTCTACTGACTGACGACTGCCATAGGAATTCCCGCGATGATGACTATAAGGAGGTTCCTGATTGTGGCCTTCGTTGGCCTGTGTGCCGGAGTCCGTGCGCAGCAGTTGCAGCAGCAGGGCAGGGGCGTGGACGACCTCGTGCCGGCAGGATGGGATCATACGGAGGCGACGGGTGACCTGAACAAGGATGGCATTGTGGATCTCGTGGTGGTGACGACGCCTGACTTCAAGGAGAATACGAAGACGCGCGACGACGGGTATGTGTATAACTTCAACCAGCCGCTATTGGCCGTGTATTTCGGTACGGCAGAGGGGAAGATGCAGTTGTGGCGACAGTATGACCAGGTGGTTCCTGCCCGTCCGGATGAGTATGTGAGTATCGACGCGAGCCTGACGATCACGGAGAAGGGTGTGCTGAGGATCTCGTTAGAGACGTTCGCGAGTATGGGCGGCTGGGGCTCGGAGAACAGCAATTTCTCTTATCGCTATCAGGACGGCGACTTCTACCTGATAGGAAAGGAGTACCATAACATGTCGCGGAACACGGGGGATATGGAGACCACGAGCGAGAACTATCTGACGTGGCGGAGACAGGTGGTGACGGAGAATGCCTTTGAGGACAGTAATGTGCCTAGGAAAGAGACATGGACTAAACTCCCCAAGAAACCCTTGGAGAAACTGGGCAAGCCCTTACAGTAGCCACAGATTACACAGATTCTCACAGACTAAGAGATTATCACAGAAGAGAATCTCACAAATATAAATTTCACAGCAAGAACAATTCCTGCTGTGAAATTTTAATCTGTGTAAATCAATTATTCTGTGCGAATCTGTGTAATCTGTGGCTATTAGTACGTCATTTTGGGCTCGAGCTCCTTGGCCTGGTCGATCATCTTCTGAACCTCAGAAACGGCGGGCACACGGCCACAGATGTGGGACTCGGCGTTGACTTCCTCCAGCTTCGGCTGCAGGTTCTCGGCCACACGGTGACGGAACTCCTTGACGGTGTCGACACCAGCCTTCTCCAACAGTTCAGAGAACTGCGGGCCTACGCCGTTGATGCGGAAGAGGTCGGCATGGTTGGTCCAGCGTAGGATGAGCTTCTCGCTGATGCCTGTGGCCTCGGCCAGTTCCTGACGGCCCTTGGGACCTGCACACTTCTCGAGCAGTTCGCTCACCTTGTTGATACCTGCGGCGGTCAGCTTCTCGGCATACACGTCGCCTACTCCCTCAATGTCAATAATTTTGTAATCCATAATGCTTAAGTTTTGTAAGTTAATGAATGATTCAGTTTGTAAGTTTGTTGCTGCAAAGATAATAAAAAAAACAAGGATTATATGGATTATATGGATTTTTTTAGGTTTTTTATTTGAAAAACTCTCCTTATAATCCTTATAATCCGTGTTTTTTATGTAATTTTGCAACTAAATTGTAAATCGTAAATCAGATGATGATAGCCTTATATATAATAATAGGTATAGCAGTCGGGGCGGTGGTGCTCTACCTGCTGATGGACCGTAAGATGGACACCCTGCGCATCGAGGGCGGCAAGAAGGACATCGAACTCTCGATGAAGGATGAACAGCTTAATGCCGCCACGAGTCGTGTGAACCATTTGGAGGCGGAGAATAAATCGCTCCATGCGAAGGCTGAGAGCCAAGGTAGGGAGTTGGAACTGGTTCGTCAGCAGATGGACGAGGAGTTGCAGCGGCGTGACCGCCAGTTCAAGGAGCAGATGCAGGCATCGAAGGATCAGTTCCAGGAGCAGTTGAGAACGGCCCGCGAACAGTTCTCCAACCTGTCGCAGCAGCTGATGGAGGCCAGTGCGTCGAAGTTGAAGGAACAGAACACGGAGACGATGGCAGGTATCACCCAGCCACTGAAGGACGCTCTCACCAACATGCAGAAGGCCATCGCCGACACGCAGAAAGAGAATGCTGCCCACTCGGCCTCGTTTCGTGAACAGATACAGCAGATGCTCCAGCAGGCACAGCAGCTGGGCGAGAAGACGGACAGCCTGACCAATGTGCTTCGTCGCGACAATAAGGTGAGCGGCAATATGGGCGAGATCATCCTCGGCGACCTGCTTGCCTCGCAGGGACTGACGGAGGGTATCCACTATGAGGTGCAGGCTCGGCTGAGAGATGAGATGGGACGCCCGCTGAAGAACGACGAGACTGGCAAGGAGATGCAGCCTGACGTGATCCTGCACTACCCACAGGGACAGGACGCCATCGTCGACTCGAAGGTGTCGCTCGTGGCGTATGAGAAGTACGTGAACGCGGAGTCGGCGGAGGATAAGGAACGCTATCTGCAGGAGCACATCAAGAGTGTGCGTCAGCATGTGAACGAGTTGGCCCGAAAGGACTATTCGAAGTATATCAAGAACGGGCGTGAGACGGTGGACTTCGTCATCATGTTCGTGCCCTTCGAGTCGTCGTTGCAGTTGGCGCTGGCGAACGATCCCACGCTGTGGCGCGAGGCGTTCGAGAAGAAGGTGTTCGTCACGGGTGAGCAGAATCTGTTGGGCATTCTCCACATGATACATATCGCCTGGGTGCAGAACCAGCAGGCGGAGAATCAGCAGAAGGTGTTCGGACTGGCAGAGCAGCTGCTCGATCGTTTGGGTGACTTCGTACAGCGGTATAACGACCTGGGCGAGAAGATCCATAAGGTGCAGGAGGCTTATGAGAATACGAACAACAAGCTGATCACGGGTCGCCAGAGTGTGGTGCAGAAGGGTCGTGAGCTCGTCGACCTTGGTGCGAAGGAGAATGCCAACCGTAAGATTCCCATGCCAGAGGTAGGATTAGAGTAATATTTTCCTCTCCTGAGTAGGAGGGGTAGTGGTGGCCTGAACAATGATATATATTAGCGAACATATCTGGGATTTCGATCTTCCCTCGGCTTTAGAGGAGATATCGGAGCAGCGGAGGGAGCAGGCTCTTAAGTTCAAGTTTGAACAGGGCCAGCGGCTGTGTGTGCTGGCGTATCAATTGCTAAAACAGGGACTGCGTGAGGAATATGGTATCACTGAGAATCCCGTCTTTGAATATAATGAACACGGTAAACCCTCGATAGTAGGACATCCGGAGATCTGTTTCAACCTGAGCCATTGCAAGGAAGCTGCTGCCTGTGTCATCTGTGACCATCCTGTTGGCATCGACGTGGAGAGCATCCGTGAATACAAGGACGGGCTGGCCCACTATGCGATGAACGACGAGGAGGTGCGACAGATAGAGGATTCTGACAATCCTGCCGCTGCCTTTATCCGGCTTTGGACGATGAAAGAGGCGACGCTGAAACTTGTTGGCACCGGCATCAGCGATGACCTGAAGACGGCCATCGATACCTCTATATATAAATATACCACTGTCGAGCGACAGCGGTATATCTATACGATTTGCGAAAAACTTACTTGATCAGGTTGCCGAGGATGTCGCGCGTCAGTTCCTTCGTGATGGAACGGGTGGCGGCGCTTGTGGCATTCTTCACCACGCGACCAGTGGTTGAAGTCTTCGACTTCGTCTTCTTGCCCGTCACCTTGTCGCTGACATAGGTGCCGAGGATGGTGGCCAGCGTGCCTGTGACGGCGGTGATGATAGCCTTCCAAACCTTGCTCATCATGCCAGGTTTCTGCTTACCCTCTGCTTTCTCTTCTTCCTTGGCGGCAGCCTCTTCCTCCTTGGCTTTCATCTGCTCTTCGGCCTCGGCCATGATGATCTCAAAGGCACTCTCACGGTCGATGGGCGTGTCGTACTTTCCTGCGATGCGGCTCTGCTTGATGATGTCGAGACGCTGGCCCTCGGTGATGGCACCGATCTGGCTGAGCGGGAACAGGATCTTCGCACGCTCCACGATGCACGGGGCACCCTTCGCGTCGAGGAATGAGACGAGAGCCTCACCAGTCTCGAGATTCATGATGGCCTCGTCGGTCTTGAACTCAGGGTTCGCACGGAAGGTGTCGGCAGCGGTCTTCACGGCCTTCTGGTCCTTAGGCGTGTAGGCTCTCAAAGCATGCTGCACACGGTTGCCCAACTGGCCGAGGATGTTTTCAGGGATGTCCGTGGGACTCTGGGTGATGAAGTAGATTCCCACACCCTTCGAACGGATGAGGCGGATGACCTGTTCAATCTTGTCGAGCAGTGCTTTCGAGGTATCGGTGAAGAGCATGTGGGCCTCGTCGAAGAAGAACACGAGCTTGGGCAGATCCATGTCGCCCACCTCGGGCAGGGTTGAGTAGAGCTCAGAGAGAAGCCACAGCAGATAGGTGGAGTAGAGCTTCGGCTGCATCATCAGCTTGTCGGCTGCCAGCACGTTCATCACACCCTTGCCGCCTTCTGTCTGTATGAGGTCATAGATGTCGAACGACGGCTCGCCGAAGAATTTGTCGGCTCCCTGTGTTTCCAATTGCAGCAGGGCACGCTGGATGGCGCCGATGGTTTGGGAAGAGATGTTGCCGTATTTCGTGGTGTACTGCTTGGCATTTTTGGCCACCCAGTCGAGCATGGCCTGCAAATCCTTCAGGTCGAGCAGCAACAGTCCGCGGTCGTCTGCGATGCGGAAGACGATATTGAGCACACCGTCCTGCGTCTCGTTCAGCTGCATGAGCCGTGAGAGCAGCATCGGACCCATCTGTGAAATGGTGGCGCGCATGGGATGACCCTGTTCGCCGAAGACATCGTAGAACCTGACGGGACATGGCTGGAACTCGGGGTTCTCGATGCCGAACTCTGGCAGGCGCTTCTCGATGAAACCACTCATCTTACCCGTCTGGGAGATGCCGCTAAGGTCGCCTTTCATGTCGGCCATGAAGCAGGGAACGCCTGCCTGGCAGAATGTCTCGGCCATCACCTGCAGCGTGACGGTCTTTCCTGTACCCGTGGCACCGGCAATGAGTCCATGACGGTTGGCCATCTTTCCTGTAATGCTGAGCGCTCCGTTGGCGCAATGGGCGATATACAGCCCTCTCTCTTTGTCTAACATAATGGCTATATCAATTTTAAGTTATTCTCTACATAATTATATGTCGCGATTGAAGAGCAAGCGATATTCGACGGGCGTCATGCCGACCACCTCCTGGATGCGGCGCTGGAGGGTACGGATGTTCTTTAGGCCGCTCTCCTCAGCGACGGCAGCGATGCTGTATTGGGGCTTGTCGCGCAGCAGGCGCATCGCCAGCAGTGTGCGCAGGTTGTCGAGATAGGCGTCGGGCGAACTGTAGATGCTGCTGCGACGGAACAGGCGTACGAGCCGCTCATGGCTGACACCCAGAAGCTTGGCGAGGGCCTTCGAGTCGAAGTCGGGCTGTACCAGGGCGTTCTCCTGTTCGACACGCATCTCGAGAAGCGCCATCAGCTGACCGTCGTCCTGTAGGTCGGCATTGCGCTGACGTTCGATGTTCTTTGACAGTATCTCACGTGCCACCTCTGTGCGCCGACGCAGCTCCACGTCTTCTTCCAACCGCTGGGAGAGATCGAGGTTACGCTCCACCAGGCGGATCATCTCGTTTTTCAGTTGATCCACTTCCTGGCGCAGGGCCTCGTTGTCGGCTAATATCTGTTTGATCTCTTTCTCTGTCATATGATGCAAAAAGGCTTCCGCTGCCGGAAGCCTTCTGAGTTATGTTTGGATTAGTTGTATTTCAGGATTTGTCCCGGCATCAGGCGGATGGACTTGCCGATGCGGTTCAGCTTGCATAGGGTGTCGACCGTCGTATGGCATTTGCGGGCGATGCTCTGCAAGGTCTCACCCTTCTTCACCTTGTGGAAGTGAACTTCTGAGGAGAATGATGCAGAGGGTGCTGCAACAGCCATCTCTACGTCGTCCTCATCTTCATCAGTATCGAATCGTCCGACATTATTACTGTTTCCGCTGACGCCACGCAGACGGGTAGCCTTGGCAGACTCACGGGCGTAGTTGCTGCGACGGAAGGTGTAAAAGTCGCCTGTGACATCCTGATTGCGGAAGTCGAACATCAGGGCCGGATTGAGGGCTACGCCACAGATGCGGGTCTCGAAGTGCAGATGGCTACCGGTGCTACGGCCAGTGTTGCCACCCAGACCGATGGGATCGCCTGCCCTCACTTCATCGTTCTCATTGACGAGCCAGGCAGACATGTGACCGTAGTAGGTCTCCAGTCCGTTGTAGTGGCGGATGACCACATACTTACCATAGCCACGGGGCTCATATTTCACGATACGCACCTTGCCGCTGAATGCTGCACGGATGGTGTCGCCGATATAGACCTTGATGTCGAGACCCTTGTGCTGGCGTCCCCAACGGGCACCGAAGTTTGAGGTGATGACGCGACTGGGCGTCGGCATGCAGAAGCCGCGGAGGTCAATGGTGGTCTCGTCGGGAAGAGAGGACCCATTATAATGAGTCAGTTCGTTGTCCCACTCCTCATAGAGGTCACCGGCGGGATTCTCGAACAGCTCCTGTTCAATCAGTCTATTGAGTACTATGGAGTCAACAGCCTTCATCTTCCTGTCCACTGGTGCCTGGCGTGCCAACAGGTCTTGGCCCTGTGCCGGTACGGCTGCGATGGTCAGAAATATTGAAAAAACTGTTACCTTAAGATTCTTAATTGTTATCATCTTGGTTCTGGTTTTGTTGCAAAAAGCGAATTATCGGTTGCAAAGGTATAAATAATATTCGGAATACATGCAGAAAGTTGTTCGCGTTAACAACTTTTTGTGTAAGTTTAACACTTTAAAACTAAGAAATGGCCGCCCAATTGATGTTTGTCTTGCGTAATTGGCGCAGCCGATGCCATAATATAGCGTACTTCGGCGACTGACATTCGGGGTCATCATCAATGATTTTTTTGGCCTCGTCGCGGGCCATCTGAACGAGCTGTCCGTCACGGGCAATATCGGCAATTTTCAAGTCGAAGGCCATACCGCTCTGCTGGGTACCTTCGAGGTCGCCAGGCCCACGCAATTTCAGGTCGGCCTCTGCAATGCGGAAGCCGTCGTTGGTGTCGCACATGATGTCGATGCGCTTGCGCGTCTCTTCGGAGAGCTTCAGAGGTGTAACGAGGATGCAGAACGACTGGTCTGCACCACGCCCTACACGGCCACGGAGCTGGTGGAGCTGGGAGAGACCGAAGCGCTGGGCATCGAGGATGACCATCACGGAGGCATTGGGCACATTGACACCCACCTCGATGACGGTAGTGGCAACGAGAATCTGCGTCTCTCCACTGACGAAACGCTGCATCTCCTCCTCCTTGTCCTTAGGCTTCATTTTGCCGTGTACCTTACTGAGCCGGAACTCCGGGAACACTTGGCGCAAGACCTCGAAGCCGTCTTCGAGATTCTTCAGGTCGCTCTTCTCACTCTCCTCTATCAACGGGAAAACGATATAGACCTGACGGCCTTCTCGGATCTGTTGTCGGATGCCGTCGTAGAGCGTGGTCATACGGGAGTCGAAGACATGGGTAGTACGGACGGGCTTACGGCCTGGGGGCAGTTCGTCGATGACACTCACGTCGAGGTCGCCATAGAGTGTCATGGCCAGGGTACGGGGGATAGGTGTGGCTGTCATCACGAGGACGTGCGGAGGGGTCTCACTCTTGCTCCAGAGTTTTGCACGCTGGGCCACACCGAAACGGTGCTGTTCGTCGACGACAACGAAACCGAGACGTGCGAACTGGACGGTGTCCTCAATGACGGCATGGGTACCCACAAGGATGTGGATGGTGCCGTCGAGCAGTCCTTCGAGCACCTCCTCACGACGCTTTCCCTTGACGATGCCCGTCAGTAAGGCAACACGCAAATCCATGCCGTCGAGGAACTGCATAATCGTCTGCAAGTGCTGTTCAGCGAGGATTTCCGTGGGGGCCATGATACAAGCCTGATAACCGTTGTCGATGGCGATGAGCATCGACATCAGGGCCACGAGGGTCTTGCCGCTGCCCACATCACCTTGAAGGAGTCGGTTCATCTGCCTCCCAGACCCTACATCAACCCTAATCTCCCTAATTACCCTCTTTTGGGCTCCTGTCAGAGGAAAGGGCAGATGATCTCGATAAAAGGAATTGAATACCTCTCCGACTTGTGAGAAGACATAGCCACGATACTTACGGCGGTGGTCGCTCGCGTACCTTAATATATTCAGCTGCACATAGAAGAGTTCCTCAAATTTCAGCCTGACACGGGCCCGTTCCAGATCCTTGGCGTTCTGGGGATAATGGACGGTGTGGAAAGCCTCGTCGCGCCCCATGAGGTGACGGGTGGCGATGATAAACTCTGGCAGTGTCTCTGGCAGGGGCGGCAATTTCTCAACAAGCGTTTTTGTAAGGCGTTCCACTGCACGGGAGTTCAGGCCAGACTTCTTCATCTTCTCTGTCGTGTTGTAATAGGGTTGAAGTCCCATTGCCGAGAGGTCCAACTTCGAGGCGTCGTCGAGGTCGGGGTGAGTGAAGTTGATGCGGTTGTTGAAAACGGTGGGCTTGCCGAAGACCACGTACTCCGTGCCGATGCGATAGGTCTGTTTGGCGTATTTGCCTCCATTGAACCAAGTCAGATCGCAGATAGCCGTGCCGTCAGTGAAGTGGGCGACGACACGCTCCTTACGGGGTCCCATCACAAAGGTCTCGAAGCTGAGGATATGGCCCACAACCTGCACATAGGGCATGTCGCCCGTCAGTTCGTGGATGGTGTAGACCTTCGAGCGGTCGATATATTTGTAAGGATAGTATTCGAGCAGGTCACCATAGGTCTCTATGCCGAGTTCGTCACTCAGTAACTTCTTGCGGTTGGGGCCAACGCCCGGCAAGAACTTGATGTCCTGATCGAGAATATTCAAATTCTTTTTTACAGTTTACTGTTTACAGAGTGCTTCTGCCACGATGATGTCGTATGGCGTGGTGATCTTGATATTCTCGCGGTTACCCTCGACGAGGGTGATGGCGTGGCCGTAGCTTTCCACGACAGAGGCATCGTCTGTAAAGCCGTCGTTATAGGGCTGACGATTAGCGGCTTTCAGCAGTTGGATGTCGAAGGTCTGAGGTGTCTGCACCAGACGATATTCATCCCGAGGCACGGTCCTGGAGCTTTCTTTGCAACGGACTTCAGGACTCAAGGACTTTTTGGGGTTATTAGTCCTGTTGTCTTGTAGTCCGTTGCTAAATATCTGGCGAACGGTTTCAACGACGGGAATGACGGGGATGACGGCCTTGGCCGTGCGAGCCGTTTCGTAACAGTTGCGAATCACTTCGACGCTCGGGAAAGGGCGCACACCATCGTGCACGCCAACCACACCAATGGCATCATCTGGAACCTTTGCAAGGCCGTTTTGCACTGAATGGAAGCGTGTTTGACCACCATTGGCCAAAGTGTACTCCACGTCGAAATGATACTCCTCGCAGAGTTGGTGCCAATACGCTTGCTGGGACTCAGGCAATACCAAGATGATCTGTAAGTCAGCATCGTATTCCCTAAACCTCTCCAATGTCCGCATCAATACGGGCTTGCCGCCAATTGGTAGGAACTGCTTGGGGATATCACTTCCCATCCGCAGTCCCTTACCGCCAGCCACGATAATCGCGTAGTCCATTATTTCTCCATCAGATGTTTAAATCTCATGCCCTCGGCAATCTGGTCGGAGGTGGCTTTGTCGACGAGCTGTGTGAGCAGTTCGTAGGCGTATGGGAAGGCTGCGGCAGGACCCTCGCCAGTGGTGATGTTGCCATCGACGGTCACGAGGTCGGCCGTATAGGTGGCGTTCGTCAGTGCCTGCTCGAAGCCGGGATAGCAGGTGGCGCGCTTGCTGTCGAGGATGCCCAACGGTGCAAGCACCACTGCAGGCGAGGCACAGATGGCGGCAATCTTCTTCCCGGCGGCGAACTGTGCCTTCAGCGCCTCACATACTCCCTCATGGGCAAACAGGTTGCTGGCTCCGGGCATGCCGCCGGGCAGCATCAGCAGGTCTGCATCCGTATAGTCACTCTGGTCAAACTGAATGTCTGACTCGATGCTCACACCGTGGGCGGACTCCACCTGAGTGAACTCCGTCGTACTGACTGTTACCACTTCTACACCTCCACGACGCAATACGTCGATGGGAATCAGGGCCTCGACATCCTCGAAGCCGTCTGCTAAGAATACATAAACTTTTGCCATAGTCTTATCACGTTTGATTGGTTTTCTGACCGCAAAGATACGAAGAAAAATTGAGAAAAAGGAAATGAGAAATGAGAAATTTCACTGGCGGCAGCAAATTTTTCACTTTTCACTCTTCACTTTTCACTTCTTTTCGTATCTTTGCACCCAAAAGACGAACAATATGGAATATCCGAGACAGAAATTCGCCCTGTTTGGCAACATCTATCAGACCAAGAAGTCGGCATCAATTCAGAAGGTACTTGCCTGCCTTTCCGAGCACGACGCAGAGATCTACGTGGACAAGGAGTATTACGACTTCCTCACCCTCGACCAGCGTATCGGCGTTGAGGCCAACGGTATTTTCGAAGGCAACGACTTCAAGGCCGACTTTGTCATCTCGATGGGTGGCGACGGCACCTTCCTCAAGGCCGCCAGCAGGGTGAGGGAGAAGATGATCCCTATCCTCGGCGTGAATATGGGTCGTCTGGGATTTCTTGCCGATGTCAGTCCCAGTGAGATAGAACAGTGTGTGAAGGCCCTCTATGCCGACGACTTTGCCATAGAGAACCGCGCTCTCATCAAGGTGGAGACCGATGGTGAGCCCTTGGAGGGCTATCCCTGCGCCCTCAACGATGTCGCCATCCTCAAGCGTGACACCGCCTCGATGATTTCTGTTCGTGCCAATGTCAACGGTGAATACCTCACCACCTATCAGGCTGACGGTCTTGTTGTCTCCACACCCACCGGCTCCACGGCCTATTCCCTTTCCAACGGCGGACCAATCATCGTGCCGGGCACGAAAGTGTTCTCGATGACTGCTGTGGCGCCTCATTCCATGAACATCCGTCCCATCGTCCTTTCCGACTCCTCAGAGATTACGCTGACCGTCGAGAGCCGTTCCCACAACTTCCTCGTGGCCATCGACGGCCGTTCGGAGAAGTGTAAGGAGGGTACGAAACTCACCTTGCGTCGTGCGCCCTACGATGTGAAGGTGGTGAAACGCTCGCGTCTGAGCTATTTCAATACTCTGCGTGAAAAGATGATGTGGGGTATTGATGCCCGTTAATCACGCATTTAAGAGTTTTCGTCCTTTTCCTAATTTCCCATTTCCCTAATTTCCCATTTTCCAAAGCGGGAAATCTATTTGTCATTGCCACAATAATCCTGTTTCTCTACAACGGAACAGGCTTCTCCCATAGAGAATAAAGGGTTTATGCTGAGTGGATGAAGGTTTCTGATGCAGGGGAACAAGGGGACGTAGTTGGAAGAATCTATAAGCAATATTAATTAGGTACGCATGAGATCAATGCGCTAAATAGTGTTAAAGAACGGAAGATTTTCTCCAAAAAGTTAGGAACGTATTGATATTTGATGTACTTTTGCAGCGTACTATTAAAGTGGTACACTATTACACAGGTATAATAAACATAAAATAGATACGATATGATTGAAGTAAGTAACATCAGTTTTAAGTATGCTGGAGGTAAGGATCTGGTATTCGACGATTTCAGCCTGAGGCTGGAAGAGAACAACATCTACGGCCTGCTGGGCAAGAACGGCACGGGCAAGTCGACACTCTTGTATCTGGTCAGCGGACTGCTCCGCCCGAAGAAGGGCACAGTCTGTTTTGATGGCGTGGAGACCTGCAAGCGACAGCCGGAGACGCTGAGCGAGATTTTCATCGTGCCGGAGGAGTTCGACCTGCCCGCGATGTCGCTCCAGGAGTATGTGAAGATCAACAAGCCCTTCTACCCCCGATTCTCGCAGGAGGTGTTGGAGAACTGTTTGAAGGACTTCGAACTCACCACTGATCTAAAACTGAATGCGCTGTCGATGGGCCAGAAGAAGAAGGTGTTCATGAGCTTCGCCCTCGCTGCAGGCACAAAGCTGCTGCTGATGGACGAGCCTACGAACGGCCTCGATATCCCGAGTAAGTCGCAGTTCCGCAAGGTGGTGGCCCAGTACATGACGGAGGATCGCACGCTGATCATCTCGACGCATCAGGTGCATGACGTGGAGTCGCTGCTCGACCATATCATGATCCTCTCGCAGCAGAAGCTGTTGCTCGATGCCTCAGTGGCTGACATCCAGGAGAAATATACCTTTGAGTATCGCACGCCAGCTGAGATGGAAGACGCTCTCTATGCTGAACCCTCTCTGCAGGGAAATGCTGTGATTGCTCCTCGAAAGGCCGACAGTCCTGAGACACAGGTGAACCTTGAGTTGTTGTTCAATGCTGTGACACAGGGGAAGATTTAGACAGAAGATATTTTTTAGACAGAAGAACAAAAGAACAAAAAAATATGTACTTATGTTCTTATGTCGAAAGAAAAAATAACAAGTTCTTATGTCGAAAAAATCAAAAGAAGATGATACAGTTTAGTTTAAATCGATTTGCAAAGTTGGCAAGATGGTCGCTGACGAACGACAAGAAATACCACGTGAAGACGTTCCTGCAGACGCTGGTGATCCTAACGCTGCTCTTCCTGTTCCTTACCTCGATTACCGTCACATTCGGTAAGGACAATGCCAACTACCAAGCTTGTGCCATAGCAACGACCATCCTGTTTGCCAGTACGTTTATCGTGGGATCGTCGTTTATGTTCTATAGCATGGAACGTAAGAATGATATGCAGGCACTGCTGATGCTGCCGGCATCGAACTTTGAGAAGTACCTGATGCGCTATGTATCCTGGATCCTGCTGTTGCCGATCTATCTGGTGGCAACCGTTTCAGCCGACTTGGTGCAGTATGTGTTTGGCTTGGTGGTGGGGCACGAGGAGGTGCGCTTTGTGATTTCTGCGACGATGGAGATGCTTGGCAAGATGTGGTCTCAGGTGCCTGCCGAGAAGCATTCTCTTGTGGTGATAGGACTGATGATTCTTTTCATCTGGTCCCAGTCGCTCTATGCCCTTGGCGCCACGCTCTTCAGAACGAACAAATACAACTGGATTCCCACGACGGTAGTCATCATCGTGCTGTTCCTAGTGCTTGTCTGGCTCTCTCCTGACAGAGGTAAGATTGAACTCGTGAAAGATGACTCAGAATCAGATACGGTGATGAATGTGGTCTGTGCCGTATGGGGGGTGATGAATTTCTGGCTGTCGTACAGGCTCTTCTGCCGTCGCCAGGTGATAGGTAAGTTTGTAAACGTATAATGATAGAAAGGAAACAAGATATGAATAGTTTTAGTATCAACAGGTTTTGGCAGATGCTTTGCTGGCTGATCAACGTGAATCGCGTCAGACTGCTGGGCTATACGGTAGGCATCATGTTTTCTACATTACTGATCCAACTGATGATGTTTGTGTTTGGTTCGTTCGAAAAGATCATTCCTTTTCTTTGGAGTTGTGTACACTTCGGTTCGTTCCTCATAACATTCGTGATTCTTTTCACGGTTTGTCTGGCCTTTACAAGCTTTACCAGCATAGGCAGCAAGCAGCAGAGAGGTACCTGGCTGATGATTCCTGCCACCAATCTGGAGAAGTTCTTGTCGCTGATCGTCTATGTGACGGTGATCTGTGGGCTGTGTGCCATCGTGGGCTATATCCTGGGCGACTGTCTCCGCATGGGCTGCTTATGGATAGGAGCACAGTTGTCTGCCGATCCTGCCATGAAAGCTTTTGAGGTGTACAACTATAATGGCGTGGATGGTACGTATAATCTCTGGTCATCGACTGTGTACTGGTTATTCTGTGATATGACGCCTCATCTGTTGACGGTGTGGGGTAGCAGCATCTACTGGAGTTGGTTCGAATGGGCGTCGTGGATCGTTCATACACTGATAGCTATATGGATACACTCGTTTTTTACCCTGGGTGGTACGCTGTTACGCAAGTATGCATTCGTCGCAACGGGTGTGTTTTGGATTGCGATTATGTTGCTCTTCATGGGATCCCTCGCTCATTTCAATGTCAGCGTGTTTGGAAATGTAACGCTCGCTGATGGTACCATTGTCACTATGAAGGTTAACACGATGGCTTACGTGCTGATGGTGGTGCTCCCTCTGCTTTCTTACTTCAATTATCGGGCATCGTTCCATATCTTCAAAGGTTTTCAGTTAATAACAAACAAGTGGACTAATTATGACATTCTCAAACGATAAACCCATCTATATCCAGATGGCCGACCGCCTCTGCGATGAGATACTTGCCGACAAGTATCAGGACGACGACCGCATTCCGTCAGTCCGTGAGTACAGTGTGCTGTTGGAAGTGAATACGAATACGGCAGTCAAGGCCTACGAACAGTTGGCTCGCGAGGAGATCATCTACAACAAGCGTGGCCTGGGCTACTTCGTGACCAAGGGCGCCAAGAAACAGATCCTCAAGGGCCGAAAAAAGGAGTTCATGAAGGAACGCCTGCCAGAACTGTTCCGTCAGATGCAACTGCTCGATATTACGATCGAAGACGTTGTAGATGCTTATAAAGATGTAAAGAGTGTTAAATGAAACGGTTTTTCTGAAATGATTTGCAACTTTTCTCGTATAACTTACGACAAATAGTCAGAAACCATTAAAATGTAAATAGGTATAATAGTAAAAAGGTAAAATAGATTGTTTTCATGATACATTTGCAAGACATCAACAAGACCTATCAGGGCGCGCAGCCCCTTCACGTACTGAAGGGCATCTCGCTCGACATCGCGAAAGGGGAGTTCGTTTCCATCATGGGAGCCTCGGGCTCGGGTAGAGTACCTTATTGAATATATTGGGTATTCTCGACAACTACGACTCTGGAACCTACGAACTGGCAGGTGTCCCCATCTGGGGACTCTCGGAGCGCAAGGCCGCCGAGTATCGTAACAAGATGATAGGCTTTATCTTCCAGTCGTTTAATCTCATCTCTTTCAAAACCGCCGTGGAAAACGTGGAGTTGCCATTATTTTATCAAGGGGTGTCCAGGAAGAAGCGCCATCAGATGGCTCTGGAGTATCTGGAGCGTCTGGGCCTTCTTGACTGGGCAGGACATTACCCCAACGAACTGTCGGGAGGACAGAAACAGCGTGTGGCAATAGCCAGAGCACTCATCACCCGACCGCAGATCATTCTGGCCGACGAACCTACGGGCGCATTGGACTCGAAGACTTCGGTGGAGGTGATGCAGTTGCTCAAGCAGCTGAACCAGGACGAGGGCATGACTATCGTCGTGGTGACGCATGAGAGCGGCGTGGCGAACGAGACGAATAAGATAGTGCACATCAAGGACGGCATCATCGGACAGATTGAAGAAAATCTGAACCACGATGCTTCGCCCTTCGGCAGCGGAGGAATAATGAAGTAATATGCGAGACATCATAACAGAAATATGGCAGACGGCACGGAGGAACAAGCTCCGCACGACGCTAACGGGATTTGCCGTGGCGTGGGGCATCTTCATGATCATCGTGCTGCTGGGTGCCGGCAACGGACTCATCAATGCCACGATGAAGATGAGCGGCGATTTCCTGACCAACTCGATGGAGGCCTATGGCGGTCAGACCTCGAAGGCCTACAACGGACTGAGCGAGGGTCGCTTTATCCAATTAGACACGAAGGACCTTTCGGCTACTGAATCGGAGTTCAAGGGGCACATCGACGAGGTGGGAGCGTGTTACTATTATAGCAGCATCGTTTCCAATGGCGAGCAATACATGAATATGCAGATTGCCGGTGTGTATCCCATCCATACCAAGATCATCAAGGAGCATCTGGTCTGTGGCCGCTTTATCAACGAGATAGACCAGAAGGAGCGCCGTAAGGTGCTGGTGCTGAGTGACAAGCAGGCAAAGGAGCTGGAGCCGAAGGACTACAAGACGCTGTTGAGCCGGTTTGTGAAGGTAGGAAACTTCTCCTTCAAGGTGGTGGGCATCTACAAGAATCGTGGAGACGGTGAGAGCAATGCCTATTCCGCCTACTCGGCCATCAAGAGTATCTTTGGTGCCAATAGCCGTAGCCTGGGAAACATCGAGTTCACCTTCCATGGACTGACAACGGAGCAGGCTAACGAGTCTTTTGAGAAGGACTATCGCCGTCGTCTGAATGCCAACCATCAGGCTCATCCGGAAGACGAGCGGGCGATATGGCTGTGGAACAACTATACGCAGAGCCTGACGATGGAGAAGGGCATAGCCGTCATTCATACCTTCCTTTGGGTGATAGGCCTGTTCACACTGCTGTCAGGAATCGTGGGTGTGTCGAACATCATGCTGATCACCGTGAAGGAGCGTACCCATGAGTTCGGCATCCGCAAGGCCATCGGCGCCAAGCCGTGGAGCATCCTGAGGCTGATTATCACGGAGAGTGTGATCATCACGACGTTTTTCGGATACATCGGCATGCTGCTGGGCGTACTGGCCAATGAGTATATGGACGCCACGCTGGGTCACGAAGTCACTGACCTGGGTGTGGAGAAGATCACCCTGTTTGTCAATCCGACTGTCGGACTGGATGTATGTTTCGAGGCCACGATGGTGATGGTCATCGCCGGCACCATCGCCGGACTCATCCCGGCCTATAAGGCAAGTAGAATCCGCCCCATCGAGGCATTAAGAGCTGACTAAGATTATGAGAATAGATATTGATTCATACAGAGAGATCCTCGATACGCTGACGAGGAATAAGAGCAGGAGCTTCCTGACAGGCTTCGGCGTGTTTTGGGGCGTGTTTATGCTCGTGGCCCTCATGGGTGGCGGAAAAGGTTTGAAGGAACAACTCGACAAGAACTTCGAGGGTTTTGCACAGAACACGGTGATGATCTGGTCGCAACAGACAACCAAGGCCTATAAGGGATTCCGCAAGGGCCGCTGGTGGAGCATGGAGTATAAGGACATCGACCGGCTGAAACAGCAGGTGCCCGAGATTGACGCGGTGGCACCTATCCTGTTCTCCTCATGGAGAGGCAGCAACACGGCCTACTATGGCGACCAGAAGACGACGCCCAGAATTCAGGGCACAGTGCCGGAACTGTCGAGGATTATCGAACCGAAACTGTACTATGGACGATTCCTGAACGAGATGGACATCCGCGAACATCGTAAGGTGTGCGTCATCGGAAAGAAGGTGTATAAGGACTTGTTCAAGGAGGGAGGCGACCCGTGTGGTAAGAAGATCCGCGTGGACTCCACTTATTACGAGGTGATCGGTGTGGACTACAGTTCTGGCAATATCAACATAAACGGCCGCGCTGAGGAGAAGATCACCATCCCCATCACCATGATGCAGGCTGCCTTTAACCGTGGCAATCAGGTGGATCTGATTGCTGCCACCGGTCGCCAGGGTGTGGTGATGTCGAAGATCACCCCCCGTATCCGTGAGACCATCGCTAGGGCACACTTTGTGGACCCGACAGACGAAGAGGGTTGTGGCGTCTTCAATACCGAACTGATGTTCCAGATGATCAATAATCTCTTTAAGGGCGTCAACATCCTTATATGGCTCGTCGGTCTGGGAACCCTGTTGGCAGGAGCCATCGGTGTCTCGAACATCATGATGGTGACGGTGCGTGAACGAACCACGGAGATAGGTATCCGCCGTGCCATTGGCGCCACGCCGAAGATGATTCTCTCGCAGATCATCTCAGAGAGTATCGTGTTGACATTAGTCGCGGGTATGAGTGGCATTCTCTTCGGTGTGATGATACTCCAGATGCTGGAGATGTATAATACCGAGGATGGCATCATCGAGACGCACTTCCAGGTAAACTTTTGGACAGCGATCTTCTGTGCCCTCGTGGTCAGCTCTCTTGGTGTCCTCGCAGGACTTGCCCCAGCAGCCCGTGCCATGAGTATCAAACCCGTAGACGCTATGCGAGATGAATAATTAGCAAAAAAAGAAAATAATAATAGTATAGAGTATGAAAAAGTACAGCAAATTGATCATCGCGGCTATCATTGCCCTGATTTTCATCGGAACATTCGTGTTCCTCTGGCAGAAGAGCCAGCCCAAAGAAGTCGTTTACAACGAGTTCACCCCGAAACAGGACAGCATCCAGAAGACAACCATCATCACAGGTAAGATCGAGCCTCGCAATGAGGTGAATATCAAGCCGCAGATCTCTGGTATCATCTCGGAACTCTACAAAGAGCCCGGCGACTATGTGAATGCAGGTGATGTGATTGCCAAGGTGAAGGTGGTGCCCGAGATGGGTCAGTTGAGTTCTGCTGAGATGCGTGTGCGTCTGGCAGAGATCAACCTGAAACAGGCACAGACCGACTTCCAGCGCGAGGAGAACCTCTTCAATCAGAAACTCGTGTCGGCAGATGAGTTTGATAAGATTAAGGTGGCATTGGATCAGGCCAAGCACGAAAAAGTGGCAGCAGAGGATGCCCTGCAGGTGGTGAGAGACGGTTTCTCTAAGGCGAACGCCAAAGCATCATCTACCCTCATCCGTTCAACTATCAGCGGTGTCATCCTCGACATCCCTGTGAAGGTGGGATATTCCGTCATCCAGGTCAACACGATGAACGAGGGTACCACCATCGCCTCAGTGGCCAATATGAACAACCTCATCTTCCGTGGCAACATCGATGAGACAGAGGTCGGACAGTTGGTGAATGGCATGAACATGAAGATCACTATCGGTGCCCTGCAGGATCTGAAGTTCGATGCTTCTCTGGAGTACATCTCTCCGAAGGCTGTGGAGAGCAATGGTGCCAATCAGTTTGAGATCAAGGCAGCCGTGAAGCTCTCTGAGGGCAGTAAGATCCGTTCAGGCTATAGCGCCAACGCCGAGATCGTGCTGGCCAGGGCAGATAAGGTGCTCAGTATTCCAGAGAGTGCCATCGAGTTCAGTGGCGACTCAACCTTCGTCTATGTCATCAAAGGCGATGGAAAGAACAAGACCTACGATCGTACTTACGTTGAGACCGGCCTCTCCGACGGCGTGAACATCGAGATCAAGAAGGGTATCACCGCCAAGGACAAGGTGCGTGGCCCGGAGATTATCACAGATGAGAATGAAAAGTGAAAAGGTGAATAAGTGAAAAGGTGAAAATGATTATGAATAAGATAAATGGATTTTTAAAGGGAAAAGGTTTGGTGATGAGTGTTTCACTTTTTCACCTTTTCACCTTTTCACCTTTAAGTGCTCAGGAAAAGCAGTGGACTCTCCGCGAATGTTGCGACTATGCCTTGGAGCATAACATCAGCATCAAGCAGCAGCAGAACCAGTGCCGTCAGCAGGAACTCCAACTATCGACGGCGAAAAACTCCCGCCTGCCGGATCTCAGTGCCTCGTTAGGACAGAACTTCTCGTTCGGACGTGGTCTGACGGCAGCGAATACCTACTCCAACACCAATACGAGCAGCACCTCGCTCCAGCTTGGCGCAAGCATGCCCCTCTTCACGGGTTTCCAGATTCCCAACCAGATCAAACTGGCCAAGCTGAACCTCGAGGGAGCCACTGCCGACCTTGAGAAGGCGAAGAACGACATCCGTATGAAGGTGGCTGAGGCTTATGTGCAGATACTCTATAATATGGAGATTGCCGATGTAGCCCGTCGTCAGATTGACATCGATTCTGCACAGGTGACCCGTCTGGAGGCCTTTGTCAAGAACGGCAAGGCGGCTGAGGCAGAACTCTCACAGCAGAAGGCTACTCTCGCCAATAGCCGTCTCACGGCTACTCAGGCTTTGAACAACTGCCGTCTGGCCGTTCTCACCCTCACCCAGCTCCTCGAGCTCCCCACACCTGAAGGCTTCGCCATCGTCCGCCCGGACGTCTCCGTGGCATCCGGAATCTCCGGGGAGGGCAGCCTGACTCCCGATCTGATCTATGCCGAGGCTCTGGGCATTAAACCCGAGATCCTCTCCCAACAGCTGAAGCTGAAGGGCTACGAACACAGCATCAAGATCGCTCAGGCTGCCAACTATCCGACACTCTCTCTGAGCGGAGGCCTCGGCACGAACTATTATACCACGTCGGGCTTCAAGTCTGATGCCTTTGGCGAACAGTTGAAGAATAACTTCTCGCAGTATATTGGCCTGAATCTGAACATCCCCATCTTCAACCGCTTCCAGACACGCAACAATATCCGCAGTGCCCGCATCGACTATGAGAACCAGCAGCTGACACTCGACAACACCAAGAAGACACTCTATCAAGAGATCCAGAAGGTGTATTACAACGCCTTGAATGCGCAGTCGAAGGAAGAGGCATCGTTGCAGGCCATGGAGAGTACGAAGGATGCTTTCGAGCTGATGCAGGCCAAATATGAGACAGGTAAGGCGACCATCACGGAGTTCAACGAGTCGAAGAATACCTATTTGAAGTCAGAGTCAGATTTGGTGCAGGCCCGATATGAGAATCTCTACCAGAGTGCGCTGATAGATTTCTACCGGGGCAAAGATCTCAACTTCTGAGAAATGAATAATCCCTGCCACACCGGCAGGGATTATTCATTTCTTATGTCTGTTGGCTCTTTGCTCACGGTATTTCGCCTTCTGACGGGCCGAACCGCTGCCGTGGGCACCAGTGATATACTGTTTTTTCTTGGCTTTGGTCTTCACCTTGCCATCGTCCTTTGGCTTGTCTCCTCCACGTCCGAAGTTGATGCCGTGTTCGAGTATGTTCTGAAAATCGTCCATAGGCTTAATGGTGGAACAGACGGACACCGGTGAAGGCCATGGCGATGCTGTATTTATCGCAGGTCATAATGACATGATCGTCGCGGACAGAGCCACCAGCCTGGGCGATGAACTCCACACCACTCTTATGGGCACGCTCGATATTGTCTCCGAAGGGGAAGAAGGCATCAGAGCCAAGCGCCACCTTCGTGTTCTGGGCAATCCAGGCTTTCTTCTCTTCCATTGTCAGCACTTCGGGCTGAGTCTTGAAGAACTGCTGCCAGGCTCCGTCGCGCAACACATCGTCATATTCGTCTTCAGAGATATATACATCGATGGTGTTGTCGCGGTCAGCACGGCGGATGCCATCAACGAAAGGCAGATTCATCACCTTCGGATGCTGACGGAGCCACCAGATGTCGGCCTTGTTGCCTGCCAGACGGGTACAGTGGATACGGCTCTGCTGTCCAGCGCCGATGCCGATGGCCTGTCCGTCCTTCACGTAGCAGACAGAGTTCGATTGTGTATATTTCAGCGTGATGAGGGCGATGATCAGGTCGCGCTTGGCCTCTGGCGTGAAGGTCTTGTTTTGTGTGGGGATGTTCTCGAAGAGGGCATCGTCATCGAGCTTGATCTCATTGCGGCCCTGTTCAAAGGTAATGCCGAACACCTGCTTACGCTCGATGGGCTCAGGTACGTAGTTGGGATCAATCTTAATCACATTATAGGTTCCCTTGCGCTTGTCTTTCAGGATCTCAATGGCCTCGGGGGTATAGTCGGGGGCAATCACACCATCTGAAACCTCACGTTTAAGGATCTTGGCGGTGACGGCGTCGCAGGTATCTGAGAGGGCCACGAAGTCACCATAGCTCGACATACGGTCAGCACCACGGGCTCTGGCATAGGCACAGGCGATGGGACTCTCGTCAAGGCCAGCAATATCATCAACGAAATAGATCTTCTTCAGCGTGTCGCTCAGGGGCAGACCTACGGCAGCACCGGCAGGCGAGACATGCTTGAACGAGGCAGCTGCGGGCAGACCTGTGGCAGCCTTCAGTTCCTTCACCAACTGCCAGGCATTGAAGGCGTCGAGGAAGTTAATATATCCAGGACGGCCATTGATCACTTCGATGGGTAACTCCCCCTCCGTCATGAAGATACGGGAGGGCTTCTGGTTCGGATTGCATCCGTACTTGAGGGCTAATTCTTTCATCTTGATGGGTATATTTTTGAATTTTGGTGCAAAAATAAACAAAATATTAGACATAGTACCCATTTTAAGACATAATAACAGACTAACGTATTTATTTTCTGCCAATATGCCTTTTTTTATGTCTGTTCGTATGTTAATATGTCTATAATTTGTTCTTTTGTCTGAAAATAGTAGTACCTTTGCAGACTGTTAAGCAAATCGTAAAAGCGGCATGAAGGAATCCGAAAACAGAATCATCAGTTTGCCTAAGATATCAGACGTCCGGGGCAATCTCTCCATTATCGAACAGCTCAAGCATGTGCCGTTCGAGATACAACGTGTCTATTGGATCTATGATGTGCCTGGTGGAGTAGACCGTGGAGGACATGCCTACAAAGAGAGCGAGGAGTTCATTGTGGCACTCTCCGGATCCTTCGACGTGGAGCTCGATGATGGTGAGCAGAAGCAGACTTATCAGCTGAACCGCTCGTATAAGGGACTCTATGTCGCCAAGTCCATGTGGCGGCGCATGACCAATTTCTCTACGAACTCCTTGGCGCTGGTGCTGGCTTCGACGGACTACGATCCCGATGACTATATTATGGACTATCAGGACTTCCAGCTTTGGCTGAAAGGACAGACGATGTTGACGGATAACCTGAATAATACCTCTGCACCGGTCATCAACAATGTCCAAGTTCCTAATGCCGTCAGCTATGCCAGGAGTGTTTTCGACAGTTCTCTCTATGAACTGAATAAGATGCACGACGCGGAAGGTAACCTGACGTTTATCTACCAGAACATCCATGTGCCGTTCGAGATCAATCGTGTGTTCTATAGCTACGACATCCCCGGTGGAGAAGAACGGGGCGGACATGCCCACAAAGAGTGCCATCAGTTTATCATAGCCGCCTCAGGAAGCTTCGAGGTAGTGCTCGACGATGGCACTAACAAGCGCACTGTCGCCCTCAACCGTCCTTTCTGGGGACTGCATGTACCGCCTGGCATATGGTCGTCGGAACAGGGATTCTCTTCGGGTAGCATCTGTCTGGTGCTCGCCAGCCACGGCTATGATGAAGATGACTATATCCGCAATTATGATGATTTCCTTGAATATATAAAGAAATAAGTATGGTGAAACTTTTGGATCTTCAGGCCATCACGATGCAGCATGCCGAGGAGTATGAGGCTGCTGCCAAGCGTGTGATAGAGTCTGGATGGTTTTTGCAGGGACGTGAGAATGAGACCTTCGAACGTGACTATGCCCAATATATCGGTATGCAGCACTGCATCGCAGTGGCCAACGGGCTGGATGCCCTGAAGCTGATTCTGCGCGGCTATAAGGAACTGGGCGTGATGAAGGACGGCGATGAGATTATCGTACCTGCCAACACGTATATTGCAACTATCCTTGCCATTACCGACAATCAGCTGGTACCCGTGCTGGTGGAGCCGACATGGGAACACCTCGAATTGGATATTAATAAGGTGGAGGAGGCTATCACACCAAGGACAAAGGGCGTGATGACGGTTCATCTCTATGGCCGTATCGCCTACAACGATGAACTGGGTGACATTTGCCGCCGTCACGGATTGAAGCTGATGGAAGATTGTGCCCAGAGTCACGGCTGTACATGGAAGGGTGTCAGGACTGGTGCCCTCGGCGATGCAGGAGCCCATTCCTTCTATCCGGGAAAGAACCTTGGCGCCTTTGGTGATGCTGGGGCTGTGACGACAGATGACGAAGAACTGGCTTCGGTGATTCGTGCCTTGGCCAACTACGGAAGTCAGAAGAAATATGTGTTCCGTTATGTCGGCATCAACAGCCGTATGTCGGAGTTGGATGCTGCCATCCTCGATATGAAGCTGAAATATCTCGACGAGGACAATCAGAAGCGTCAGCAGTTAGCGGCCTATTATTACGAGAATATAGATAATCCGCTGATCACCCTGCCGCAAAGGCTCATCGATGAAAACAATGTCTACCATCAGTTCCCCGTTTTCTGTGAACGGCGCGACGAGTTGCAGGCATATCTCAAGGAGGGTGGGGTACAGACACTCATCCACTATCCGATTCCCCCGCATAAGCAGGAGTGTTACAAGGCGTGGAACGACCGCAGTTATCCAATCACAGAACGCATCCATCAACAGGAACTCTCCATTCCAATGAATCAGGCAGTAACGCGTCAGGAGGCTGAGACCGTTGTCCAGCTGATCAATAATTTCCGATGAATATGGAACCGAAGAAAAAGATATCTGTGGTCATCCCTGAGTATTGCGGGGAGACGATGCTGGCAGAACTACTGAAACGGCTGCATGCCACTTTGCAGACATTGACCGACAGTTACGAGATTATCCTCGTCAATGACTGTTCGCCCGACAACGTGTGGGAGACCATCCGTCAGGTGTGTGCTGTCGATAAGCGTGTGGTAGGTCTTAACCTGAGCCGTAACTTCGGTGAGCACTATGCTATCTCGGCAGGTATGCGCTATGCCAAGGGAGAGTATATTGTCGTGATGGACTGCGACCTTCAGAACCGCCCGGAAGACATTCCCGCTCTCTATCATAAGGCGCAGGAGGGTTGGGATGTGGTCCATGCCCGTCGTGTGCATAAGCAGTTCGGATTCTGGAAACGGATGTCATCGAAGGCGTTCCATGCTGTTTACGATTGGATGACTGGTCATAAGTCAGATCCCAGCATTGCTGAGTTCGGTATCTATAGTGCCCGCATTATCCGCGAGTACAACAAGCTGGGCGAGGTGGCTCGTTCGTTTAATTTCCTGATCGAGTATCTGGGATTCCGCGTGACAGCTGTTGATGTAAAGCACGATTCCCGTGCTGACGGAGGTGGCTCTTCCTATACATTCAGGAAACTGTTCCGGCTGGCTATGGACTCGATTATCGCCGACAGCACACGGCCTCTGAAAATGGCTGTCGTGGCAGGTTTCACGATGTCGTTCCTTTCTGTCATCATGGCGGTCTACAATGTCATTGCCTATTTCCTTGAACTCCACACGGTACCTGGCTATACTACCACCATCTTTTCTATCTGGTTTGCCTGTGGACTTCTGCTCTTCGTGATGGGAGTCCTCGGTCTTTACATCGGGCGCATTTTCGACCAGGTGAAGGCACGTCCCATCTTCATCGTGATGGATGAACTGAATGTGGGAGAAGACTGACCTTCTCCCACATTCACTTACTTCTCATAAATATAGAACGGTATGTTCAGATACGTCCGTTTCAGTCGCAGCTTGTAGCCGGCTGCCTCAATGTCGCGTAGTATCGGAATCTTGTCGTACTGATCTTCGCGGCAGTAGGTCACCACGAAGTCTGCCTTCCTGTCTGTCAATATCTTCTTGTGGTCGCGGATCATCGGTGGCGTTCCCCCATTA
>Ga0265298_10001525_pt1 | contig 34356 bp, 28 predicted proteins | sample AusTroGonzalo_MG_3_FD_193486 | JGI IMG/M metagenome (GOLD analysis project Ga0265298, IMG submission 193486) | Bovine rumen microbial communities from tropical cattle in Woodstock, Queensland, Australia - Gonzalo_01 | ecosystem: Host-associated > Mammals > Digestive system > Stomach > Rumen ... | reverse complement strand
AAGCACCCGCGCTTGATAGCGGGAGGGGCCCATGCGCAGCATGGGAGGGAGACGAGCATAGCGAGTCGGTCCAAGAAGCAACTCCCAGAGCCCCAAGTACAAGCCGTAGATGGATGTTATAACTCGACTTTCTTGCCGGCGGTGTAGACGGCCTTGACGTTGATGTCGTCGTCGAAGAGGACGAAATCCGCATCCTTGCCAAGCCGGATGGAACCTTTGCGGTGGGCGCGGACCATCTTGGCGGGAGAAAGCGACATCATCTCCACGGCATCCGGGAGCGGAACGAGCGCTTCCTTGTACATGACGCGGATGAGCCGGTCGGCGGTCGCGATGCTGCCGGCGAGGGCCGTATGGTCGATGAGTTTGCCGACACCGTCGTGGATGACGGATTTGGCACCATGCGGCGGCCGGCCGTTGTAGAAGACCGTTCCTTCCGGCAGGCCTGCGGGTGCAAGGGCGTCGGTGCAGAGAGCCGTACGGTCGGCTCCTTTGAATTTCCAGACCATGCGCAGGATCTCTTTCGGCAGATGCTTGCCGTCGGCGATCATTTCGACCGACAGGCCGTCAAGCAGGTAACCTGCTTCCACGGCGCCGGGCACACGGTAGCAACCCACCTTATAGCAAGCCGACATGGCGGAATAGAAGTGCGTCATCATCGAATAGCCCGCAAACATGGCGGCTTCCACCTGTTCAAACGAGGCGGCGGTGTGGGCCACGGAAGCCACGATGCCACGATGGGAGAGCATCTTGCCGAGTTCGAGGGCGCCCTGCAGTTCGGGAGCGATGCTCCAGCGGATCACGTCGTCGGAATGGCGAAGGATTTCTTCGGCACGCTTGACATCAGGCAGCGACAGGAAAGCCGGATCCTGGCCGCCGCATTTGACAGGATTGAGGAAAGGACCCTCCAGATGCAATCCCAGAAGCGTGAAAGCGGGGTGGCTCTGCTTGACCTGCCGGAAAGCCTCGAACACCTGGTACAGATCCTCGTCCGGGCAGGTCAGCGTCGTAGGAACGATGGCCGTGGTGCCGTGGGCCAGGTGGAAATAGGCAGCGCCGGCGATCGCCTCGGGCGTACCGTCCATGAATCCGTAACCGCCGCCGCCGTGCACATGGATATCCACGAAGCCAGGCGCGAGGTACAGGCCCTTCGCATCCACTATTTCCACATTTTCACCCAGTTGGGCAGCGGGCAGGATGTCCGTAATGATTCCGTTTTCACAGACGACGGCCAGGCCGTCTCGGATTTCCCCCGGGAAAATCACTTTTGCATTGACAATGATCATGATTGCATCCGTTTTTTGTGACCTCAAATTTATAAAAAATTGGAATTGATGGTTACTTTTACTACCTTGCCATGAAGTTTTCGATTCTTTATTATGAATAAATACATTCTTGCGCTTGACCAGGGGACCAGCTCCTCCCGCGCCATCGTTTTCGACCGGGCCGGCAACATCTGCTCGACGGCCCAGATGGAGTTTACCCAGTATTTTCCCCAGCCCGGATGGGTCGAACACGACCCGATGGAGATCTGGTCGTCCGAGGCGGCCGTCATAGCTAAGGCCATTTCCAAGATCGGCATCAGCGGAGAGGATATCGCCGCCATCGGTATCACAAATCAGCGTGAAACCACCATTGTGTGGGATGCGTATACCGGAAAGCCCATTCACAAAGCCATCGTGTGGCAGGATCGCCGTACTTCGGATTTCTGCGACATGCTCAAGGCGAAGGGGCATGTGGACATGATCCGGAAAAAAACGGGCCTGATCATCGATGCGTATTTCTCCGGTACCAAGATTCGCTGGATTCTGGACCATGTCCCAGGAGCCCGCACGCTTGCCGAAGCCGGCCGGCTGCGTTTCGGCACGGTGGACAGCTGGCTCGTATGGCAGCTCACCGGCGGACAGGTGCATGTGACGGACGTTTCCAACGCATCGCGCACCATGTTGTTCAATATCAACACCTTGGAGTGGGATCCCGAATTGCTGGCGCTATTGGATATTCCTGCGTCGATGATGCCCGAGGTACGTTCATCCTCAGAAATATATGGCTATACCAAGACAGCCGGTTTTTCCTATGCCATACCCATTGCCGGCATCGCCGGCGACCAGCAGGCCGCCCTGTTCGGGCAGATGTGCACCGTTCCGGGTTCGGTGAAGAATACCTATGGAACCGGCTGCTTCCTGCTGATGAACACGGGAGACAAACCGATCCTTTCGCGGAACAACTTGCTGACGACTGTCGCGTGGAAGATCGGCGATACGGTCAACTATGCATTGGAGGGCTCGATCTTCGTCGGTGGTTCAGTGGTGCAGTGGCTGCGCGACGGGCTGGGCATCATCCGCTCTTCTGCTGATATCGAGGCGTTGGCCTCCACAGTCCCGGACAATGGGGGCGTGTATTTCGTTCCCGCTCTGACCGGAATGGGCGCGCCTTACTGGGATCAGTATGCACATGGTGTCATCTGCGGCATCACGCGGGGCACGACCGCCGCGCACATTGCCCGTGCCGCCCTGGAGGGCATTGCTTTCCAGACCATGGATATCGTAGGGGCGATGGAACGGGATGCCGGGGTCAAGCTGGCCGAACTCAAAGTAGATGGAGGTGCCTCCCGCAACAACCTCATGATGCAGTTCCAAGCTGACCTGCTGGGTTCTTCCGTGGTCCGTCCGCGGGTGACCGAAACCACGGCCATGGGAGCCTGCTACCTGGCGGGCCTGGCGGTGGGCTACTGGGAATCTCTCGATGAGATCCGTGCTCAGTGGCAGGCAGAAAAGTGCTTCACGCCGTCCGGTGCGGACATGGCTCCGCTCAAGGCCGGATGGGCGGATGCGATTTCAAGAACAGTTTCAAATAAACAATAGTAACTTATTATGGAACAATATATTTTTGAATTCATAGGAACGCTGGTTTTGGTGCTGTTGGGCGATGGGGTTTGTGCGGCTGTATCCCTCAATCATTCCAAGGCGAAGGGAGCCGGCTGGGTGGTCATCGCTTTGGGTTGGGGATTCGCCGTCATGACGGGCGTCCTGATTGCGGGTCCTGTTTCCGGTGCACACTTGAATCCCGCTGTCACGTTGGGCCTGGCCCTGGCGGGCACTTTCCCCTGGACTGCTGTCGTGGGCTATATCGTGGCCCAGATGCTTGGCGGTTTCCTGGGCGCCTGCCTGGTCTGGATCTTCTACAAGGATCATTACAAAGCCACCAAAGACGAGCCCGATACGATGCTGGGTACGTTCTGTACGATGCCGGCCATCGCCAATAAATGGCGCAATTTCCTCTGCGAGGTGATTGCCACGTGCCTGTTGATTTTCGTTATCCTGGCTCTTGGTACAGGTGGTAACGCATTCTCTTTCAACGGAATGAATCTTTCAACGGGCTCGCTGGGCGCGTTCCCCGTCACTTGCGTGATCATGTCGATCGGCATGTCGCTGGGCGGTACTACGGGCTATGCGTTGAACCCGGCGCGAGACTTGAGCCCGCGTTGCGCCCATGCCGCGCTGCCGATTGAAGGGAAGCGCGACAGCGGATGGTGGTATAGCTGGATTCCGGTAGCCGGCCCGATGGTCGGCGCAGCCCTTGCCGCCGGTCTCTTCCTGCTGGTATTCTAAAAACGCCCGTTTATTCGGACAAAGCGTCCGCAAGAATGGAGATGGGATTCTCTACGGTGTAGCCTGTAGACATCTCTATCTGCCACTTGCAAGTCTCACATTCACAGGCTACCAAATCGGGATCCACGGCGCGTATCTGCTCGAAGAGCGGTGCGCCGATGGCCTGGGAAGCCTCGTAATTCTCTTTCTTGAAACCATAGGTACCTGCGATACCGCAGCAGGCAGAATCGAGCTGGATGAATTCCACGCCCGGGATCATCCGGAGCAACTTCTCGGAAAAAACGCCCCAGCCTATCTTCTCCATGTGGCAGGGGGTGTGATAGGCAATCTTCTTGTGATAGTCGGGACGGAAGTGCAGGGCAGCCCCCTTTTCCAGACGCTCGAAGATGAAGCGGGTGGCCAGCAACAGGCTGTCACGGATGTCCGCGTTGTCCACGCCAAGCAAGTTAGGATACTCTTCGCGGATGGTGAGCGTGCACGATGAAGAGGTCGTGATCACGGTCAATCCCTTGTTAAGCACGGCTTTGCGGATGATATCCACGTTGTGGGAAGCATTCCGGGAAGCCTGTTCCGACATGCCGTTGGTGATCATGGCGATGCCGCAGCACTTTTCGCCCTCAAGCAGCTGTACGCCTACGCCTATGGCATTGAGTACCTTCACGAGATCCTTGCCCAGCCGGGGATTATTGTAGTTGACATAGCAACCGTGGAAATAGGCCACCTGCTCGGGGAAGGCCGCCTGTTCTTCCTTGTTTGCGTCCAGCCATCCCTCAAAACTGCGGTTGCTGTACTTGGGGAAGGTGCGGTGCCGGTCTATCTTGAGCGTGGCGTCCATCATCGACTTGGTGAGGGATAGTCCCGTTATGCCGTTGACCAGGGGGGCGACGGGGCGGACCAACTTACCCATCAGGTCTGTGGAAGCCAGGATCCGGTCGCGGAGCTTTGGTTTCGAATGGTCGTAGCGGATGCGGGCGGACTGGATCAAGTCGGCCACTTTCACGCCAGAAGGGCAGGCGACCTCACAGCGCTTGCAGTTCATGCAGTACTTGAGGGCATAGTTGAAGAAATACGGGTCCTTCAAGCGGAGGCGTTCGCCGTCCGGCCCGGCCTGCTTGGGGCCGGGGTAGAGCGGATTAACCTGAAGCACAGGGCAATATGCCGTACAGATGGTGCATTTCATGCACTCTTCGAAATTGTGCTTGCTGGTGGTGTATTCTTGCAGTTTCATTCGGCTTCGGGCGTTGTTTGGAGAATCTGGTCGACGGCGTGGAAGGCGCTGCGGACGGCAAGTCCCGCCGCAGTCCCGAACTCGGGATGCGTAGCGCCGAGGATCGATCCGATGACGAACAGGTTTTTCAGCGGTTCTCCCTGCAGGAGTCCGTGCAGGGCGGTGTCTGTCTTGACACCGTATTCCATATAAGGCTGGTCGGCCTTGAAAGTGGGATCATACCAGGTGTTGCGGTCTTCTGCGTATTGCACGTCGAGGCCAAAGATGGGCTCGGATACCTGGAAAGGGTTGGACTTCAGGCCTTTGGAGAAAAACCCGCCGGAGGCAAGGATGAAATGGTCTGCCTCCAGGTAATGGCTGTCGAGGTTTCGGGTGACGATACTGTGGACCACGCCGTCATGGAGATGAGCCTCCAGCGCTTCGTCTCCCATCAGGTAGGTGCCGCCCAGCACCTCGAAGCGGCGCTTGAGCAGCATCTGGGTGCGGATGCCTGGAACGGAAGGGGGCATCGTGCCGGCAAAGACGATGCGGGCAGGTATGCCTTGCCGGATGCGCCCCGGAACGGAGATGTCCTGCAGGCCGAATACCTGCGGCAGGATGACGATATCTTCGTCTTTGAGCATGGAACGGATTTCCTGTATGACTTTTTCCCATATGCGGTCCATCGTGCGGGCAATCTGTACGGATCGCATTTCGCCCGGCCCTTGCTGCAACGCCCGGGTTTCGGGCATGTCCAGGAACTGGAGTCGACACGAGATTCCCTGTCTCTCCAGCCCGTCGATCAGGAACTGGGTGAAGAAGTCGTGGTAACCGGATATGCTGACAATCAGCACGCTGCGGGCAAATTGCGGAGAAGGGAACAGGCTGATGTCTTCCAACGACAGGGCGGCGGGTCGGAACGTGCCGAGCGGCATGAGGCGGACGCCGTTCTGGTAGTGGATCCGGATGCCGGCTTCTTCAAACAGGCTGGCCATCCGTTGCGGAGGCTCTTCCATCGATTCGAAGGAGCCGGAGAAGAAGTGCAGGGCGTTTTGCCCGGTGCTGATGATGGCGACATGCCGACCGGCTTTTTGCAGGCTGATGCCGGCTACCAGTCCGGCCAGGCCGCCTCCTATGATGACAGTATCGAATTTCATAGTCCCAAAACGTGTTTATAGACCCACTGCGTGTATTCAGCTTCACGCAGCGTATCGCCCCAGCCAATCGGGAAATTGCCTTTCCAGCGTTCCTGCAGGAAATCGGCCAGGTCTGCGCGTTCCTTCTCTACACAGTCGTGTGCCTTGGCCAGCAGTCCGGCTGCGCGACAGGCGCAGAACTCGCCCTGGCAGGTGCCCATGCCCACGCGCGTTCGTCTGCGAAGGTCTGTCAGCGTAGATGCTTCCATCATGTCGATGGCATATTTGATTTCGCCGGCCGAGACCTCTTCGCATTCGCAAATCAGGGCATCGTCCTGCCGGTTCTCGCTCTGGATCCGGATCACGCCGGTTCCCATGCGCGAGGCGGCCGCTTTCTGGGCCGTAGACGGCCTTTCCCAGATCTTTTGGGCTACTGCCTCATAGGATTTGTCTTCTGAGCCGGGAAGGGGCGTAATCGCCGTTTCGCACGGTTTGTCGACGTTGAGTTTCTGGCAGACTAGATCAGTGGCTATCTCGGCCATCAGCCGGTAAGTCATCAGTTTGCCGCCCGTGATGGTAATGAATCCCTTGCATCCGTCGCGCTGCTCGTGATCCAGGCACACGATGCCGCGCGAGATGTTGCGTCCCGTGGGATCGTCGTCCGTGCTGACCAGCGGGCGGACACCCGCATAGGCGCGCAGGATCCGGGTGGAGGAAAGGGCGGGGGATAGCTTGGCTCCTTCGGTAATGAGCAGTGTCACCTCGTCAGGCGTGACGGCCACGTGGTCGCATTCCTCGAAGGGGATGCGCGTCGACGTGGTTCCGATGACGCAGACGGTGTCGCCTGGCACCAGGATGTCGGCGTTGGCGGGCTTACGGCAGCGGTTGATGACCATATTGCTGACGCGGTGGGCAAAGATCAGCAACGCACCCTTGGCCGGAAACATGCTGATCGGGACGCCGGCCAGATCGGCGATATGCTGGCCCCAGATGCCGCAGGCATTCACCGTCACGGGCGCGTAATATTCTTCGATCTCGCCGGTATGGCGGTTGCGGGTACGGACGCCCCGGATGGTGTCCCCTTCACGAATGAGACCCACGACTTCCGAGTGAAGCCTGACCTGCCCGCCATGCATCTTGGCGTCCAGCATGTTGGCAGCACAAAGCCGGAACGGGTCCACGCTGCCGTCCGGTACGCGGACGGCGCCGATCAACGCGGGGTTCACCGAAGGCTCCAGCCGTCGCGCCAGGGCAGGGTCGATAATCTCGGCGCTGATACCCGCCCGCTGGCAAGCCTCGACAAAGGTCTTCTGATAGCCCAGGTCATCTTCGGGCAGCGTGATGAAGAGGCCGTCGGTCTCGTCGATGCAGTGGGCGGCGATCTGCCGCAGGATCTGGTTCTCCCGGATGCATTCCACGGCCGATTCCGGGTCGTTGACGGCATAACGGGCGCCTGAGTGCAACAGGCCATGATTGCGTCCGGTCGCACCGGTGGCGATGTCGGATCGCTCGATCAGGAGCGTCCGCAATCCACGCATCGCGCAGTCCCGTTGCGTACCGGCTCCGGTGATGCCGCCGCCGATAATGATGACGTCGAATTCCTGTGTTTTCATCGGATAACTGTAATACGCAAATTTACTAAAATTTATTATCTTTGCAGAGAGGGTGATTTAAATTGAAAATGAACGACATCAAAATCATTGAAATTAAAAAGAGCGTCTTTGCCGACAACGACAAGGATGCCGCTGCACTGCGACAGGAACTCAAGCGGCGGGGCGTATACCTGCTCAATGTGATGTCTTCGCCGGGCAGCGGCAAGACCACCACGCTCATCCAGGCGATCAACCGCATCAAGGACCACTTGCGTGTGGCCGTGATGGAGGCAGATATCGACAGCGACGTGGATGCCGTCAAGATCAAGGAAGCCACGGGCATCCCTTCGATCCAGCTTCATACGGGCGGCATGTGCCACCTCGATGCCGAAATGACGCGCCAGGGGCTCGATAACCTTTCCCTCGGCGAGGCCGACCTGGTGATCCTGGAAAATGTCGGTAACCTGGTGTGTCCGGCTGAATTCGATACGGGCAGCTGCTGCAACGCCATGATCCTTTCCGTTCCCGAAGGGGACGACAAGCCGCTCAAGTACCCGCTCATGTTCTCGGTCTGCGACCTGGTGCTCATCAACAAGATGGACGTCCTGCCATATTTCGATTTCAATCTGGAGAAATGCAAGGAATACATCCACCAGCGCAATCCCCGTGCGCAGGTGATCCCCATCTGTGCCAAGACCGGAGAAGGTGTGGATGCCTTCGCCGACTGGCTCCTTGCCCAAGTGAAGAACTGGAAAGAAAACTAAAACATACGATATCCTATGCCTGAGATGTCCACGAAATTTGTCCCCAAGCACAAGGGAGACAAGAATCCGAACCCCAAGCTCATCAAATTTGTCCGCCACGTCACGGACCGCGTTCCCGGCAAGATCAAGATGACCACCGATGCCCCGGAATACTGGGGCCTGGCCTGCATCTTTGAAGACGAGATGGATGCCGTCACGCGCGAAGCCTCTCTCGACCTGCTGCTGGATATGCTGCCCCGGAACTTCCTGAAAGTGCGGCAGCATCATCCGTACGCCGAATTGAAGGCATGGAACGACCAGAAGCACTATACGCCTGATGACGATTCGTTCCAGGCGCTGTTGGACAAGTTGTCGTATTTCGGCATGGTCGAGTATGATTATGGCGACAAATACACGAAGGACGGACCGATTCCCGGTACGACGTATGAGCCCAAGGACCGCATCTACTGGGTGCCGCTCTTTGTCCCGGGCAGCGCCGAATATACGAACATGAACACCGACCTGATGGACCGCCATCCGGAACTGGCCATGTTCTTCGAGCGGATGACCTTCCTGCCGCTGGAAAAGATCACCCCGATGATTCCGATGGGCGGCGCCGGCATCGGCATGCACGTCATCCCCGTGGAGAAGGCGATTTCGATGGAAAACCAGACCATGGACATCGAGCACCTCTCGTACTGGCTGAAACGCTATGAAGGACACCTCGGCGTGGGTATCTGTTCCTGCCGCTACGGCCGCAAGAAAATGGACGAGGGTTGCGCCGACGATTATCGTGACTGGTGCATCGGCGTCGGCGACATGGCCGATTATTGCGCCGAGACCGGCCGCGGCCACTACATCACCTACGACGAGGCGATGGCCATCCTCAAAAAGGCCGAGGACCACGGTTTCGTGCATCAGGTGACCAATATCGACGGCGAAGGCAAGATCTTCGCCATCTGCAACTGCAACGTCAAGATCTGCAACGCGTTGCGTACGTCGCAGCTGTTCAATACGCCGAATCTCTCGCGCAGCGCGTACGTGGCGCGCGTGGAGGCGGAAAAATGCGTGGCTTGCGGCCGTTGCGTGGAATACTGCCCGGCCGGCGCGGTGAAACTCGGCCAGAAGCTCTGCACGAAGAAGGGTCCGCAGACCTATCCGAAGCAGGAGCTGCCCGATGCGTCGAAATGGGGCCCGCATAAATGGAATGAGGACTACCGCGACCGCAACCGCATCAACTGTTATCCGACCGGTACTTCACCTTGCAAGACCGCATGCCCGGCGCATATTGCCGTACAGGGCTACCTTAAGAAGGCGGCTGAGGGCAAGTATACCGAAGCTCTCGAGCTCATCAAGCGCGAGAACCCGTTCCCGGCCGTTTGTGGACGCATCTGCAACCGTCGCTGCGAGGATGCCTGTACGCGCGGTACCATCGACCAGGCCGTGGCCATCGATGCCGTGAAGAAATTCATCGCGGAACAGGACCTGAAAGCCGAGACGCGTTTCATTCCCGAGGTGAACATCTGCTCCAATGTGCAGGACCGCTGGGAAGAGAAGATTGCCGTCATCGGCGGTGGCCCGGCTGGCCTGAGCTGCGCCTACTACCTGGCCACGATGGGCTATAAGCCCACTGTATTCGAGAAAAATCCCGAGCCGGGCGGCATGCTCCGTTACGGCATCCCTTCCTACAAGCTGGAGAAGGACGTGATCGCCGCCGAGATCGACGTCATGCGCGAGATCGGCGTGGACATCCGTACTGGCGTGGAGGTAGGGAAGGACGTGACCATCGAAGGGCTGCGGAAAGAGGGTTACAAGGGCTTTTACGTGGCTATCGGCTGTCAGGGCGGCCGGCTTCCCGGCATTCCGGGCGAAACGCTAGCCGGTACGACGACAGCCATTGACTTCCTGCATGATGCCAATTGCGGCCAGGTGGAGGTGAAAGGAAATGTGGTGGTGGTCGGCGGCGGCAACGTGGCCATCGACGCCGCCCGCGTCGCGAAACGCAGCGGCGCCTCTTCCGTAACGATGCTTTCGCTCGAGACTGAGGATATCATGCCCGCTTCTCTGGAGGAGCGTCGCGAGGCACGCGAGGACGGTGTGGTGATCAATCCGGGCTGGGGCCCGAAAGAGGTCCTCGGCGAAGGGAAGGTGAGCGGCATCGTATTCAAGAAGTGTACGTCGGTCTTTAACGCCGAACATAAGTTTGCTCCGGAATATGATGAGTCCCAGTTGATTACGCTTGATGCAGACATGGTGATCTTCGCCATCGGCCAGACGGTCGTCCTGAAGGATTTGCTCAAGGACACGAAGGTGGAATTCTTCCGCGGCGTGTACCCGGTGGCCGACAAACTGACCTACCAGACCGCCGAACCCGACATCTTTGTGGGCGGCGATGTGTTCACCGGGCCGAAGTTCGCCATCGACGCCATTGCGGCGGGCAAAGAAGCTGCGGAATCGCTGCACCGTTACGTGCAGCACGGCCACATGACCATCGGTCGCAACCGGCGCGACTTCATCGAACTTGATAAAGGAGACATCCGGGTGGAATCCTATGACAATGGCTCCCGCCAGGTGGAAGGCGTGACGGAAGGCAAGGCGCCGTTCCGCGAGTATCACATGACCCTGACGGAAGAGCAGGTGCGCAAGGAGACGGCCCGCTGCCTGAGCTGTGGCGCCTCGGTGGTGGATGAGAACCGCTGCATCGGCTGCGGCGTCTGTACCACCAAGTGCGGCTTCGACGCGATCCATCTCCATCGGGAGCATCCTGAAGCCAGCAACATGGTTGTTTCGGAGGACAAGTTCAGCGCCATCCTCCCGTACATGGCCAAACGTGCCGGCAAGATTTTATTCAAGAAGAAATAATGCACGAACTGGGCATCGTCTTCTATATCATCCGTGACGTCAAACAGGCGGCCGAGGAGAACCATGTGTCGCGTGTTTCCGGCGTGGTGATGGATATCGGCGAGGTGTCGACCATCGTGCCGGCTTACCTGACAGACTGCTGGCGCTGGGCGGCGGACAAAGAAGACCTGCTGCGGGGAAGCGAACTGAAGATCCATACGATTCCGGCCGTCACCATCTGCGGGGACTGTGGCCGGGAGTATCCGACGGTCCAGCATGGAAAGACATGCCCGCATTGCCACAGCGGCAACACCTGGCTGCTGCGGGGCAACGAAGTAGAGATAAAAGAAATTGAAGTACCTAATTAGATAGTTTACGAAATGTCTTGTTTTTTAGTACCTATGGCGCAGGCAATCGCCACGAGCGCCATCTGCAGGGCGAAGGCCCGCAAATCGCCGGAAGGACAGCATCAGTCCGTGCTTGGTGCACAACTGCCCACATTGGAAAAGATGCTCTGGGGCGGAACGGTAGTGCTCTTGGTCGACCACGCCATCCACGGCGAACTCTTCTCATTCAGCCTGCGGGAACTCTTGACCGTCGGTGTGCCCATGTCAGTTATCATGACGGCTATCTGGGCGTGCTGGGCGCTGTATAAATCCCGGAAGAAGACCGCATTGGAAGTTCAATAACAACACAATAGTCTTATGTTTTTCCAAGTTTATGGTGAGCATGCACTCTCGCAATGGGGCATGCTTCTGGTCGTCCTTCTCGGCCTGATCCTCCTGAACGAATTCGCCAGGAGAACCAAGGCTGGTGGCGCCATCATGTTTTTCGTCATCCCGGTTGTCCTGACCGTGTACTTCCTCGCAATCTGGCTCGGCGTCAGGAGCGGTGCCCAGTGGGCGCTGGAAAACCAGACACACGTCTATATGCAGGGCTGGTTCCACTATGCCAAGCTGTACGCCGCAACGGCGGGCTGTATCGGCTTCATGATGATCAAGTACAAATGGGGCATCGGTGCCAAGCACTGGTTCAAGCCGTTCCCCTTCATCATCGTGGCTATCAACATCCTGATTGCCTGCGTCTCCGACTTTGAGAGCGCCGTGATGGGATGGAACAAGTGGTGGCTCACTTCCGAAGGCGTCTGGCAGTATGGCGGTTGGCATAATGTTATGAACGGCGTAGCCGGTCTGTTCAACATCTTCTGCATGACGGCCTGGTGGAGCATCTATTCTTCCAAGAACAAGCAGGATATGCTATGGCCTGACATGACATGGGTCTACATCGTGATCTATGACATCTGGAACTTCGCGTACACGTACAACTGTCTGCCGACTCACTCGTGGTACTGCGGTGTCGCGCTGCTGCTGGCCCCGACCATCGCCGCTCTCTTATGGAACCGCGGCGGTTGGATCCAGAACCGCGCCAACACGCTGGCTATCTGGTGCATGTTCGCCCAGGTATTTCCGCTCTTCCAGGAGACCTTCAAGAACGGCCAACAGTGGTTCTCGTGGGCTACGCTTCCCGTCCTCTATCCGGAAGGGACTGCCACCATCCAGCAACTCTACGCTGCCGGCGGCCAGGCTGCTGTCGATGGTATCGTGGGAACCACCGTGGATCCGTCGGTCGTGGCGGCCAATCCGAGCATGATGATCTTCATCAGCGCCCTGGCCCTCGTGACGAACGTCATCGCGCTGTGCTACATCATCGTCGTATCGAAGAAACGCCACATCAATCCGTACAAGCAGGATGTCTTCGTCAACCAGAAGTACTACAAGGACGCCATGGCGCGTGCCGAGGTGTAGTCCTGGGTAAACAACAGTATGAAAAAAGCCTTCGCGGTGTGCGAAGGCTTTTTTTTATCGCTTGTCGATGACTTTTGCGTCTGGATAGTCGGCCGGGTTGAAATGCATCAGGGAAGGGGAGATGCCGATGACGACGTCGCGCAAAGTTATTTTGACGCCGGACATGCGGGCAGTCAGGCTGATGGGCAGGTCCGTTTTCCTGGAAACCACCAGCTCCATCTTGTCCGGGGCGTCTTTATCCGTATTGGCCTTGGATTTCCTGCACTCCAGATACCAGGCATCCGCTGTCTGTTTCTTCAGCTTGATGTCATAACCGTCGGCAATCTCGTTGAACATCTCGGCTTCCGATCCCTCGTCTTTCTCCTTCACGCTTTGGATCGTCAACTCATTGCTATGGGAATCATATTCCCACTCAGTGGTTCCGTCCGAGAAAGTGACCAGTTTGTGCCCCAGGATCGTTGTCTCCGATTTGACCATCTCGCCCAGCATGAACACGGTCGATGAAGAAGTTCCCAGGATGGGGATCTTAAAATCCACGACCATCGACATGCCTTGGGTTTCTGCCGGGTCTATGGCTTTTTCCATCCGGGCGATGATTTCTTCGGGTGTCTGAGCCCACATAGCGGCCGCGAAGCCCAACAGGACGGCCAGACAGGTAAGAATCCTTCTCATGGGCTATTTTCCTTTAGGGGAAGAGTATGCCAGCGCCGCTTTGACCAATCCGGTGAAGAGCGGGTGGGGATTCTCAGGGGTACTCTTGTATTCAGGGTGGAACTGGCTGCCGATGAAGAAGGGGTGGGCCGGAAGTTCCACGACTTCTACCAGTCCGGTTTCGGGATTGCGCCCCGTGGCCTTGAGGCCAGCCTTTTCAAAGGCCTCCAGATAACCAGAGTTGAATTCGTAGCGGTGACGGTGTCGTTCGCGGATGTCGGTCCGTCCGTATAGCTTTGCGGCCAGGGAACCGGTTTCGAGCCGGCAGTCATAGGCGCCCAGGCGCATCGTGCCGCCCTTGATTGTCGTGGCCTTCTGGTCTTCCATCAGGCAGATAACGGGATGTCCGCTCTGCGGATCCACTTCCGTCGATGCAGCGTCGGGCCAGCCCAGGACGTGCCGGGCGAATTCCACTACACACATCTGCATGCCCAGGCAGATCCCCAGGAACGGGATGCCGTTCTCGCGGGCGTACTGCACCGCACACACCTTGCCTTCCAGGCCACGCTCGCCGAAGCCCGGGGCCACCAGGATGCCCTGTGTACCCTTGAGCATTTCTGCGACGTTTTCCGCATTCACGCGCTCGCTCTGGACGGTACGCACGTTCACCTTGCATTCGTTGGCTGCGCCGGCGTGTACGAAGGCCTCCAGGATGGATTTATAGGCATCCTGCAGCTCGACGTATTTGCCTACCAGCGTAATGTTTACCTCATGTTTCGGATGCTGCAGGCGGTTCAGGAACTCTTTCCACTTGGTCAGCTCCGGCTGCGCGAAGTTCTCGATCTGCAGTTTGCGGACGGCCAGCTCGTCGAGGTGTTCCTCATGCATGTTGAGCGGCACCTGATAGATGCTCCAGGCATCGATGCTCTGGATGACGTGGCCGGGTTTGACGTTGCAGAAGAGCGCGATCTTGCGGCGCAGTTCGGGCGTCAGCGGATGTTCCGTGCGGCAGACGATTACGTCGGGCTTGACACCGCTCTGCTGCAGCATCTGGACGGAGTGCTGGGTGGGCTTGGTTTTCAGTTCTTTGGCAGCACTCAAATAGGGGATGAGCGTCAGGTGGACGCTCATGCAGTCATCTTCAGGAAGCTCCCACTGCAACTGGCGGACAGCCTCGATGAAGGGCTGCGATTCCATGTCACCGACGGTGCCGCCGATCTCCGTGAGGATGATGTCGTATTCACCCGTGCGGCCCAGCAGCAGCATCCGGCGCTTGATCTCGTCGGTGATGTGGGGCACGATCTGGACCGTCTTGCCCAGGTAGGCGCCTTCACGTTCTTTTGTGATGACGGTATTGTAAATCTTTCCGGTGGTCACGTTGTTGGCCTTGGAAGTATGTACGCCCAGGAAGCGTTCATAATGGCCCAGGTCGAGATCGGTTTCAGCACCGTCTTCAGTAACGTAGCATTCTCCGTGCTCATAGGGATTGAGCGTACCGGGATCGATGTTGATGTAAGGGTCGAATTTCTGGATTGTCACTCGCAATCCTCTCGCCTTTAGAAGTTTAGCTAATGAAGAGGCGATAATTCCCTTGCCGAGGGAGGATGCGACGCCGCCCGTGATGAAGATGTACTTTGTATTCATAACGGGATACAAATGTAATGAAAAAATGACTTTTCAAAAGAGAAATTACAGATTCGCGTCGAATTGGATTTTCTGTGATGGAAGGATATGGTCCGATTCGATGGTGACGTCATGACCATCCGTTACCTGGTCGACGAAAACCAGCAATGTTTCGCCGGGCAGCAGGCCCTTGAGAGAGGTGGTACTGCGGACGCCCTTGACGGACAGGAAGGCATCGCGATATAGCGGTGCGATGCCGGTGTTAGTAATGTAGGCTGCTGTCTGTCGGTCATTGGCATACAGGCCCGTCAGCGCAAAATGATAGCCGCTGGCCATGCTGGCCTGCTTGAAACGATCTGCCGTGCCATAGCTGCCGCCCGGGGCATCGTTGGCAATCATGAAGGTAATGTGATACTTGGCAGCAGCTGCTTCCCAGGTCACGCCGTACATGCCTGCCGGATTCAGGAAGTTCTTCTGGTCGGAGGACGTATAGTAGCTGATCTCGCCGCCGCATGCGCCTGTCTGCCAGCGCGTTCCCTTGCCGATGGCATTCCAGCAGTTCTCGTTATAGTCTCCTTCGTGATCCTTGTGCATGAAACTGTCGTCGAACAGCCCGAAGGTCAGTGCCATCAGGGAGGCATCCTTCACCACCGGAGAACTGTCCGCCGCATCGATCGAGATCAGCCACGGGATCTCCAGTACACCGGCCAGATACGTCAGGAATTCTTTCTGGTAGGCAGCGGAAGGGAAATTCACGCCAGGCTGCAGCGGCGTGCCGTAGATGTGGTACTCGCTCCAGTGGCCGAATCCCACCTCGACGAATGCGATGCGGGGATCATCCTTGTACATGGCGTTGAAATCGGCATAAAACTGTTTCGTGAACCATTGCAGTTCTGCGTTCGTCCAGTCTGCATACCAGGTGGGACCGTCTTCATTTTCGAAAAAGGTCTCGTGGTAATCATCCAGCGCCTTGATGTAGTCCGGCACGGCAGTGGTGCCGGGCTGGCCGTCCACGCTGGTTTCGCCGGGATACTCGTAGCGGAAGCGGACCACAGCCTGATGGCCGCGCGATGCGACGTCCTTGAGCCAGCTGTTGAAGGAATGCCAGTCATACCGGATCTGGCCGTTATCCTTGCCGGTCACGACCTGGCAGGGGAGGCAGTATGCGTATTCCAGCGAGATGGACTTGCCGTATGAGTTGTGGCGGTTGCGGGCATTCTCGCTCCAGAGTACGAGCCCGGTGGAAGGCTGTACGCTGTTGACCGAACTTTGAATGGGAACGGGTGTATAGGAATCGTCCAGTTCTTCAGGAAGTTGCGTGCGAGTACAGGAAAGCGGCAGCACGGCCAGCAGCAGAAGAAGGGGCAGGTATCTTTTCATGGTCAATCCTTACAAGTTTCTTTACTGCTAAGATACGCATTTTTCAAAAGATAATTCGTAATTTTGTATAAAGGGGACATTCGATCAACTGTTTCTGTATGAGCCGCAAATCCATCGTTGCAATTGCTGCCGTTTGCCTGATTGCAGGCATCCTGGCTTACCAGGGCTGCCGCCTGGTAGCGAAAGATTCTGTCTACGACGTGGTTGTGGTTGCCGGACGGGCCGTTTCCAGCGACCACGGGGCCAATTCCGCCCTGCGTGTCCAGGCTTCCTGCATGGCGATGGGACAGGCCGCAGGCATGGTGGCGGCATTGGCGTCAGAAAGGCACTGTGATCCGTGCGAAGTCCCGCTGGAACTCATCCGCCAGCACCTGGCTGCCATCGGTCACATCGTCCCTGGTGGGTCTCAGGACAGGGAATCGATGAAGTAGTCAGCCAGAATGCTCAGAGAAGGTTCGGAGCACCAGAAGTTGGGATGGTCGGAAGGCAAGGTATTGATGTGGCAATCCGGATAGTGCTTTTCCCATCTCTCCCGGGCGGTGTCGAAGGCGTGACGTAAGCCAGCCGCCTTTACTTCGGTCCAATCCGGATCAAACCAGGCATCGTAAGCTACATAATCTCTGCAGAGGAAGACGGTCAGTTCCCCTTCGTAATGGAAATCAGGGTAGGTTCCCATCGCCGTGAAATCGTTGTCGATGCGCAGGTCGTTCTCTTCTTTCGTGAGGAAATCGAAATGCAGGTTGCCATTGGTCTCGCGTCGGGTATCCCGGTCTACCTCTCCATCCATGACGATGACATGCGGCTTTTCTGCCTTGTCGGCATAGAGCTGATGGGCCAGTAGCAGCGCCTGTTCTCCACCGAGGCATATGCCCGTGATGCAACAGACTTTGTGCTTGGCGACAACCGGAGCGACCATGTCACGGTAGATGGCCATCAGTTCCTCCAGATCCTTCATCCTTCTGTTATCCAGGATCGCGTGATAATAATCAACCACATAGATGGAGAACTTGTCGGTCAGTCGGTCGGCCAGCTGCGTGTACATGTTGCCGAATGATGTATAACCGGCGATGACGATGATGACTGGCTTTTTCGTGTCATCGCCGTCGTTGTACCAATAATTCAGACGGGCATCCCGGTGCTTGATGATTTCGTGGATGGTGCGGTGCTTGTACATCTCAAGGACCGATACCTGCATGCCCATGCGGTTCAGGTCCACGGAGACCTGCATGGTCTGGATGGAGGTAAGTCCGTAGACTTCGAACAAGTCTTCATGGATGGAGATATTGTCAAACCCCAGCACCCGACACATCTCCTGCTTCAGGATCCTTTCGTCGCTGGTCAAGTTCTCATCAGCGTCCATCTCGATGTAGTAGAAAGGCCTGTTCACGAGCTTTTTCCCGTCAATCTTCCCGTTGATGGTGCGAGGAAATTCAGGAAGGAAATTCCACATGGCGGGAACCATGTAGTCGGGAAGCTCAACGCGGATCTGCTTCTTGATCTTGTCGATGGCGTCGATGACAGCCTCGTTGGACTGGCAAACCTTAGGATCCGTCGGCTGGATGTATGCTACGATGTGTTTGTTGGAGCCATTGTCTTCAATCCGGACATAAGCTCCGCGAACCTCCTGGCATTTCTCGATTTGGACAATGATCTCTCCCAACTCGATGCGGTGGCCGAACAGCTTTACCTGGGAATCCATTCTTCCCACGAATTCGCAGCTTCCATCCTCCAAAGGCCGTACGATGTCTCCGGTACGATAGAGCTTGGGCGCTTTATCCCGCGTATCGGCAAAGGGATTGTCAATCAGTTTCTCTTTCGTGAGTTCGGGCCTGTTCAGGTATCCGCTGAACACCTGCGGGCCTCCTATGAGAAGTTCACCCTCTTCTCCTGGCTGTGCCAGTTGCATCTGGTCATTCACCACTACGAGGGTGGCATAATGGGTAGCCCATCCGATATTGCGGCAGATATCCGGGCTGGTAACGACGCGAATGCTGGACCACGGCGTGCATTCGGTGGGACCATAGGCATTGATGAGCCGGTAGGGACGTTCTCCGATACGTTCCGCCAGCGAGCGGGACATAGGTTCGCCGCCTACGCAGAGGGTCTCCATGGCAGTGAAATTGAACTCCGTAAAGAAGGTGAGCATCGTGGGCGTCAGTGTCATGAAGGTCACTTTCCGATTGTTGACGATCTTGTATACCTTCCTTACATCCTTCCTTTCTTCTTCATTGATGACCACAATCGTTGAACCGCTGAACAAGGGACAGTACAACTCATTGACGGACATGTCGAAGTTGACGCTTGCATAGTGGAGAACGACGGAATCGAGATGAATATGGAAATTGTCTTCCCGTATGCAGGTGAGCAGGAAATGATAGAGATTGGTATAATTGATCGGCACGCCCTTGGGCTTTCCGGTCGTACCCGACGTAAAGATGATATAGGCCTCGTTGTCGTCCGTCGCATAGTCTGCAGTGACTTCCCGTGTCTCTTTCTGAAGGATATCTTCGACGGTCAGCGACGGATAGCCCTGGGGCAACAGATCTTTGACCGCTTCCTCGGTCAGGAAGAAAGCCAGCGATGCGTCTTCTGCTATGAAGGCGATCCGCTCGACAGGGGTTTCCGTATCGATGGGTACGTAAGTACAGCCCAACTTGATGATGCTGAGGAGCGAAGCCTCCAGCCGTTCGTTACGGCGAACAAAGACGCCGATACGGACGGGACAGCCCTTTTTCCAGTTTCCACGGGAGAGGAAATCGTGTATGCCCGAGGCAAGCTGGTCCGTAAGCAGGAACAGATCCCGGTATGAAAGGCACTTATCACCCACATAGACGGCAGCCTTGTCGGGGACCTGCTCAACGCTTTCCTGGATATGGTGCCAGACATCCAGATGATTATAGCTTTGGTACTTCATCGATATTAGAACTTATAGGAAATTTCCCCCATCAGCCAGAATCCCTGCTGACGGATGAAGCCGGTTGATACACCGCCTTGCTCGTATTTTGTATTGAAAAGATTGTGGCAGTTGAGACCTACGCCGAATTTCTTGTATCCATAGTTGATACCCAGGTCCATGATGACACGACCGGGAAGTTCATGCTCGGTGATTTCATTGGTAAACCAATTCGTGGTCTGGGAGTGCTGACGGCCGAAGCCGGTCAGATGGGTGTGGACCTTCAAGCCTTTCAACACTTCGTACTGGAGAACCACATTCGACATGAACGCCGGGATATTCGACATATTGTTGCCGATGGCGTACTGATAGAAGATGGACTCGAGAACCCTCTGCCAGGTGAGGTTGCCTTCTGCCTGGAACTTCCTTCCTGTATAATGAATGGAAAGTTCCGTACCGAAGTTCTTCAATTTACCGCCGTTGAGATAGATCAACGCCCCGGCATCGTAAAACACCAGATTGGTGAACATGTTGTAGAAGACGTTCACTTCCGCTCCAAGATTCTTCACAATCTCATTCGCTGAAACGGATGCCTGGAGTGAATGCAGGTACTCGGGTTCGAGTGCTCCGCCCCATGAGGTATCAAATTGGCCGTTCCGATAGAAGTAGGGTGCGTCTACGAACGCCTTGGAATACGACAGCTTGGCGGTCAACGCGGGGAGGTTCAAGATGACTGCGACACGCGGTGACAGCACGTTGATATTCTCATGCTTGTCATCCAGATAGTTATACCGGCGTTTGAAGTCATATCGGGCGCCGGCGTTGACGATGAGCATGTCGTTCCATTTGTATTTCACCTGGAAATAAGCATCCGCATTCACCTCGTAGTTCACCAGCAGATTCTTGGATTCGTCCCAAACCTTTATGACACGATTGAAATCGTCTCCTTCCTCATAATAGCTGTATTCCAGGTCCATCCGGTTGGCATGCGCGCCCAGTAGGGCGACGAGGTCGTGTTTACCCCACTTATTGCTGTAACTGCCCTGGATATGTCCGCCCAGCGTATGCTCACCCCAGATATGGTTTTGGAAAAAACCGTCGCCTACGTAAACTGTGTCGGTCGTTGCGTTCGGTATCAGGTAAAAGCCCACAGGGGAAAGATCTCCGCACACCTGATACTGCTGCTGCGTGGCCCCGTCGTAAGTCACATTGGCAGACAGTCCCCAGTTTCCGAAGCTCTTTTCATATTTCAGGTCAAAATAGTTGGAGGAAGTTCCGAAGCCCGGCTTGTTTCCGTTGAAGACGCCATATTTTTCGTAGGGATACGCCGTAAACAACATGCTCATGGAGTAGGGGGCCACCGTCTTCGAGAAGGTGTTGTTGAACGTGAAGGTCAGGTCTTTCCATTGCAGTGTAAGGCCCAGGTCATGCGTCGGTTTATGGTTGTAGCCGCCAATGGTGATGGTGCCGGGGTTCGGAATCAGCGCGTACGGCTGGTCATCGTAGCCGACCTCAAAGGACTCGCCGGTAGAGCGGTAGAGGCTGGCCCACGCCAGGATCGAGAGGTTCATGTAACGCTTTCCGAACAGCAGGTCGCCCTTAAACTGTCCATGGTTGCCGCCGCTCGCCTTGATCATCAAACCGTCGACGTCGGCCGCTTCCTTGGTGATGATGTTGATCACGGCCGTCAAAGCCACGCCGCCGTACAAGGACGAGGCCGGCCCGCGCAGGACCTCGATCTGCTTCACCTTCTCCAGGCTGATACTGAAATCCGGGGCTGCCGCATTGGTCGAATAGCTGTTCATGCGGTGACCGTTCAACATGATGAGCATCTTCTCCTGCCGGCTCGCATAAATGCCGCGCATGGCAATGTTCATCTCCTCATTGCACTCGATGTGGGACATGCCGGGCACATAGGCGGTCAGCAGCTCTTTCAGGTTGCGTGCACCGCTCATGCTGATCATCTCCTCCGTGATCAGCGTCACGGGTACAGGTGCCTCCTCAATGGTTTCAGCCTGCTGGGAAGCCGTGGTGATCGTGGCGGTCTTGCCAGCCTTGAGCCGGTTCACCATCTCGGCAAAACGCGGCGCATCGTTATAGACGCTATAGTAGGGATCCACCGTCAACAGCCGGGTGACCCATTTCTCCGCCTCTTCGGGCTTGTCCATGTTCAGGTTGCACAAGGCCAGCAGCCTGTACACGCCGATCCGGGTCTCTCCGTTGAATCTGTTCACGGAGTTGGTCAGGATGGAATCGGCTTTCGCAAACGAGCCCAATTCATATGCTTCCATGGCAGACTCATACAAACGGGCCTCTTCCTGCGCATGAACGGCATATGAGAAGAAAAGAAGAAAGAGGGCGAAGATGTATCCTTTGATTCTCATTTTGCAATCTTTACAGGAATAATAAAGGTAAAGGTAGTACCCTTTTTCGGTTCGGATTCCACGAGCAACTGGCCATTGTGGTTCTTGACAATGATATCGTGGGTAATGCCCATTCCCAGCCCAGTGCCCTGACCGGCCGGTTTGGTGGTAAAGAAATTCTCAAATATCTTTTCCTTGACCTCGGGCGTCATGCCCATGCCGTTGTCGGAGATGTCCACGCGGAGCACTCCGGCACTATTTCCCTTAAGGTCCAGGGCGACCTTGACGCTGATGGTGGGATTGTAATCATCGCCTTCCAAGCCGGCGCGTTCCTTAACCGTATAGCAGGCATTGTTCATGACATTGAGCACGGCCCGGCTCAGATCCTGCGGAACAACCATGAGCTTGGGCATTCCCTCAGGAATGTCTTCCTGGATGGCAATATTGAAACTCTTGTCATTGGCGCGCATGGCATGATAGCTGAGCCATACGTACTCATGAATCAGCTGTCCCACATCGGTAGGAAGCATCTCGCCGGCTTTGCCGCGGCTTTGCAACAAAATACCGCGGATGATGCTGATGGCACGTTCGCCGTGCTCCTGGATCTTGGCTAGATTCTCCCGGAGGTCGGCCGCTATGTCTTTCATATCGGCGGCGTCATCTTCATCCAGCTTGTCCGCACAGTCATTGACGATATCCACCAGGTCCTCCAACAATTTGTCGGACATCTTGCTGAAATTGATCACGAAATTCAACGGATTCTGTATTTCATGGGCAATTCCTGCACTGAGCAGTCCTAAAGAAGCCATCTTGTCCTGCTTGTGCAACTGCTGCTGCAAATATTCAACCTGCTGTTTCAGGCTTGCTATATCCTCTTCCATGGTTACAGGTATGTTAAGCCAAGTTAATTACAAATTCAGTGTATTCGTCTTTGACGGATTCAACCGTTATATTGCCACCGCAGTCGTGCATGGCCTGCTGGCTGAGATAAAGTCCTACGCCAGGAGCCTCAGCCGTGGGCTTGGTGGTAAAGAATGGATCAAATATCTTGTAGATGATACTTTGCTCAATGCCGATGCCGTTGTCGTAGATCTTGATAAGGACATGGCCCGTGTCCGGCTCCTGCATGATAGAGACGCGGAGGAGGGGATGGTATGTGCCGCCCTTTTCCGCCTTTTTCCGGATAGCATAAATGCTGTTGGAGAGCATGGACATGAAGGTCTTGTTGATCTGCTCTGCCACGACATCACGCATGACGGGCGTTTCCGGCCGGATGCACTCTACCTGGATCCCGAGTTTGGCAATGTCTTCAGCATAGTAGTTATTGAATTTGTCTACACACTGCTGGCACAGCAGCGACAGGTCGGTGGATTCAAACTTCCGGGAACGCTCCTTCAGCATCTCTTCCATCGCCTTCAGGGTCCGGGTCGTGGAGAGTCCGTGCTGCTCGATCTTCTCCAGATTAGTCTTCATCATATCCATCACATCCATCGAATCCTCGTAGACGTCGGGTGTGATGTTTTCTTTCTCATCCTCGATGTTTTCCTGCATCTCCTTGTTCAAGCCAAGCGTAAGATGTGCGAAATTATTGATGTAGTTCATCGGGTTGAGTATTCGGTCGATCAGTCCTTTGGTCAACTTGCCGATGGCTGCCTCCCGTTCCTGCCTCAGCAGCTTGTTCTGGGCGACACGCAACTCTTTGGTACGCTCGTCGACGATAGCCTCCAGCCGCTGCTGTTCTTCTGCCATGCGGCGCATGCGGTATCTGAAGATTTGATAGACAAGGAATATGATGATGAGGAAGTAGAACACAACGGAATACCATCGCATGTACACCGGATACGGCCGCTTGAATTCAAACGGACCGATCTCACTCACCTGGCCGAATGCATCCCTGGATCGGACCGAAACTTGATAGGAACCGAAGCTGAGGTTGGCAAACAGGTATGATTGTTGGTCGCTCCAGAGAGACCACGCGTTATCCTCATGCAAGCGGTAACTGTATAGTGTCTGACCGATAGGGTCAATCTTGTCATTGGCAAAACTGACGGAAAGGTCGCTTCCGTTCAAGGAGAAACGATGTAGCAGCAATTGCGGTACGATCGGGGAGGTTGTACGGCATTGACGGAGATTGAAACGGATCAGTTCGTCGTTGTCGCCGATCCACACAATCCCGTTGTCAACCAGCATGGCCTGGACGCTAATATCGGCGAACGGTTCGATCCAGATTTTCAGGTCATCCGGCACATTGTCGGAGTAGAGGCCTGCGCCATTATCGAAACTACGCCATATATTACCCGTATTATCTTCATATTCAAACAGTTTCGACATCTGTGCATCCTCATTCCTTTCAAACGAGTTGCCATCAGGCGCCATTTGGAAGTAATCACCTGCCAGGGTCATCGCCCACACGCCACCGTTTTCGTCCTTCTTGAAACGGGTGACATTAGGGATCTTTGCGATGACATGAGTGCCCTTGCCAGGACGGAAACGGCATAAGCGATCCAGTTCACCCACCAGATATGAGCCGTCGTCCAAGGCTACAATAGAAAGTGCGAACTGCGTGGTGAGCTGGTGGGCAACACCTTTGGAATACATATAGATACCGTCCGACGTAGCCACATAAACCGACTCGCCGGTTCCACGAGCCATCTGCCAGCAGGCGTGATGGACTTTGTCGACCTGGCGGAACCGTTGCCCCTCCAGAAAATACAGGCCCTGGAAAGTTCCTACCATCAGCGTCGGACCGCACATGCCTAAGCAGGAAATCTGGCCTCTCAGCCCTTCCTTCTCGGTAAAGTGGGTATAGATTTCGGAAATCGAGATGCTGAAGACGCCGTTGTCCGTCGCTCCCCAAACCGTTCCCTTCCCATCATGGGCAAGTTTCGTTATACTGTTGGAGCAGAGACCGTTGTCAACGTTGATGCGCCAAATCTCCTGCCCTTGGGCATTGACCGCAATCACGCCGTCCGTTGCCGTGGCTAAAAGGGTACGGTCATCGCTTAGCGGAAGACGCTGATACACCTCAATGTCATTCCATCTGTCTACTGCAGCCCCGTTGGCCCGCTCTCCGCCGGCAAGCGCCGTTGCATCGTCATCCGCTCTTTGCGTATACGAAACCTGCACGGAATCTCCGTCGACAGACTGTACCCGTCCCGTCAAACGGATTCCCTCAAAGACGACAGTCCCGTCTTCAGCCACGTCCAGACTTATCACGCGGGAAATGTCGGGGGTGTGGACAATCCTCCATCCTACATGGTCATAGACGAGAAGACCTTCAAAATTCGCGAAGAAAACATGCCCATCATTGTCACAGATGACGTCGAAGTTACGGTTGTGGGCATTGTACTGGCTGGCAGAGTAGTTCCTGAAGAACGGGATGCCCATATAAGCCTCTTCGCCGTCTTTGGCGACAGCCTGTACCGTGAGAAGCAGCACGGCAACCGTCAAACTGATATGATACAGAAACCTTCTCATTTGAACTTCATGTAGGGGATGGATATGCCGACATAGCGGATCCATTCCTGTTGGGTCAGATTACGGTTGATCTTATTATACAGTTGCTGCGCCATGTCATCGGCCGATGAATTCAGCAGCACGACATTTCCGGATGACGTACCGATCCACACACTCTTCCCGTCATCATCGCCGCACACGGCAAGAGTCCATCCGTCAAAAGAATAATCCACGGGAACCAGCCATTCCGTCGGAATCTCAGTGCCGCTGGCAACGCGTTTGCCTACGCTTTTCCGCTTGAGCTCTTCCCTGAATGACAATCCGCTCTCAAACAAGAGGTTATCCATATCCCAGATGAAAGCATTCTTATCGTAACCGCCTGTGATGATGATGGGACCGAGCATGGTGATGCTCATGCACCGGGACTTATGGGCAGCCAGCGTCTCCATCACGCGGTTGAACTGATTGACGGGATAAACCGTGCCGTCTTCCACGCCCAGCAGGAGACATTCGGTCGCTTTGTCATAATAAGCGGCAGTCACCACGAACGGAACCAATGGTGTCTTTTCCGTTATCTGTCCTGTAGCATTCATTTCGGCATAAGAACCATCCGAATAGAACAGGCAGATGGTTCCGTCCCGATCGACGATGGCCGACAGGTGCTTGTCCAAAGGCACGCTTTCCGAGATACTCCCGTCGGTATACCAGCACAGACTCCTGCGGCCCGCAATGAGCATGCGGCCTCTTGTCTGGATCAGTTTGAAATAATCATCGGCGGCTAGCGGCGCGGTATCGAGATTTCCCGTGAAATCCAGTTTGCACAAAGGTCCCTTGAGAGACAAGGCATAAATTTTCTTGCCCGATACCAGGACATCTCGGAAATCGTACTCCGGATTGAAGAGCAGCTGCTTCGAGTTAATCTGCTTGACACCGTCCTTCTTGCTGGCGGTCAGCCATTCCACCTCGCCGTAATTGGTGACCGCCACACATTGTCCGGGACTGCCAGGTACTTTGGAGAGGGCCGTTACGGCTCCGTTTTCCTTGACTTTATGGCGCGGGATGCCGTCCGTGGCCTGCGTCAAGGCTTTGAATGTCTCGGAATAATAGGTGTTACCGCGGTTATTCTTGAGGAAATACCAGCTGGCATAGGCCAGAAGGTCAGCCACATCGGGCTCGTCGGCTTCCCGTCTCACCTGTGAACTCACTGCCAGACTCCTGGCCTGGGTGCGCCGGTTCAGCGTGTCCGCCACATTCTTGGCATGGGTCGCTTCGTCTCGCTGTTCCAGGGCGATTTGCTGCTGCACTTCGGCATTGGCACGTTCTTGTTCGGCCACCTCTGCTGCGGCATTCGCCTTATGCTCGGCTTCGCGGGCAGCCCGGCTTTCCATCTCGGCAAGGGCGGCATTATGGGTGGCCAGGATGGACTGTTCCTCAGCACGGTCGCGCTGTCGGTCGGAGATGGCCTTCTGCTGATAGGCGATGTCCTCCATCTGCTGGCTGACTCGCTTCACGATGGCAGCATCCTTCTCGGCATCCATCAGCCGACCCATTTCATCCTGCATGGCCGCCAGTTCCCGCTGGGCCTTCCTGCTCCCCAAGTGATAGGAGAGAGCAGCCACGCCGGCCACGACTGCCAAGGCGATCAGCGCCATTAATATGGTTGAACGGGGTTTCACTTTCTGCGGATTACTAACTGTGTAATATCATCACTTTGGGGTGCACCGTCAATAAACTCCTTGACTTTGGCATTGATGGTGTCGACAATCTGCCGGCTGGTAGCTCCCTTCAATTCTGCCAGGGCGGCTTCGAGCCTCGTCGTTTCGAATTGCGCCTGCTCCTTGTTTTCTGCTTCGGTTACGCCATCCGTGTACATGACGAGGGCGTCGCCGGGATTCATCTGGAGCGTAGCGTTGTGGTAAGGAATGTCCTCCATCGCACCCAGCACCAGGTTGCATTCTGACTTCAGCATCTCGACCGTGCCGTCTGCATGGAGAATGTAAGGCGGGTTGTGTCCGGCGTTGGTAAAGTCGACCAGACCGGTCTTTAAATCATAGATGCCATAGAACACCGTCACGAACATCGACCCCACGCTTTCTCCGCACAAAATGTTGTTGGCCGCCATCATGCATTCGTTCGAAGCCAGGTCACGCACACCTGTCGCCTTGATGAGGGTACGGCTCACCGCCATGAAAATGGCTGCAGGAACCCCTTTGCCGCTCACATCGGCAATGGTGAAGCCGATGCGATGGTCATCAATCGGGAAAAAGTCGTAGAAATCTCCGCCCACATCCTTGGCCGCATGCATGCTGGCATAGATATCAATGCTGCCGGCATCAGCAAGGGGCAAGTCGAAGGAACGGGGCAGGATGGCCTGTTGGATATCCCGGGCCACGGACAGGTCGGACTGGATATCCACCAGCTGGGCATGTTCTTTCTGGGCGCTTTTTATATAATTAATCTGCTCTACGGCCTTATCGATGGTAATCTGCAGGTCGTCGAGGTCGATCGGTTTGGTGGCGAAGTCAAAGGCGCCATTGTTCATGGCGTGGCGGATGTTGTCCATGTCCCCGTAAGCACTGACCATGATGCACTTTAAAGAGGGCATGCGCATCTCGTTGACCTTGGTCAGAAGTGTCAGGCCATCCATTTCAGGCATGTTGATGTCGGAAAGGATGATGGAAATGTCCGGGTGTTTCAACAGGATCTGGAGCGCCTCCAGCCCATTATGGGCAAAAAAGAACTCATATTCGCCTTTTCGGATCTGTCTACGGAAGAATTGCGTCAATAACAGTTCGAGATCGGATTCGTCATCAACGCTAAGTATTTTTACAGCCATTTTTAGATGATAGTAGTATTCTAATAAACGCCAAAAATACAAAAAAAAAGTATAAATAGTTATCTTTGATTCCGAAAATCGGATTGTGTATGAATAAAGTACGAATAACGGCCATACGGCAGACCGTATATCTGGATCTGATGGCTCAATATGAGAATCCTATTGAGCACACTTGCGATGTTACGGTGGGGCAGGAGTGGATTTCCGTGGACGGAAAGTGTCCCGATGGGATGTGCCCTTCGGCCTGGTCTTCCATGCGGGAATTCGTGGAGTCGCTGGCCAAAGGAGAGGGTAATTTCTATGATGGATGGATGAAGGATCCGATGAGTGCGATGATCAGTTGCAACGACGGTTTCCGTCCGTTCAGTTTCTATCTGGAAGTTTGCTGACGCTTTACGAATTCTTCCATCAATTCTTTCATCTTTTGCTGCAGCACTTCGGTTTGTTCGTTGAGATAGTCAGCGTTCATGCCATTGGTCGGCGGTGCGAGATGGAACTGCGGTGATACGATGAGGCGGGCGCGGGGTCCCAGCAGCCGGACAGGTCCGTCGATGTAAACCATCACGAGCGGAGCCTGTGATACGGCTGCGAGCATAGCTGCCCCTGGATGGAAGGGGAGCTGTTTCCTATATGAGCCGTGGCGTCCCTCCGGGAAGATGGCTACGCTCTCCTTGTCTTGTTGGATCGTCTTGACGGACGCATGTACCCACGATAAGTCGGCTTTCTGCCGGTCGATGGGAATGCAGCGGGTGTGACGCAGGAAGAACCCGAACCCTTTTTGTTCAAAACGGTCTTTTGCAGCAAGGTTATGGATCCTGTCCTTGCGGAATACCGTGGTTACGATCGGACCGTCGAGATGGCTGGTATGATTGATGATCAGCAGCGACGGACTGTCGAGTTTGCGTTTTTGTTTAGGGGGTTCCACATAATACAACTTGGGCCGCAGAAGCACTTTCACAAGGAATGCCGTCAGCCCTTCTACGATGGTCGTTGTTATCTTCATGCCGAAATCTGTTTATAATAAAGCCCGCATCAGACCTCCGACAACAAAGGTACGAATTATTTACAAGTATGGACAGCATTTGCCATGCACATCCAGGAGGATATCATGGGAAATCAGTAAATTTGTTTCGCCAAACCGATACTTTCATCTGAAGCATCATGACATTCAAAACCTACGGACAGATTAACGATCCCAGCCTGTTGTTGTTGCCGGGGCTGGGTGTGTCGTATGAGATATTCCTTCCGCTCATCGAATTGCTGCAGGATAAGTTCTATATCATTGCAGCGGGCGTCGACGGATTCCTTCTGGGGCAGGAATCCCGTTTCTCTTCTGTCGATGACCAGGCGTCCCAGTCCATCAGATATGTCCAGGAGAATCTCGGCGGACATCTGGACGTTGCATACGGTCTTTCCCTGGGCGGGAAGATTCTGTCACGGATCATGGAGCGGGATGAAATAGACATCAGCCATGCCATTCTGGATGCTGCGCCGCTGTTGCCGCTTCCCACATGGAGCGTTGACCCTCTTCGTTATTATCAGAGCTGGAATGTCTGGACCTGCTATCACTGGACCGGTTTCTGGAAATGGGTTTTCCATTCACATTACTACGATGTGTTGCTGGATGAGTGCAAGAAGGTGTGGCCATACGGTAAAGGGAAGGCGGTCCGAGATGGATACAAGGATGTCTATACCAATAAGTTGGAATCCATTCACGGCGCTGATATCCATTACTGGTACGGCGCCAGGGAAGGCTTCGTGGCAAAACCGCAGGCCGAGCATCTGAAAAAGATCTGCCCTGAAGCGCACATAGAGGTCTTTCCCGGAATGAATCACGGCCAGTTATTGGTGGACCATCCGGAAGAAGTGGCAAAAAGGATTCAGCAGTTACTTTCAGCTTAGGTCAGGGCTCTTCCCGGTGACGAAAACTTAGAAAAAGCGACCCGTCCTTTTCTTATAGTCCAGATACTCCTGACCGAAATCGGCCTCCAGCCGCTTTTCTTCCGAGCGCACCTGAATCGTCATGACGATGGCAACGATGGCAACCACCAGCAGTGCCCACCAGTTCCATAGGGCAACCAATACGCCGATGTAATAGAGATAAGTGCCCGACAGCATCGGGTTCCTGCTCATTCTGTAGGGACCATCCGTCATCAGGTGCCGGGTTCTGGGCGCCACTTCGTGCCCCATCGCATCAAAAGGATTGCCCTTGCCGACGCGCTTCATATAAATGATGCTCCAGATGCTGAGCGCGAGACCAATGAGTGCAAGCAGGATTGCGGGATAGACTCGCCCCACAGGAATATCCGCTATGGCCGGCATCCCTGCTACCCACCACATCAAAGCGGGGATACCCGCAATGAAGATAATGAACCCCAATAAGTATCCAATGAGCTGTTTCATGAAGATAAAAGTATTGCTTTAAAATAATCCAAGGGCCAGCTCATTCCATGCGAGGCATCGTCTTTCAATCGTCAATTTTCTGTTGTCCGCACCAGACCTTCATCACAAGGCGGTGGGGGAGAATCTTGACGAGGAGAATCTGAATCCTGGCGATGAAGCCGAAAGTGCTGAGGTCACGCCCTTTCAGGAGGTCTCTCCAACCGCGGTTCACCACGTCCACAGGATCGTACATCGCGTTGAAATACGTGATGCGGTCCTTCTCCGTCCGGTTGTTGGCCACGTCAAAGAATTCTGTCTTTGTCCAGTAAGGGCAGAGGGCCGTGACTGTGATGCCCTTCGGCCTGAGTTCTTTCCAGAGGCCACGGCTGAAATTCAGCACGAACGCCTTTGTGGCGGCGTACTCCGTGATGTATGGGACCGGCTGGAAGGCTGCGACGGATGCGATGTTGAGCACCCGGCTTCCGGCCTTCATGTACGGAAGGCAGATGTAGCACATGTCCATCAGGGCGGAGCAGTTGAGCGCCAGCATGCTGTCGGCTGTCTTGCGGGGGACGTCTTCGACCGCCTGGAACTTGCCGAATCCGGCGGCATTCACCAACAGGACAATCTCGGGGTTCTCTGCGGCCAGGGTGCGTGTGAATCCCTCCAGGGCCTCACCGTCAGTGAGGTCCATGGGAATTTGCCGGACGGTCTGTCCGACCAACTCCTGCGAAAGCGCTTCGAGACGGTCTGCCCTGCGGGCAATGACCCACAATTCGTCGAATGCGACGTGTACGGCCGCAGTCTGCGCAAACCTGCGGCCCATTCCGCTCGATGCGCCTGTGATAATGGCTATTCTTGACATATTCAGTTCTTTATGGATTTGTCTTTCAAAGATAGATAAACCTGCTCAGCTTTCCAATGCTATTTAATTTGATCTTTAAATTTCAACAAGTTAAGCGGCAAACAACTACTTTCCGATGCAGACTATTTAATTTATTGATAATCAATTAGTTACAATGGCCGTGGTAGAAATGTGGTAGAAAAAATCCATCAAAACCTGCATAGTATCCGTGCATATCTGCATAATAGAAGTGCGACAGAGATGTTTTTGGGAACATTCCTTTGCACAAATTCAAAGGTACTAATAATGGTGTAAATCGCCAATTTTCTTTCGCGTCAAAAGAAAAGGATTATAGCGGGTTCATCCGAACCCGTCAGTACACATTTTTTTCAACCGATTACCACTCGAATCGGGGATTATTCATATCCGTACATTCAGTATGATATATCTATAACATTGCACCATACAATACCGGTTTGAATGACTCTCATTTTCTTTTGACCCGATAGATTTCTTTGCTTTTCCTCATATAAGTATCTTGGTTTCCAAACTTATGACAAAAATGTCAATTATTTGGAAAGTCTTCTAATACTCTCCTGGGCTATTTCATTTTTCTTTTACTCTTGCACATTCGTTTCTTTTTACTAACTTTGCAACAGTCGTAAAATTTACGGCTGTAAAATTTTAATGAAATGAAGTTTTATGACAGGGAAGAGCAGTTGGAGACACTGCGCGAAATGAGGGAACTATCCTACAATGGTTATTCCCGATTGACGGTTGTCACTGGACGGAGACGAATAGGGAAAACGACACTTATCAAAGAAGCCTACAAGGACGAGCCGTACGTGTATCTATTCGTGGGCAGGAAGAGCGAAGCTGTTTTGTGTGGCGAGTTCTGCGAGGAGTATCAGGAGAAGACCGGGGGATTCGTCCCTCCAATGAGTGCTTTCTGTGATGTCTTTCGTTTCTTAATGGAGGAAGGAACACGCCGGAAATATACGCTCGTCTTTGATGAATTTCAGAATTTCCTGGAGATTAATCCATCCATATACAGCGACATTCAGAACTGGTGGGACAAGTATCAGAAGGAGAGCCATGTGAATATGGTTGTCAGCGGTTCGGTTTATTCCCTGATGGAAAAGCTTTTCAGAAACAGGAAAGAACCTCTTTACGGGAGACAGGATTCAACCATCAAACTGCAGGCTTTCCCCACATCAATCCTCAAACAAATCATGGAAGATAACGCTCCGGGGTATTCCAACGACGATCTTCTTGCACTATATACTTTTACTGGTGGTATCCCTAAATATGTGGAGTTGTTCATTGATGTAAAAGCCACGACTTGCGGAAAGATGATTGCCAAAATCTGCAAGGAGGATTCTCCATTGATAGAAGAGGGGAGGAAACTCCTCATCCAGGAATTTGGAAAGAAGTATGCGACGTACTTCTCAATCCTTCAGGCAATATCTTTGGGGTATAATACTCAGGCTTCCATTGAAGACTATCTGGGTGGAAAGAGTCTAGGCGGGCAACTGCTAAAACTGGAAGATACTTATGACCTCATCCGGAAAGTCCGGCCGATTTGGGCTAAGCCTAAAACCCAGACGGTAAGGTACGAGATCAGCGACATCTTCCTACGTTTCTGGTTCCGTTATGTGGAGAAGAACCAGCGACTCATCGAAATCGGTCAGTACCCGGCCTTGCGCAGAATAATGGAAGATGATTATGAGACCTATTCAGGTGACGTACTTGAGAGATACTTCAAGCTAAAACTTGTGGAGAGCATGGAATACCGCGATATCGGAGGGTGGTGGGATCCTAAAGGCTATACAGACAAAGAGGGACATCATCAACAAGCCGAACTGGACATCGTTGCCCTTCGCCTGAAAGAGAACGTACTCGATGTGATAGAGGTAAAGCGCAATCCGGAGAAGTTCAATAAGGGCCTTCTTGAAGAAAAGGCTGCGTACTTTTCCACCAAGGAGAAGCAGACCCGAAAGAACAAGATTGTGCTCTCAAGCCTCTCAATGGATGATATGTGATGATTATCAACCTTTGAGGATTAAGAAGATTATGCGAACCAAAAATCAAATACCGGCATTGCCAGTAATGCTGTGCATATTGTTGATCGTATTCCTTTTTTATTCGATAAGAGTTTTCAACTCGAAAGATAGTTTCAATTACCCACCAGAAAAAAAACACAGCCATAAAGATCCGCGGCCAACAGTGGAACAGCCTTTTTTGCAAAAATATGATTCATTGACTACGGCTGAAATAGATGTCTTCATATCCGATTGGGCGGAGTGGTCAAAACAGCGTCAGGCTTTGGCTACAAATGCCACTGCCAATGATATTTGCTCGCAAGTGCTTGAATATTATGCCGATAAAGCAGCATGTGATTCAGCTGAATATTCCGTCCTAGCATATTGCATCCTTGTCAGACATTCTTCCAAGTCATTCAGAGTCAAAAGAGACAGTGCTTCGGACTCTTTTGACTGTGATACCACTTTTGTTATTCCTGTTTCTTGTGATGAGCGACCCGTCCTGTATCTGACTCCAGAAATAGATGCGAAAATCGACCAATATCTTCATTGGATATATATGTATCGGGATGGTGAAGATTATGAAGAGCGACACCTCGACCGAGAGCAAATCGTAGGACGGTATTGTCCTGTTCAGCCTGGAGGCGATATCCCCGGGTACTATACTTATTATTCCTTTCCAAGGATTACTCAACTCATCTTTTTCAAAAATGGTGTAATAGTTAATGTAACTATTGACCCTTTCCGAAGACAATCACTATTCCTACGCAAGAATTCAATTGAAAAAGCTATTGTAGTTTCTGATTGGATTGTCTGATCAGGATGTCTATTTCCCGATGCAGAGTTTATTATTCTTTCCAAGTAGACTCGCAGGGTTTTTAATGGGGTATGATTATCAGTGAGTTAAGAGATTCGTTTGTCACAATTGTGACAGAATCGGCGGTTTTTGTGACA
>Ga0265298_10001524_pt1 | contig 34357 bp, 30 predicted proteins | sample AusTroGonzalo_MG_3_FD_193486 | JGI IMG/M metagenome (GOLD analysis project Ga0265298, IMG submission 193486) | Bovine rumen microbial communities from tropical cattle in Woodstock, Queensland, Australia - Gonzalo_01 | ecosystem: Host-associated > Mammals > Digestive system > Stomach > Rumen ... | reverse complement strand
ATCTACGTCAACCTCGACGAGATTCAAAAGGTGGAGCTCTACAACATGAACGGCCAGTTGTTGGAGATGATGCAACCCAACGACACGCACTTCATGCTCGACATGCAGCAATATCCTGCTGGCATGTACCTGCTGAAGGTCGGCAACGGTGTTCAAAAGATCATGAAGAAATAACCCCTTTTATATTAATGAGCAGTCGGCCCCTTGGGATGATGGGGCTGGCTGAAAAAAAAAGCACCGCGATTGCGGTGCTTTTTTTTAGCTTACAGCCAAAGGCTATTTAATATTCGGCTCCTCCAAACCAAGGTGCTGTTTCTTATCAACAGCCTTCAGGATGATACCTAAGATGAGAGCGGCGACGCCGAGGCATGCCAACATCACTAACGGCCAAGTATAGTCGTAGGAGACAGCAGCTGTTTCAGCATCGATTAAACCTTGGTTCATTTGATCAATAATATCGGTGTTAGTCTTATCAAGAACCTTACCGATGAGCAGCGGGAAGAGCCACAAACCGATGTTCTGAATCCAGAAGATGAGGGCGTATGCAGAACCGATGATCTTTTCGTCCACCAATTTCGGAACGCTCGGCCACAAAGCAGCGGGAACCAAAGAGAAGGAGGCACCCAACACCAAGATGGTGAGGTAAGCCACGATGACACCGCCAGCGGCACTGCCCTTGAATTGCGGCAGAATGAAAGCGAAGGTCAAGTGACAGATAATCAGCAACAAAGAGCCAATCATCAACATGGAAGCAGCTTTACCCTTGTGGTCAACGTAGTTACCCAAAATCGGGGTGATAGCCACGGCCAACAACGGGAACACAGCGAAGATGGTCTCTGCGGTACCGCGCATGAAACCCATCCAGCAATAGACCACCAAAGCCACCACAGCAGCAACCATCAAACCGACTTTCGCGGTTTTGTTCTTGGAGAAGTTGCTGGTGAAAGAGCAGACGGCCACAGCCAACATGATGAGGTATTGGATAATGGTCACGGAACTGCCGCCCCAGAAGGTGTTAGGATCAGCTTCGGTGAGCGTGAGGTTACATTGCAGCATGTTCACCGCATATTTCTGGAACGGGAAGATGGCGCTATAGTAAAGCACGCAGAGGAGAGCCACCAACCAGAAACCGCCGGAAGAGAGAATCTTGCCGATATCGGACACTTTGAAGGGATCGTCTTTCTCTTCAGCCTCACCGGTTTGAGCGTCTAACTTCTTGTCCATGAAGAAGTAAACGATGAACATCATCAAAGCGATACAAAGCAGCACCACGCCGAAAGCCACAGAACGGGAAACGTCGACGGTACCACCTAATTTTGCGAAGAAGGGTGAGAAAATCATACAGGTGGCAACACCCAGACGGGCGAGAGCCATCTCAGAACCCATAGCCAGAGCAGTCTCACGGCCTTTGAACCATTTCACAATACCGCGGGAAACCGTGATACCGGCCATCTCCACACCGCAACCGAAAATCATGAAACCGACGGCTGCCACCTTAGCGGATGCAGGCATTCCTTCATAGAAAGGAGCCACGCCAAGTTCTTGGAAACCAGGGATGTAGTTGAGGTGATTGTTGAACCAAGCTTCCACACCGCTGCCCATAAAGGCCTCAGTGACCGCATAGTACTTAATCAAACCACCGATGAGCATCACCGCACCGGAAAGCACAGCGGTGAAACGCACACCCATCTTGTCGAGGATGATACCCGCGAAGATGAGGAAGAAGACGAAGACGTTCAAGAAGGTCTCCGCACCCTGCATCGTGCCGAAAGCGGTTGAATCCCAACCTCTTGTTGATTGCATAAGGTCTTTGATAGGCGAAAGGATGTCCATGAAAATGTAGGAACAGAACATGGCCAACGCCAACAGCAACAACGCCGTCCATCTCATGGCCGGATTGTCTCTCAATGTTTGTAATTTTTCTTCCATATTTTATAATTTTAGTTAGAATTAATTTCCGTTTTTAACCGCAAAACATGTTTTTGGGTGTTGTAGAGACGATGTGCACATCGTCTTTACAAGGATCATTCCTTTTTTTCGTCCCTATCCTTACTGGATTTCACCAAATCTATCAAGATATATCCCGTTGCCAGTCCCCAAAGCGCCATCAAAACAGGATTGTTCTTCAAGATATTATCAGAAAATTGCCCAGATTTATACCAATAGAGCATGGCGAGCAGCAAACCCACCGCCATGGCCACCAAGTGCATCCATGTGAAGTTTTTCTTCCAAAAATCGCTATTCTTGTTCATTGGTTATCTTGTCGTATTGGTAATTGAAATAGTTCGTCCGTATCTTCTCGCGAATTTGCTCGTCACTCCATCGCACAAGGTCGTAATAGCTGAACCGACAATACATCATGAAGTTAAGCAGATCTTCGCCTTGTAAACCAGTGAGTTCTGAAACAATTTCCCGATTGTATTTCTGCTGAATGCGCTCCACTTCGTCCTCGTATGAAACCATCTCGTTGTACAAACGGTTCATCTTGCTCTTCCGACTGTATTTGTCGTACAGGAAGGAAATCGGCGACATGGTCACGGTACCACCCAACGACAAAATGTTGCCGTTATCCTGATAGGAGGCATTGGCCCTCTGCCACTCCGAAAGATGCACTTCCTCCGCACGTTGATAATACTCAGGCAGTTTCAAGGTCACAATGTCCTTCTTGAACCCCTCGTAGGAAGGGTTAATACCGATAATGGTCACCTCTTTCAACATGGTGGCCTTGTAGTAGAGGAAAAAGTCCTCATAACCATTGAACAGCTTTTTGTCAATAGGGGCGACCAACTGCCGATAGATGGATTTGGTGATAATCAAAGTGTCGTTCAGAGATAAATTAATCTCAAAACGACCGTTTTTATCTGTAAAAGCAAACTTCTGGGTATTTACATTATAGACGCTTGCTCCCGATAGAGGCTGGAAGGTGATGCCGTCAAAGACGCGCGCTGAATACCTCTTCTGCTGCGCCTGCACCGTTATGAAACAGCACAATACTCCAATTATGAGTAAAATTTTTTTCACGGTGGCAAAAGTACAAAATAATTGTGAATATTCACCTACACGTGAAAATTTGTAGCCACCTATTGTATCAATGAGCAAATAATGAAAATCAGACTGGCGAACTGCAAGATGTTGCGGGCCAAAAACCAACGGATGGCGAACCATTCCAGATGGTTTTCACAAATGGCATCCCAATGCTCAATAGGACCGAACCACCAACGACGCTTGAACTCACGCTCCGGATGATAACAAAATTGGTAAAGCAAGTAAAACAACGTGACGGAAAGCGGCAAAATGATAAATATAGTGGCGAAAATAGGATGTAAATTTCTGAGAATAAGGGCTATAAGCAAAATGATATAGGGTGTGAAGTTAAAAACGGCAGAAGCCACTAACTGCCATTCTCTTGTCTTCAAGACCTCAGCCAACGTCTTCTTTCCCACCTTTTTGTCGGTGGAAACCTCCATGATGGAATGCGTAAACAGAATATTGACCACCCAAAGTCCCACCGCCACGGAGACGACCCACACGCCTGTGTTGAGCGTGCCGCACGCCGCATAATGCACGCCAGCCATCAACAGCGGACCGAAAATGAAACCCGTGACCAGTTCGCCCAAACCGTGAAAGCAAAACCGGATGGGCTTCCCAGAATAAAAGAAGCCGAGAAATCCCGCTGCCAAGGCGATATAAAGCGGAATAAGTCCGCGTTTCACAAAAACGATGCAACCCAGCAACAACGCAGCGATTCCAAAAAGGGAGGCCACCACAAAGAGTTGGCGCGGGGTCACCTCACCAGAGGTTAAATAGGGACTTTTGGCGATACGGGCTCGTTGTCCCTCCGCCGCTGTCTGCTCCCGAACCTCTTCGCTCTTGAACTGGTAGTCGAAGTAATCGTCAAAAAGGTTCACTGACAAATGTGCCAGCATCACTCCGAGCACCGCCACGATGCTCAATCCGACGGAAAAACCTTCATTACCGACAGCCATAAACACGGCCACCAATGACGGCAGCACACTCTGCGGCAGCGCATACGCCCGCGCATTCTGAATCCAATATACTAACTTCTTCATTCTTATCTGAAATTTTCGTTTAGTTCCCTATTGCCTATTGCCTATTGCCTGTTGCCTATTCCCTTTTGCCTATTCCCTATTGCCTGTTGCCTATTCCCCAACACAAACAAAAAAACCATCTGCTACTAACAGATGGCCTTGTTTTGTACTGCGTACGAGAATCGAACTCGTATTGCAAGATTGAGAATCTTGATTCCTAACCGTTAGAAGAACGCAGCAGTTGAAATCGGCGGCAAAAATACAATTTTTTTTGATATGACAGAGTGGTTTCTGGATTTTTTTCAAAATTGATGTTTTTGCCCTGTAGAGACGATGTGCACATCGTCTCTACATCTACAACAAATGCATATCGTCTCTACAACGATTTCGCTATTCCTTGTAGCATCTTAATCTCCTCCGCCCACAACGTCTCGTCCGGGGTTTCGAGAATCAACGGCATATTGTCAAATCGGGGATCTTTCATGAAACGTTCGAAAAATTCCATACCCAAAAGTCCTTTTCCGATGCTGTCGTGGCGATCCACTCGACTGCCAAGATCCTTTTTCGTATCATTGAGGTGGATGGCCCGCAAATAACGGAAACCGACCGTCTCTTCAAATTCCTCAAAGGCAGCTTTATATCCGCTTTCCGTTTTGAGATCATAACCGGCAGAATAAGTATGGCAGGTATCCAAACAGACCCCTACCCTACTCTTATCTTCCACTTTATCAATAATATATGCCAAATGTTGAAAACTAAATCCTACGTTGGAACCTTGTCCGGCGGTATTCTCAATGACAGCCGTTACGCCGTTTGTTTTATCCAGCGCGAAATTGATACTTTCAGCAACCAAAGTGAGACAGGCCTCTAACGAAATCTTTTTCAGGTGACTGCCCGGGTGAAAATTAAGCATTTTTAACCCTAATTGTTCGCAACGCTGCATCTCTTCGAGGAAAGAGTTTCGGGATTTTTCCAATCCCTCCGCATCGGGACTGCCCAAGTTGATGAGGTAGCTGTCGTGGGGCAACACGTAATCTGCAGAAATGCCTGATTTTTCGAGGTTTTCCTTGAAAGCCACCACGGATTTTTCGCTCAACGGTGCGGAGAACCACTGCCGCTGGTTTTTCGTGAACAGGGCAAATGCGGTTGCACCCACCTGCATGGCGTTCAACGGGGCGTTCTCCACCCCACCCGATGCGCTGACGTGTGGTCCGATGTATTTCATTGTTTGAATTTTGATAACGGATTTGTGGACGTATGCGATACGTTTTGGATTGTGGACGTATGCGATACGTCTTGGTTTGTGGACGTATGCGATACGTCCCTACAATCCCACGATTATTGCCTATTGCCTATTGCCTCAATTTAATATCAACAACACCTTCCTTATCGGTGACATTACCGATAACGTAGGCCTTCTCACCCAACTCGTTGAACATCTTCACGGTGCGGTCGGCATCCTTCGGATCCACCATCAACACCATGCCGATACCCATGTTGAAGACGTTGAACATCTCGCGGTGGTCGACCTTGCCGTACTTTTCGAGGAACGGGAAGATGGCGGGCATTTCCCAATTGTGCTCGTCTACAAAGATACCTTGACCTTCACGCAGGGCGCGCGGAATGTTCTCGTCGAAACCGCCGCCAGTGATGTGACAAATAGCGTGAATATCAACATTTTTTAACACTTCTAAAACAGGCTTCACATAGATGCGCGTAGGCGTGAGCAGCACGTTGCCAAGCGTGTCGGGAAGGGTGTCGTATTTTTGGTTGAGGTCCAGTTGATTGTCTTTGAAGACAATCTTGCGCACCAACGAGAAACCGTTGGAGTGAACACCGCTGGAAGCCAAACCGATGAGCACATCGCCCACGTTGACCTTGGAACCGTCGATGAGTTTGGATTTCTCAACCGCGCCGACCGTAAATCCGGCAATGTCGTATTCATCCTCATCGTACATGTCGGGCATCTCCGCCGTTTCACCACCAATGAGTGCACAGTTGGACAGCACACAGCCATCGGCCACGCCTTTCACAATCGCCTCGATTTTCGTGGGTTCGTTCTTTCCCACGGCGATATAATCCAGGAAGAACAGAGGAGCGGCACCTTGCGCAAGCACGTCGTTCACGCACATGGCCACTGCATCCTGTCCGATGGTATCGTGACGATCCATCATGAACGCCAATTTCAATTTGGTACCCACGCCATCCGTTCCACTGACCAAAACGGGTTCCTTGTAGCCGAGGGAGGCCAAATCGAACATGCCGCCGAAGCTTCCGATGTTGCCCATCATACCGGGACGGTTCGTGCGGGAAATGTGTTTCTTAATGAGGCGCACAGATTCATAACCTGCTTCCAGTTGTACGCCTGCTGCTTGATATGCTTTTGACATAGTTATATCGTATTAAAAAACGTTAAATAATCAACATCGCATCTCCGTACGTGAGGAAGCGGTATTTTTCCGCCACAGCCTCCTTGTAGGCTTTCATCACGAAGTCATAGCCGCCGAACGCTGCCACCATCATCAACATGGAGCTTTGCGGGGCGTGGAAGTTGGTGACCATCGCGTTGGCCACTTTGAAACGGTACGGCGGATAAATGAACTTGTTGGTCCACATATCCTCTTTGCCGTTCATCTCGGTGGTTTTCACCATGCCGTTGTCATACACGGAAGACTCCAAAGCCTTCATGGTGGTGGTGCCGACTACCACAATCTTGTGACCCTCTTCTTTGGTCTCGTTGATCTTGTTCGCCACCTCGGTACGGATAATCATCCGCTCGGAATCGGGTTTGTGCTTCGACAAATCCTCCACATCAATATCGTTAAAATTACTTAATCCGGCGTGGAGGGTGATATAAGTGCGCTCAATACCTTTGATCTCCATTTTGGAAAGCAGGAAGCGGCTAAAGTGGAATCCGGCAGCCGGTGCCACAACAGCGCCCTCTTCCGTGGCGTAGATGGTCTGGTAGTCCTGCTCGTCCTCCGGCTCGATGTCGCGCAGACGCTGGATATCGTTGGGCAGCGGCGTGGTACCGATTTCCATGAGCTTCTTTTTGAAGGCATCGTGGTCACCGTCGAAAAGGAAACGCAGGGTACGACCGCGGGAGGTGGTGTTGTCGATAACCTCAGCCACCAAACTATCATCCTCGGTGAATGACAGCTTGTTACCAATACGGATCTTACGGGCAGGGTCAACCAAAACATCCCACAAACGGCTCTCCTCATCCAGCTCTCTTAACAGAAAAACGCGGATTTGGGCACGGGTCTGCTCCTTCTCCCCGAACATCAAAGCAGGGAACACGCGGGTATTGTTCATGACGAATAAATCCCCTTCGTCAAAGTAGTCAATAATATCCTTAAATAACTTATGCTCAATAGTTTTCGTCTTTCTATTGAGCACCATCATACGCGCCTCGTCACGCTCTTCCACAGGGTGCAAAGCAATTAATTCTTGAGGCAAATAATACTTAAATTCCGATAATTTCATCAACTATAATTTTGGCGCGCAAAGATACAATATTTTTAAGCGTTTGTCAAGTCTTTTTTTTGGAAAAATTTCTTAAAAAAAGTTGTACCTTTGCCTTCGCTCCCATTACGATCATTTTGTTAATACAAGTATTTAATAACCAAATAATTAGAAAAATGAAAGACCTCTTGTTACAACGCTTCAGCAAGTATATCTCTTACGCGACTACCGCAGATCCCGAATCGGAAACTTATCCGAGCACCCAAGCGCTTCTCGATTTCGCCGATGTGATGGTGGAAGAATTGAAAAATATTGGTATGCAGAACGTTACAAAAGACCAACATGGTTATGTGACCGCCCTCCTGCCCGCCAACACCAACGAGAAACAACCCGTCATCGGCTTTATGGCGCACCTGGACACTGCCCCCGACATGCCCGGTATCGCCGCTCCCGTCATCATTCCCAACTATGACGGTGGCACTATCGTCCTGGACAAAGAATCCAATACCGTCCTTTCTCCCGATGAATTTCCGGAAATGCTGGATTACAAGGGATTAACGATCTTGACCACCGATGGTAAACATCTGCTCGGTGCAGATGACAAAGCCGGTGTGGCCGAAATCGTCTGCGCGATGGAATACCTCATCCAGCACCCCGAAATCAAGCACGGCGACATCAAAGTGGCTTTCTCTCATGATGAAGAGGTCGGCAATGGCGTGAAATTCTTTGATGTGGAGGCATTTGGCTGCGATTTTGCCTACACGATGGACGGCGGCGCCATCGGCGAACTGGAGTTCGAAAACTTCAACGCTGCAGGTGCCAACATCCGCATCCAAGGCAAGAACATCCATCCGGGTTATGCCAAAAACAAGATGGTGAATTCTCAACTTATCGCTATGGAACTCAACAATTTGCTGCCTGCCGCACAACGTCCTGAGCATACGCAAGACTACGAAGGCTTCTACCTCCTCACCCGCATCGACGGCACCGTGGAGGAAACGAAAATGTCGTACATCATCCGCAACCACGACAGAGCACTCTTCGAATCACAGAAAAAATTCATGCAGGAGGTTGTCAACTTCCTGAACGTCAAGTACAACAACTGCATCACTTGCGAAATCAAGGATCAGTATTACAACATGCGCGAGAAGGTGGAGCCCGTTTATTACGTGGTGGAACGCGCGGTGAAAGCAATGAAAGAGGCGGACGTGGAGCCCGTCATCGTGCCCATCCGCGGCGGCACCGACGGCGCAAACCTGTCGTTCCGCAACCTCCCCTGCCCCAACATTTTCGCCGGTGGCCATAACTTCCACGGCAAATACGAATATGTGCCGCTGGAGTCCATGGTAAAGGCCACGGAAGTCATCATTAATATTGCAAAATGCTAATTTATAAGCAAATAAAAACAATGGCGCGAATGTAACATTCGCGCCGTTTTTATATGAATGGGGTACTCAAAAAAATTATATTTTTGCGCACCCATTTGGTCCTGTAGTTCAATGGATAGAACGGAAGTTTCCTAAACTTTTGATAGGGGTTCGATTCCCCTCGGGACTACTAAAAATCATACCCCACCATCTCGCCGTGCGGATGGATGATGGTGTATTTCGTGAAACGCTCGTCCGCATCAAATCCGTCACCGTAATTCACCGATCCGTCATGCTTCACCTGCTTCACTTGCTTCGTGGAATAGATGCTGCGCCGACGCTGGTCCCATATCACCTCGTCGGTAATCACGGAATCACCGTTGATAATGTCGTAAATAACCACATTGTCAGTGGCCTTGAACAGGTTGTTGTTGATCTGGCAGGCATAATTCGCCGTGATAATGGCCTGCTTGCTACCGTAATCGTTGAAAGAGGTAATCGTGATCCCTTCTGGACAATCCACGTAAGAGGTGTCCCCATTGTAGCGGTTGAACATCGGCGTGTTGACGATGAAACTCGTCCGCCCGGAATCACTGACCGTAATCGTCATGTTTTGAGCGGACTCATCAGGGTATTTGCCCTTATACTCAAAGAGCTCGGTTTTGCTGCCCGAAGACTTGCAAGCAGCAAAAAGCATCATAATGCACGTGGCAATTATGATGCTCTTTGAAGTATGTTTAAGATGTAAGATCATCAGGGATTATCTTACAGTCGTATTCTCTTGGATCCAGCAGCCCACGTGATAGGAGGAACCGCTGTTGATACCGCGTTTGAAGAGTTCTTCTTTGCTGGGGAATCTCAGTTTGGCGCGTTTGCTGTTGGCTTCGTCAGCGCAGCTGGGATCCACGGAAGCAGCTTTGGCGTATTTGTCGGCAGCAGCCCATGCGTATGCACCGGGAACCTGCTCGTCACCGCATCTGCCGCCAGAGTTAGCGTAGAGGTCGCCAATCAAGATATAAGCCTTACCCATGTTGGGTCTTGCCTTCAAAGCATCGTATGCAGCGGAACGGGATTCAGAGAAGGAACCTTTCATTCTGTATGCCAAAGCCAGCATGTAGTTGGCATCTGCCTGTTGCTCGTGCGTCTCGCTCAGCTTGACAGCTTCCTTGAAGTAGTCGATGGTGGCGGCGATATCTTCAGCACTCTGTGACTTGGTGTAGTTCTTGAAGGTAAGGTTACCCATCATGTAGGCGGTGTTGCGGTTCGGGCTGGCCTTGTGGAGGATGGACAGACCTTCGAGGAACACCGGGCTGTCGGTACAGTTGCCTTTGAACATCGTGTTGACCATCTTGCTAACAGCGGCAAGGTCGTTCTTGATGTCTTCAAACTTCTTGGTGTAGAGCATATCCAGCACCTCGCAAGAAGCGTAAGGAGTCACAGCATTGTTGATCTTGACCAAGGTCTTGCGATAGTTGACGATGAGTTTTGCCTGACGGGTGGTGTCGGCCGTCAACTTCTTGGCTTGCTTGTCGTATGCCATACGGTCAATCTCGCCTTTTTCCAGTTGGGCATTCAAAGCTTCCAAAGCATCCGCGCTCTGTTCGTAAGCCTTGGTGGCATTCAGGATGGAGAGATCCAGATAGTCGGTAGCACGCTCGTAAGCCTCAACCACGATGGAGGTATCCTTCTTGGCTTTGGTCATGTTCTCTGCCAGCTGGAAGTAGGTATCCCAAATGGCGGGTTGCGTGTTCTCCTTCTCCATTTCGACAGACTGCACAAACCAAGTGTATGCCTGTTCGTACTGAGATTTGCGATATCTCATTGTGTTATAAGCCTTGAAACCAAGACCTGAACCGACCGTGAATTTTTCCGGGAAGTAAGTACTGCGGACATCAAACGTGTACATCAGAGAATCGATGAGCACCTCGCGACGTGCGGAATCCTTCTCGTCTTTGATCAGATTCTGGAACAGTGTCTGCGCATTGGTGTAGATTCCGTCCCAAGAGCACGGGCAGTTTTGGATGACATACTGCCAAGATTCGTATGCATCATTGTAATTCTTGGCATTGTAAAAAGTTCTGAAATTCGTGATTTGTTCAAGGCATTTCAGGGAATCAGCCTCATTTGCTCCGTATTTGAAGGAGCAGGGTTTCTGCGCGAAGGCGAAACTTCCGCCGATAACCAGTACGATGACAGCTAAGATCTTTTTCATTTCTTCTTTTATTTTAGGGTTATTACTTATTAATCTATCTTGACTCTTTGATACCAACGTTCTTGTAGGATGAAGCAGAAGGAGAATCTGAAGTAGTTTTGCTGTACCAGATCGTTCACCATTGTTCCCGTTCTTCCGTATTCGAACATGATATTGATTGACGAGTGAGTATTGAACGTATTCAGTGGAATTCCTACGCCTAAACAGACTCCCAATTCAGAAATAGGTTTATTGCGCAACGACAATTCCCCGGTAGATAATCTGCCGCCTGCCCGGATAGCCAACTTTTTGAAGAATTTATTGGACATCGGGTCTGGAATGAACTGGAAGCCAATCGTTGTGGCAAGGGAGTTACGCAAAGAATCGGACGGCCTCAGGAACTGGAAATGATCCCAATTTCGCCAGGTCACATCCGCAGCAATGGTCATCTTTTCTTTGTATGTGTAGCTCAACCCGCCACCAACAGACTGCGGAATGTGCAAGTTGCCTTGGATGCCTTCTTTATACAATATAGTATCATAAACCGCCGTGGAGACGTAACTGCCGCTATAAGAATTGACCAAAAGATCCTCTTTTGCCCAGATATATGCGGTATTGCCATACACAACACCTAACCCAAGGCGATGCTTTTCACCAACATTGAAGAAATACTGCAAACCAGCATCCAGATAGATGCCTTTCACATGGTAGGCGTCACGCACATAGCTGTTAGTGAAGTAGGAACCATTGATTTCAGTATTGCTATTATAAAAAATGGTACCAAATATGTAGCTGGCATTCAATCCGATAGAGAGTCCCTTGCAGATTTTGAACGCATTACCCCAATAGAGTTGGTTGACCCCGCCCTCGCCAGTGTATTTGTAAGTGACCGAACCGATATTCGGCACTTCTTTCTCACTCTCAATATTGTAACCCACTGAGCTGAAAGGCATTATGCCCAAACTGGTGCGCCAATGCCGTGTCACCGGCAAACCGATGGCCAGATAACCGGGTTGAGCGTAACTGTTTTTCTGAAAAAGCTGCTTCTGGTTCAAACGTGACACATACACCGACGCAGCGACATCGGCAATGAACGACAGAGAATCAAAGGCCGCGTAGGACGCAGGATTCCGGAAATTGATGTAATAGGGACTCTGCATGGCATACGAAACCCCGCCCATGGCATCCAACACCCCGTTTGAGGAATGGTTTATTGAACCTATCCCATAGCTGGAGTATGGCGTACTAATCTCATTTTGCGCTTGCACCTCAAACACGCACAAGCAGCAAATCAAAAGCATCCAAATGATATGGTCAGTCTTCTGAAGCATTCAGTTTTAATATTTTAAGCAATCCGAACAGAATCGGATTTTGGGCGGCAAATATACGCTTTTTTATGAAATTTTGGAGTAGCGCTGAATCTCCGCCCGAAAATATCACTTTCAAACCGTCAAATTCCCTTTCATATTGGGCAATCAGACCATCAATTTCACGCGCCATCCCGTTAATGACACCCGACAAAATGGAGCCGCGGGTGTCGTCACCGATGAAAAAATCGATGGATTCGGGATCCACGAGCGGCAAACGAGCAGTGAATTGCGAAAGCGCTTGGAAACGCATCCGCATTCCCGGAGCGATACTTCCACCCAAATACTCGCCATCCGCATTGACGAAATCCGCCACCAGACAAGTGCCTGCCATGATGGAGAGCACATTTTCCCCAGGACATAATGCATTGGCTCCCACCGCATTGGCGATACGGTCAGTACCCAAAGTCTCCGGAGTCGCATAACGCATGGTGATAGGCAAACGGCATTGGGAAGAAAAACGGACCAGCTTGACGCGATCCTCCAACCAACGGAGGATCCCCTGATTCTCTTCCCCAACAGAAGAAACAATGGCTCTCCGCACTGGATAACTCACCAGCACCTCCTCCAAAAGCGGAATTGTCAACTGCTTTTCCTGCAAAAATTGAACTGTTTTTCCATTTTCATCAAAAACAGCCAACTTCTGAAGTGTATTCCCAATATCAATGACTAAATCCATCAATACCACTCCCCATTAACCGTATAACCTTATCCCCCTACCCTCTCCTATTTCTCAAAATATCAATGGCCAAATAGATAGCGTTGCGCATGGATTGGGCATCCGCAATGTTCTTTCCCGCAATGTCGTATGCGGTACCGTGAGCCGGCGACGTGCGCACGATGGGTAGTCCGGCAGTGAAATTCACCCCGTCCTTGGAGAGCAATTTGAACGGAATCATACCTTGGTCGTAATGCATGGCCAACACGGCATCGAAACGGGTATAGACTCCCGTGGAGAAGAAACTGTCGGCCGGGAAAGGTCCGAAAGCGTTGATTCCATCATGGAAGGCCTGAGCCACAGCGGGTTGTATCACCTCTTTATCTTCGTTGCCCATCAATCCGTCATCGCCGCAATGCGGGTTAAGCGCGAGTACCGCAATGGTCGGGTTGCTCAACGCAAAATCCTTTTTCAACGACTCGTTCAAGATTTCCAACTTCTTCATAATCAGCTCAGTGGTGAGCGTTTCGACCACTTTACCGAGCGGCAGATGATGGGTGACGAAAGCCACGCGCAAGTTCTCGGAAACCATCACCATGGTGGCCGGATGCTCCTTCCCGCCGAAATAATGGTCGAAAAACTCCGTATGGCCAGGGAAAACGAATTTCTCCGATTGGATGTTGCTCTTATTGATAGGCGCAGTTACAACAGCATCGATGAGGTTGTTCTTCAAGTCACGTCCGGCGGCGTACAACGCGCGCTCTGACATTTGACCGGCAATTTTCGTGGAGGTGCCCAAGTCCAACTTCACCTCCTCCTCATACAGATTGATAAGGTTCGGCCGCTTTGTGGAAAGCTGCTCGGCCGTTTTGGTGAACTGGAACGAAAAATCCGGTAATTCCATGTATTTTTTGTGGTAGGAAGCCACTTTCGACAAACCATAGACCACCGGAGTGCACATCTCCATGATCCTGTTGTCGCTCAATGATTTAATGATTACTTCATAGCCGATACCGTTAATATCGCCCTGCGTGATTCCAATTGTGAAATTCTTATTGTCAGCCATAAATACTTTTTTTGGGGCTGCAAATATACATAATATTCCTCAATCGCACGTCAAAATCCTTAATAATTCTTAAAACTGAAAAAACACGAATTGCTAATGGAAGAAATTTTATTTTTGCAGTTTGATTCTCTATGAAGCGGAGTCTTGTGATATGGATCTTTTTGTTTACAGTCGGCGGGATGTCCACGATGGCTCAAACCGGCGGTAAATTCATATATAACTTCCTGAACCTCAGTTATTCTTCAAGATTAATGGGTTTGGGTGGTAATCTGATTTCCGTCTACGATGACGACCCGACTTTGGTGTTTACAAATCCGTCCTACATCAGCAACCGCCACCACAACCAACTGGCGTTGAACTTCACCGACTATTTCACCACCAGCAATGCCTTGTCCGCAGTTTACTCCTACACCTTCAACAAGGCAGGCAGTTTTTCGGCTGGAATTTGCGCTCTCACCTACGGCTCTTTCCGGGGGGCGGACGAAAACGGCATCGAAACCGGCAAATTCACCGCCGGCGATTACGCCCTTTTCATCGGTTGGGGTCGCGAACTTTCCAACCATTTTGCCGTTGGTGCGAACCTCAAGACCATCTTCAGCCATTACGATGCCTACTACTCCGCCGGGTTGGCCGTGGACCTTGCCGGTAGTTACTTCGACACCGCCAGCAACCTGTCTATCACGTTCTTACTTAAGAATATCGGCACTCCGGTGAAGTCTTACGCACCGGGCAATTTCGAAAACCTGCCCTTCGACATCCAGTTTGCACTGTCGCAACGACTGAAACACGTTCCCATCCGCTATCACATCTCTCTCCACTCCCTCTACCGCTGGAACATGAACTATTACGGACGTGACAACCCCTTCATCAGCACCGACGCTATCACTGGTGAGCTTCAATACCCCTCTAAAGTGGCGCAATTTGCTGACAATTTCTTCCGCCACTTTGTCGTAGGATTGGAAATAGAACCCATCAAATACTTCTCCATTCAGCTGGCCTACAATCATAATATCCATCAGGAAATGAAAGTGGTCTCTAGGAAGTCTATGGCGGGTTTTTCATACGGTATCAAATTGAATATCAAAGGTATAAGAGTGGGTTTTTCCCGACTTCACTACGCTGTAGGTGCTACCCCGAACTGCTTTGATCTCGCCCTTGATTTCGAAGAGCTGGCCAAGAACAGCAAGGAAAGAAAAGCAAAAAAATTAGAACGAATCATCCCTTAACAATGAATATACCCTTTTCTCCGCCTCACATCGATGACGCGATCATCGAAGAAGTCGTCTCCGCGCTCCGCTCCGGATGGATCACCACCGGACCGCGCACCAAACTTTTTGAGCAGAAACTGGCAGAATACTGCGGTATCCAACATGTCGAATGTGTCAACTCCGCTTCCGCCGGAATGGAACTCGTGCTCCGTTGGTTCGGTATCGGACCCGGCGACGAGGTAATCGTACCCGCTTACACCTACACCGCCACGGCCGAAGTGGTGGTGCACTGCGGCGCTAAACTGGTGCTCGTGGATGTGAACGACGATCTCCTCATCAATGTGGACAAAGTACGGCAAGCCATCACCCCTAACACCAAGGTGATCATGCCCGTTGATATTGTCGGATTGCCTTGCGATTACCAGGAACTTTTTGATCTGGTGAATGATACGGAAATACGCAAGCTTTTCCGTCCTGCCAACGAATGCCAAAGCACCCTGGGCCGTATTTTGATTCTGTCCGATGCGGCGCACTCCCTCGGCGCATATTATCAAGGCAAACACACCGGTGCCGTGGCCGACATTTCCGTCTTCTCTTTCCACGCGGTCAAAAATCTGACCACAGCGGAAGGCGGCGCCATCTGCCTGAACTTGCCCGACACGTTCCATTCTGAAAGCATCAAAAAGGATTTCAACACGCTTTCCTTGCATGGCCAAACCAAAGACGCTTTCACGAAAACGAAAGCCGGTGCCTGGCGGTATGATGTCTGCACCATCGGCTACAAATGCAATATGACCGATGTAGCCGCCGCCATGGGATTGGTGGAGCTGGCACGCTACGATCAAAGCATCCTGCCTCAACGAAAGAAAATTTTTGACGCTTATAATCAGGCATTTGCGAACGACCCGCGCTTCCGTGTGCCCACCTACATCACACCTACGAAACAATCGTCTTTCCATGTGTTCACGCTTCGGGTGAACCACATCACGGAAGAACAACGCGACGAGGTGATTATGAAGATGGCTGAAAAAGGCGTGGCCGCCAATGTGCATTTCGTTCCACTGCCCTTGCTGACGGCGTATAAGTCACTGGGATTCAACATCCAAGACTATCCCAACGCCTATCGTCAATATGCTTGTGAAATCAGCCTGCCCGTCTATTTCGACCTTACCGACGAGCAGGTCAACGAAGTGATCCGCGTGTTGAAAGCAGCTGTCTCTGAAGTTTGCTAACTATAAATTGTACCACTCTGGGTGAGCGTGAGGCTTGTCCTCCAAATTGAACTGTCCCTTGTGATAGCCCTCCAGGCCGTAATACTGTGCCTGAATTTCTTGAAGATCCTTTTCGTAATCGCCCGTTGGCTGGAAAATGGACATGATGCCGCACGTGCGTGTCTTATAATCAATATAGCCCAAACTGATCGGCACACCTGCCTCCATCGCAATCTGATAGAACCCGCGTTTCCACTTCTCTACCCTTTTGCGTGTTCCTTCCGGACAGATAATCAGTGTGATACGGTCACGTTTCTTGATGATGTCGGCGGCATACTCCACAAAATTGCGGGCATGTTTACGATCCACGGGGATGCCTCCTAACTTCTTCAGTATCAGATTTAACGGGAAGACGAAAAACTCCTTTTTGATAATCGTGCTGGCATGAAGGTCATAATATTGCATAGCCGCCAACCCGATGATGAAATCCATCACAGAGGTGTGCGGCGCCATCATCAAAACGCTTTTGGGAATCGTGCCTTCTGGATTGGGGTAGGGGATGGGCTTTACCCGAAATACATACTTGAAAAGGAACGTGCTAATCATGACTCAAACTATTGATTATAAACTTATTATCTTGTAAATAACCTTCAATCTTGCATCCACAACGGAGCGCGCGATTGTCGGCTAAATGACCAACAGGGACATTGAAAATCACCGGAAAATCTAAATCGCGACAATAGTCAGCGACAATCTCTTCCGCCGTTTTCCCAAACGGAATGGTGTTGTCGTGCATGTCACTCAAATGCCCTACTAACAGCGCTTTGATATGCGAAAACTTTCCGCTACGCTTCAAATTGAGCACCATACGGTCGATATGATAGAGATATTCATCCAAATCTTCGATAAAGAGGACTTTTTCCGTAGTATCCACATCCGAGGGAGACCCCATCAACGAGTAGAGCATGGAAAGGTTGCCGCCTACCAATGTCCCTGAAAACGGTTGCCATCGCGACAACGGGTGATCCGGTATTTCGTAGGTCAAATCCTGACCCGTGACAGCCGACAGAAAACTCTGAACGGCAGGCATTTGCAAATTGTCATCCGAAATATTGATGGGCATCGTGGCATGGAGGGTCGCCGTGTTCAAATGCCGCTGGATATGACTATGGAAGACGGTGATGTCACTATAACCGCAAATCCATTTCGGATGCTGGCGGAAGGGAGTGAAATCCAACTGGTCAATGATACGAGCGGAACCATAACCGCCTCTTACACACCATATTAACTTCACTGAATCATCATCCAACAAATCCTGGAAATAGGCAGCCCGTACTTGATCACTGCCAGCAAATTGGTGATCTTCGGCGAAAAGTCTATCATCATAAAAAACGTTAAAACCTTCGCTTTTGAGCCAACTCTCTGCAGGCAGAATTTCCTGTTTGGAAATCTTGCGGGCGGGTGCAGCCAATGCTACCGTATCGCCGGGGGACAGATAAGGAGGTATGATCATAACGCAATATGGTTTTCGGTAAGTATTTGTAATGTCATATCTCTCAACAACTTACGTTGTTTTTTATTTGGATAGAAACGTTTCTTATGGGGTGCCGGCTTTCGGTTTTTGAAAATTCTCCCTGTAACGTTCTGATACTGAGGATCTATAGCGGCTGCCAACATGGTGGCTGCTCCTTGCTCCGGCGTGTTGATCAACGGTCGGAAAAGCCAGTCACACAACTTGTCCACCACCACATTATCCATCCGTATAATGTTGGTACTCACGATAAAAGGATCGGCAACATTAAAGCAGATTCCCTCCTCTTTCCACGCTTCGGAGGCATCCAACATAAAATAGTAGAGCCCTAATTTGGAACTACCGTATGCAGTGAATCGATTATAGGTTTTCTCTGTCTTCGGGGTGAAGAGATCCGGAGTGATTTTGCCCAAAAAATAAGACAGGGAGATCATGCTCACAATGCGTGTTCCCGGTCCCATCATCGGGTGCAGAAGGTTCGTCAACGTAAAGTGCCCCAGATAGTTAACAGCCATCGTGTACTCTATGTTGTTGACACTGACTTTAGGCTGGCTGGGAAGGACACCGGCATTGTTGAGCAGTATCTGCAAGGAGGGGAAACGGCTTTTCACCTCATCCGTAAATCGCACAATATCAGATAAATTGCCAATATCCAGAGGCATGATATGCAAGGTACCCCCCGTCTCCTGGCGAATTTCCTCCATCACCGGACGGGCAGCGTCCTCATCTATACAGGCCATGATGACTTCATAGCCCGCTTTGGCCAACTCCCGCACATGGATGCGGCCCATACCGCCATCAGCGCCTGTCACTAATGCGATTCCTTTACTCATCTTACTTTCATTAACAGATTTTAACTGAAATAAAAGCTACTGTTCTTCGCAAATGACCGTGTGATGGACATGTCTGATTGAATCGATGTCCAATACCTCATTTTTGTTGAAAATTTCACAATCTTCACGGGTGAAATTGTTCACCAAATCTGTTGAATTTTCCAACGTATCGATTATATCCACGTACGTTGAATCAATTTCTCCACTCTCTAAGGTATCAACCACTAAAGCGGTACCGTTCTTGTAGACCACATTAGAAGAAAAACATTTGCATTCCTTCATTCCGCATGATGCGAAACATCCTGCGAGCACAACCGCGCATACTAAAACTGCTATATTTTTCATTGTCTTAAAGTTTAGGCTTCTTTAGCTGAATATGCCAGCGCATATAATTTGATTTGTTTAATCATGGAGGCCAACCCGTTGGATCGGGTGGGGGAGAGGTGGTTCTTGAGACCGATGGCATCCAAATAGGACAAATCGTTGTCGAGAATCTCCTTCGGTGTATGTCCTGAAAGCACTCTAATCAACAGATTTACAATACCTTTCGTGATGATAGCGTCACTATCTGCGGAAAAGTAGAGGTTGCCGTCCTTCCATTCCGGATGCAGCCACACCTGAGACTGGCAACCGCTGATCAGAAACTCCTCCGTCTTGAACTGCGGATCGATCATCGGCAAATCCTTTCCCAACTCTATTATATAATTGTATTTGTCCATCCAGTCATCGAACATTTCGAATTCCTGAATCAACTCATCTTCTTTTTCTTTCATCGTCTTCATAATTAATATCCTTTATATGAGAAACTTACATTATAACAAACCAAGTCGCAAAAATAATAAAAAGGTCGAATCATCGGGTTAATATTCCCGAATACGGTTTTCAATCTCAATGATGACATCCCGGCACTGCGCGGCGAGGTCAAAATCGAGCTCTTTGACAGCCTTGTCCATCTTTTTCCGCAATTCTTTCTTCTTTTTCTCCAGCTGTTCTACATTATACATGGACATATCCTCCGCTACGGACGGCACTTTCTTCTCTTTCTGCACATATTGTCCAGCATTTTTCTTCATTTTGCTGTTCTCGCCCGACATGCCCGTGAGCAACATGTCATCGGATTTGACCACCCCTTTCGGCACAATATGATGTAACTCATTGTAAGCTATCTGTTTGGAACGGCGGCGGTTCGTCTCGTCAATGGTGGCCTGCATCGATTTAGTGATCTTGTTGGCGTAGAAAATCACACGACCGTTCACGTGGCGTGCGGCACGCCCGGCCGTCTGCGTGAGCGAGCGCACATTGCGCAGGAAACCCTCCTTGTCGGCATCCATGATGGCCACCAAGGAGACCTCCGGCAAATCCAGACCCTCACGCAACAAGTTCACACCCACCAACACATCAATCGCACCGGCACGGAGGTTCTGCAAAATCTCTACCCGATCGAGGGTTTCCACGTCCGAATGAATGTAACACGCTCGTATTCCGATATTTATGAGGTAAGTATTTAATTCCTCCGCCATACGCTTGGTTAACGTCGTTACCAAAACGCGCTCACCTTTATCTACCGTATCTTCAATCTCGTTCAGCAAATCATCGACTTGGTTAGTAGCCGGACGCACCTCAATAGGCGGGTCTAACAATCCGGTGGGACGCACCACCTGTTCCACCACGATGCCGCCCGACTGCTCCAGTTCGTAATCCGCCGGCGTCGCACTCATGTAGATAGTCTGCCCCACCAGCGATTCGAACTCGTCGAACTTCAACGGACGGTTGTCCAACGCAGCGGGCAGCCGGAATCCGTACTCCACCAAGTTGATTTTACGGGAGCGGTCGCCGCCGTACATCGCCCCAATTTGCGGTACCGTGACATGGCTCTCGTCAATCACCAGCACAAAATCGTCAGGGAAAAAGTCCAAAATGCAGAACGGGCGCATCCCCGGTTCGCGCTTGTCAAAATAGCGCGAATAGTTCTCAATACCAGAGCAATAGCCTAACTCCTTCATCATCTCCACATCGTAGGTCACGCGGTCCTCCAATCGTTTGGCTTCCAAGTGTTTGCCGATGGACTTAAAGTAGTCGCGCTGCTCACCCAAATCCAACACGATTTGGTTAATCGCCTCATTCATGGTCTGTTGCGTCGTCACGAAAATGCTGGCGGGATAGATGACAATATTCTCCTCCTTCGTAATGACTCCACCGGTGGCCGCTTCAATGATGGACAGCGATTCAATCTCATCGTCCCAGAAAATGATTCGGTAGGCATGTTCGCTATACGGCGGGAAAATGTCCACTGTATCGCCCTTCACGCGGAACTGTCCACCTTGCAGGTCAAGTTCCGTACGGGAATAAAGACTGGATACAAACTTGAGTAACAGTGCATTACGATCAATTTTCATCCCCGTATGCAGATGTATCACATTTTTGGAGAAATCTTCTGGATTACCAATACCGTAAATACATGATACAGAAGCCACTACAATCACATCTCGTCTGCCCGACATCAATGCGGCGGTGGTATGCAGCCGCAACTTCTCAATCTCATCGTTGATAGAGAGATCCTTTTCAATATAAGTATTGGTGGTAGGAATATAAGCCTCAGGTTGATAATAATCGTAGTAGGAAACGTAGTATTCCACCGCGTTTTCCGGAAAAAATTGCTTAAACTCACTATAAAGCTGTGCGGCGAGGGTCTTGTTATGACTCAAAATAAGCGCCGGGCGGTTCACCTGATTCAGCACATTGGCAATGGTGAAGGTTTTTCCGGAACCTGTCACGCCAAGCAAAGTCTGTGCCTTCTCTCCATTATTCAGCCCCGCCACCAATTGTTTGATGGCTTCGGGTTGGTCGCCGGAAGGTTCGTAAGCGGATGTGAGTTTGAAGTTCATTCGTTTTTTTTAAGTTTAGAAGGGTTAAAGGTTAGCAGTTAGCAGTTAATAGTTAGTAGTTAGCAGTTAGCAGTTAGCAGTTCAGGGGTATAAGCCAAAGTCAATGTCAATGTCAATGTCAAAGTCAATGTTATAGTCAATGTTATAGTCAATAATAAACCGCAAAAATATAAAAATAAAAAACGCCGACTAATGAAAATCGGCGCTTTTGTAACTCTTGGAAATCAACTATTAGTGGAATCTGTAGCGAAGGCCGACACCAAAGTTGAATAATCCACTGTAGGGAGCATAATAAGTGTTTTTAAATCCCATAACATTGACCATAGGACGCCAATCAACAGTAAGGTTCAACGGAATGCCGAATTGCCATTCGAAACCGATTTGACCACCGACATTAACACGTAAAGGCATATAATTATAATCTCTGTAATAAGCACCGTAACCAACGCCAATACCTGCAGCGGGACCCACAAACCAGTTCCAAATACCCTTGATATTCCACACCCAATCAAAAGAAGCAGTAACATCTGCATAAGCCCAATAAGACCAAGCATTACCGAGACCAGCAGTCAAATCCACATACATACCATCTGTGATGGAATGTTGATAGGAGAATTCCGTGTTGTAGCCGATACGACCACCAATTGCGCGCGGTTGTGCGAACGCAACACTTGCAACTGCAAGCATAATTACCATTGTTGTAATAATCTTTTTCATACTTTTGGTATTTTAAGTTATTAGTTTTGAAAGTGCAAAATTAGCTTTTTTTAACAGTTTCAACTCTTGAAAAATTAATTAGTTATAAACAGGTCAATATTCATAACTTCCTCCTCATTTAACCATATAAACTCCTAACCGTGTAACCGTGTAATCGTCTCACCATATAACCCAAAAAAATCCTATCTTTGCGCTTTTCAACTTATCAAAACAATAACCACTAAAATACTGATAATATGAAAGATATAAAACGTTACACCATTACTTCCGCGCTGCCGTATGCCAATGGTCCCGTACATATTGGGCACCTCGCCGGCGTGTATGTGCCCGCTGACATCTATGTACGCTACCTGCGCAACAACGGCAAAGAGGTTCTTTTCATCGGTGGTTCCGACGAGCACGGCGTGCCCATTACCATCAAGGCTCGCAAGGAAGGCGTGACCCCGCAAGACATCGTGGATCGCTACCATAATATTATTAAAAAATCATTCGAAGAACTCGGCATCTCTTTCGATATCTACTCACGTACGTCGAATCCGACCCACCACGAAACAGCGGCGGACTTTTTCAAGTACCTCTATGACAACGGAAAACTGATTGAGAAAGTTTCCCAACAGTATTACGATGAAGAGGCGCACGAGTTTCTGGCCGACCGTTACATCACGGGAACTTGTCCGCACTGCAACAACGAGCACGCTTACGGCGACCAATGCGAAGCTTGCGGTACCTCACTTAGCGCCACGGATCTTATCAACCCGAAATCTGCGCTCAGCGGCAACACTCCCGTGCTGAAAGAGACCAAACACTGGTATCTGCCTCTGAACGAGTACGATGCATGGTTGAGAGAGTGGATTCTGCAAGGTCATAAAGCCGACTGGCGTCCCACGGTTTACGGACAATGTAAGTCATGGATTGAGCAGGGTTTGCAACCCCGCGCCGTCACCCGCGACCTTTCTTGGGGTGTGAAAGTGCCGCTCAAAGAGGCGGAAGGCAAAGTGCTTTACGTTTGGTTTGACGCGCCAATTGGCTATATTTCAGCCACTAAAGAATGGGCCGAAGCGCACAATACCGATTGGAAACCGTGGTGGCAAGACGAAAGCTCGAAATTGGTACACTTCATCGGCAAAGACAACATCGTGTTCCACTGCATCATCTTCCCGTGCATGTTAAAAGCGCACGGTGGATATATTTTACCCGAAAATGTGCCCGCCAATGAGTTTTTGAACCTTGAAGGCGACAAAATTTCCACTTCCCGTAACTGGGCAGTGTGGGCACACGAATACATTGAGGATTTCCCCGGCAAACAAGATGTTCTGCGTTATACATTGACCTCCATTGCTCCGGAAACCAAAGATGCCGACTTCACATGGGCCGATTTTCAGGCTAAAAACAACAATGAGTTGCTCGCCATCTTCGGCAACTTTGTGAACAGAACGATCGTGCTATCTCACAAATACTATGGCGGTAATATTCCTGAATGTGGAGAACTCACTGATTATGAGAAGGAAATTATCGAAAAGATGGCGCAATTCCCGAGCATTATCGCTGATTCCATCGAGCATTACAAGTTCCGCGAAGCACAAGCCGAATTGATGAACTTGGCACGTTTGGGGAATAAATACCTCACCGACACCGAACCTTGGAAGAAGCAGAAAGAGAATCCCGAATATGTGAAGACCATTTTGCATGTTTCATTGCAAATTTGCGCTTCATTGTCCATTCTTTGCGAACCTTTCCTGCCGTTTACGGCACAAAAACTGCAGAAAATGCTCAATATTAACAATAAAAATTGGGCAGATGGCGGTCGTCACGATCTTTTGAAAGCGGGTGCACCTCTGAATCCTGCAGAATACCTGTTTGAAAAGATTGAAGACGAAACGATTGCGAAACAGGTTCAAAAGTTGGAGGATACCAAAAAGCAGAATGAAGTCGCTAACGCGGAAGCTGTTCCTGCCAAAGAGGATGTCTCCTTCGATGATTTCCAGAAGATGGATATCCGTGTAGTAACGGTTTTGGAAGCCGAAAAAGTGGCTAAAACCAAAAAACTGCTGAAACTGAAGGTGAATACGGGCGTGGATACCCGTGAAATCATCTCTGGTATTGCAGAATACTACCAACCCGAAGATTTGGTGGGAAAACAAGTGCTGATGCTCATCAACCTCGCTCCCAAGAACATTAAAGGTGTGGATTCCCACGGTATGGTGTTGATGGCTGAGAATGCTGACGGAGCCCTTTCCATCATGCAACCGCAGAAAAAAGTGAAAGAGGGCAGCACGGTCAAATAATTCAAAATTCAGAATTCAAAATTCAGAATTATAATACGAAATCCCCATGTTGTAGAGACGCGATTAATCGCGTCTCTACGTCTTTTTATATAACCGATTTATCTGCAGCCAATTGCGTCAAAATACCAATAAAATAAGGAGTTTTCAAAGATATAAACAAAAAAATGAGTATGAGAAAATTACAACGTTACCAACATCAAAATGTTTATAAACCGACGAGTTTTCCAAACTATGCAAGTTACGATTTGAAATCCGTGTGGATAAAAATTGAATAATAAAAAACTGCACAGAAAGGGCCCTTTTTGAACATCTTTTTTCAACTTTTCCACGGTTTAAAAACGGATCATTTTTTCCACTGATAAAAAAATAAAAGAAATTGTTTTTCGAATATCCCTCTTATGAATCTGACAGTTAGAATTAACATTTTCAACTTTCCTCTGTTCATTAAAAATGATAACTCATTTTTCAAAATTTTTGCCCGATTTTCTTTCAACCTTTTCAACAGACCTAATAATCATAGAACAAATCAATTTAATCTTTTTAAAAGAATTTCGCGGCATAAAAATTTGTATTTTTGCAGCCTATTAAATTGTGGAAAAAAATGAAGATTTTTATCGGTTCTGATCATGCAGGCGTTGACCTGAAAGCAGCTGTCATCAAGCATTTCGAAGGACAGTTTGAGTTTGAGGACAAAGGTACGTTTTCGAACGACAGTGTGGATTATCCGGATTTTGCCCATGCCGTGGCAGAAGGCGTTTTAAGTGACGCGCAGTCGTTGGGAATCCTGATCTGCGGTACCGGTAACGGGATGGCCATTACGGCGAACAAGCACGCAGGCATCCGCGCCGCCCTCTGCTGGGCACCTGAAATTGCCGCTTTGGCCAAACAGCATAACAATGCTAACATCATTGTACTTCCTGCCCGCTTCATTTCCACAGAAAATGCATTTCTCACTCTTCAGGCTTTCCTTGATGCGGAATTTGAGGGAGGAAGGCACCAAAGAAGAATAGACAAAATCAATCTCTGATGATGAACTCGCCGCTATTTGACCAGGATTTTGAGAGCATCCGTAATAAAGCGTATGCCATTCGTCATAACTATTTTGACGATATGGACAAACATTTGCTCTCCTTGGAGAACGTTCTGATGAAAAACGGTATGAACGTGCTCTGGGCGAAAGACCGTAACTCACTGTTTGACAACGTCAATTCCCTTATCGATTCCCATTCCGTACGTAGAATTTGTTTTGATTCCAGACTGCCCTTTGAGAACTCGTTTCATAACAAAGTGGAAATCGTTTCTGTTGACAAACTGGAGGATTCATCCGATGATGTCGAAATGCTGGTGGTGGATGCCGATTTCGCAGTCAGTGAGAATGGAAGTATGGTGCTGCTGGACAAAAAGTCGGCTTGCTGCTTTAACAAGACTAAGAGAATGACGGTGATTGTCAACATTGATCAGGTGATTACCAGTCAGCAGGATATTTCTTTCTTCATTGCGCTTAAATACCTGGCTAAAGAGAGCAAAATGCCGCACGATGTCAAAATCATCAAAAAAGGCTTGCAATATGTCAGTCCGAGCAATCTCTCTTTTCTGTCTGACCAACCGGTCTCACAGGAACCCATGGATGTTTCTGTTATCTTGTATCTTAATGGGATAGAGGATATTATATCATCCGACATACTGAAAGAATCGCTTTATTGCATCCAATGCGGACGATGTTTGGAGGTTTGTCCCGTAGCTTCCGCTCACGATGGCATCTCTCCGATAGAACTGGTGAAAATGAACAGTTTGGACAAATACAACCAGACGCAACATATTTTCTCTCACACCACTTTGTGTGGTGCATGTGCAGAGGCTTGTCCTGTGAACATTCCGTTGACAAAGTTGTTGCTTTCCGAAATGCAGATTTCCAATATGGTGGTGAAACCTTCACGAAGCAAGCAACTCTATTCGCTGTTTTCCAAACGTAGTAAACTCAATCGAGCTAATGGTAGTTTCTTCCGTTTCTTTTTTGTAAAACGCTTTTTCGGAAAAAACCGCCTCATAAGCAAGTATTTTTCAAATCAAAATTCTGATTTTTTCAATATTTCCTACCAACCCCCTTACGAAGACAATCCAAATGAGCTCATCAAAGATTCAGATTTTGAATGATAAGATCAGGCATTTTCTAAAAAAATACTACCTGAACAAACTTTACAAAGGAATTATTTTCTTTGTCATTGTCTTGTTGGCTACCTTCATTGCCTATTCTCTGTTTGAGTACTTTTCGTACTCCAATTCTTTTACCCGTACTTTCCTTTTCTATTCTTTTATCGCACTTGCAACGGGAATTGGAATTGCTTACATCATCATTCCTGCTTTTAAGATTGCGGGTCTGGGGAAACAGCTTTCCAATGAGGAAGTGGCTAAAATCATTGGCAAACATTTCAATCAGATTGATGATAAATTGCTGAATCTTTTTGAATTGCAGCAACAAATGGAGCGTGGCGACTACGTGAGCTATGATCTCCTTTCCGCTGCCATTGACACTAAAATTGACTCTTTCAAGGCGTATTCCTTCGTACAAGCCATTCCGATGGAGAAAACAAAACGTTTTGCCCTCTGGATGCTGCTCCCCATTGCCATATTTCTCGTTCTTTTCTCCATAAAAAAGGAGCTTTTCACAGAATCTACCAAGCGTATTGTCCATTATAACGAAGTTTATGAAAAACCTGCTCCTTACTCGTTTGTGATTACCAATGATTCGCTTAGCGCCTTCCAATATGAAGATTTTACGGTAAATGTGAAAGTGGAAGGTAGCGAAGTACCCGACGAAGTCTATATCAAATACAAAAACAGAAACTACAAGTGTCAGAAAAATGCCAATTCGGAATTTTCCTACACTTTTACGAATTTGCAACAAACTACTGATTTCCAAATTAATACAGAAGAAGTTACTTCTATCGTCTATCAAATCAATGTGTTGCCGAAGCCGGTAATGCTAGGATTCAACATATCTCTACATTATCCGTCGTATCTGAACAAGCCAGATGAGGAATTGGAGAATGTGAGCAATATCACGGTTCCGGAAGGTACGGTGATTACTTGGAACTTCATCACTCGAAATTCAGATCATCTCATTTTGATTGTGGATGAGAATGAAAAGACGATTTCTTCCGATAAAGACAACTATTTGGTCAACGTAACAGCCAGAAATTCTTTCACTTATTCTGTTTTGAATCGAAACCTGTTCATGACGGGCAAAGACACGCTCACAGATGAGGTGACGGTGATTAAGGATATGTATCCGGATATCTACGTGCAGGCGCAGCAAGATTCCGCTTATCATGACCGGATTTATTTCAAAGGGAATATCAAGGATGACTATGGTTTCTCGAAATTGCAGTTTGTGTATAACAAATTGGATAAAGATGGTAAAATTTTAGCCTCTAACGTGGTTGTTCCCATCAAAATCCAGAACAATGTGACCATTCAGGATTTCTATTACTATTTTGACCAGAATATGCTGGCACTTAATCCTGGTGAACAAATTGATTATTACTTCCAAGTTTTTGATAATGACGGTGTTAATGGCGCTAAATCCACAAAATCCACGATTCAGAATTATCGTGTGAGAACGATGGATGAGATAGAAGAGGATTTGCAGAAATCTGAGGAACAAAACAGATCTGAGTATTCTGATTTGATTAAAGAATCCAAGGATTTGGCAAAAGAGATTGAAAAGTTGCAGCAAAAGATGCGTCAAGAACAGGAAATGTCGTGGCAGGAGAAGAAAGATTTGGAGAAATTGATGAAAGAGTATCAGAAACTGCAGGATAAAATCAATGATTTGAAGCAGAAGCAAGAGAATCACAATCAAGTCGAGAATCAATACAAGGAGATTGATGAGGACATTTTGAGAAAGCAAGAAGAATTGCAGAAGCGCATGGATGAAATCCTCAACGATGAGATGAAGAAAATGATGAATGAGCTGCAACAGATGATGCAGAATATGAACAAAGACCAGATTCAGCAGCAGCTCGACAAAATGAAAATGTCCACCGAGGATATCAATCAATCTCTTGACCAGCAATTGCAGCTTTACAAGCAGTTGGAAGTGGAGAAGAAGCTGAATGAAGCCGTTCAGAATATGCGCAATTTGGCAGATGATTTGCGTAAGAATGCAGACAAAACTGAAAATAAGCAAAACAGTAAGGAATCCTTGCAGAAGAGTCAACAAGAGCTTCAACAGAAGTATGACCAAATGAAAAAGGATATTGACGAGATGAAGAAACTCAACAATGAGTTGGAAGATCCTACCAAGTTCAAAGATAATCAGGAATTGCAAAAGGATGCTGACAAAAATATGCAACAAAGTCAGCAGAATTTGGATAAAAACAATCGTTCGAAATCTGCCGAAAACCAGAAGAAAGCCGCCGATGACATAGAGCAAATGGCGGAACAGATGGAACAGGATTTCAATGAGAGCGAATTGGAGAGCATTACGGAAGATATTGCTACCTTGCGTATGATTTTGGACAATTTGGTGAAGATTTCCTTCGACCAAGAGGATGTAATGAAACGTTCTCAAAAATTGTCTGCTTATTCTTCTATGGTTTCCGACGTAATGCGCAAACAATTTGAGGTGAAACAGAACATGAAGCATATAGAGGATTCCTTAAATGCTTTGGCACGTCGTCAGGCCGCTGTAAAACCTTTTATTCAGAAGGAGATTTCCAAGATTCAAAGCAATATTGAGACCTCCCAATCAGAGATGCAGAACCGTAGAATGTCTTCTGCATCGAAGAATCAACAGTTTGCGTTGACATCCATGAATAATCTTGCACTGATGCTGATGGAGTCGATGAAAGACATGCAGGAGCAACAGAAACAGAGTCAGTCGAAGTGCAATAAAGCTGGCAACGGTTCCTGTAACAAACCTGGCGGAAAAGGCAAACCTAAGAAAGCCTCTGCCCGTGAATTACAACAGCAATTGAACCGTCAGATGGAGGCTATGAAGAAGTCCATGGAGCAACAGAGCAAGCAAGGACAGACGGGTAAACCACAGCAGAGTATGAGTGAGCAGTTTGCCAAGATGGCTGCTCAGCAGGAGGCTATCCGTAAAATGTTGCAAGACTATCAGTCCGAATTAAAGATGCAAAACGGGGTAGGGGACAAATCCTTGGATAAGATTATCGAGGATATGCAGAAGACGGAGAAAGAGCTCGTCAACAAACAGATTACCCAGCAAACCATTAACCGTCAAAAGGATATTACTACACGTTTACTGCAAAGTGAACGTGCGGATATGGAACGGGAAAAGGATAAAGAGAGAAAGTCCAATGAGGCGCGTCAAGTACCCAATATGAATCCGCCCAAAGATTGGAATTTTGATCGTCAGCAGAACCAACAGAATGAGATGTTGCGTTCCGTCCCAGCCAATCTGAACTATTATTACAAATCAAAAGCAAACAATTATTTCTATAACATCGATTAAAATCCACCACTATGATAGAACTGTCCCTTTCAGAATTGAGCAGAAGCAATTTCTACGAGAAGACGCTTCAGATGATTGAGCAAATCTGTGACGATTATGCCCGGAAGGAAGATTTCGGCACATTGTCCATGGCCAACCAAATGGTTTGCGATTATTTAGAAAACACCTATTCGGATTTCACCGCTGATGTCGTTTTCCAGGTGGAAAGCGATGGTGTTACTTTCCAGTATTCTTTGCAGAGTGGAGGATTTCAATCGTTGGCTGAAAACAATGATGGAGAGAATACGGCATTGTTCGTTTTGCAGTCCTTGGCAGACGAAGTTACGTTTTCCTCTGATTATGACACGCTTGTATCCACTTTCCACGTGAAAACAAATATGGGCATACAGCGGAGTTTGCATCATCAGGAGGTGCGCACCCGTATTTTCAGCTAGTATATGCGTAGGCTTTGTCTCTTTGTTTTAGCCTTGCTATTCTGTTTTACAAGTTTTGCTCAGACTTGTAAAGTTCTTTTCATAGGGAATAGTTATACATACGTCAATAATCTGCCTGACCTGATTTCTTCCATGTATGCTGCTTCCGGGGATGCGTTCGAATATGAGATGAGTGCACCGGGTGGTTGTACTTTCCAACAACATTGTACGGTCTCTTTGCCCTATATCCAGCAAGGTGATTGGGACTATGTGGTACTTCAGGAGCAGAGCCAACTTCCCTCCTTCCCGGAGGCACAGTTTATGCAGGAGTCTTATCCATACGCTGCTGAACTTTGTTCTTTGATCCGCCAGTACAATCCTCATGCCCATATCCTTTTTTATATGACGTGGGGCAGAAAGAACGGCGACACCCAGAATTGTCCTTATTTCCCGCCATTGTGCACATACGAAGGCATGGACAGTCTCTTGTATGCCCGCTATATGCTCATGTCTGATGACAATCATACTTGTGTTTCGCCGGTGGGTGCCGTATGGCATTCTATTCGTGACCAATATCCCGAATTGGAATTGTACCAGTCGGACGAAAGTCATCCTTCTTATTTCGGTTCCTATGTGGCCGCTTGTGCTTTCCACACCTCTTTAACCGGCCGAAATCCGCTCGATATTTCATGGAATGGAACTCTTGACGTGTCCCAAGCCACGATAGCGAAAGAAGCGGCTAAAATGACTGTTTATGATTCGTTATCGAAGTGGTGTTTTGAAGCAGATACCCCTCAAAACGATTCCACGGAAGTGGTTCTCAACGATCCTGACGCCTTTTCATTATACCCTAATCCTGTCAGCACCACCTTGCACGTTCACATCCCGGATGCTTCGGATGGTGGTTCCATGATGATTTTGGGTGACAATGGCACCCCTTATTATCAGGCAAGTGTAGCGACAGACCAAACACTGGATCTTTCAAGATGGCCGAATGGCTATTATCTATTGCAAGTCCATATTGGACTTCGCCGTTATGTCAAATCGTTTGTTATTTCGCATTAGTCATGATCAGTTTTGAATACATTCAGGAGAGTAGTTTCAAGCCTTCGGTGAACCATAAGATTTGGCTCCAACAGGTGATTCGGAAAGAAGGAAAAGTGCCTGGAGATATTGCTTACATTTTCTGTGACGATTCATACATGCTGGAACAGAATATCGCTTTCCTTAACCACGATACGTACACCGACATTATCACCTTTGACGATTGTGTGGGGGATGTCATTTCCGGTAGTATTCTTATCAGTTTGGATCGGGTGGCGGAGAATGCGGAAAAGTTCAATAAGCCGTTCGAGAACGAACTCTTGCGGGTGGTTGTACATGGAACGTTACACCTTTGTGGGTACAAAGACAAGACCGATGAAGAGGCCAAGGTGATGCGTCAGAAAGAGGACGAATCGTTGGCCATATTACCAAATTAAATTTGTAAAGTTTTTTCAATCAGAATATTGCATCATATTTTCACGTGAAAAGATGGATAATCATTACGATATTATAGTGGTGGGAGCTGGGCACGCAGGCTGTGAGGCCGCGGTGGTCTCGGCAAGACTGGGGCATCAGGTGTTGTTGGTGACGATGAACCTTGCCATGGTTGCACAGATGTCCTGTAACCCTGCCATCGGCGGTATCGCGAAAGGACAAATCGTGCGTGAGATTGATGCGCTCGGAGGTATGACCGGTATCGTGACCGACCATACGATGATCCAGTTTCGCTTGCTGAATCGTTCCAAGGGTCCGGCCATGTGGAGTCCGAGAGCTCAGTGCGACAAAACCGCCTTCTCTCTCTATTGGCGTCACATCCTTGAAAATACGCCTAATCTGCATTTGCGTCAAGATACCGTGACTGAACTTATCATGGAAGGGAATGCGGTTGCCGGCGTGAAAACCCAATTGGGAAAATCCCTCTATGCCCGTAAAGTGATCCTGACTAACGGAACTTTTCTCAATGGTAAGATTCATGTTGGTGAGGTCAACTTCGCCGGCGGTAGGATAGGGGAGAGTGCCTCTTATCTGCTCTCCGACCAACTCCAGTCACTGGGTATCACCACCCGAAAACTAAAAACAGGTACCCCCGTCAGAATCGATGGACGGACAGTTGATTTTTCCAAAATGGAAGAACAACCCGGGGAAGAAAACCCTGGACGTTTTTCTTTTACCAATACTCCTATTCTTCATCATCAACTTAGTTGCTGGATTACCTATACGAATGAACAGGTCCATCAAGTCCTGCAAAAAGGCTTTGAGAAATCTCCGATGTTCCAAGGCAGGATACAAGGGGTGGGACCCCGCTACTGCCCTTCTATCGAAGACAAGATTGTGCGCTTCTCCGACCGTACCCGACATCAACTTTTCCTTGAACCCGAAGGTAGGAATACTCATGAGTATTATCTCAACGGATTTTCCTCCTCTTTGCCTGAGGAAATTCAGGTGGAGGCGATGCACCTGATCCCCGGATTGGAACATGCCGAAATCTTCAGACCAGGATATGCGATTGAGTATGATTATTTCGATCCCACTCAACTCCATTTTTCGTTGGAGTCGAAGGTGGTTCCCAATCTCTATCTCGCTGGTCAGGTCAATGGCACAACCGGATATGAGGAGGCCGCTTGTCAGGGACTCATGGCCGGTATTAACGCGCACCTCTCCCTAGTCGAAAAAGAACCTCTTGTCCTTACCCGCGCACAAGCCTATATCGGGGTGCTGATTGACGACTTGGTCACGAAAGGCGTACAAGATCCCTATCGGATGTTTACCTCCCGTGCCGAGTATCGCATTCTGCTTCGTCAGGATAATGCAGACGTGCGACTCACTCCCATCGGCAGAACTCTGGGACTCATTAGTGATGAACGTTATGAAGATTTTCTCCATAAATACGATTTGCAACAACAAATTGTCTCCTATCTTCGCCACCATACCACCCACTTTCAGACCCTCAATGAACTTTTGCAAAAGAAAGACACTTCCCCGCTTACTCAGAACGTGAAACTCGAAAGTGTACTTTTACGTCCTCAAATTACCATTCATGATATCATGGATTACCATTTGGACTTTTCCGAATTCCTTCGTCAGATTGGTGCCGATGAAGAACAAATTACCAATGCGGAAACATACATCAAGTACAGTACCTACATTCAGAAAGAGGAGGAGTTGGTGCAACATCTTTCCAATCTTGACAACATTAAACTGCCGGAGAACATCGATTACCAATCCATACAATCGTTGGCCAAGGAAGCGCGTGAAAAACTTTCCCGAATCCGTCCTTTCAATCTAGGCCAGGCCTCTCGCGTGAGCGGTGTAAGTCCCGCAGACATCACCGCGCTGATGATTTATTTGAAAGTTAAGAAATGAGAGTTGAGATGATAAACTCTTTCTCGGAACGTTTCCTTTAGGAACTAAAGCCCGACAGAAATTGGTACCAAGAAAGAAATGTATTTTTTAACAAGTTGATAATCAAATAATTAATCTAAATATCCTATATGATAGATTGTTTTTCAAAAAACAACAACGGTCATCAATTTTTATTTTTGAGGCCAGAAATCGGAGATTTGGATAATAGATATTGATTACCAGTT
>Ga0265298_10001523_pt1 | contig 34372 bp, 29 predicted proteins | sample AusTroGonzalo_MG_3_FD_193486 | JGI IMG/M metagenome (GOLD analysis project Ga0265298, IMG submission 193486) | Bovine rumen microbial communities from tropical cattle in Woodstock, Queensland, Australia - Gonzalo_01 | ecosystem: Host-associated > Mammals > Digestive system > Stomach > Rumen ... | reverse complement strand
TTCCCTGCCGCTGGCGATCGCCGGCTGGCTCCGGTACCTGCTGGGCGTGGATGACAGGGGAAACGAGATGCCGCTGTCCGGGGACCCGCTGCTGGAGGAACTGAGGGCTTTGCTCGCCGGGATTGAACTGGGCAGGCCGGAAACCTGCGGCGACAAGCTGCGCCCGATCCTGTCCAACGCGATGATTTTCGGCAGCGACCTGACTGCCTGCCCGCTGGGTGAACGGATTACGGCCTACTTCCTGGAGGAAATCCAGGGCCCCGGCGCGGTGCGGGAAACACTGCACAAGTATATCGGTTAAGGCGCAAAAAAGCTCCGCCTGCGGGATAAAGCAGGCGGAGCTTTTGATACGGAAGATCATTCCTGGGATTTGGTGCCGATGAAGCACAGGGCGATGGTTCCGGGACCGGCGTGGGCGCCGATGACGGGGCCGACGTTCTCGACCATGACTTTGGCGTCGGGAAGCTTCTGTTCCACCATGGCCTTGGCGCGCTCGGCGTCCTCCGGGCTGTCGGCGTTCAGGATGAGTACCGGGCTCTCCTCAGGATCGGGCTCAAACTGGAGCATCTTATCCACGATGAAAGCCAGGGCCTTTTTCCGGCCGCGGATCTTGTCGTTGGCGGTCAGCGTTCCGTCCGGCGCTTCGGAAATGATGGGCTTGAGGTCCAGCATGGTACCGACGGTGGCGGCAGTAGCGGAAATACGGCCGCCGCGCTTGAGGTATTTCAGGTCGTCCACGATGAAGTAGGCCTGGGCGCGGAGCTTGTTGTTCTCCAGCCAGTCTGCCACTTCGTCAATGGATTTGCCGGCACGGTACATTTCATGGGCCTTGAGCACCAGCAGCGTCATGGGGCCGGAGATGCGCAGCGTGTCCACGACAACGAAGCGGCGCTCCGGATACTTTTCGAGCAGCTTTTCCCGGGCGGAGTAAACAGCCTGCAGGGTGCAGCTGAGCTTGCTGGAGAAGGCGACGAAAAGCAGATCCTTTTCCTTCAGGATCGGCTCGAAATACTCGATATAGGAAGCCTCGTTCAGCGCGGAGGTGACAGGGACCGCGCCGTTGCGCATCATGTCGTAATAGCTTTTGTGATCCAGCATCTGGCCGAGATCGTCAAAGTATTCCTTGCCGTTGAGCGCATAAGGCATATAGACGACGGGGATATCATATTCCTGTTTCAGATGAAACGGCAGGTCACTGTCGCTGTCGGTCATGAAAACATAGTTCTGATTCATTGCTGTGCCTCCTTAAATTTCAAGGGGAAAGGATAACAAAATTATTCTATAATAGGAACTGAAAAAAAGCAAGACCGGCAGCGAAACAGGCAGAAACTCCGAAAACGCAAAAAGGATCTCCGTTTTGTCCATAAAATGTACGTACGTTCCGCTCCCTTTGAAATTCCTTGTTTTGAGGCTGATTTGCTCTTTGTTTACAGGCGATCGGGCGTTTTCAGGAACCTTGACGAAAGTTTGTTTTGTAGTGTATTTTTGTATCATAAAATCCATATCGGAGGAATAAACGAATGGCACAGCTGAATTATCAGGTCCTGAAGGAGTCCGGTTATCAGGGTTTCCTGCTGGAAAAGGCACCGGAAAAAGTGATGCAGTTTGGAGAGGGCAACTTCCTGCGGGCCTTTGTAGACGCGTTTTTTGACCTGGCGAACGAAAAAGCGGGTTATAACGGCAAAGTTGTGCTGGTTCAACCCATCGCACAGGGACTGACGGAGCTGATCAATCAGCAGGAAGGTCTTTACACCCTGTATCTCCGCGGCAGTGAAAACGGCGTGAAGGTGGATGAAAAACGGGTTATCTCCGCGGTGAGCCGGTGTATCAATCCCTACGGGGAATGGGACAAGGTGCTGGAATTCGCCCGGAGCGACGATCTGGAGATTATCGTTTCCAATACGACCGAGGCGGGCATTGTTCATGACACAGAGAGCACCTTTGACCAGGATCCGCCGATCAGTTTCCCGGCTAAGCTGACCCGGGTGCTGTATGAACGATTTAAAGCGGGGAAACCCGGAATCGTGATGCTCAGCTGTGAGCTGATCGACAATAACGGCAAAGAACTGTTGAAGTGTGTCAATCAGTATATTGATGACTGGAAGCTGAGTGAAGATTTCCGCCACTGGGTCAACGAAGAAAATTTTTTCTGCTCCACGCTGGTGGACAGGATCGTTCCCGGTCGGATCCGCGATCCGAAGGAGGTTGAGGCACTGGCCGCCGCCAACGGATATGATGATCCGCTGACGGACGTGGGCGAGGTCTTCGGGATCTGGGTGATTGAAGGACCGGAAGGGCTGGAAGACCGGCTTCCTTTCAAAAAAGCCGACGCGCCGGTGATCGTGGTGCCGGATGTCACCCCCTATAAAAAGCGGAAAGTCCGCATTCTGAACGGCGCCCATACCGGGTTCGTGCTTGGCGCATATCTTGCGGGATATGACATCGTACGGGACTGTATGCATGATGATACGATCCGCGAATATATGAACCGGATGCTGTATGAAGAAGTGATCCCCACCCTGCCGCTGGATAAAAAGGACCTGGAGGACTTTGCCCGGGCTGTACAGGACCGCTTCAACAATCCGTTCGTCAACCATGAACTGATGAGTATCAGCCTGAATTCCACCAGTAAATGGCGTGCGCGGAACATGCCCACCTTCCTGGATTATGTACAGGAAAAAGGAACACTGCCGCCCTGCCTGACTACGAGTTTCGCGGCCTATATTGCTTTCTATTCGAACGATATTCAGGAATTGACAGAAAAGGGCCTGGTTTGTCGCCGCCCAAAGGGAAACGAATATACAGTCAGCGATGACCGGTGGGTGCTGGAGTTTTACCGGGATCACCGGGATGACAACCCGGAGGACCTGGTTCATGCCGTGATGACGAACACGGAGATGTGGGGCCAGGATCTGACGGAAGTACCTGGATTCGAGCAGGAAACCGTACGGATCCTGAAGCAGATCCGCGGGGAAGGTGCGCTTGCGGCCTACAGGGCCTGCCTGGTATAACAGGAGAACGTATATGAGCAAAATGGTTCAGATCACCTCCCGCGACATGGTGGCTGTGGCGCTGCAGCCGCTGAAAGCCGGAGAAACTGTTTCCTTCGGCGCGAAGGAAATCACCCTGAAGGATGACCTGCCGATGGGACATAAGGCCGCCATGCGGGATATCCGGAAAGGGGAGGCTGTAATTAAATACGGCTATCCTATCGGTGAAGCGACAGAAGACATCCCCGAGGGAGGACACGTACATACCCACAACCTGCACACGCTGCTTTCCGGGGAGAAGGAATACGAGTGGCATCCGGCCTATCCGCAGCAGGAACGCGACAAAGCTGCATCCTTTATGGGTTATCCGCGGAAGAACGGCAGGCCTGGTATACGGAATGAGCTGTGGATCCTGCCGACAGTCGGCTGCGTTAACGACGTGGCGAAGGCGCTCGCCCGGGAAGCTCAAAGCCTGACCGGCGGTTCCGTCGAAGGTGTGTACGCTTTTCCGCATCCCTACGGATGCAGCCAGCTGGGGGATGACCAGGACAATACGCGCAAAGCGCTGGCCGCGCTGGCAACGCATCCGAACGCCGGCGGCGTGCTGCTGCTTGGCCTAGGCTGCGAAAACAGCGGTATTGAACAGATTAAACCTTTCATGGAGAATTACGATCAGAGCCGGGTGCGCTTCCTGGTCTGCCAGGACTGTGAAGATGAACAGGAAGCCGGCATGAAACTGCTGGAGGAGCTGACAGCGCGCATGCAGCAGGATGAACGGGTACCTTGCGGAGCGGACCAGCTGGTGGTCGGGCTCAAGTGCGGCGGATCAGACGGGCTTTCCGGGATCACAGCGAATCCGACGATCGGGGTGTTCAGCGACCGCCTGACCGCTATGGGCGGCACGACAATCCTGACGGAGGTGCCGGAGATGTTCGGCGCGGAAACGATCCTGATGGACCGGTGCGAAACAGAGGAGCTGTTCCGGAAGACCGTGAGCCTGATCAATGATTTCAAAGCGTATTTTGAGAGTTACCATATGCCGGTGTATGAGAATCCGTCACCCGGCAATAAGGCGGGCGGCATCACTACCCTGGAAGATAAAGCGCTGGGCTGCACCCAAAAGAGCGGAAGCTCCGCTGTAAAAGGTGTGCTGGCCTACGGGGAAAAGACCGTGACACCGGGACTTAACCTGCTGTCCGCTCCGGGCAATGATCTGGTGGCTTCCACAGCGCTGGCAGCCGCCGGCGCGCAGCTGGTGCTGTTTTCCACCGGCCGGGGAACGCCTTTCGGCTGCCCGGTGCCGACAGTTAAGATTGCGTCCAATACTCCACTGGCACAGAAAAAAAAGAACTGGATCGATTTCGACGCCGGCCGTCTGCTGGACGGCATGACGCTGGACGAGCTTGGAGAGGAGCTGCTGGAGCAGGTGCTGCGCATTGCTTCGGGGGAGAAAACCCGGGGAGAAGAGCATGGGTTCCATGACCTCGCGATTTTTAAGCAAGGTGTTACCTTATAATGTATTATGAATCATTAATCATGACGGGGAGGAAACGGCTATGACTGAGATGATGAAAAAACTGCAGCAGATTGGGATTGTGCCGGTTGTGGTGCTGGAGAACGCAGAGGACGCGCTGCCCCTGGGAGAATGCCTGATGAAGGGCGGGCTGCCCTGCGCGGAGGTTACCTTCCGCACAGCCGCCGCGGAGGAATCCATCCTGCGGCTGGCCAAAGCTTTTCCGGAGATGATCATCGGCGCGGGCACCGTGCTGAGCACGGAACAGGCGGACCGGGCGATCGGCGCCGGCGCGAAGTTTATTGTCAGCCCGGGTTTTAATCCCAAAGTGACGGAGCATGTGCTGAAAAAAGGTGTTCCGATGACGCCGGGGGTCTGCACGCCGACGGAGATCGAGGCGGCCCTGCAGTTTGACCTGGACGTACTGAAATTCTTTCCGGCGGAACCGGCGGGCGGGCTGAAGATGATCAAAGCCCTGGCAGCGCCGTATGTCGGACTGAACTTCATGCCCACCGGCGGGATCAGCGCCGCCAATGTGCGGGACTACCTGGCCTATGACCGGATCGTTGCCTGCGGCGGCAGCTGGATGGTCAGCGGCAAGCTGGTGAAGGAAGGCAAGTTCGACGAGATCGAACAGCTAGTACGGGAAGCCGCGGACATCGTGAAAGAGATCAGGGGGTAAGAAAAAATGAACCTTCATCTGAAACCTGCTGAAGAATGCCGTTATGACGCGGTATCCCTCGGAGAAATCATGCTGCGACTGGATCCCGGCGAGGGCCGGATCCGCACCGCACGGGAATTCAAAGTCTGGGAAGGCGGCGGTGAATATAATGTGGTTCGCGGACTGCACAAGTGCTTCGGGCTGAAGACCGGCGTGCTGACCGCGTTCGCGGACAACGAGGTTGGCAAACTGCTCAGGGACCTGATCGAGCAGGGTGGAGTGGATACCAGCCTGATCTGCTGGAAAAAGACGGACGGTATCGGCCGCGTCTGCCGGAACGGCCTGAATTTCACCGAACGCGGCTACGGGATCCGGGGAGCGGTCGGATGCTCTGACCGTGCCAATACCGCTATCTCCAAGGCTACGCCGGAAGACTTTGATTTTGATGCTGTTTTCGGCAAGCTCGGCGTCCGCTGGCTGCATACGGGCGGCATCTACGCGGCGCTGTCCGAACAGAGCTGCGAGACCGTGATCGAAGCCTGCAAGACCGCGAAGAAATACGGCACGCTGATCTCCTATGACCTGAATTACCGGCCTTCCATGTGGTCGGCGATCGGCGGCCTGGAAAAAGCCCGGGAAGTCAACCGGGAAGTCGCGAAGTATGTGGATGTGATGATCGGCAACGAGGAAGATTTTACGGCCTGCCTGGGCCTGCAGGTTGAAGGAAATGACGAAAACCTGAAGGAACTGAACCTGGACGGGTATTACAAGATGATCGCGGAAGCCGCAAAGCAATATCCGAACTTCAAAGCGATCGCCACAACGCTGCGCACGGTTAAAACCGCTACAGTGAATGACTGGAAAGCGATCTGCTGGGCGGACGGAAAAGTCTATATGTCCAAAGCCTTCGACAACCTGGAAATTCTGGACCGCGTCGGCGGCGGCGATTCGTTCGCTTCCGGACTGATCTATGGCCTGATGACCACCGGCAATCCGGAACTGGCAGTGAACTATGGTGCCGCTCACGGCGCACTGGCGATGACCACGCCTGGCGATACCAGCATGGCCAGCAGGGAAGAAGTGGAAGCTGTGATGGGAAATGGAAGCGCACGGGTAAAACGGTAATTCCGCGATCGCTGTTACCAAAGCTCCTCCGGAACTTTGACAGCTGCCCAACAAATAAAGCGATGATGTGAAAGGGAACAATTATGAAACAGTTTCTGGATCAAGATTTTCTGCTGAACACGGAAGCGGCAAAAAAACTGTACCATGAGGCGGCGGAGAAACAGCCGATTATTGACTATCACTGCCACCTGAATCCCCGGGAGATTTATGAGGATATCCGCTATGAGAATATTACCCGGGTCTGGCTTGGCGGGGATCATTACAAATGGCGCCTGATGCGTTCTGCGGGCGTGCCGGAGAAGTACATCACCGGCGACGCGAGCGACTGGGAGAAGTTTGAGAAGTACGCAGAGGTGCTGGGGAAAGCCATCGGCAACCCCCTTCATCACTGGAGCCATCTGGAGCTTCGCCGCTTCTTCGGTTATGAGGGCATCCTGAACAAACAGACCGCAAAGGAAGTATGGGACCTGGCCAACGCCAGACTGCAGAGCGAAGGTTATTCCGCCCGGGGCCTGATCATGATGAGCAATGTGGATACGATCTGTACCACGGATGATCCGGCGGACAGCCTGGAATGGCATGAGAAGCTGGCGGCGGACAGGACTTTCCCGGTGACGGTGCTGCCGGCCTGGCGTCCGGACAAGGCGATGAACCTGGAGAAGACGACCTATACGGAATACATCGCGCAGCTGGAAGCGGCGGCAGGCATGAAGATCGCTTCCTTTGCGGACCTGAAGACAGCCCTGGCCAGGCGGCTGGACTTCTTCGCCGCCCACGGCTGCAAGCTGAGCGACCACGCCTTGAACTACGTGATGTATGCGCCGGCGGACGAAGCAGAAATTGAAAAGATTTTCAGTACCCGGATGGCAGGAGACCTTCCGGACGCCGAGGCGGAAGCGAAATTCAAGTACGCCTTCATGACCGCTATGGCCGGAGAATACACCCGCCGCGGATGGGTTATGCAGCTGCACTACGGCTGCCGCCGGGACAACAACCCGGGCATGTTCCGCGCCTTGGGACCGGACACCGGTTTTGACTGTGTGGACAACTACGCTCCCAGCGCACAGACCGCTGCTTTCCTCGGCGCGCTGGAGGACGCCGGCAGCCTGCCGAAGACGATCCTGTACAGCCTGAACACCAATGACAACGCGGCGATCGACACGATTCTGGGCTGCTTCCAGAATGAAACCGCGGTGGGACGGATCCAGCACGGTTCCGCCTGGTGGTTCAACGATCATTTTGACGGGATGAGCGAACAGCTGAAGAGCCTGGCATCCATGGGATACCTAGCCGGCTTTGTGGGCATGCTGACGGACAGCCGGAGCTTCCTGAGCTATCCGCGGCATGAATACTTCCGCCGGATCTTTTGCCGGATCTTTGGCGAATGGGTGGAGGAAGGCTTCTATCCCGAGGATTTTGACACGCTGAAGGAAATCGTGGCGGATATCAGCTACAACAACGCGAAAAGATATTTCGGGTTTGAAAAGAAAAAATTCTGAAAATGATCAGGGCGCCGGGATCATACCGGCGCCTTGTACTGTACGGGATGGGATGATGAAAGATGAACATCGGAATCAGGCTTCACGATACCCAGCCAGGCACACTTCATGAACGGCTTGGCTTCGCCGCTGCGCAGGGATTCAGCTGCGTACAGCTGGCCATGGGAAAGGCGGTGCCAGGTTTTCAGATGAATGAAGCCGCGAGCCTTCTGACAGAAGACCTGGCGGATGAGGTCCGCGAAGAACTGGAGCACGCGGGAATCGGGTGCGCGGTGCTGGGCTGCTACCTGAAACTGTCAGACAGGAACGAAGAAGAGGCGGAAAGGATCCGGAAGATCTATGACGCACACTTGCGGTTTGCTGCCCGGATCGGCGCGCGCTGCGTGGGGACAGAGACTCCTGCGGCGGACGGCGCGGAAGGGGAAGCATGCCGCACGGAAGAATACTACCGCCTGTTCCTGGACCGGATACGGCCGGTGGTGAGAACGGCGGAGGAAACCGGTACGATCCTGGCAATTGAGCCGGTGTGCAGCCATATCATCCATGGGACCGCACAGGCGGAACGGATGCTGGAGGATCTGAAAAGCGACAGCGTGCGGATCATCCTGGACGCGGTTAACCTGATTGACAGCGCGCATACAGCGGAAGCGGACAATCTGATCCGGGACGCGGTCCGACGCCTGGGAGATCGGGTGACGGTGCTGCATATGAAGGACTTTGTGCCGGATCCCGGGGCAGCGAGACCGAAGCCGGTCCCCTGCGGGCAGGGGCAGATGGATTACCGGGAGCTGCTCCGACTGGCCTGCGAAAACGACCTGCCGATGACCCTGGAGAACACAGCGCCGGAGAATGCGGAACAAACCAGGCACTGGCTGGAGAACCAATTCTGAAAGATATGGACAAAACGGATACGATACAGCCGGATACGGAGAGATTGCGCCGAAATGCTTGAATCCGTTCCGGCTTTTAATATATACTTTTTATGCGGAAAGAGGATGCGATAGAAAGCGAAAAATGTTTCGGTATATTCCGGCAAAAATGTTCGGACAAATTAAGGAGATCACAGGAGATCGGTCATGGAATTACTGTGCGTGACATCCCGAAGCAGCAGCGTGCTGCTGGATCCGGATGGTCTGTATGAGGCACGGGAGAAGTGGGAACTGTTCCTGAACGGTGAACGGCTGGGTGAGGAATACCGCTCTGTTACCTCCCTGTTTGACCTGGAACCGGATACGGATTATCTGCTGGAAAGCGTGACGGACACCGGTAAAAAGGAAAGCTTTTCCTTCCGTACCCGGAAAGAGACCTGCTCCCTGGATGTACGGAACTTCGGCGCGAAGGGAGACGGCCGGACGGAGGACACGGCGTTCCTCCAGGCGGCGATCCTCTGCTGCCCGGAAGGCGGCCGGGTTCTGGTACCGCCGGGAGACTATATCACCGGACCGCTTTTCCTGAAAAGCCATATGACGCTGGAAATAGCGGACGGCGCCGCACTGCGGCTGCTGACTGACCGGGAACGGTTTCCGGTTTTCCCGGGGCATATACCGGCGGACAATCCGGACGGTGAAATCCTTCTGGGCCTGTTCGAGGGCTGTGCGACAGACGGGTTTGCTGCGGCACTGAACGGAATCGATGTGACGGATACGGCAGTGATCGGTGAAGGCGTGATCGACGGTCGCGCCGATGAAGGCGACTGGTGGATCCGGCCGAAGGAGATTCGAGTCGCCAGCCGGGGCAACCTGCTGTATACCCAGCGCTGCAAAGGCCTGCTGGTCCAAGGACTGACCTTTATGAACAGCCCCAGCTGGAATCTCCATCCGGCTTTCAGTGAAGAACTGGATTTTATCGATATCCGGGTAAAGGCGCCATGGGACAGTCCCAATACCGACGGGTTCGATCCGGAAAGCTGCCGGAAAGTGCGGCTGCTTGGAGCGGAGATTTCTGTGGGGGATGACTGTATTGCCATCAAGAGCGGAAAGATCGGCCTGGGAAGAAAATACAGAAGGCCCTGCGAGGATCTGGAGATCGGCTGGTGTGCGCTGCTGGACGGACACGGCGGGGTGACCGTGGGCAGTGAAATGGCCGGCGGTGTCAGGAAGGTCCGCGCACATCACTGCTATATGAAGGGAAATGACCGGGCGCTACGGATCAAGACACGGCGGGACCGGGGAAAAGACGGCGTGGTCGACGATATCCTGTTCCGGGATGTCCGGATGGACGGCGTCAAGATGCCGCTGGTCGTCAACAGTTTCTATTTCTGCGACACGGATGGAAAGACCGACCGGGTGCAGAGCCGGGAAAAAGCGCCGGTGGATGAAACGACGCCGGAGATCGGTTCAGTCTGCTTTGAGCGGGTGGAGGCAACAGGCTGCAAGGCCTGCGCCGCCTACGCGATGGGCCTGCCTGAAAAGCCAATGGCGCACCTGGAACTGAGGAACTGCTCTTTCAGCTTTGATCCGGAGGCGAAACCCATGGTACCTGCCATGGCGCTGAATGTGGAGGAATGCTGCCGGCGGGGCATCATCGCGCGGTTTCTGAAAAAACTGACGCTGCACAATGTCCAGATGGAGGGCATTGCGGGGAATCCGCTGGAAACCGAGGAAGTTGAAGAAATCATCCAGGAATAAAAGGGAGGAAAACAGGTATGGATATCCGTTACAGCTGCCATCAACGGGATTTCAAACGCTACACCACAGAGGAAATCCGGAAGGAGTTCCTGATCGAAAAACTATTTGAGGCAGATCAGGTCACAGCGGTCTACAGCCATGTGGACCGGATGGTCGCCCTTGGCGTGATGCCGGTAAAAGAAAAGGTTTCCATCGATAAGGGCATTGATATCTGGCACAACTTTGGAACGGAGTATTTCCTTGAGCGCCGGGAGTGTGGCATGTTCAACGTGGGCGGAGCCGGAAAGGTCATCGCGGACGGGAATGTGTATGAACTTGGTTACAAGGACTGCCTGTACCTGACCCGCGGCGCGAAGGAAGTGTATTTTGAAAGCAATGACGCCGCAGCGCCTGCAAAGTTCTATATTGTTTCCGCCCCGGCCCACTGCAGCTATGAGAACCGGCTGATCCGGATCGCGGACGCTGCCAAGAAACCCTGCGGCGACGCGGCGACCAGCAACAAGCGGGTGATCAACCAGTTCATTCATCCTTCCGTGCTGAAGACCTGCCAGCTGAGCATGGGCATGACGGTCCTGGATACCGGGAGCGTCTGGAACACGATGCCGGCCCACACCCATGAGCGCCGGATGGAAGTGTATTTTTACTTTGAAGTCCCCCAGGACAATGTGGTGTTCCACATGATGGGCGAGGGACAGGAGACAAGGCATATTGTCATGCAGAACGAACAGGCGGTGATTTCACCTTCCTGGTCGATCCATGCAGGAGCAGGCACCAGCAACTATACGTTCATCTGGGCCATGGGCGGAGAGAACCAGGCGTTTGACGACATGGATAATATTCCGACAACCGAACTAAGATAATTCAAGATTCACAATTCATAATGATTGCTTGACCGGAATGGGGAGGAAAACGAAATGGATATGAACAGTTTCAGCCTGAAGGGCAAAGTCGCCTGGATCACAGGCGCGAGCTACGGGATCGGCTTCGCGATCGCGGAAGCATACGCGGCCGCCGGGGCGAAGATCGTATTCAACGATATCAACCAGGAACTGGTGGACAAAGGCTTGAAGGCTTACGCCGAAAAAGGCATTGACGCGAAGGGCTATGTCTGCGACGTGACGGATGAAGAAGCGGTGCAGGCGCTGGTGAAACAGATTGAAGCGGAAATTGGCGTGATTGACATCCTGGTCAACAATGCCGGCATTATTCGCAGGATCCCAATGACTGAAATGAGCGCGGTGGAATTCCGCAAGGTGATCGATGTGGACCTGAACGCGCCGTTTATCTGCGCTAAGTCGGTCATCCCGTCGATGATTGCCAAAGGACACGGCAAGATCATCAATATCTGCAGCATGATGAGCGAATTGGGCCGGGAGACCGTTTCCGCTTACGCAGCGGCAAAAGGCGGCCTGAAGATGCTGACCCGGAACATCTGCTCCGAATACGGCGGGCATAACATCCAGTGCAACGGTATCGGACCAGGTTATATCGCCACGCCCCAGACGGCTCCGCTGCGGGAAAAACAGCCGGATGGAAGCCGCCATCCCTTTGACCAGTTTATTATCGCGAAAACGCCGGCCGCCCGTTGGGGTACGCCGGAGGACCTGCAGGGCCCCGCGGTGTTCCTGGCATCTGATGCCAGCAATTTCGTAAACGGCCATATCCTCTATGTGGACGGCGGCATCCTGGCCTATATCGGCAAACAACCATGACCTGAAAAATATCCGAATCGTCCATATGTTTTTCGCTTTTTGACTTTACGGAAAAGTGGAAATTAATGTATAATAACAGATGAAAATAGGACAAAAACGCCAAAAGAGCCGGAGGAGATCCTGTGCAGCCCCAGAGAACCGCAAGCCAGTACCGCGCGATTGATCTGTCCTTGTTCGCGGTAATCCTGATTGTTTTTGAGACGCTGTTGCTGAGGGCATCCATGCACTGGTTTCCCCGGGAACCCTGGACGGTATCCGCCACCGCGGCCGTGACGGCTATCGTGATGGTACGGTGGGGCCCCTGGGCTGCGATCCACGCGGTGATTGGGGGGATTGTCTCCTGCGCGGTCAATCACGGACAATGGCAGCAGTACCTGATCTACTGTCTCGGCAACCTGGCCGCACTCAGCCTGATTCCCCTGATTAAAAGGTGGGGATGGGAGACGCTGAGGAAAGATGTTCTGAAAAACCTGCTGTTCGGATTCCTGACTCTGATGCTGATGCATGCCGGTCGCGCAGCGACAGCCATGATCCTGGGAACTTCACCGGCGGCAGCCGCCGGATTCTTTACCACAGACGTGGTCTCCTACATTTTTACAATTACGATCGTCTGGATTGCTTCCAGATTGGACGGCATTCTCGAGGATCAGCAACATTACCTGCAGCGGATCAATAATCCGAAGAACCGGGAAGGAGGGATTGCATGAAGGGAAAAGCGACCGATTACCTGGTACTTGACCGGAAAACCGGCACCTATCATGAGGATCCGGAACAGGTTGTCAGGGACGATGTGGAAAAGCATTACTGGCTGAACGTCGGCAGGACAGTGATGCGGGACTGGCGGCTGTATGTGATGCTGGTACCGATGCTTCTGGTTTTCCTGTTCTGGCGGTACCTGCCCATGTACGAACTGCTGGGCGCCTTCAAGGTTTCAGATGAGGTGAAGCCGGTTTCGGAGCAGCTGTTCGCCGGATTCTCCTACTTCAAGACCCTGCTGGTGGGGAGCGGCACACTTTCCACGGAGTTCTGGCGCGCGATGCGCAATACCTTCCTGCTGAGCTTCTACGGCCTGTGTTTCGGTTTCCCGATGCCGATCATCCTGGCATTGTTCTTCAATGAAGTGCGGAGCAATGCCGCCCGCAGCGTTTATCAGGTGTTTACCTATCTGCCGAAGTTCATGTCCACGGTCGTTATGACCTCGCTGGTCACGATGCTGGTGAAGCAGGGATCGGATATCCGCAGTATCGGTATTGTCAGCCAGTTCCTGCGCGATATCGGTCTGATTTCAGCGGAAGCGGCGGACGCGGGACTGCTGAACAATCCCGGCTACTTCCGCGCGATTTACCAGATCAGCGGGATCTGGGAGGAGGCTGGCTACGGCAGCATTGTTTTCTTTGCCGCGATCATCGCTATCTCGCCGACAAGTTATGAGGCAGCGCAGATCGACGGCGCGGGCAAATGGGCTCAGATGAGATATGTGGTACTGCCCAGCATCCTGTCTACCATTGTGATCATGCTGATCACCCGGATCGGAACCCTGCTGAACATCGGATATGAAAAAGTGCTGCTGCTGTATAACCCGAACACCTATGTGACAGCAGACGTGGTTTCGACCTTTGCCCAGCGGTACGGCCTGGCCGGCGCGGCCAAAGGCATCGCGAGCGCGGCTGAGATGATGAACAACGTAATCGGCATGCTGCTGGTGATCGGCGCGAACACGGTTGCCCGTAAGGCATCCGACGTGTCGCTGTACTGAGGAGGGCTCAGGATGAAAAGAAAACTTGAGGTCTCCGAACTGATCTTTAAGATTATCAGCTATGTGCTGCTGACAGCTTTTGCCCTGATGTGCCTGTATCCGTTCCTCTACGCGCTGAGCGCTTCCATAAGCGGCAGGCACGCAGTGGAATACGGCCAGGTTGTGCTGCTGCCGAAGGATATCCAGTTTGATGCTTTCAACCGCATGTTTAACGACAACATGTTCTGGAACGCCTACTCCAACACCCTGTTCCTGACTTTCTACGGAACGATCTGGGCATTGGGCGTGGCCATCCTCGGCGCCTACGCGCTGAGCAAGAAACGGCTGCTGTTCCGTAAATTCTTCAACTTTTACCTGGTATTCACCATGTGGTTCGCGGCCGGCCTGGTTCCGCAATACCTGAATTACCTGGCCACGAAGGACGTGTTCAACTCCATCGGGATCACGGATGACAAATGGCTGGTCGTTATCGCGATGGGTATGGCGGCGATGAATATTATCCTGCTGCGGAACGCGTTCGAAAACGTCCCGTCCGAGATCGAGGAAGCGGCAATCGTGGACGGTGCCAGTGAATTCCAGGTGCTCAGCAAGGTTTATATCCCCATGAGCAAGAGCACCATCGCCACTGTCGCGCTGTTCTTCGCGATCAGCCGGTGGAACGGTTATTTCTGGGCGAGGCAGATGATCTCCAACCAGAATGAACACCCGCTGCAGGTTTTCATCCGGCTGAAACTGGAACAGTTCACCGATCCGGAAGCCATGGCGGGATGGAATGAGGTCTATGCGTCAGACAGTGTAATTTACGCGCTGATTGTGTGCTCTATCGTTCCGATCCTGATCATCTATCCGTTTATCCAGAAATACTTCGCCAAGGGCACCAATGTCGGCGGCGTGAAGGAATAAACTGTTTTCCCGCAGTCCGGAGAGACTGCTCAGATATGTATTCTATAAAAAGGAGGATTTCCCCAATGAAGAAGGTACTTTCCCTGATCCTGGCCCTGACCCTGGTGCTGTGCATCGCGGTCAGCGCATCCGCCGAAACCGTGCTGCGCATGGCGACCGGCTACAACAGTCCTCAGACCGGTATTGCGTTTGACGCGGAAACTGCCGGTGAAGGCGTGACTCTGGCTGACGGTGTGACCTATCACACCGGCGACCTGAAACCTACCTGGGTTGAGATGGAAAAGATCCTCGGCATCAAGTTTGAGGACAAATACCAGGGCAAAAATACCACTGAGGAATTTGAGTACTGGAAGGACCGCCTGGCTGAAGTGGACATGGTCAGCGGCACTGCTTCCACCCTGACGGAGTTCGGTGAAGCCGGCAGCATTGTCAACCTGGCCGATTACCTGGATGAGATGCCCAACTTCAAGGCTTATCTGGATGCCAACCCCATTGTCCGGCTGTCTGTGACCGGCAATACCAAGACCGGCGCAATCTATTTCAGCCCCTACTTTGACGGCGTGAATGACATTGAACGTATGCCCCTGATGCGGGTGGACTGGATTGAGAAACTGCTGGACGGCGAAGGCGAATTTACTGCGGAACAGAGCGGAACCACCGCCGCGCCTGTATATGCGCCTTATATGCCCACCAGCGGAAAGCTGGAGATCGAGACCCCCACGGCTGACGGCACCGCCGTTGAGATCGTGACCAAGGACTATGATAAGGGCGGCAACATCATCGCCAAGATGAATGAAAAAGGTGCCATGTCCGGCGTGGAAGCCGTGAACATGCTGCGGACCTACATCGACGAAACCTATGGCGGATACTACGGAACAAAGCGCTCTGACCTGTTCATCGGACAGAATGCCGCGTGGGACGCGGACGAACTGGTGGCACTGCTGCGCTGCGTGGTGGCCAATGCCTATACCCTGAACGGAACAGACACGGTTTACGGTCTGTTCTCCCGCGAAGACAACAACAATCAGCGCAAGGTGGACCTGTTCCGTTTCGCCGGCCACCTGTTCGGCGTCCGCGGCCTGGAAAGCAGGCAGGATTACCTGTATGTGGGCACCGACGGTGAACTGCATGATGCCCGCCAGGAAGCGGACACCTATGAAGCCCTGGCCCGCATGAACGCAATGGCGAAGGAAGGCCTGATCTCCAAAGCTTTCCTGAACAACGAAGAAGTGAACAGCGGCAATTATCTGGAAAACGACCTGGGCTTTATGAGCTATGACTACAACCAGACCCAGACCATCATGAACGGAACCAAGCTGCACGAAGGTGAAAAGTACATGGCGGCCATGGTACCTGTTGCCTGCTGGCAGGACGGCACGGAAGGCGGCAAATATATGCGCTTCACCGAATCCTGGCGCAGCGTGAAGACCGACGGCTGGGGCATCTCCAAGGCCGGTGTCGAAGGCGATGAAGGAAAGCTGAAGGCTGCCCTGGCGCTGATTGACTACGCTTATTCCGAGAAAGGCCAGATCCTGATGAGCTATGGCCCCGATGCCTTCATCAAGACCAAGGATGACGGAAGCTATGAAACCTTCCTGTTCAACGGCAAGGAAATGCCTGTGATCGCGGACGCGACTGCCGAGGAACTGCAGACCCTGGCCAAGGGCAACTACACCAACTTCGCCCGGAAATGGCTGGGCTCCACGCTGAGCTTTGTAAAGAGCCAGGCTTTCGAGTACCAGTGCACCCACCCGGTCGGCAAGGAAGGCGCCGGCAAGATCTCTGTGGCCATCGGCCTGGGAACCATCAAGCATCCCGAACTGGCGCTGGCTGAGAATCCCTGGTATACCTCCGTGCCCACTGTCCTGCCCAACACCAAGGTTGAGAACGATGAGCTGAATACCTATACCGAACTGACCCCCAAGGGTAAGTTCAACCAGGGTAAGGGCGGCGAGAACGTCTTTGTAGACCTGATCATCAACGGTTTCGGAGCGGAAGGCTTCGGTGGCGCTGAAGAAGCGGTGAAAACCGTGAGTGACTCCTGGCACGGCTTCGAGTACCTGATGCTGAAGCAGGATGCCTGGAAGCGTCTGCAGGACTACTATGCCACACTGAAATAATCCCGGAAGAAATCAAACGGACTGACTGAGGGATCCCCCGCCTGCCGCTTATCCGGCAGGCGGGGAGTTCCCACGGATCGGGAGAAAGGAAACGATCATCATGTATAAAAGACAAATGGCTTTTCAGCGGGTCATCTGTTTTCTGTGCATCGCTGCCGGTGTGCTGGCATTTCTGTACGCGCTTGGCCTGATGACAGACCTGTATGATATGCTGTACACCATGATCCCGTATCCGGACGATCCCTCCAGCGCCAAAGTGGAAGGCGCCATGATCTATTATGATATGCAGGGATTCAACCAGACCCTGCTGAAAGTCAGCATCGGCCTGATCCTGCTGGCTGTGCTGCTCATGATCACCAATACGCATACCCGCAGGAAATACTATATTGCCAATTATATCGCCGTCGGCCTTTATACGGCTGCCGGCATTGCCGCCGCGGTCTGGACGCATGGACAGGTGGCAGCCTACAAGGTGCAGTACCTGACAACGGTTGACTTCAAAAACCTGGAGCGCAGGCTGAGCCGCGCAGGCACCTATACCGATTCAACATTCTGGTTCGACATTCACATTGCTGTGTTCGCGGTGGTGATTGCCGCCGCGGCGCTGCTTGTTTTGAATACAATCTGGAAGATCCGGCTGATGAAACAGGAGAAACAGCTGATCGAAACCGGAAAGGCGGTGTCCGCATGATGGAAATGGATGAACGCTATGTCAGACAGGACCGGCTGCGGTATACCAAGAACACCGTTTCCTCCCGCCTGGCGATTCTGGCGATCCTTTTTGATGTGCTGTTTTTTGTCAGCATTTATAAATCCGATGTGGGTTCCTGGTACTACACGATCCTGATCGGCGCCTCCATTCTTTACAACCTGGTCTTCATGCTGCTCGCGTTCCTGTCCTCTGAAGGCGTAAAGCGCTATAAGCCCGGTTTCAGCTGGCTGCTGATCGCGCTGGGAGCCATCCAGGTTGTCCGAATCTTCATTTTGCCGATGTCCGCGCACCGGGCCGAGCTGGAGCTGAAGGGAGAGACGGTTCGCGTGATGGGGGATGCACAGTTTATCCGCTGTGTGATCTATCTGTGTGTTTCATCCGCCGCGTGCATCGCGGCCGCGGTGATCAACCTGGGCAAGAGCCGGATGCTTAAAGCGCACCTGGCGCGGCTGGGAAGCCGGCAGGCATGAGGGGAGGAAGAGCATGGCGGAGCTGAGTTTACAGCACCTGGATAAAATTTATGACAACAAGGTGCAGGCCGTGTTTGACTTCAATATGGATGTCAGGGACGGCGAGCTGATTGTGCTGGTCGGCCCCTCGGGCTGCGGAAAATCGACCACCCTGCGGATGGTTGCCGGCCTGGAGGACATCTCAGCCGGTACGCTGCTGCTGGACGGAAAGGATATCACGCAGGCGCCTGCCAAGGACCGGGATATGGCCATGGTGTTCCAGAACTATGCCCTGTACGGCCATATGACGATCTATGAGAATATGGCCTTTTCCCTGACGCTGCGGAAGGAAGATCCGAATGTAATCCATAAGAAGGTGCTGGCAGCAGCGGAGATCCTGGGCCTGACCAGCCAGCTGAACAAGAAGCCTTCCCAGCTGTCCGGCGGACAGCGGCAACGGGTGGCCATGGGCCGGAGCATTGTCCGGAACCCCAAAGTATTCCTGTTTGACGAACCGCTGAGCAACCTGGACGCGAAGCTGCGCGGCGCCACCCGGCGGGAGATCCTGCTGCTGCATAAGCGGCTCAAAGCTACCATGCTTTATGTGACCCATGACCAGACGGAGGCGCTGACCCTGGCGGACCGCATTGTCTGCATGAGCATGGGCCATGTGCAGCAGATCGGCACGCCGCTGGAACTGTATGACAGTCCGGTGAATATGTTTGTGGCCAGCTTTATCGGCCTGCCGCCGATGAACTTCTATCATGGAATGGGTTTTGAGGACGGCGTGCTGAAGGGCAACGGCATGGAAGTGGAGCTCACAGGTGAGGAAAAGGATATCCTGAAGGATTATTACGGAAAAGAGATCGTACTCGGTGTCCGGCCGGAGGATATCCATACCGGCGGAACAATGCCGGTGAAAGTGATCTCCAACGAAAACCTGGGGATGAATACACTGGTACACGGAACCGTGGGAGAGGCAAAGCACCTGACAGCGAAGCTGAAGGGCTGGGCGGACTATCGGAACGGGGACGAGGTAACGATGTGCTTCGGAAGAAAGCATTTCTTTGACAGGGACACTACCTGTGCGATCCGGAAGGAAGGGAGTGTTGGCAATGGCTAAGCAACCTGCCGGCGTGAAGGAGTTTTTCCGCAAACGGATGGTCAGCCTGAAACGGAAGCCGCAGACGATCGCGCTGGTTGTGCTGGCTGCTGCCTTCGTCTATTATTCGCTGAACCTGACCAAAATATCAAATACAACGGCGAAGATCCAGGGCCAGGGCATGGGACTTGCCGGCTTTGTGACGATGCTGTTTTCCATCCTGAGCCTGGTCTGCTTCCTGAACGCCTTCCCGCATCGAAAAAAGGTCAATATTCCCATGCTGGTCCTGATGTTTGTGATGACGGGCGCCATCATCTGGTGTGATTTCTTTTACAGCGGCCGGATCACCACGGCGGTTACCCGCGCGGTCAATCCGATCATTCCCGCCGGAGCCAACAGCTTTATCTCTGAAGCTGCTTCCATGCTGAAGGTACACCGGATCATCCTGATGATCGGGGCAGCGCTGACGGCGCTGCTGCCGGTTTACAAGCCGCTGCTGAAGAAGATCAACACTTCCATCGAAGTGGAAGCGAATGAGCAGATGGGCAGGATTGACATCAGCGGCGAGGAAAACTGACCGATGGGCCGGAAAAAGCAGACAAGAGAGCCGGAACGCACCGCTGCGGACTATTACCGGCTGAATACCAAAGCTGTGGATGACCTGGTCACAGCAGATGCTTCCAACAGCCCGAAGGTCAGCCGGGAGGAACTGAACAGGTATCGATCGGGCCCGAAGGTTCACCTGAGTGACTGGGTCAAGGTGATCCTGGTGAAATGGTGGTTTGCGGGAGCGGTATGTTTCTTTTTCCTTTGGGGACTCGGTACGGTTGTGCAGAACCGGGAGAACCAGCTGATCATTGTCGGCCTGGCAATGGGTTTTGTGACAGATCTGCTGGTAAACAATATCTTCCGTTATTACGCGAAGACGCCGGGCGGAAACGACCGGTGGATGATGTTCCCGAAAAAAGGCTTTGTGAGCCTGCCGCTGAATATCCTTTATGCCTTTGTGCTGCTGGCGTGTATTATTGGCACCTATAACGCTGTGAACGCGCTTTGCCTGGTGATCAGCGGGCAGAAAGACACGGTTCCCGTCGGCGTGGGCCCGATCCTGTTCGGCCTGTTCGCGACAATGTGGGACCTGGTTTTCCTGGGAGTCAAACGAATGATGAAGCGGATCGTTTCAGATGCCGGAAAGCAGGTGAAGAACGGCCATGCGTGAGAAGATCAATGCGTATATCCTGGACCTGATTTCCCGCAGTACGCCGGAAAGGACCGCCTGGAACCTGGAAAAGATCCGGGAGGGGAAACCGGTTGCCTGGAACTATATTGACGGCTGCATGCTCAAGGCACTGACGGAGATGACAGAAATTACGGGGGATCCGCGGTACGCGGATTTCGCGGTGACGGTCATGGATCATTTTGTCAGTGCAGACGGCAGTATCCTGACGCTTCATCCGGAAAAACATCAGCTGGATGACTTCAACGAAGGAAAAGTGCTTTTTCCTGTATACGGACTGACCGGAGAAGAGAAATACCGCCGCGCGGCAGAAAGACTGCATGCCCTGCTGATGGAACAGCCGCGCACCGCGGAAGGCTCTTTTTGGCATAAGCAGATCTATCCGCACCAGGTCTGGCTGGACGGCATTTATATGGCCCAGCCGTTTGAGGCGCAGTACCGGCAGGTGTTCGGGGACGGGGACTGCACCGATATCCTGCGGCAGGTCAGGACAGTAAAGGAAAAGATGCGCGATCCGGTGACCGGCCTGTATTATCACGGATATGATGCCAGCCGGAAAGCCTTCTGGGCGGACACGGAGACCGGACTGAGCCGGAGCTTCTGGCTTCGGGCGATCGGCTGGTTTGCCGTGGCACTGACAGACCTGTGCGAGCTGCTTCCGGAAAAGTCTGGCAGGCAGGAGATTGCGGGGATCTTCCGGGAACTGATGGAAAGCGTCCGGCGTTTCGCGGATCCGGAAACCGGACTGTACTGGCAGGTGGTGGACCAGGGCAGCCGGGAAGGAAACTACCTGGAGTCCAGCGGGAGTTCCATGATTGCCTGCGCCATGCTGAAAGGCGCCAGGCTGGGTGTGCTGGAAGACAGCTTCCGCGCGCAAGGTCAGAAAACTTTTGAAGGACTGCTTCGCAGGCTGGACTGGAAGAACGGATCGCCGGAACTGGGAGGCATCTGCCTTGTGGCCGGCCTTGGTCCGGAGAATAACCACCGCAGGGACGGAAGCTATGAGTATTACATTTCAGAACCGGTGGTGGCGAATGACGCCAAGGGCGTCGCGCCGTTCATCCTGTGCTGGACGGAGATACTCAGGGGATAAGAATCCTCATTCATCATGCCATTCAGGGAGGCCGGAGGATCATGTATATCACGCTGAAGGATATCAATAAAATCTATCCGAACGGATTCCACGCAGTTCACAATTTTAACCTGGAGATTGACAAGGGAGAATTTGTGGTTTTTGTCGGCCCGTCCGGCTGCGGAAAGTCCACCACGCTGCGCATGATTGCGGGTCTTGAGAGCATCTCCAGCGGTGAATTCCTGATCGACGGTGTCAGGGCGAATGAAAAAAGCCCGCGGGAGCGGGAAGTAGCCATGGTGTTCCAGAGCTATGCCCTGTATCCGCAGATGACCGTTTATGACAACATCGCATTCGGACTGACGCTCCAGGGCGTGGATGAAGATGTGATCGAGGAGAGGGTGCAGAATACAGCACGGATCCTCGGCCTGACGGAGTACCTGGACAGGCTGCCCAGGGCGCTCTCCGGCGGTCAGCGGCAGCGTGTCGCAATCGGCCGGGCGCTGATCCGCAAGGTCGGGATCTTCCTGATGGACGAACCGCTCTCCAACCTGGACGCGAAACAGCGTGTGACCATGCGGGGAGAGATCGCGCAGATTCACCGGGAGACCGGCGCCACGACGATCTATGTGACCCATGACCAGACGGAGGCCATGACCCTGGCTGACCGTATTGTCGTGATGAAAGACGGTTATATCCAGCAGGTTGGCACGCCTTATGAACTCTATTTCAAACCGGCAAATGTCTTTGTCGCGGGGTTCATCGGGGAACCTCCCATGAACTTTGCCCGCGGAACGGTCCGGGACGGCAGGATCCCCTTCGGAAACCAGCAGGTGGACCTGAATGGGATCCGGCCCGATATCGCGCAGCTGGAAGGAAAAGAAGTGGTGTTCGGTTTCCGGCCGGAGGCCGTGACGCTGCAGGAAAAGCCGGACGCGGTCATGATTACGGCTGAAGTCGAACTGACCGAAATGCTGGGTGACAACACGAATATTTATATCACGTCCGGGGAGCAGCAGGCGATCCTGAAGGTGGACAGTCATGAAACGCCCGAGACGGATACCGAACTGAGCTTTTATATTCCCGCGGAGAGTATTTACCTGTTTGACGGAGAGACGGAAAAGGTATTATAAGAACCACTTTTCGGAAAGCCAGGAGCGCTGGTTTCCGAGCATTTCAGAAAACAGTTTTTCACCTGCTTCAGGAGAAACGGAAGACAGCTGGGGGTCATTCATGAACGTTGTGAACCCCAGCTTTCTGTCGCAGTTCAGGGCTACGGACAGGGCGTTCTCCTGATTGAGCACATGACGGGCGATCAGCGGCAGGATGCTTCGCGGTGTTTCCCCTGCAAAGAGCGGGTCGATCCGGTCCCGGCTGAAGCACGCGTTGGTTTCCACGACAGCACCGGCGGGCAGGTCGGGGATCTGGCCCCGGTTAGGGATGTTGACATTGGAAATCATGTCGCCCAGCCCCAGCAGGGCCTTGATCAGCAGGTGCCCTTCCTCGCCGGAAGGGGTCAGGTTTGGCTTCTCTTCCCCGGAGATCAGCCGGTCGGAGCGGGCAAGGCGTTCCGCCAGGTCCTGTTTACGCCAGGAAACCGGCGTCAGGCTGAATTTCCAGGAACGGATGGTTTCCGGATCCCGGGTGTACCACGGCGCAGTAAACTCCGCAAGGTGACGGTCACCTGCCGCGGCGATAGCACCATAGCGCAGGAACAGGTCAAATTTGACGCGATGGGCGCAGCTGAAGTGGGAATTCATCCAATTGCTGTCCGGGCCGGTTTCATAGCCTGTAAGGCTGTATTTACGCGCAAACCGGGCATAGACCGGCATCAGGTCCAGTCCGCCGTATGAAGCGGCGGTAATCCAGGTGAAATGATTGATCCCGGTGACGGTGGTCCGTAAATCCTGCCGGCGGACACCGGGGATGCCTTCCTCCCGCTCCAGCATGCTGCAGAGCAGGTTCTGGGTTCCGAAGACTTCATGGCAGCAGCCGAAGGCTTTGATTTGCGGGAAAACATGATACAGCGTCCGGACGCACAGGGACATGGGATTGGTATAATTGATCACCCAGGCGTCCGGCGCGGTGTCGCGGATCGCTGCGGCGATAGTCACAAACATGGGAACAGTGCGCATAGCGCGCATGAATCCGCCGGCGCCGACGGTATCCCCCACAGGCTGCCAGATGCCTTCACGCTCCGGCAGGTGAACATCCGAGGTCATTTCCCGGAAGGTTGCGGGAAGGATAGAGATCACCACAAAATCCGCATCAATCAGAGCTTCCTCCAGTGTCGGACTGACCTCATAATGCCAGCAGGAAACCGCACCGGGGTCCGCGCTGATTTTTCCGCCGATGATCCTGTTCCGCTCAGCCGCTTCCCGGTCGATATCATAAAGGCGGACCGTGCCGCACAGGTCCGGGTCTGTGGCCAGATCTGTCATAAATCCCCAGGCCCAGCCCCGGGACCCTCCGCCGATATAGGCGATTGTCAGGTTTTTCGGATCATGCATGATTGTTTTCCTCCGCTCAGACCAGCAGTCCCAGGCGGGACATGGCATAAATAAACAGGAAAATGGTTCCCAGGGAAGCCACGGTGCTGACAAATACAAGCTGTCCGGCCAGCTGCCCGTCGCCGCCCATGTTGGCGGCCATGGGATAGGAGGCAGTCGCTACGGGCGTCCCGAAGATCATCAGGACCAGGAACAGTTCCACACCCCGCAGGCCGATGAGCCAACCCAGGGGAACCATTACCAGAGGAAGCACAATCAGCCGTATGATGAGAACGGCTGTTATGGTCCGCCGGTTCTTTTTCAGCTCATCAAAGATCAGACTGGCACCGAGAACGATCATTGCCAGGGTTGTGGCGATGCCGGCCAGGGACGAAACGGGAGACGTTATCCAGGCGGGAAGGCGGATCTTCAGCAGAAAGAAAACCAGGCCGGCCGCGCAGCCCTGCAGCAGCGGGTTTTTCAGCAGGCCCAGCAGGAGCGGGAGCGGGCGGACCCGGCCGCCCTCCCGGAAGATTTCGAGGATGATTACGGCGGCGGTGTTGAACAGCGTGACCATGATCATGACCATAATCCCGCAGACGGAGGACTTTTCCGCACCGAAGACAGAGGCGGTCAGAGGAATGCCGTAAATAATAAAATTGCTGCGGAAAACAGCCTGGATGATGACACCTCTGCGGGAATTATCCTTTACGATCCGCGGGATTGTCAGAATCAGCACCAGGATCAGCAGGATGACAGACAGCGGCCCGAAAAGCATCAGGGTCAGGGAGGGCAGTTCCTCCGGTTTGGCGCTGTATATGTTATTGAACATGAGAAAAGGGAAAAAAAGCCTGAAGTTCAGCGTGTTCAGGCGCTGCATAAATTCCCGGTCCGTCAGCCCGGCGCGTACGGAAAGAAAACCGACAGACAGCAGGAGCAGAAAAGGCATCACCGCGTTCAGGGCGACCATGAAGCTTTCAACCATTTACAGATCCTCCTGTTTCAGAGCGGAACGTACAGAAACCGTATCAGTCCAGACGGACTTTCATACGGTCGCTGTTGTGCTCCGGAACGGAACCGTTCATGCGTGAAGCCAGGAAGTTCCTCGGCGCGGTACCGTACTGTTTTTTAAACATCTTGGAAAAATACAGGGGATCATGGAAACCGCACAAAGGTGCTATGTCCGCGATCGTACGGGCACCGGCGTTGGCATCGCTGAGCAGCAGTTCCGCGGCCATCTTCAGCCGCTTATCCACCAGGTAGCGGTGGGGTGTGACGCCCAGTTCTTTCTGGAAGAGCTTCCGCAGATAATCGTAACTGAACGGCAGGGAATGCATGTATTCATCCAGTTCATAGGTGCTGTCAGCGTAGTTGGAAATGATATTGTTTTCGATCTGCGCGACGATGGGGGTCAGGGTGCTGCCGGTCTGGTAAGCGGCCAGGTAGCAGCTGATCAGGTCGCCGTAGACAGACAGCAGGGATGAGGTTTCCTTCCGGTTGGAATAAAAGTGGAAAAACACCGCGTTGAAAGCATCCAGCAGGAAATGGTTGGAATCATCTGCGATGACCAGGGGAGAGGTAAAGGACAGGGCGGGAGATACCATGTTGATATGGATGTTCTGGAATCCGTCCGCACTGGCGTTGGAGTGAGGTGTCATCGGTGGAATGACGACGACATCGCCCTCCCGGTAATCCAGGCTCCGGTCGTCAAACAGGAACGTACCGGAACCGTATGTACAGTAAACAAACTCCCAGCTCTCGTGAGCGTGGCGGGAGACGGTATAGATGACGGTATGCTTGCCGACATAAGTGATATCGTTCACGTGGGTCGTCCTCCATTCAGGATGCGTCCGGGGATATAGCGCCTGTTTTTGGAGATTGTAACATGCAGGCGAATGAAAAACAAGCGAGTTCTTTGGTGTTGTATGCCGGATTGCGGTCAAAACCATTGACGGCGGGAAAATCTCTTTGATAAGATATGCATGAAGAGAAAACAGAACGGGGATTACGAACCATGATTGTTGCCGGGGACGGAAGCGGGGATTTCACCAGCATTCAGGCGGCGGTGAACGCGGTTCCCTATACGCGCGGGCCGGAGCCTTTCCACATTCTTGTCCGCAGGGGAGAATACCGGGAAAAAGTGGTTATCGACCGGGACAACCTGCTCCTGGCCGGAGAAGACCGGGACGGCACGGTCCTGGCCTGGAACGGCTGCGCCAAAGATAAATACCCGGACGGAACAGAAAAAGGGACTTTTCTTTCCGCAACGCTGGTGATTACCGGCAAAGACGTCATGATTGAAAACATGACGGTCCGGAATGACGCCGGAGACGGCAGGACTGTCGGCCAGGCGGTGGCGGTTTACGCGGCAGGAGACAGGGGAATCTGGCGAAACTGCCGGCTGACTGCGTACCAGGACACCTTATTCTGCGGCCCTGTCCGCCTGCCCAATCTGGAGAAGGAGATCCACGGCAGGACTGCCGGGGCGGAGGCATACACACGGGTGGAGGACGGGCCGTTGACATACAGCCGCCTGTATTTTGAAGACTGCTTTATCCGGGGAGATGTGGATTTCATTTTCGGGCCGTACCGGTGCTGGTTTGAGCGGTGTACCCTGTTTATGAATGAACGGGGCGGATGGTATACGGCCGCGAATACGAATGAGGCTCAGCCTTTCGGATTCGTGTTCCATGAATGCCGGCTGACTGGCAACTGCGGACCTGGAAAGGCTTATCTGGGAAGGCCGTGGCGAAAATACGCCCGGACAGTCTTCTTGGCGTGTAATATGGATGAATGCGTTGCGCCGGAGGGCTTCAGCGACTGGGATGAGGAGCGGGTTGTCACCGGAAGATACGGTGAATGGCGCACGAACGGCGCCCGGGCGGATCAGCGGACCCGGCATCCGGCGCAGAAGCGCCTGACGGATGAGGAGGCGGCCGGTATAACGGTCAGCCGGGTCATGGGCGGTGGTGACAGCTGGCGTCCGGACTGTCGGAAAGATGAATGATGGAGGAAATCGTATGTATACCAGGGAACAACTGGAAAAATACGAGTATTTCGTGGAACGGCTGAAGGACACGGACTGGGAAGCCCTGACGGACCACCTGACAGGGCTGGTTTCACGCGGGCATATTCTGTGGTTCGCTCAATGGCTGATCGAGAAGGAGATTCCATTCTCCTTCGCGATGCTGGACCTGGACAATTTCAAATTCATCAACGACACATACGGCCATCATATCGGTGATGAAGTCCTGGTGCATGTGGCGGACGACCTGGCGGCGATGCTGGACGGCATCGGCCTTGCCGGCCGCTTCGGCGGGGATGAGATGCTGATTGTCAACCTGCGGGATGTGACCTATGACGCGAACAAGGCCTTCTTTACGGAAATGTACAGCGGCCGGGTACTGCGGAAGAATATCCCGCTGGAAGAATGCAATCCGTTTGTAACCGGGACAGTAGGCTGCGCGATCTACCCGAAGGACGCGCAGAACTATACCCGTTTGTTCGAACTGATTGACAAAACACTGTACCGGGGAAAGTCAAAAGGGCGTAACTGTCATATTATTTACGTCGAGGAGAAGCACCGGGATATTGAGATCCGGCAGATTGCCAAACACGGTCTGTACACGACCTTTAACGGTATGGTACGCCAATTTGAATTCGCACCGGGGCTGATCAACAAGCTGCGGAATGTTATGCCGCTGCTGATGGAGGAACTGCAGATCTCTGACCTGTACTATACAGGCCGGGACGGTGTACTCCGGGCGGTCAGGAATCCGGACCTGAAAGAGCAGGTGGAGGGCATCGACCGCTTGCTGTGCAGTGACGACCTGTACGCCAGCAACGATATGGAAGAGGTGCGGAAAAGGAGCCCCGCCTTCCATGCGGTCATGCAGAAGATGGAGATCGAGACGCTGTGTGTGGTCCGTATCGGAATTGAAATGGAAACGGACGGCTACCTGATCTGTGCGGAGAAACGGAACCGGCGCATCTGGCAGGAGGCGGAGTGCGCGATCCTGTTCTTCCTGGCCAAAATGATGGCAGCGAGCATCAGGATCAAGGGGGAGCGGATCGATCAGGAATAAAATACAGGGAGCGTATTCTTCCCTACTTTTTGCCGGCGAATGGAAGACCAGCCGGCTTCTTTATTTGTTCGGACAATACAGGCCGTCTATATATAATAGGAAAGAAAAAATCCAAAAAAGCCTTCCTTTTCAGGGTAAAAAGTGATATAATAAATCGATTCGGAAGGCTTTATTTTTCAATGCCTTCAGGCATTTCCGAAACGGCCTGAAAACGCCCTGAAAACACATGTTTTTCCGAAACGCGCGAAAGAGACAAAACGAGGTGCAGCATGGCAGACGAAATGGATCTGGAACTGGAACAGGTGACTGCCGTCACCGCGGACTACGGTGAAGAGCAGATTCAGGTGCTTGAGGGCCTGGAAGCTGTCCGCAAACGGCCCGGTATGTATATCGGATCGACGGACGCAAGAGGCCTGCATCACCTGGTATATGAGATTGTGGACAACTCCGTTGACGAGGCACTGGCAGGCTACTGCCACCAGATCAACGTGACGCTGAACCGGGACGGCTCCGTGACCGTTATGGACGACGGGCGCGGCTTCCCGGTGGGCATGCATCCGAAGATGCAGCGCCCCGCGGTGGAAGTGTGCCTGACGATCCTGCATGCCGGCGGCAAGTTCGGCGGCGGGGGATACAAGGTATCCGGCGGCCTGCACGGCGTCGGCGCCAGCGTGGTGAACGCGCTGAGCGAGCATTTCACCGTGACGGTCTACCAGAACGGGCAGATCTACCAGCAGGAATACTCCCGCGGTAAGTACCTGTATGACCTGAAGGTCATCGGTAAGACGGACAGGACCGGTACGACGATCCAGTTCTGGCCGGACGTGAAGAGCGAGGAGAACCCTGAGGGCATCTTTGAAACCGGGGAGTTTGAATACGATACCCTGCGTAACCGCCTGCGCGAGATGGCGTTCCTGAACAAGGGCGTCCGGATCATCTTCCGGGATGACCGGCCGGAGACCCCGAAGGAGAATGATTTCTGCTATGAAGGCGGCCTGAAGGAATTCGTCAAGTTCCTGAACCAGCACAAGCAGGTGCTGTTCCCGGAACCGATCTACACCGAGGGTATCAAGGACGGCATTCTGGTGGAAATGGCCATGCAGTACAACGACTCCTACGCGGAGAACGTTTATACCTTTGCCAACAACATCGCCACGCCGGACGGCGGCACCCACCTGCAGGGCTTCAATACCGCGGTGACCCGCGCGATCAACGATTACGGCCGGCGCTACAAGATCCTCAAGGATAATGAGCCGAACCTGAAGGGCGAGGATGTCCGGGAGAGCCTGACGGCGATTGTCTCCATCAAGATGGAGGATCCCCAGTTTGAGAGCCAGACCAAGTCCAAGCTCGGCTCCGGACAGGTCCGCGGCGTGGTGGACAGCCTGGTGAGCGAGGAACTGTCCACCTACCTGGAAGAGAACCCCACGGTGGCCAAGGCGATCGTGAGCCGCTGCGTGGACGCGCAGCGCGCAAGGGAAGCCGCCCGCAAGGCCAGGGATGCCACCAGGCGCAAGACGGTGCTGGAAAGCGCCTCCCTGCCCGGAAAACTGGCGGACTGCAGCGAACGTGACCCGGCCAAGTGCGAGATCTTCATGGTGGAGGGCGACTCCGCAGGCGGCAGCGCCAAGGGCGGCCGCGACAGCAAGACACAGGCGATCCTACCCCTGCGCGGCAAGATCCTGAACGTGGAAAAGGTCCGGCTGGACCGGGCGCTGGAGAACGCGGAGATCAGGGCCATGATCACGGCCTTCGGCTGCGGCTTCGGCGATCAGTTTGACGAAAGCAAGCTGCGGTATCACCGGATCGTGTGCATGACGGATGCCGACGTGGACGGCGCGCACATCCGGATCCTGCTGCTGACCTTCTTCTACCGCTTCATGCGGCCGCTGGTCGAAAAGGGCTACGTGTATGCCGCGATGCCGCCCCTGTACAAGGTGACCAAGGGAAAAACGTCGCGCTATGTATATGATGACGATGAACTGAGCCGGCTGCTGGATGAGATCGGCCGGGATCCGAAACCGGATATCCAGCGCTATAAAGGCCTGGGCGAGATGAGTGCCCAGCAGCTGTGGGATACCACCATGAATCCGGAGACCCGCATGATGATGCAGATCACGCCGGAGGACGCCATGGAGGCGGACCGGCTGTTCACATTGCTGATGGGTGATGACGTGGAGCCCAGGAAGCTGTTTATCCAGGAGAACAGCGATTTGGTGAAAGATCTGGATGTTTAACCAGGGGGATTTCCGGTCGCCCCCTGGACCCCTTCGCAGGAGTAACGGCAGCGATCTGGTGAAGAACCTGGTTGTTTAATTCATAATTCATGATTCATAATTCATAATTATGATGGTATATGCATAACGACGAGATATGAGGAATTAGATCATGATTCAGGATAAACTGATCCCTGTCAATCTGGAACAGGAAATGAAAAAGAGCTTCATCGCTTACGCGATGTCGGTAATCGTGGACCGGGCGCTGCCGGACGTACGGGACGGTCTGAAGCCGGTGCACCGGCGGATCCTGTATGACATGTCCGAAGAACTGGGCATGACGCCGGACAAGCCGACCCGCAAGAGTGCCCGCGTTGTCGGTGACGTTCTGGGTAAATACCATCCCCACGGCGATTCTTCCGTGTACGATGCCATGGTCCGCATGGCCCAGCCCTTCAATATTCGCTATCCGCTGGTTGAGGGCCAGGGCAACTTCGGTTCCATAGACGGCGACGGCGCGGCCGCTATGCGTTATACCGAGGCCCGGCTGCAGAAGCTGACCATGCACCTGCTGGACGGCATCGACAAGGATACGGTGGACTTCTATCCGAACTTTGACGAGACGCTGCAGCAGCCCTCCGTACTGCCGGCCCGGTTCCCGAACCTGCTGGTGAACGGCTCCAGCGGTATCGCTGTCGGCATGGCGACCAACATCCCGCCGCATAACCTGACGGAAGTCATCAACGGCGTGATCTGCATGATCGACAACCCGGAATGCACCGTGGAAGACCTGATGCAGTACATCAAAGGGCCTGATTTCCCGACGGGCGGCCTCATCATGGGGTACAAGGGGACCCGGGACGCCTATATGACCGGCCACGGCCGGATTACGGTCCGGGCCAGGACCAGTATCGAAGAGATGCCCGGAAACCGCAGCCGGATCATTGTGACGGAGATTCCCTACCAGGTCAACAAATCGGTCCTGGTCAAGAAGATTGCCGACCTGGTCCATGAGAAAAAGGTTGAGGGCATCAGCGACATCCGCGATGAGTCCAACGACCGCCAGGGCATGCGTATCGTGATTGAGCTGAAAAAGGACGTGCAGCCGCAGGTCGTGCTGAACACGCTGTACAAGCACACCTCCCTGCAGGAAAACTTTGGCGCGAACATGCTGGCGCTGGTCAACGGCAAGCCGCGGGTCCTGAATCTGCGGGAAATGATCTACTACTACCTGGAACACCAGAAGGACGTCGTGACCCGCCGGACAAGGTTCGAGCTGAACAAGGCCCAGAACAGGGCCCATATCCTGGAAGGCCTGCTGAAGGCCCTGGACCATATCGACGAGATCGTGGCCATCATCCGGGCCAGCAAGGATACCAATACCGCCAAGGAAGCGCTGATGCTGCGCTTCGAGTTCTCCGAGAAACAGGCACAGGCGATCCTGGATATGCGTCTTGCACGCCTGACCGGACTGGAAAGGGAAAAGCTCCAGGAAGAGTACCAGGAGCTGGAAAAGGCCATTGAGCGCCTGACAGCGATCCTTGCCGACGAGCACCTGCTGATGGACGTGATCAAGACAGAGATCAGTGAGATCCGGGACAAGTTCGGCGACGAGCGGCGCAGTGAGCTGACCATCGCAGAGGACGATATCGATATCGAGGACCTGATCCAGGAAGAGAACATGGTCGTTACGCTGACGCATGAAGGCTATGTGAAGCGTGTTTCCTCCTCTGTCTACCGCGCGCAGCACCGCGGCGGCCGCGGTGTGAGCGGTATGAACGTGAAGGAGACCGACTATACGGCCCAGATGTTCGTGGTGAGCACGCACCAGGAAATCATGTTCTTTACGAACCTGGGACGGGTGTTCAGCCTGAAGTGCTACCAGATTCCCGAGGCCGGGCGCCAGGCCCGCGGCACGGCGATCATCAACCTGCTCCAGATCGCCGGCGGCGAAAAGGTCTCCACGATGCTGCCGATGCCAAAGGAAACGGAGCAGGAGCATAACCTGGTGATGGCGACCCGCAGGGGTATGATCAAGAAGACCGCGCTGGAAGAGTTCCGCAACCTGCGCAAAAACGGCCTGATTGCCATCGCGCTGCGGGAAGGCGATGAGCTGATCGGTGTACGGTTGAGCAACGGCGATGACGAGATGCTCGTATCCACCCGCAAGGGCAAGTGCATCCGCTTTAACGAGCGGCACGTGCGCAACGTGGGCCGCAACTCCATCGGCGTACGCTCCATGCGGATCGCGGACGGGGACGAAGTGATTGATATCGCGGCGGTGGAGCCGGAGACGACCGTGCTGGCCATCACCACAAAGGGTTACGGCAAACGGACGGATCCGGAGGAATACCGGGAGCAGGGCCGCGGCGGCATGGGCGTAAAAGCCATGCAGCTGACCGACAAGACTGGCGACCTGGCGGCGCTCCTGTTCGTCCATGAGGACGAGGACATCCTGCTGATTACCGATGACGGAACAATCATCCGGGCCAGGGCCGCAGATGTCCGCCTGTGCGGCCGGTCCACCCAGGGCGTGCGTATTATGCGCCTGGCGGAGGGCAGCACGGTTGTCGGCGTATGCCGCGCGGAAAAGGAAGAGGAAGCGCCGGATGAAACGGAAGGCATTCCGGAAGGCGAAGCCGCGAAGATCCCGGCGGACGGAGGAAACGAAACGGCACAGTCCCCGGAACCTGAAGCCGGACCGGCGGAGGAAAACCCGTAAATAACCAGCCATAACCGAAAGCGGGGCAGAGTGATCTGCCTCCTTTCTTTTTGTCAATTATTGCATTTTAGTTACATTTTAAGTGCCGCCATTAAGATAAGCCAGGATTCAAGGAAAATGACTCAGGAAGGAATGACGGAAAAATGGCAGAAAACACCGAAATGAAGGAAAACGAAACCGTGGAAGAAACGGCGGTTTCCTCCGGAACGACGGGAAAAGATACAAAGAAAAAAAGGAAGGGCCGGAAAAAGAAGATCGTCAAGCGGATCATCTGGACGCTGATCCTCCTGCTGATCATCGGCGTGGCGCTGTGGTCTGTCTACAGCAAGCTGCGGGCGGATTATAAGATCACCTACGATCCCTATACCGCGACGACCGGCAGCATCTCCAACTCCCTGTCCTTTACCGGCAGCATGCAGTTGATCAACAGCGCGACCTATACGGCGACGGAAGAGACGAAGGTCCGGGAAGTCTATGTGGCGGTCGGCGATAAGGTCAAGGACGGCGACAAACTGATCCGGCTGGCCGACGGAACGACGATCGAGGCCGAGTTTGACGGGACGGTCAGCGCGCTGGAAGTCGCGAAGGGTGATGAAGTGAAGGCTGAGGACACCCTGATAACCGTGGCGGATTTTGATCATATGCAGGTTTCCGTCCGGATCGGTGAGAGCAACATTTCCGAGGTTTCTGTCGGCGAAGCCTGCAAGGTAACGGTGTCTTCCGCCAACGCGACCTTTGATTCCGTGATCGGCGCAATCGACTATTCCACCTATACCGGCAACAACGTGGCCTACTATACCGCGAAGGTAAACGTGGATACCTCGGAGGCGGAAAACGTCTGGCCAGGCATGCAGGCGACGGTGACGATCACCAAGGAAGAAGCGCAGAATGTAACCATCCTGAAGATGGAAGCCCTGAGCACAGCCCGGGACAATACAGCCTTTGTCTATAAAGAGAACGCGAGCGGCGAAATGGAAGAGGTCGCTGTGACCGTCGGTGTGAGCAACGGCAACTACGTGGAGATCAAGAGCGGCGTAACGGCCGGGGAGACCATCTACAAGGTGGCTGAAAAGACAGAGGAAGCAACCGGCCTCTCGGCCCTGTTCTCCGGCCTGTTTACCAACCGACAGGTCAACAGGCAGCAGAACCGGAACTGGCAGAACCGGAACGGAGACAGCGGCGGTATGCCTGACTTCAGCAGCATGCCCGGCGGCGGGAGTTTCCCTGGCGGCGGAGGCTTCCCGGGCGGCGGAAGCGGCGGTTCACGGGGGAATTAAAAATGGCAGAAGAAGTATTCTTCCGGATGCGGGAGATTGATAAAATCTATCCGCTGGAAGGGGAGAACGTCCACGCACTGAAGAAGGTGTCCCTGGAGCTGAACG